>Ga0105099_10000296_pt1 | contig 34206 bp, 23 predicted proteins | sample PPLLak3cmMay2015_2_FD_79138 | JGI IMG/M metagenome (GOLD analysis project Ga0105099, IMG submission 79138) | Freshwater sediment microbial communities from Prairie Pothole Lake near Jamestown, North Dakota, USA - PPLs Lake P8 Core (1) Depth... | ecosystem: Environmental > Aquatic > Freshwater >... | reverse complement strand
GGATGGCTCTATGATAATTTTCATTCTTTCCCAGATAAAACGCATAGCCTGAATAATGCCTTCCTCGGTCACGGTAACAATATTATAAACCAATTTTCTGATTATCGGAAACGTCAGTTCTCCAAGAGACGTAAGAAGCCCGTCTGCAATCGTTTGAGGGTTATTCGAGGGGATGATTTTGCCCAGATGAAACGAGCGGAAAGCGTCGTCCGCATTTTTCGGCTCCGCTGCAACAACCCTGGCGTTTGGCAAAAGCGATGCTACGGCGATTGCGGTCCCGCTCAGCAGCCCGCCACCGCCCACAGGCGCCATGACAATATCCAGATCCGGCACCTCTTCGCACAATTCGAGCGCTGCAGTACCCTGTCCGGCAATAACCCGGTAGTCGTTATACGGATGAACCACGGCGGCGCCGGTACGGCCAACAACCTCGTTAAGAGTCTCCTCGCGCGCCTGCAGGGTAGGTTTGCAGAAAAAGATTTCAGCGCCATACCCTTCAACCGCATTTTTCTTTATCTGCGGAGCGGTTTGGGGCATGACAACATACGCCTTGATTCCCCGCAGGCCGGCTGCCAGGGCGAGCGCAGCAGCGTGGTTCCCCGAAGAGTGTGTGGCAACGCCTCTGGCAGCTTCTTCATCGGTTAAGGAAAAAACCGCGTTGGAGGCTCCGCGGAACTTGAATGCCCCGACCCTCTGAAAGTTTTCACATTTAAAAAACAGTTGGGCATTGCATGTTCTGTTGAGGGTGCTGCTGGTTAATACCGGTGTGCGATGGATATATGATTTGATCCGGGTGTGCGCTTTCCGTATATCCTTTATGGTTGGTACATTCGACATAGTTTATCCGCTTTGAAAATGTTTGAAATTATTCTTTTTTATAGGAACATTTTTTTTCAGGTGTCCATATTACAACAAGGTTCGACAGATCAAGAGTCACTTTTGTCTCGATAATTGGAATAACGCCCAGATGCGACAGCTTTTCGTATTCAGGGCAGGAACCTTTTTCCGCCACCGATGTTTCCGTCCAGAAACATATTCTGTTTTTCGCAACGAACCGGATTGTATCGGAAAAATCGGTTTGAAAAATTTTCTGTTTTTTTATAATATCGTATATGATCAGGTTGCAGCGCTCACCCGTGCCGCTTCTGATAAAAACACAATCGCCTTTTTTCGCAAAGAAAAACTCGGCCCACTCGTTTAAAATCCTCATATCGTTCTGCCGGATAATTTTTTCGCAATTTATCTCGATTTGGCCCCCTTTTTTCGTTTTAATATAGATATTTGAGCCGATCTCCCTGTTAAGATCCTTTTCAATAATCACATAATCATCATACTCGAAGAATTTACAGCTTCCGATCTGATAATAACTACCGGTATCGGCGCCTGCAATGCCATAATAATGCTTCCAGCCGGATACGGTGTCGATAGGGGCTGGCGCGGCAAACGCATTCCGGCAGAAAATCAGACAACAAATAATGAAAACCAGATATGACTTTTTCTCAAACATGCAGTTCAATAACATCCTTATCTTCCAGAAGATAATCTTTCGTAATTCTCTGACCATCAAATTTGTTTTTACCCCAGACACGGGCATACTGTAAATTTTTAGCGAAATCCTGATGCACTGCCTGGGCGAAATCCACCAATGTTTTGCCGCGGGGCAGAATGAAGGGATTGTCATATTCAGGGTCATACCCCGGCCTTTTTGAATAGATGCGCACAATATTCAGCAACGAGACGATTTCTTCTTTAAGGTTTTCAATACCGGCGCCATCCTTTGCGGATACAGTAAGAATCCGGAAGCGCTGCTCATAGAGTTCTTTAACAATGGAAAAATTGTTTTTCGCCTGCGGCAAATCCATTTTATTGCCGACGACGATGGTTTTTAAATAGACAAACCGGTCGTCATCGGCGCCGATATAGTTTTCTTCGATAGCGATTTTATGATTTTTAAGAATACCCAGGCTCGATTCTATCTCATCCAGAATATCGTCGCTGCTGAAGTCGAAGACAAGCAGCAGCCCGTCGCCGTTTTTCAAAAGCGAGGGCACCCAGTTCTCCATGTGCTCCGTGGATAAAGGCGGCAGATCGATCAGTTGCACCTGAATATCCTCATAGGGCATCATCGCCGGCTGGAAAATACGGGTGGTGAAGAAATATTCCGCCACTTCAAAATTTGATTTCGCCAGGGTGTTCACCAATGCGGTTTTTCCCGCATTGGGAGGCCCGCACACCGGAATCTGGCCCGCACCCTCTTTCACGACATGATACGAAAAACGCTTCGGCCCCTTCGATCTGCCGCTCTCCTGGTCATCGCGCACCTGCGACATCTTCCGCTTGATGTCCGCTTGAAGCTTCTCGGTGCCTTTGTGCTTGGGTATAAGCGCGAGCATCTCCCGCAGCGCTTTCATACGCTCCCGGTCGTCTTTTGCCTGCTTGAAGCTCTCTTCAGCGGCATGGTATTGGGGATTGAGGTTTGCCGGCATAGTATATTCAAAATAAGATTATTGCAATGACAAAACAATAGGAAGGATGATTCGTTAACGGTATATTGAATAAAGGTGGCTGATGTTATTTTAAGATAGGACGGTATTTCATCTACTATGGCAAAATGAATTGGAAAAACAGGGACAGAGATATGAAAGCTATCATACTTGCAGCAGGTTACGGCAACCGGATGAGACCGCTTACCGACAATACGCACAAGACGCTGTTGAAAGTGGCGGATGAAACCATCATCGGAAGGATCATAGACAGCTTACATGCAAACAATATCAGGGATATTGTTGTCGTCACCGGATATCGGGACAAAGAGCTCAAGCAATACCTTGACGGGAAATATGGCAATCTGAATTTGACCTATGTTCACAATGAGCGTTACCGGGAGACGAACAATATCTTTTCCATGGCGCTTGCTTTCAATACGATCGAAATAGACACGGATATCATACTTATCGAGTCAGACCTGGTGTACGAACAATCGGTTATCGGCAGAATCGTGCACTCTAAGCACGATACCGTAGCGCTTGTGGATCGTTATGAGCACGGCATGGACGGCACTGTTGTTACCGTTGAAAACGGGATTATCACCAATGTCATACCGCCGCATCTGCAGGATGAGAAATTCGATTTTTCGGACAAATTCAAGACTCTTAATATCTATAAGTTTTCAAAAGAGTTCTGCAATTCGGTATTCAAGAAGCTTCTGACCTATTATGCCCAGGTGATTGATGATAACTGCTACTACGAGCTTATTCTCGGCATCCTCATTTACATGCAACGCGAGGTCGTGCATGCGGAGATACTGGAAGGGGAGCGGTGGGCTGAGGTTGACGACCCCAACGACCTCCGTATCGCTGAATTCAAGTTTAATGTTGAAAACAGGCGCGCGATACTCGAAGAAGGTTTCGGGGGCTATTGGAACTATCCTATCACGGATTTCTGTTTTATCCGAAATATGTATTTCCCCAACACAGCCGTCATTTCGGAGCTGCGCGACAGCTTGCCGGACCTGATGCATAATTACGGCTCTCGCCAGTCCCTGCTCAACCAGAAGCTTGCCTGGCTTATGTTGTGTAACAAGGAAAGAATACAGGTACTTAACGGTTGTTCGCAGGTTTATCCTTTTTTAAAGCTGTTTTTCAAGGGCAGGCGGGTACTCATGCCGTCGCCAACCTTTGGTGAATATCCGAGAATTTTCCCGGATACCGGCGTGTATACGGATCAGGTCGGCGTCGATACCCCGGTAATTCAAAAGAGAGCCGCTGATTGTGATGTAATTATTTTTGTAAACCCCAACAATCCTACAGGAACGCTTATTGAACCCGAGTGGATTTATGAGTTTGCCTCAAAGAATCAGCGCAAAACAGTGCTGGTCGATGAGTCGTTTATAGAATTTGCGGAACGGAAATCGGTTCTGGAACTGCTTGAACAGGAGCCGCTCGACAATGTCATAGTGATTAAAAGCCTCAGCAAATCACTCGGCGTGCCCGGTGTACGGCTTGGGTATGCATATTCCAGCAATCGTGAATTTATTGAAGCTTTGAAGGAGTATATACCGATATGGAACCTGAATTCGATTGCGGAGTATTTCCTGGAGGTTCTTCTCAAGCACAGAAACAGCATGAACCAGTCATTTAAGGACACGATCAGGGACCGGCAGGAGTTCGCGCTGGCATTGTCAAAGACGCCGGTTATAAAGAAGGTGTATCCAAGCGCGGCAAATTTTATTCTGGTCAGCCTGCATGATAAAGGCTGTTCAGGTGTTGAAATCGCCGATGTTCTGTTGAAAAAGCATCTGCTGTATATCAAAGACATCTCGTCAAAATTTTCGGACGATAATATTTATATAAGGTTTGCTGTAAGGTTGCCGCAAGAACATAGGAGGCTTGTTGAGGCATTGAAGGGGCTTTGTAAATGATATGAAATTTTCACTTAATATAACTGATTGATATGAAGTAGATTACAATGAACATTGCTACGATTTAAAAAAAATAATTTAAGCCTAATGAGTTCTATAGCAACATTTTAATTGTTGAATAGTTTTAAAATTGTTTATATTATCAATATATGAAACTCTAAACCTCATCTTACCATCATAAGGTGTTACATGTCATCAATACTCTTCTCTTTCAGAGCTAAAAGAACACTATTAGCCACAAAGTATTTATTAGCTCTTTTTCTATGCATAAGTAATTTCACTACTTCTGCACAAACAGAAAAATATTATCTGAATTCTAAAACCCAGCAATTGCCGACCTTATCAATGCAGACCATTAGTGATACGCGGTACAATGAATTAAATTTGCAGAATTTTAAAAATATTAATAATTTACATGGGGATAAAATTGTTCTTAAGGAAAAGTTGGAACAAGACTGGAACCGATCAAATAATGAATGGATCAATGCTAATAAATACACCTACAATTATAACACATCTGGATACACCGCAGAAATTATTCAATTAAATTGGTCTGGAACAGAATGGAAAGTTATTGGAAAAAATCTTTTCAAATCTTATGATTTGTTTGGCAATTTGTTAGAGAACGAACACCTAGCTTGGAAAGACAGCATCTGGGTAAATAGCGTAAAATACCTTTTAAAATACAATTCGAATGGAAAAAACGTAGAATGTCTTTGGCTATGGTGGAACGATAATCTTTGGGTAAACGCCCAAAAAGAAACCTACAGTTATGATTCAAACCAGAATTTAACAACAGCTCTATGGGAGACATGGAAAGATAATAACCTATGGGTAAATGAACGTAAATATATTAAAAGTTATGATTCGAATAATGACACAATTAGCACAATGCTGCAATTTTGGGAAAAAGACCAATGGGAAGATCAATGGAGGGGAATATATACATATTACTCAAATCCACCTGCTATTGAGGTATTATCTGAAATATGGTCTTCATTTAATCAGTGGGAAAAGCGTCATAAAAGAATTAATTTTTATGACTTAAATGAGCTCATTTACGAATCCATTAACTATGATTGGGTAGATAGTATGTGGGTAAATAATCTTAAAAGCGATAACTTGTATGATTCAAAAAAAAATATCACTGAAGAATTAGTACAATGTTGGTGGAATGATACTTTATGGATAAACCAGAAAAAAATTACTTACGCTTATCAAACGATACCGGTTTCAATTCATTCACTTTTTAATAATCATGATAACTCCCTAAAAGTAAAAACGTTATCATATGGTTTATATATTCAAAAAACGGGATATAACAATAACAATCTGATGATTACCTTTTACAATCTTAAAGGCAGAAAAGTGGCATTCATTAAAGCTAATAAATATAAAGAAGGCTTTTTAATCCCATGGGATAATTTAAAAATTTCTGCCGGTATTTATTTAATAACTTTATTCGATAGCAAAAATAGAATAATTGGTAATAAAAAAATTACTTTAAAGAAATAATCGTGAGAAAATTCGAAGAGAGTATTAATATAAATAAAATCAGCGAGTTATACCCCATCTAATACTCTGGCTTACAACCCTGCTTTTGCAATTAAGGGGGCATCCACTTACGCCACCATGCACTAAAACCTTGTATGGATTCGGCGATTCCGAAAAAACATATCGTTTTAATTAAACTATTGACGATGATAAAACAATATTGCATATTATCATGTATAATCGCATATTGAATCTTGGATTATCATCATTAGAGTCGTGTCTTTTGTAGGGGGCGGGGGATATCATTAAATAATAAAAACAGAAAAGTAAACCCTCCGAAAAAAACAAGATATTTATAACCCCCTGTAAAACTCCGGCCTTATATCACTCTTATCTTTCAAATTCTTCTCAATTATCCCCAATATCTTATCCCTGTCTTTGCGTAAAACACCTTCAAGCGCAAGGTAATTAGAAGCATGGTTACTCCTGAAAATGCAGTGGCTTACATCATCGGATATATTCTCAATAAAGATTTTCATCTCGTATAATATTTCATCTGAATCCATGGGAGTAAACTTGCCGGAAACAGTATCCTTATGGACAGGCGTACCTTCCGGAATCATAAGCGCCAGGCAGGAGATATACCACGGTGGAATACTTTTTCCAGTTACCACATGCACAGGACTTGCCCTGTTTACCAGATCAGCCGTATCTTTCATGTGTCTGACGGACAGGTCCCTGTTTCTTCCGGCAAGTCCTAAAATGATGGTGCCGGACGGCGTTATACCGGTTTTAAAGCATTTATGAAACGCAGCAATAACATCCTCTGCCGTCTGGTTCTTACGAACAGCCTCGAGCAGGTCGTTATTGCCGGATTCTATGCCGATATAGGCCATTTTCAACCCCGCATCAGCAAGCGATTTCAGCTCTTCTTCCGTTTTGTTGAGGATATCCTTTGAATGCGCATACAGGCTCGCGCGTTTGAGGTTCGGAAACAGGGATTTTGCGTAGTGCGTAATTTCAAGCAGATTTTGATACGGCATGGACATCGCATTACCGTCAAGAAAGAATATCTTTTCAACGCGCGTACCATAGATTCGCCGCGCCGTATCCAGATCACGCTTGATCTCATCAAAGGCGCGTACTTTATACTTTTTGCCCCAGTTCGACACGCAGAACGTACACCGGTGCGTGCACCCTTCGGTTGCCTGTATCAGAAGGCTGTAAGCCTCGCTTGGCGGACGGTATACCGGTTCGCAGTAGTAGATTTCGTTGCTGAACAAAAAATGCCTCCTTATTTTTTCCCGGATTTCGGGGTTATGGTCTCCAGGCCATGGCCGTGGGGTCCTTTCTCCCGGTGGCGGAGCAAAAATGAAAAAAACAGGGCGAAAAACCCGAGAGAAGAGAAAATCCACATCCCAAGATTATGCCCCGAAGGATTCTGTGCACTTGCATTTCCTATATCATTGGCCCATCCGATAAGCAGATTGAAGCCGAACAGACCGATATTCTGTATCATGGTCATCAAACCATACGCGGTTCCGAGCTTTGATTGATCGACAATATAAGCAACCGACGGCCACATGACTGCGGGAATGAGAGAGAAGGCAATTCCCATCATTGCCATCGGGATAATCAGGGATGCGGGAATCATCGAATGAATATCGAGAAAATTGATGTTCAATGCAAGCGAACCGTGGATGCCAAGCGGCGAAGCGAGATCGATTTTATATGCCATGATTAAATACACCGGCACAATCAGCAGGGACCCGAATATCATAAGCAAAGAGCGCTTGCCGATCTTATCGGAAAGCAGGCCGAACAGGGGAGTGAAGAACATTGCCGCCAATGTCAGGATGCTGGAAAGATTGCCGCCGACCTCGCGCGTTGTCCCATACACTTCCTGGAAGAATTTAATGGCAAATGTCTGGAACGGAAACATGGCGGAATAGAAGGTCACGCAGAGCGCGGTGATGTACCAGAAGGATACGCCGAAATTGAAAATTCCCTTGAGTTCAATCTTATCCTGCGACCCCTCCTTGGCTATATCGTATTTGCGAGTTGCATAGATATCCATCACAAAGTACATGATAATAAAAAACAGTGCAAAAACTCCTGCCGCCACAGTAACAAACAGCGGTGATTGCCAGTTATCATAGAGCTTTTTCCCCCAGGACGGGGCATTAAGCGACATAAAAGAGCCGAACCGGGCAACAGTCAGATTCAAACCGAACGCAAACGATAGCTCCTTGCCTTTAAACCATCGCGCCATAATAGTCGTGATCGCTACGATCATGGATTCTGCGCCAAGCCCGAACACTAATCTTCCGGTTGCCATGATGAACAGCTTGTTGGTGGCAGCCGTGATAATTGCGCCGAGCATGATGAGCGTCGTAAAAATAAAAACCGACTTCCGCGTACCGATCCTGTCAATTATCAGCCCGCCGATAAGCACCATCAGTATGTTGGGAAAACTGTAGATTGCGTTTAAGAGCCCGATCTGCGAATCGGAAAAACCAAGCTGGCTTTTCAACACGTCAGCAAGAGGGCTTATGGCGTCGTAGATGTAATAGTTGCCGAACATCGCAGCGCTGATGACAAAAAGCACTGCCCAGCGGAATATGGCTGGCGGTTGCGGCAGAGCGGATTCGGATTTCAGTTCCTGGTTCATTATTTTCCTCCTAATGAATAGTTATTAATTGGTTTCAAGATTAAAAAAAGCGGTTTTCACGGTCGTAATACCAGAGTTTCTTCGGCTTCTTATAGGGGGTATTTATAATCAGTTTATCGGTCATTTTTGCCATAATTAGCGGTTATTACCCCTTTTTTCTGTATTCAAGTTTTGGCAGGCGAATATCTTCACTAAGCAAACGCATCTGTTGAATAGCTGTCCTGTTGAGTTTCGAAAGGCGTTCCGCTTGGGGAATGCCTTCGTTGATGAAAAGAGCGTTCAGGCTTTCCAAGTTTGAGAGGCACACAAGTTGGCTTATGTCCGCATAATCGCGGATATTGCCTGATTGTTCCGGATGTTTTTCCCGCCACTGTTTAGCAGTCATGCCGAAAAGCGCCATATTGAGGACATCCGCTTCAGTAGCATAAATAAGATTGACCTGATCCTTTGAAAGTTCAGGTGGTATCAGGTTTTCTTTTATAGCATCGGTGTGGATTCGATAATTAATCTTAACGAGATTACGCCGGATGTCCCAGCCAAGTTGCTTGAGTTCCTGGTCTTTTAATCGTTGGAATTCCTTGATGAGATAGAGCTTGAATTCCACTGAAATCCATGATGCGAACTCAAAAGCGATATCTTTGTGCGCGTAGGTACCGCCATATCGACCTGCCTTGGAGACAAGTCCTATCGCACCGGTGGCTTCTATCCATTGTTTTGCTGTCAGAACAAAGCTGTTGAGCCCTGCCTGTTTTCTAAACCCATCGAATTCGATGGGTTTAAAATTTGGATTGTTCAGTTGTTCCCAAATCCCAAGAAATTCGATTGTGGTTCTATTGCGCAACCAATTCTGAATGATATAATCCGTTCGATCCGCATCCTTGAACCGGGCCATATCAGTTAAACATATAAAATCTTCATCATGTTGGGAATAGATAGTAATGCTCTTTTTTAATACCTCAATCTTAACCATGTCTGCTCCAATCAAATCTCATTTTTTTACATTCCTTCACTTACATTTTGTAACCGGTTGAATTTTTTACAGCCGGATAATCTTCAAACTCTCAATACCCCGGTCATCCACAATCTTAACAGCAACCTGTTTTCTGCTGCCAAGCTCAAAAGGCAACGAAACCGTTCCCCTGAACGCCTCGATCTTCTCTTCATCTATCTCCAGTTATTGAGCAGATTCTCCAAATCTCCCGGACTATACGAAACCGCACAATCCCACACCCCGAAACCACCCTGTTCATTCACCGCTTTCACCCATTCCACGAGGTATGACCGCTTTGCCTTGTTTTTTTCATCGTCGATGCCTTTGACCTCAAGAATAAGGTGTGTGCCGGATTTGAGTTCGACGATAAAATCAGGGAAATACTTGCTGATAACGCCTTTAAAATTGTAAAGAATTACAAAGCCAAGGTGGTCATTCTTTACCCACGCCTCGACATTCTTGCTCTTGTCGAGGATAAATGCCTCAGTTGCTTCCCAGGCGCTGTCATAAACACATTTATTGATATGCGATTTATCGACGTCCTCGCAAGGTTTGCTGGTATACCATGTACGCATATCGCCTGTTGAGCGGATCGGTTTTTCAGAATCAAAGACCGGCGTAAGTGTCTGCGTGTTTTCGGTTCTGATTGTATCCCAGATATTTTGAACGACCTTGTTCATGTTAAGGAGAATAAGAATCTTTTTTTTTAGTTCGTCCTGGTTGAAAAGATCATGTTTTATGACGATGCGGTCGGATTTGATGTAATCTTCGATAATGCGTATAAGCTGGATCAAGAAGGCTTCTTTACGCCCTTTCCAATGTGGGTTCTCATTATTGTAAATTTTTTGAGCTACTTTGAATATGATTGTCTGCAAACGGAATTTTTCGTTTATTTCTTTCAAATCGATAGCAGAAAGCGCAGCAGGGTTGGGCTTGCCTTCCAGAATTGCACCAAGTTCAGCTTCGGTGATGCTCGTATATGGGTCCAGCTCAAGAGGCCGTATTTTTTTTAGATCGACGTGCAATGTCGGGTTATAAACGTGGTCAATTCGGATAATATTCGGAAAGGTTATTTCAAATTCAGTTTTCTTTGGATCAGGTTCAATCTTTGTCTTTGGCTGCGGAGGAGGCGGTGGTGCGCCACCATCGCCTTCGTGGGGTAAAAAAGTAAACGGTACGCCGAAGATATTAACATATTCCGGCTCGAAAAGCCCATCTTCGCCAACATCATAAGAGTTTCTGCGAAGACCGCGTCCAACAACCTGCTCGCATAAAAGCTGACTGGAAAACGCACGCAAGCCCATGATATGGGTTACATTATGCGCATCCCATCCTTCGGAAAGCATGCCCACCGAAATGACTTTCTGAATCTGCTCGCCCGGCTGGCCAACCTTACCCACCGTATCAACAGTCTGGCGGAGCAGCTCCGCCTGTTCTTTTTTGGAGAGTTTCCGTTCTCCCTCTTCTTCGCCTTCGGGTTCCGTTACAACTTCCTGCGCTTCAACCTGAGATTCAGCTTCTTCAAGCACTTTGCTGTCAATATGCAGCGTTCTCTTTGGATCGCACAGTTCCGGAATTTGAATCTCCTGATGGTCAAACGAATATTTTATCCGTGCGGCGGTTTCCGTCCGGTTTGTCACGGTAATCATGACCGGCGGTATTTTCTGCCCGACTTCCGCCCAGGCTTTCCGTGTTTCCAGCCAGTCCTGGCCTAAAAGGTAATACGCGTTCGTGATAAGGTCGGGGAGTGGTTCGGTTTCTTCCGCCTTACGGTTAATATCGTCCTTTACCTCTGCATCCATATAAATATGATAAAGCCGGGATTTAAGCTGTTGGGTTCGCACACTATCGTCACGAATCACAACACGGGGTGTTTTCACCAGCCCGGATTCGATAGCGTCATTTAAACCGAAATCACTCACAATCCATCCGAAAAGCGCCTCTTCGTCACTGCGCTTACCCGTTGGCGCAAAAGGAGTTGCAGAAAAATCAAAACATTTCAGGATACCGCGTGAACGGTGTATTCTATCGAGCCCGCCAACCCAGATTGTGGCCTCTTCTTCCTCTTTTTTCACCCCTTTGGTTTTTGCAGCGCCTGCAACGCGCCAGGCATGGTGCGCTTCGTCATTTATCAGCAGAATGTTGTTTGCATTGGCCATGTCGCCAAGCACTTCCCGCACATACGCCTCGTCGCTTTTTGCGCCGCGTTTATCAACGCTCTTCTTTTTTGCGAGGCGTTCCTCCGTATCCCACTGGAGGCTGTGCCAGTTCTGAATGAGAACCTTGCCTTGCCGAAGCTTATCATAGAGCGCATGGGGGAGAATGTTGAAAACATCATAATAATTGCCGACCGCATTGGGATTTAAAACACTCAGCCGGTTCTTGACGGTAAGTCCCGGCGCAACAACGAATACGTTTTTCGAAAAGCGCCTGTCGGTTCCGTTTGTAACTTTGTTAAGTATCTGCCACGCTATAAGCATAGCCATAACAATGGTTTTGCCTGAACCGGTGGCCATCTTGCAGCACCAGCGGACAAAATCGCCCCCATCAGATGGAATGGTAATTCCTACTTTCTCCGTATCCGGCGCTTCAACAAGCCAGATTAAGGTTTCTATCGCCTCAAGCTGGCAGAAGAAGAAGCGGCGGTCTTTTCTCTCTTCCTGGTCCTGCCAGTGTTCAAGAAGCCGTTTTGTAATGCCGGTCACACCGGCATACCCGCTTTCGCGCCACTGTTTAACGCGCGGGCGTATTTTATTCACTAATTCGATAGGAACGAAGATACCCGGATCATCAAAAGCCTGGGATTGCGGCGTTGCGATGACATAACCGGCTTCGCGCCTGCCTTCATTAAGATTAAAAGAGCGGTTTTCACGGTCGTAATGCCAGTGTTTCTCCGGCTCCTTATAGGGGGTATTTATAATCAGTTTATCTATTGATTGGGCCATAGTTATTGTTCTATCTCTAATAATAGCTTAAAGTTATAGAGTTATTCCCATAGACTTTTCTATGTCCGATCCAAGACCTCTTGTGTCCCAAATTTTAGCTAATATCGGACACAACAACCGTTGTGAATAGTAGAATAATCCACCAAGTAATTTGTGGGCCGTATTTTCAATTTTACGATCCACAACGATATTTGTCGTATAAAAACCGTCCACAATTTATACATCTGCCTTTTCCTCGGAAATCTTCAGCAAATCTTTAAAGGCGAACACGGCTCCAGTCTGGCCTTTTGGTTCCCGGATCGTCTCAAGAATTCTGGCTTCGCGCATCTGTCTTAAAAGGGTTTTACATGTTGTAATCGGAATTCCAGTTTGCCTGGCAATATCGTTAAATCCAAATATCGGATGGCTGAATATTTCATCAAGAATTTTGATTCCATATTTCGAATGGGTGATTTCCAGAATTCGTGTTTTTAACTCTTCATAAAGGGCCATTATCTTTTTGACCTTTGAAATATTTCTACGTGCCTGAGCGGCGACCGCCTCCAGAAAGAACAAAACCCACGTGTTCCAATCTTTTTCCCGCGTAATGCCCCGCAATGCCGAATAATATTCATCCCGTTGCTCTTCAAGGTATTCACTCAAGTAAAACATGGGGCTCGAAATACACTTTTTCTGGAACAGGAAAAGCGGTATCAGCAATCGGCCGATACGGCCATTGCCGTCGTTGAACGGATGTATTATTTCGAATTGGGCATGAGCCACCGCTGTCTGAATAAGCGCATCAATATCACTACCATTAACATAGGTTTCCCATTGTTCAATGAAATTCATAAGCTGCATGGGTGAGGGCGGAATGAAGGAGGCTTGTTCGATGGGTGTGCCGGGCTTGCCGATATAATTTTGCGTTTTCCGGAATTCCCCGGGTGATTTGTTCGAACCACGCACGCTGTCAAGCAATATGGAGTGCATTTGCCGGAGCAGACCCAGATTGATCGGCCGTTCGGTGACGACATCCCTGGCAGCCATAAGCGCTTTGCGGTAATTGACGATTTCCTGAATGTCTTTTTCTTTCTCGCCCTCCATTTTTATACCCGCTTCATGCTCCAGCACTTCATCGAGGGTGGCCTGCGTACCTTCGATTCTCGAGGAGAGTACTGCTTCCTGTGTGGTCAGCGGTGAAAGCAAAATTGTGGGATTAACAATACCCTGCAGCAACCCGTCATAACGTGCAAGTTCGGCATTGGCACGCCCAACAAGCCCTAACACACGGCCATAATCGAGATTATCTATCGGTAAAGTATCTGGAATATATGGTTCCATGTTAATCTCCTCTATTCTTAATCTTGTGATCTATCCTCAATCTTGATACGCATTTTTCCATCTTCGGCAATCATTTTCAACTGGTGACAATTTGTCACCGTTTGACTTCCCTCAACCTTCAATCTTTGTTTAAGTTTATTCCAGTATTTACGAGCAGCCTGGAAGTCTGGTTGTTGAATTAAAATCTGTAGAATATCTACCACCGAGAAAAACCACTTTTCGGTCTTTTCATCATAGATACGGCGTATTTTAAAATTCTCAAAAAGAGCTATTTCAGTACTCATGCGCCACCTTGTTTACTACGTTTTGTATAAACCAGGGGACGATTTGTCCCCTGGTTCAATTCAACCGGTTACATTTTGTAACCGCTTCATACCATTAAATTCTTATAATCTTCAAACTCTCAATTCCTCGATCATCCACGATCTTAACTGCAACCTGTTTCCTGCTGCCAAGCTCAAAAGGCAAAGAAACCGTGCCCCTGAAAGCCTCGATCTTCTCTTCATCTATCTCCGCACGCAGGTTCTTTGCCAGCGTTGCCCATCCTTCCTTTTCTCCCGCCATAGGAAAGAAAACCTGCGAGGGAAAAAGACTTCTGTTGTCGTAATCAATATCGAGCATCCATAAGGCGATTTGATTCTTGCCGCCGGACTCTACATTGCCGGTTTTAGGGTTATAATAGTCAAAACCATGCACTTCAACCTGATAGTTGCCTTTATCCGCACCTTTCTTAATCTCGTGCATTTCCACTTCCGGCTGACCGATCAGCCAGAAACTCTCATTTGATGACCGCTTCTTCCGCAAATCATCCGTAAGCAGGTCTGCGTTCATCTGCACCTTGAGCAGTTGCATGCCGGAGATCTCCGGTTTTAATTCATCAATGTCTTTTGCCGCCTCCTCATCGAATTGAAATGCGCAGAATAGCAGTATATCAGGTTTGAATTGTCGCGCTTCCTGCCATGCCTCCTCAACAGTACGCTGTTCTAGAGGAGCATGCTCCGGGCCGAAACAGATTAAAACCTTCTGCGGCCTCCAGTCCGGCGAAGGCTCCCTGACCGTATTTGCTCCTGCATCCGACCATTTCGTTTCGCCTGTTGCCTGGATATACCGTGTACCGGAGAGCGGTTCGATGCGCGAAAACATGATATATTGCCCGTTTTTCCCGCGCACACCCGTGCGAAGAAGCTCTTCGCGCCATTCGGACTGACGGAGGGTTTCGCCGGTACGGGCTATCGAAGTATCGGAAATGCCGGTGACGGATGATTCGACTTCGTCGAAGGATTTGACCGTGGGGGCGGGGACTGCTTCGACGGTGAAGGGTCCGGTAACGCGTTTTTTCTTGGTGTCGATAAATGGCTGGTCGTACAAAGTTTCCTGGGTTGCGGGTTCGTTATTAGCTATAGATTTAAGGGTGATATGTGGGACGGTTTTGTATTTGAAACCGGAAGAGATACCTTCTGATGGTTGTGCTAGTTCGTAATAATCATAAGCTGCGGACATGAGGCGCTGCTTGGCAAGCGTGATGGCAACACGTGATGTGTCACAGGTGATCCAGCGACGGCCCCATTGCTCGGCGACGAATGCGGTGGTGCCGGAACCGCAGGTGATGTCGAGGACGAGGTCGCCAGGGTCGGTGGTCATAAGCATACATCTTGAAATAACCTGTTCTGTTGTCTGTACGGCATACGTTTTTTGATATGATACAGCAACATCAAGCCACAGGTTCGTTAGTTTCCGATAAGGGAAATCATCAAAGAACAACCTGTAGCTTAGGCTACTGCCTTCTATTTCCAATCGGTTTATTGATGCAAGTTTATCAAGCTTATCTTTATCAACTACCCATGATCCTTTACTTGGCGGATGGTATTGTCTATTTTTGTACGTGTAAACAAAATCTGTGTTTGCACTATATGATGGTGCGATTAGCGAAAAAAGACGATAATATTTTGTGCCTTTAGGATGTTGCAGAGAACGAAACTCGGCAGGTGTAATACGTAATACCTCACCAGTAGGCATCAATGCAAAACGCCAATGTGCAGTTACTTCATCCATGAATTGAAATAAATGGCGATATTTTAATTGTTCTTTGTCTTTGGCGTAGAAAAGTATATGGTCATGCATCGTCTCTACGTATTTTGCGCCAAGTGGAAGACTTTTTTTTCTAAAGATAATATCCGCAATACAATTGTTCGCACCAAAAACTTCGTCCAAGAGTAATCGAGTAATACCGACATTTTCTGAATTCATTTGTAAAAAGACACACCCTGAATCATTTAGTAAAGATTTTGTAAGTAGTAATCTATCACGAAGGTAAGAAAGATAAGAGTGAATACCCAATTCCCAGGTATCACGGAAAGCTTTTATACTCTCAGGTTCAGTAGAAAGATCATCATCTTTGCCATCTTTAACATCTCTTTTATTCACAAATGGCTGAAAATTACTCCCATACTTAATCCCATACGGCGGATCAAAATACACCATCTGCACTTTCCCGCCCAGCCCTTCCTTCTCAATCAGCGAATTCATCACCAACAGCGAATCCCCGGCAATAAGTCTATTCGTCCACCCGTCTTTATGTTTGTAAAACTCAACCGCTTCTCTCAATGGTCTTTCATACTGTTCAAACAATGATCCCTGCACTGCTTCAATTTTTTCCACTTTTTTTACCTGTTCAATAATTCGCTTGGGATCGATTCGTTCATGCACATGCAGGCTTACGGTGGGTACTTCGAAGCTGGTATGTTCTTTCTTTCCTGCCCACTGCAATTGCGGATCAAGGTGCGGGTCGTATTCGTATTTCTTTTTTGCGCCGTCTTTATCGGTTTGCGGTGTTACCAGGCCGACCGGCGGGTTGTTGAGTCGTTCTTCGTGCTCGTGGGTGTATTGTTCTATGGGTTTGCCTTCTTTTTCATTTTTTGGCATTTTAAATCCAGTTTTTAATGAGTTATTAGAAGATAGTTGAGAGTGGTCAGTGGTTAGTTTTTTCATCCCGCATTTTTCTTTACTCGTTATTCGTAACTCGCCACTTTCCTTTATCTTTGAAATTAAATCATCTTTGCTTGCAGAACCAGCGGAAATTGAGAATTCACGGCAGATGTTTTTCAGGTCAGATACTTTGAGGGTTTTCAGGATATCTTCTATCGGAATACTACGTTTGCTCATAAGCGCATCAAGAATAGTTTCTTTGGGTTTGGCGGAAAGGCCGGATAATTCGAAGGAGCGTGCGATTTCTAAAAGCGAATTGCGGGGGAGAATTTGGAGTATTTGGCGTTTGTTCGGCATGGTAGTATCCTATAGAAATATTGGATTCATTATTATAAATCATGAAAATCAGAAAAACTATGAATAATCCGGGCTAATGGCCGGCCTTTTTCCGAAGAATTATCCTGACATTATCCTCGGTAACATCCAGAATCGGCTCGACGCCGTTGTGTTGCAACATAAGCGGAACAACTTTACGGCGGATACCCATGCCTCTTTTTTCACCCAGACCATAATCCCGCATGATTTCAGCAATGATGGGATTGCGGGCAATCCTTTGCCCGGCGAGCATCTTTTCTTTCGTCTGCCCGTTCGGCGGAGCGCCGGGACTGGTTACTTCAAGCCTGTCTATATAAACCCCGACTTCAATCTCAACCGATTTTGTGTAATCCCGGTGCGCGAGTGCATTGACAAGAATTTCACGTATCGCTTCTTTGGGGTACTCCCAGACCCGTTCACGAACAGCCCCGATTAATTTTTCTTCTGAAATGTACGATTGAAGTAATACTATTGTCTGGGTGACAATATCGTCTTCGATTATTGTACGACTATCATTCTTGTGAAAATCGTGCAAGGGGACAACCGGCTGGGTGATCCATTCGTCCCGGAGAGCGTTATAATCCTTATCCTTTCCGGGAAAAACGAGAATCCGTATGCCTGCGAAAGGGTATTTCCTTCGTGGTTGTTTTGCAAAAAGCAGAATTCCTGCCAGAGTACAGACCGTGTCGCCGAATTCGGTTTTTTTCAGCAGATCAAGATTGGTCAACCGTTGAATCCATTTTTCTTCGGAATCCGGAGGTAATTCGTCACCGGTAATCCGCACCAGATATTCCTCAAGGCGCCTTTTATCCAGGTCAGACAAGCTCGTGCTGGAAACAGGCAACGTCTCGACGTGAAGAAAGCCACCGCTTTCAATTAAACGCATTTGCTGTTCCCTTTTTGCTAGCTTTGAGATATTACCCACACGAATGTAAATATCATCACGATCGGAATGCCGCAGAACATACGGTTTCAGAACACCCATCTCTACGGTGACTACGGCAACCCTTTTTCCTTCATCCAATGCAATTTCTTCATATTCAGGAATGACTTGCGGATAAATATATCGCCCGAATACAGTATCCATGATCCATCGTTGAAGCTCTTCGCTGCTTTTCTGTATGCCGGTAACAGTGCCGTCATCTTCAACGCCGATGAGCACCCGGCCGCCCTTTAAGTTGAGAAACGAGACGAATTCTTTGGCTATTTTTTCCGGACGTACATCATCCCGTTTAAATTCAACGGTTGAACTTTCTCCGTTGGTTATCAATTCCAGCAAATCACGTTTCAGCATGATTATATCCTCACAATCCCGCGTTCGACGCTATATCAACAATTTTAATATAATTATTTCCCGCTATCTATTCCCTGTTTTTGATAAAAGGGTCCGGCGTAGATGGTGACACTTTCACTTTCTGCAAGCTCTTGTATTTATCCAAATTCCACCGGTATAAAATCTTGCCATCGTACATAATAAATGCGGTTGGTTTTGTTGCCCATGCAGTTCCAGTTGGCCCTATAGCATCTTCACGTATTGCGTTACCAAGTTTTGATTCCATTAAATCACTCATATCTTACTTTCTAACCGGCAGTTCCCATTTATACAACAACATACCGTCGCAAACAACATAACTGCAAGGGTCTGCTATCCAGCAGGAGGATACTTTTTTGGTTTCTTCCCGGAAAGCCTTGCCAAGCCTTATTGGTTTGCCTATGAAGAAAGGGTTGTTTTCTTCGACGGGGTAGGCAAACAGGGCAGGATTATCAACATCGCTTATTGTATCCGATGGGTTATAGTAATCCTTAAAAAGAAACCATTTACCATCCGGAGAAAATTGAAAATCGTCTAAACTGTGATGGATACTTTCCTGTTCAGGATATATTATGTTTTGCAGAGGGAAAGGAATCAATCTCTTGTCTTTTTCCTGATGCTCCCACCGAAAAATAAAATTCAAAGTAGTATATGCACCGGAAACTGTATCCTCAATGGATGTATTAAACACGGCAAACGGCAGTGTTGGGTGAATTGCAAAAGCAGAAACATCTACTTTTTTCTCTGTAATATAGGCGGCAAGGGGATGTTCTACTTCCTTGAGGTTGTAATCATAAGCAAACAATTTCGACTTGTCAACGCAATGAATAAAAATCGTATTCCTGTTAATCCATGAGTCGGTTCCGCCGGTAATTATTTGATCCCGCTCAAAATCTATCTTTGCAACGGTTGTGTAATTGCCATAACCGTGTTCGTCGCCGGGGTAAATTGGCTGATGTAACTCGATTATTTTAAGACGAGTTATTCCATCGTCCATTTTGCATAAAAAGCGGTATTTGAAAGGATCCAAAGGAAACACATTTTGATAGTCTTCTCCATAAGTTTCTATTCCGAAACCTACATCTAATTTTTTATTAAAGCTGAAAACATCCATCAGATTCAAGCCCCAATAGTATACCTCATGGTTACTAATTGGCTGATAACCAAAATAATCCTCACCTCCTATTGGAAAATCATCGGGTAAATGCATTATTACCTTCTTTTCAATATCTTTTCCCTTGAATTCTATTACAGTTGCTGATTTATCCAGATCGAAGGTCCCGACGCTGTTTTTAAACGGCACAGAAAAAACCCTGATTGGGTTATATTCGACATCTTCATATCTCACCGGAACAATTACCGGTTCCAGAAAATCGGGTAATTTTATATATTCTGCCATAGTTTTTTTTGCACCTTTTGTTAAAGTGTTGCTTTTTACCCTGTTATATATATGATTAGCTGTAAAAATACTGATAAGTGTTAAAATAAGGATTATAATGTTTCGTTTTTTCATATCATTACATTGGATTGACAATATCCTCAAGTTTAGTAATCTGCTGTTTTAAGTTCTTCAAATTCGCGTATCCCTCTTTAATCATATTTTTGTATTTTTGAGGGGTGTCGGAAAATGGCACTTTTTTCGATCTAACTCTTGTATTTAACTCATGTTCAAGTCCATCTTTTAAGTTATCTAAAAGAGTCTGATTGTCCAGCCCATAAAACTTAATCGGGTTCAATATGGTAAACCGTATCCACAGCCTGAAATCAATTTTATCCAACAGCTTTTTTATCTCTATACAAAATGTACCATACTCTTTGCCTTTCATAAGACCGCGTTCGCTAATCTTCCCCCATATCAATGATGTAAGAATGCCGCCAACAGGGCCTCCGGATAACAAACCGCCTCCTGCAGCAGATGCTGTGGTCATATCTAAACTGGAAAGTACCAGCATAATCATATACCAATCCGTGCCGAAGAGGATTCTATCCCGGTAATCATAAGAAGAAAAATTTCTTAAAAACTCCTCAAATCCTTTACGGTTTTTCCCTATATCAAAACACGAGATATCGGTGTACACGTTCTTGTAATCACTCATAACTTTAATCAGTTCTTTTATCCAATCGCTGTTTTCTCTTCCTTTTTCCCACTCATCACCTCCGAAATGCGCAAGACACAGCCGAAGCTGCGGGTATTTTTGCAATACCTTTCTCCAGGCACGGGGATGAACGTAATTCTCTAAAAAATAGTCTTCGGCGCCTTCTCTGTTATCTATTGATACCTGTGTAGCGTCGGTGTCAACACCCGTTGTCGAGTTATTTCTCTTCCCGAATAAATATTCCTTATAATATTTCATTTCCGGGATAGTATTACCGCCGGGGGAACAGTGTGTTACAATCGGAATTTGCTCTTTCATGCATTTCTGATAGAATAAAGCAAGACAACCGCATTTTTCATCCAGCGGCATATACCCCTGTGTTGTGTACATCTTGAATCCAACGCACAATCCGGGACGGTTTTTTTCCGTTCTTCCTGCAATTTCGCCAAAGGGGTAATTCCAGGTTGCCTTTGTAAGATCATTATTTGCAAAATTTACAGGTTCAGGTTGGGTTTTCAGAGGAGTCGCATTCGATAAGTGTATTCTTTTATTCGCATTTACGTCTTCTTTATTCCAATAATTCCAGCGCCGAGGATCATAATGATATAACAGGATAAGCTGCCAAGGATGTTTTAGTGCTGCGGTTTTTGAATCTATAATTTGGCGTCTCCACTTGTTGAACTGCTTGAATTCCTCTCTATTAAGCAATACTTTTTTTCCTGTAAATTCTTCAGCAACGCCAGATTCCCTTTTATAATAAAAATACAGTTTCTTTTCATAATCCACATGATAAATCGTTTGCCCATCATACCCCGCAATATGCGCATATTCCATGTCCATAGTCATCGCGAACATACAGGCAAAAGGCGGTTCAGGGGTGCCGGCGTATAAATTCCGATAGCAGTTAAGCGACTTCTCCTCTTTACGTAAATCAAGAAACGCATTTAATGCAGCCACCGCTTTATCAGCGATCTCGACAGTGCTGCTGCTCAACGTATGGCCGCCTTTGCCCAGCGCTCCTTCACTTAATGCATTTACGGAATCTCTTCCCGGCTCAAGCGTTGTTAATCCGGGGATTTTTATCCACATAATGGGCAACGGCGTGCAGTTGCCGCTCTGTATGTGCATGTGCGAGTCAAAAAAGCAGGGAAAGTAGATAAACGGTTTTACCGATTTACATATTCCGCTCATTATGTTGTTTCTTTCTACTCGAACAGTATTCCATCAATATATAGTTTCGGGTCAGGAGCATCCGGAATCAATAATTCAAGCTGCTCTGCATCCTTTACGCTGCCTTCGGCAAGGACCCTTTTACCTTCCGAATCCTGTAGAGAATATTTTTTTTCTTTCTCATATTTTTCGGACATTTCACCTTTGTTATTTCTTTCGGTATATAACTCTTCGTCGTCTTTTTTTAGGGTAACCGAGAACGGTGCCCACGGGTAGCTATATCTCAACCCGTTGCAGTATTCAAATGGATTTGCACCCTTTTCTTTAATTTTCTCATCACCGGAAGTTGAATCCCATTGCGGAATTTGGAGCTTTATACCCGCTTTTAGTAAATCGGGATTATCACCGATTACATCCTTGTTGAGCTCGTACAGGTATTTCCACGACGGCAGCCAGAATTTACGCGCAATGCTCCCGAGGTTTTCACCCTGTTTTACGGTGTACTTTTTCATTTTATGCTTCCAGGTACATTTTGTTATTGGATAAGACGCAGTAGCGCTTCAGTGGCAGCCTCATTAGTCAGATACTTTTTGCCGTCGGCGACGGACAATTACAGGCTGTGCTATTTTGTCGCCGACTGAATTAATCCAGAACTGTCCTTAAACCTTTAACTCTTAACCTTGAACCCTGAACCACCCCCCTCTGATAAATTAATTCATTTCTGATGATGTCCAGTAATACTTTCACGTTTTTTCTGTAATCAAAAGAGGTGTGAAAAGAATCATTGCGGACGATTTTCAGTATAAAACCAAAATAGTATATCCTTTTGAAGCCTTTTGCAGTATATTAATACCAGGGGGAAAAACACTACTTATTGAATTACAATATAAATATAATTATTATTTCAAACCACATTTAGCACGGAGGTTTTGAAATGGATGCAAATATTTCAAGGAGAGATTTTATTAAGACGACGTCTGCTACGGCTGCAGGAGCTACTTTGATGTCGTTTGCGCCGTGGGCGTCGGGGATGGATAAAAAGAGAGCATTGTCGAGAGTTGTGATTGCGAAGGATGCTACGTGCGTTGGCAATCAGGCAAAGGTACAGACTTTGGTCGATAATGCAATAAAGCTATTAACCGGAGTTACCGATACACCAAAGGCTTATGAAGCATTGTTTCCAGCAGGAAAGCTGACGACCTCTACAACAATTCTTATCAAGTACTGTGAAACAGTATCTAAAACGACTGATTTTGGGTTGATCGCTCTTCAAAATGGACTAAAATCAATGTTGGGAGGATTTCCTGCGGCGAATATAAAATTAATTAATACGGGAAGTGATGCCAGCACGCTAAAATTCTCTGCAGGAGGTGCCGAACATATAATTAGAAAAGTATTTGTTGATAACGACTATTTTATAAATTATGCGCCTTGTACGAATTGGGGCAACAAACCAGCTTTAAGAATGGGTTTAAAGAATATGATTACCGCCATTACGAAGACTCGAAGCACATTCCACAACACAAATCTTGCAACAATCAGCAGCCAGGAGATATTTAAAACAAAACAGATACTCGTTTTAACGGATGGAATCCAAGTTCAAGCTGTAAAAGACACAAATATTCCTGGATACACTATTATAGCGAGCAAAGACATGGTTGCGTGCGAGTACCAGGGTGTACAACTCCTTAAAAGGGCGAGCAATAATTCTTTTAACTCTACAAACGCAGACGCATTTCTCACGGAGGCAGCAGGTACACAATTCGGTGTTGGCACTAATGATCCTGCTCAAATGGAGGTTATAAGCTGGGATCCTACAAATATTTTTTCATCCTCTGGAGATTTGGCGAGTTACACCCAACAGATTGAGATAATAACTAGCCACAGGAATACCTTGTTCAAATTTCCCAAAGAACTTGGTGCGAAAAATTTGATTAGCGTATATACTATTCATGGAAGAAAAATCTGGGAAAAAACAGATTTCCAAAGTGGTGCAATATGGGGTCATACTGATCAGCATAATAATAACGTCCCAGCGGGCGTGTATATATACCAGATTAGGTTCAATAAGGCTATGGCTCGGGGACAAATTGTAGTGCGATAGAGTCTCTAAAGTTTATGTCCGCAATAAATATGTTTTTAGCGTATTTCTTGCGGACATTTCCATGTTAAGTCAGCATTCGGCAAGACATTTAATGAGTTATATCTAAACTTAAATCGTATCTTTTTGTAAGGTCGATATCAGTTATTTTTTTTAATAGAAAAATTCGAATTCTTCCATTTGTTGACAAGCTTCATTTGGTAAAATAAGGTTGCGGTCGCTACAATTTTACATTGAAAGGTTTGTTTGAATATGAAAAGAATTTTCATTGCTTTAGTATCTATGATGTATTGCGGATTTTCTTATGCAGACACGACAACGATAGTGCTTCAGAATGGCCTTAATAATTATACCGGATTTGAAGATACCTATAATTTCACCGAATCTCCTGACAGTAACTTCAGTAAAGATTCCACGCTTTGCATCTGGAGTTGCATATCTTGAGGGGACAAGTTTGCCCGGGCGGTATTAAAATTCAACTTTTTCGATAATACTAATCTACCTCTTAATGCAAATATTACAGAGGCTATATTATCATTATATTCTTTTCCTGGAGACGCAGGGGATTCGACCTCGCGGTGCACACTTTTTGTAATGAGTAGGGATTTTAATTTTTCCGAAGTTACGTGGAACCACGCAGCAAAAAATGATAAATGGACGCAATTGGACCCGGATACCAAATATGTGAATGATACTGGTGATACGGTAAAGTATCCCGGTGGCGGCGATCATTTCCTCCCACATTCTGCTATCGCACCTCTTGCAGATGATTTACATCCGTGGGAGAATTATAATATCACCTCGATTATCCAGGAGTATATCAAAAAACCGAACCAGTTTTACGGATTGTGGATCAAACCTTATCTTACTAATACTGGGAGATGGTACGCTTCATCTGATTATTATATACCAGATAAAAGACCGAAAGTGATAATAAAATATAGCGGAACTGGTATTATTTCGAAACAGGCTTTCCCAGATAAAACAAATAGTATTACTTTTTTCAACGCACAAAATTCTGTAAGGCTTTATATTCCGATTTCCGGAAAATATACTGGCACTGTTTTTGATTTAAGAGGTAGGGTGCTATATTCTTTTGATGGAATCGGTAAAAAATGGTCTGATATACAGAAAGATAATCTTGAAAATGGTTTAAATATTCTAAAGGTAACTAGTAAAGATTTAACTATTATAAAAAAATTTATGGCTTATTAAGAACGCTTTTTTGATTTTCAATTGTTATAAAATCAATCCCCAATATTTCCATTTTCATCCGTTTTGATTATTTCAACATAATTCTTTAAAGCAATTGTTTTCGAAACTGCAATGGCATACCCTCCATCAAATGTTAACTGCACACTATTTCCAAAGGAAGTTGTACCATCGTTGAATATTTTGTTAAAAGTATTTGAACTGCCGACATTGCCTGAAGCATCTGTTTTAATTAAAAACGTTGAATTGCTCGTAGAGTATAAACCGGTTAAAATGAATCCTCCATTTTGAAGGTTTTGAACACAATAGGTCACACTACCGTCGTTGCCGTAATAATCCTTATCCCAAAACAAAGTTCCATCTGGATACGCTTTATACAGCATTGCTTTTGTTGAGCCCATGACACCTCCACCAAAAACAAGACTGCCATCGGCACACGGTATGGCAGCATACGCCCATTTGCCATCAATTGTTTTTATCCATAGCGAATCGCCTTTTGAATTTATCTTTGCAAGCCATGTTCCTGTGTTTCCCTTTGTAGCAAAAATATACCCGCTGTCCAAGGTTTGAAAACCACTCCATCCGTAATCTGATGCATAATCCGCGACAAATGATTTGCTCCAACTATATTCACCCGAAGAATTTGTTTTAATGAAAGTAACATAACCACCAGTATCAAGGCTTGCAAGGCTAAAAATAATATAACCGCCATCGTATGTTTGTTGAGCAAAATATCCAACGTTATGATCAATATGCGCTGGGTGGACGGGACTTTTTTGCCATTCGAGATTGCCTGCGATGTCAAGTTTTATAATAAATAGGTTCTGTTGTACGCTACCTTGTTTGGTAGTTGTACCACATATTATTGAACCTCCATCCGCTGTTTTATTTATTGAACTTGGACCTTCAGTGTCATTTCCTCCAATATGTTTTGACCATAAACTATCCCCTGATTTATTTATTTTTAAAAGAAGTATATCAGGGTTTGTATTCACATTGGCATCTCCAAGTATAAGATATCCACTATCGGCGACCTGGATGATATCTGGAGTATAAGTCCAAGATCCTTCACAATTAAACAATCTTCTAAACCAATTCTTCGTCATCCCATTCCCATACGGAGAAAAAACAGTACTATCCCTCATATTTCCCGCCACGGAATAATAACCCCTTATTTCATACCAGTATTGGGTATTGATATCGAGCATGGTATCCTTGATTGAGGTACTCGTTGTGTCTTTTACTATGATATACGGGCCTGAATTTGCCGTTGATCTATATACGGCATACTTGTCACAATAAGTAATCTGGCTCCAGGAGACTGTCATGCTTCTGTTCGTGATATTCGAAATTGTTGGAGCGGCTGGTGTTGCCAGTGCAGGTTTATAAAACATCTGGAAAGTTTTCGTGGTTGTTTTGCCTTTAGTGTCGGTTGCTGTTATCTCTATTTTATTCCATGCTTTTATGGTTGCGGTGGCAATACTGAAGCTCCAGCTTGCAGTTCCTGTAACTACAACAGCAGCGTCATTGATTTTTGCTGTAACGCTTGCTATTCCTGCATCGCTTAATGCAGTTCCGGAAATTAATGAAACCGGCTGTTTTATTGCGCAGGAGTCATTTGTTATGGTCACGGAAGTCACGGTTAGAGTCGGCGGGTTAAGAATCAGCGTTGTCGAGTCCACAATATTGCTGCCCGACTTTGTATTATTCGTGTTGTAGGTAAAAACCCTGGCATAATATCGGGTATTCTCGTTCAAATCATCAAGCGTGTCGGTTGTTTTGTAAATATCCGTTATTGTTGCCGCAAGGTTGCTTGTTTCCGTTACGTTGCTGCTGACGTCATAATAGATCTTATATGCCCCGAATTGAGGCTCTGCGCTCTGTGTCCAGGTTATTTTCATGCTTTTATAGGTGATGTTTGACGGTTTTGACAGGATTACCGGCACCACAGAGTCGGCTATGCTTACAGTCAAACCCAGGCTTGAGGAAGCGGGTGGGTTATGATTGTCGGTTGCGGTTAAGACGCATATCGTATCCTTGCCATGGAACGAAGTAAAACTGGGCGTCCATAACCATTGCGATGTATCGGCGTTAAACGTGCCGAAAGTCTTTGTGAATGTAATTTTATCACCTTCATCATCACCTGAAAAAACTGCGTTTATATTATAACTCAATGTTTTTCCTTCGGTTGCAGCAAGGTCTGCGCTGTTGACCGTCCATTTCGGTGCGCTGTTGGAGTCAAGAACCTGGAGGTGGATGTAAAACGAGTCTGTGCTGTATTGCGGTTTTTTATCCGTAGCGTAAAACCGTACATTCAGAAAAAGCGTATTGACTAAACCGGTTGATATGGAAAATGAAGGAGTATAAGTGAAGTAACCGCTTGATGTATCATAAGTCGATCCGGCAGGTTTGTTTTTCGGCGATAAGAGAACCGGAATGTCACCAGCATCAGGATCTGTTGCCGTGACAGTGAATGTAAGCGTGTCGCTCTCTTTTACCCTTAATGTATCGCCCTGTTTATAACTCCCAATTTTTATCTGCGGAGGAATGTTCACATTGCCTACTGCAACGGAAACAGGTGCTTTTGTTGTATCGGACTTATCATCAGCGCTGATCTCGACCGAATACATGCCGCTGTCATTATATGTTGATTGCCATTCAAATTTTGAATTGGTGAAAACTACAGGACCGTTATCCGGCAGGGTGTTTTTTGTGAGCTTGTAAAATATAGAGTCACCGTCCGGGTCAACAGCTTTAAAGTTAATAACCAGTTTTGATCCTTCCGGAACAGTGTATAAGGTTTTTGGCAGAGTATCGAGGAAATAGGGTGCGCGGTTCTTGTTCAGAACAGACAGCTTAATATAGCAATCGCTTGTTTTTTTACCATCCGACGCCTGCACGGTGGCAACATAACTCCCCGCATCAGTATAACCGGCTGTGAATCGGTAATAGGTTCCTAGTATCGTATCTCCCGCAGGCGCGCCCACAACCAGCCTGAACGTCAGCGAATCCCCGTCCGGATCTGAACACGAATCCTTCACATTTAATGTGCATAATTGAGTCTCTGTGGCGGTGATGCGCATGGTATCAACAGACCATTTCGGAGTCTGGTTTGTCAAAGAGAGATTATGCGGTTTGCTGGTATCCGAGCCAAAATAATTCAACGCAACACAATAGTAATCTCCGGTATCCGAGTATTTCAGCGCGCTGAATTTCAAGGTATCGTTTGTCGCGCCACCGGTAATAACCGGCGTACTGTCTTTGAACCATTGATAGCTCAAGGGTTTCGTGCCTGTGGCGGTAATGTACATAAAGAAAGAGGAGTCCTTTTTCGGCGTTCCTGATGGGATTACCTGTTTGTTATTGCCTATGACCGGGACTTCGTTAATACTGTCGAGTTTAAAGGGCTTGCTCACATCCGATCCAAGGATATTTGTTACAACACAGTGATACGTTCCGGTATCCGACAGTTTCAGAGGTTCGAACTTTAATGAATCCGAAGATGCTCTTGAAATAACGGTGTCATTCTTATACCATTGATACGTTAATGGTTCTGCGCCTGTTTCAAGGGTCAGGCAGAGTATTAAGGTATCGTTAAGAACCGGCGGTCTATCAGCAAGAATCTGCTTGTTATTGCCGATAACAGGAGGGTCTCCGAAATCAGGCTTTTGAGGGTCTGTGCAGAATAGATATATTCCGATAAAAAAAAGAAGAGTGACAATGAAAAGGGTAATTCTATTATTGAGCTTCATACAAAGGCTTTCTTTTCAGGTGGTGATAACTATTGAGAAATACACAAACTATGAAAATATATAACAAAAGCAATTAAAGATTCAATTCATTAAGGTCGCCTGGTTTGATACACAATAAAAAAAGCCCGCAAACAAAGTCTGCGGGCTCCACAAGTCTAACCGGAATATTATTTAGTCTCTTACCAGCGTTCGCCTCTCGGTTTGTCTGTTTTTGGCCGGGCCTCGTTTACTTTAAGATTACGGCCCTGAAAAGGCTGGCCGTCCAGCGCTTTCATTGCTGCTGTTCCCTGATCTTGCTGGGACATTTCAACGAAACCGAACCCTTTGGACTGACCGCTGTAATTATCTTTTACGATTTTTACCGATCCTACTTCGCCGTGCGCTTCAAAAGCCTTGCGCACTTCTTCTTCCGTCACCTGAAAAGACAGGTTGCCGACATAAATGTTCATAAAACTCTCAATCGTTTATGTCATTAAAAAAAGGAATACATCGGATCCTTAATAAATGACACAAACTCAAGAATCGATGTTCTGCTCTTGCAGTAAAGATGTCACTAAGATACATCAGGTTGTTGATGTTTGTATGAAGTATGTGAAAATTGTTTTTCACAGGATGCGAAGAAGGTACTTATATCAGAGTTGTTGCATAATTCATTTTCAGGTAAGTATTGACAAATCGTCCTCGTCCTCGTCCATCCTCCTCGTCCTCGATATCCTTTAATGATTGTGTTTTCGAGGACGACGGACGAGGACGAGGACGAAATAACTTGTTAAATTTTTATCATAACCCTATTATGCAAAAACTCTATCGTTTCCGAAAGCTTGCAAAAAACGTGCTCGCTCCTCAACCGCACAAACCAACCGTAACCGTCATCCATTTGGTTGATTCCGGCGATGTAAACACTATTTTCAGGTGCCAGCCGATGACGAATACGCCGATGATTGCGCCGCCGCCGAAGGAGAGGCCGAAATCGGGCGTCCAGGTATAGACGTCTTTGTAGTCGGAATGCCGAACGTCCAGTCCGACGTAAAAACCGGGTGACAAGTCAGCGTAGAGCATAAACTCGTTGGTGAACGGGGTCAGGCCCTTGAAGGTGGCGGAAATATCCCAGTAACTCAGAGAGCCGTCGAGGTACTCAGATGTATCTTTTGAAAAATCCAGGGGCTGCCAGGAGCATTCCAGATGACCGCCTAAGCCCAGATACTTTTCAATCTGCGCGTATGACTCAAAACCGCCGTTCGCCCCCACCGGTTTCCTGTGTATGCGATAGTTACCGGTGGGAATCGCCAGTCCCGCAAAAAGTGAGTTTTTCTGGGTGATATCCAAGTCAGAAGCAAAGGTAACGATGGGCAGTAAAAACATGAAAATGGCTGTCTTATTCATACTAACTCCAGGATTAGATATGCCGGGTGCTTGTTCAAACTCGACTCGTACGCCCCGTATCCCCTGCCTGCAAAGCAGGGGATACATGACACGGTTAAACGAATTTTATATATCATACAGCCTCAATGGTTGTGGGCGGTTTTCTGGTGATATTGTAGGTTACGCTTACCACGCCTGGAACCTGGTCGGTGATGCGGTCTGCCAGTTTTACAAGCAGATCATAGGGGAGCCGGGTTGGTGTGGCGACCACCGCATCGGTACTGTTGAAGCATCGCAGTTCGATCTGCAGGCCGAAATCACGCTTTCCGTTTCGTATACCGGTTACCCGGTCTTCGTGAAGTATCGCCAGATACTGAAAAGCCTTGATATCGCGTAACTCATGCTCTACGATGGCGGTCGCTTGTCTGACGGTTGCGACGCGCTGCCGCGTGACCTCGCCGATAACCCGCGCGGCGAGTGCAGGGCCGGGAAACGGGGGCCGCTGGTATATCTCTTTCGGCAGACCGAGGGCTTTGGCAACCAATCTTACGCCTGTTTTACGGATCTGCAGAATCGGCTCGAGCACGGTGTAGCCGAACCTTTTTTTTGTATCGATGCCAAGCTGCACCAGTATATTGTGCTGTCTCTTGATACCGGCGACTGTTTCTTCGATGTCGGTAAAGTTGGTTCCGTGCAGAAGAAAAGCGGCGCCGCTCTTTTTTACCATGGCGCCGAATACGTCCTTATAGAAGCTTTGGGTGATTGCCTCGCGTTTTTTTTCAGGGTCGGTCTGGCCTTTGAGCCGCTTGAAGAAGGTATCCTGTGCATCAACGAGTTTTACCTTAACTCCCATTTTCCTAAACAGCGCGACAACATACTGAGGCTCGCCTGCGCGCATCAGGCCGCTGTCGATAAAGCAGGTTTCAAGACGGTCGCCCAGTGCCCGGTGACCAAGCATGGTAACCACCGACGAGTCGACGCCACCGGATAATGCGTTGATTGCTCTGCCGCTGCCCACGGTGTCTGCTATCTCTTTAATTTTCTGTTCAATATACTTTTTGCAATTCAAATCTTTAAGCAAAATCTCTTGTACCTGCATGATGATTCTCCTTTTGTCGGTAGCACGGTTTAATTTTACTGATGTTCGATCAATAGATGGCATATGAATTATCTATGTAATATAATAAATTGGATTAACAAGTATAACTTACATAAGCGGATATGTTTTTAGTACTTTTTTCAACGATGTGAAAGATACTGCCGTTACCGCTCACATCCTATTTTTCAACGAACAGGTGATAAACAGATATATTTTTATCCTGTGAGAAAACCTGTCCTGACTTCTGACACTTGATGGAAAAATGTACTCCTATGACAGTAGAACAACATACCGGCCTTTCTATGCAAGGCAGGCAGAGCCTCCAGACCCGTCTTATCATGTATACGGTTATTATTCTGTCTTTGCTGATGATTGTCACCACCTACCTCGGCATACAAAGAGAGAGCCAGAGCATATTCAACCAGATGGAGAAGGACGGCATTGCTCTTGCCAAGGCTTTTGCGCTGGGTGCTGAAAATGCGCTTCTTCTGCAGCGGGCCGGGTTGTCGAGGGTCGCGGGCGAGGCAAGCAGGACAAAAGGGATCGAGTATCTGCAGATTGTTGATATCGACAGAATTGTTATCGGCCATACGGATATATCGGAAATGGGGCGTACCATAGAAGACCCGCTCTATTTTCAGGCATTGAACACGCCGATCAATGCGGTGGAAAGAGGCGACAAGCCGATTAACCTGATAAGCAAAAACAGGCGGGGCCAGGATATTTTCAGGGTCATTGTGCCGCTGGTCACGCTTGACTCCATTGGCGGCGTTCTGGAGATCGGTTTGGATATGACCGAGATATCCAATGCGATACAGCATACCAATTACCAGTCGCTCTTTGTCGCGGTTATTGCGCTGTTTGGCGGGGTTGTGTATATTTGGTTTTTTGCCCGCTCCATTACCAGGCCGATAAAGCAACTGGCGATAGCGGCAGGAAAGGTTGCTGCGGGAGATCTGAACCATACGGTCAAAACCAGCAGCAGGGACGAAATCGGCCGTCTCGCCTCGTCTTTCGATTTCATGACGCTGAAACTCCGCGAATATATGGGGAACCTTACGAAAACCAACGAGGATCTTGCTGCGCAGGTGAAGATTGTTCAGGATCTGCATGTATATATCGAGAATATCCTGAACAGCATTACGGTGGGTATATTAACCGTTGATCTCGAGGCAAAAATAACCTATCTGAACTGGGAAGGAATTAAAATCCTGCATCTGGAGGGGAAAGAGGTTATCGGCACAAGAATTGAAGATATTTTCACTCATGACTATTTTCTAACCACTGTTCTGCACGAGATGAAGGAGGCGAAGAAGACCTATCTGGGACATGAAGTGCGTCTTAACGATGTGTCGGGTGCAGAAGTGCTGTTAAGCCTCAATACAACCTTTCTGTATGACCAGCATGCGAAGATTGTGGGGTTTGCTGTAACCTTTGAAAATGTTACGGAAATACGGCATTTACAGCGCAGCATCCAGCATTCCGAGAAAATGGCGGCAATGGGGAGCCTTGCCGCGGGTATCGCCCATGAAGTGCGCAATCCGCTCGGAGCGATAAAAACATGCGCGCAGTTTCTTGAGGGCAAGTATGATCCGGGGGATGAAAAACGCCAGTTTTCGGAGTTGATAGTACGGGAAGTGAAGCGTCTGGACCTGCTTATTTCCAGGCTTTTAAACTTCGCCAGGCCAGCAGAGAGCGATTTTCAATATACGGACATTAACAAACTGGTTGATGGTGCCGTTGACCTTGCTGCGCTTAAAATAGCAGGGTCGTCAATAACGATTCAGAAGGAATATGCCGACGGTCTGCCGAGTATTTTCGCCGATGCGAAGCGGCTGTCGCAGGCAGTTTTCAACCTTCTGCTCAACGCGGTCGACGCGGTCGGGGGTTGCGGAACAGTGCATGCCACGACCGCCTTTGATGATAAAAACCAGACAATCGGTATTACGATCGCGGACAATGGCAAAGGGATCCCGGAAGAAAACATGGACAAGATTTTCAATCCGTTTTTCACCACCCGTGCCGGAGGCACCGGCCTTGGGCTTGCGATAGTTCAGCAGATCATTGTCGAGCACAACGGTACAATAGCCGTAAAAAGCGGAACCGGAAAAGGCGCCATGTTCACCATTACACTACCCCTGGTTCAGCAGCAGAGAACGGTGGAAAGCAGGGAAGGGTTTATATAGACTGACCTGCAGGAGAAGAATTCGGGGAATTTTAGATTTTAAATTTTAAATTTCAGATTTTTTATATGGTAGGGGAATGTTTTATACATGGTTTTTGAATAGCTGTTTTTTTGTAAAAAGTAAGCGGTGTGCGGCTATTTCTTTTCGGTGCTAAAAAAAGAAAGAGGCTGAAAACTGGAGCGATGTTAATAATGCAGTACCCCGACTATGAAGGAGGGAATGAGGAGAATGATACTGTACTAAAACCAATACTCAATAGACATTGTTTAATTTTAATAAAGAAACATAAGACAAAATTATTTTAATAGAGATTAATTCCCTATCTAAAATCTAAAATATCGTGAGGAATATGGAAGAACGAATTCTTGTTGCAGACGATGATGCAGGAATGCGGGATACGCTGGAGGCTGTGCTGAAAGCGGACGGGTATATGGTTCGGTCCGCGGCAAACGGGAAAGAGACTATTGACATTGTGAAGCAGACTGTGTTTGATGTCATTCTGCTTGATCTGAAGATGCCGGACTGCCAGGGAACCGATCTGCTGCCGCAGATAAAGAGCGCTGCGCCGGAAACCGCGGTAATCATGATGACTGCCTACGGCACGATCAAGACTGCGGTGGAAGCGGTCAAACTGGGCGCGTATGATTTTATCGCCAAGCCGTTCGAGCTGGAAGAGATGCGTCTGATCATTCAAAAGGCGCTCCAGATGCAGCAGCTTTCCCGTGAAAACAGGGAACTGCGGCAGATACTGAACGAGAGCGTTGTTCTGAAGGGG
>Ga0105099_10000295_pt1 | contig 34314 bp, 36 predicted proteins | sample PPLLak3cmMay2015_2_FD_79138 | JGI IMG/M metagenome (GOLD analysis project Ga0105099, IMG submission 79138) | Freshwater sediment microbial communities from Prairie Pothole Lake near Jamestown, North Dakota, USA - PPLs Lake P8 Core (1) Depth... | ecosystem: Environmental > Aquatic > Freshwater >... | reverse complement strand
ATAGAAACAATATCGCCAGTATTGAAATAATTGCCAGTGAAAAAATAGATATAGAAGGACGAGTGAATTTTTATGAGCAAACAGGGGCGTTAAAAGATTTTGTACAGAGTCATCTTCTTGAAATGACCGCAGTAGTCCTCTCCGGATCTTTTGAACCTGTCCGTCGGAAAGAAGTATTAAAGAACTTAAAAATTGTCTGTGATATCAGAAAACGTGAATGTGTAAAAAGGGGACAATATGAAGGGTATCGTGATGAAGTAAATAATCCAAATAGCACAACAGAAACATTTGTATCAATTAATATGATATCAATGGATCCGGCATGGAGTGGAGTATCAATATTTCTTTCTACTGGCAAAGCTTTTAATGAAAAGTTTACACGAATAAAAATTAAATATAAGGATGATAGTGAAAAGATTTTTAATATTGAACATGAACCGGGAGCATATGAGCGAGTTATCGGAGCTACTATGAGAGGGGACCATAATTTATTTATTTCAAGTGACGAAACAATTGAAAGTTGGAGAATCTTAGATGTTGTACAAAAAACATGGGAGAAAAATAAAGATGATTTAATTTTTTATAAAAAAGGAAGTTCTATAGATGAAGTTGCGTTTTAGGTCTAAAAAGGGTAGACTTCTCAATATAATAATAACAACTTGCCAAAGTGGCGGTTAATCAAAATAAATAATTTTATGGGAGATTTTCAAAGAGGTGGTAATAGAGGAGGAGGGTTTAGAGGTGGGAATGGTGGAGGTTTTAGAGGAGGTAACGGCGGAGGCAGACCAAGTTTTGGGGGAGGAAGAGGTGGAGACAGAGGTCCTGTAACAATGCACAAAGCTGTGTGTGACGAATGTCACAAAAGTTGTGAAGTTCCTTTCCGTCCATCAGGAGACAAGCCAATATACTGTAATGAATGTTTCAGTAGTAAAAAGGGTGGTGATGATCGTGGACCAAGAAAAGATTTCGGCGGAGATAGAGCTCCAAGAAGAGAGTTTAATGACAGACCAGTACAATCTTTTGCAAAGCCATCTGTGGCACCAGTGCAGAGTGATGTAAGTAAACAACTAAGTGAAATAAACAGCAAGCTTGATCGCTTAGCAAGTGCAATAGAAAAACTTGCTTTGCCAAAAGTTGCAGTATCAACTCCAGTAATTAAAGCTGTTGCAAAAAAAATGGAAGTAAAATCTCAACCTAAAAAAGTAGTTTCAAAGAAAGTAGTAGCAAAGAAGAAAAAATAAATGGCACAAGGAGAAGTAGTAATAAGATTTGAGAAGGTCTCATTTGAATATGGTCACAATAAACCAATATTAGACTCGGTTGATTTTTCTATACGTCGTCACATGAAGGTGACGATTATGGGGCAAAATGGTGCTGGTAAAAGTACACTTTTTTCTCTTATTACAGGAGAACAACAACCAGAAGATGGGCAAATACATCTTGCTCAAAGGACTACAATCGCACTTTCTCGCCAAGTCATTCCTCGTGATGAACTAACGCTCTCTGTTCGAGAATTTTTTGAAAAATGTTTTAAAGAAAAAATTTACGATATTGATCCGCGCATAGATGATGTACTTGAAATAGTAAATCTAAAAGGTCACGAAAAAGTTCACGAGCGAATAGTCTCTTCATTCTCAGGTGGTCAGCAAGCACGACTTTTACTTGCTTCTGCCTTAATCCAAGAGCCAGATATTTTACTTCTTGATGAGCCGACAAATAATTTAGATAAAGCTGGGATTGCTCATCTTACAGATTTCTTGGTGAAATACAAAAAGACTGTTATTGTTATTTCTCATGATGCAGAATTTTTAAATAAATTTACCGACGCAGTTCTTTATTTAGATGTTTATACAAAAAAGATAGAGCAATATGTTGGTAATTATACAGATGTGAGAGACCAGATTACAGCTCGAATGGAACGCGAGAATCGCAAGAATGCTCTTCTTTCAAAAGAAATTCAAGCCAAAAAAGATCAAGCCAATGCTTTTGCAATGAAGGGTGGTAATTTGCGTGCAGTTGCAAAGAAAATGCGAGATTTAGCCGAAGAGTTAGAGGAAGAAAAAGTAGATGTAAGAAAAGAAGATAAAACGATTCGTCCTTTTAAAATTCCAGTTCAAGAAAATATAAATGGAGATATTTTAGTTTTATCATCTGTTTCAATATTTAAAAATCATAAACCTCAAAAATTAAAAGTAAATATTAAACTTCGTAAGAATAAACATTTGTTACTTTCTGGACCAAATGGCATAGGAAAGAGTACTTTACTTGAATTAATTTCTAATCGTAAAGAAGAAGGAGCTGTTATCGGGGCAGATGTTCGCATCGGATATTATAGACAAGATTTTTCTACTCTTGATTTCAATGACACTGTCTACGAATCACTTGCCGAGACATCTCGCAAGGTATATGGGAAAGTTCATGAAGAAACTATCCGTGCGACGGTTGCTGGTTTCTTGATAACTGGTGACATGGTTCATACAAAAATAGGAAGTCTTTCAGAAGGGCAAAAAGGGTTAGTGGCTTTTGCCAAACTTGTCATTACTCGTCCTGGTCTTTTAATTCTTGATGAGCCAACCAATCATATTAATTTTCGCCATCTACCAGTTATTGCGAAAGCGCTCGATGAATACCAAGGGGCAATGATTCTTGTTTCCCACACTCCCGAATTTGTGAGTCAAATTCGAGTAGATGAAATACTTGATCTGGATAGATAATTCTATTATAGAAAGTAAGATTATTTTGCTATAATTAAGTAGTTATTATTAATAAACAAACTAATTATATGAAAAAAGGATTTAAACAAAACATAGAAGATTTAACAAAAGAAAATGATAATTTTCGCAAAGTTCTATACACAGGGGCACATTGTCAATTAGTCCTCATGAGTTTACTTTCAAATGAAGATATTGGCATGGAAGTACACGAAGAAAATGATCAATTTTTCCGTTTTGAAAAAGGTTCTGGTAAGGTTATCGTAAACGATGCAGAGTATATCGTTACGGATGGAGATGCTGTTATCGTTCCAGCCGGAGCAAAGCATAATGTTATCGCAGGTATTGATGGCTTGAAACTTTACACCATTTATTCTCCAGCACATCATAAAGATGGCATAGTGCGTACCACAAAAAGTGAAGCAGAAAGTAATGAGGCCGAATTTGATGGAGTAACAACTGAATAAAAAAATGATCGGATTAATTTATAAGAAAATTGTTAAACCCGTACTCTTTTATTTTCCAGCCGATGATATTCATTTTTTATTTTTAAAAATAGGAAATTTTTTAGGAAGGTTTCCTATTCCTAGATTGATTACTAAAAAGATTTTTTGTTATAAGAATAATATTTTAAATCAAAAAGTTTTAGGTGTTTCATTTAATAATCCTATTGGCCTTGCAGCTGGTTTTGATTATGATGCAGATCTTATAAGGATACTTCCTTCTGTTGGTTTTGGTTTCCATACTGTGGGGACTGTTACATATTTGCCCTATGAAGGTAACGCGCGACCAATGCTCGGGCGACTTCCAAAGTCAAAATCTTTATTGGTAAATAAAGGTTTTAAAAGTATGGGGATAATGTCTGTCCTTAATAAAATCAATAAACAAATCGCCTCTTTGGCGATCCGCCGAAGAGGCGGAAAGATTCCTCTCGGTATAAGTATCGGAGCAACAAATAAATCATATAAAGACATAGAGGAAATGTCAGAAGACATAATATCTTCTTTTAAAATAGTTCTAGAAGAAGATTATTTTGATTACTTTGAATTAAATATTAGTTGCCCAAATCTTATTAATTCTGAGAATTTAACTAATAAATTTGATACCAAAGAAGGACTCAAATTATTACTTTCTAAATTAAACGAACTTTCCATAAATAAACCACTTTTTATAAAAATGTATTTGGAGAAAAGTGTAGAAGAGACACTTTTGTTGGCAGAAGTCGCATCTGATTATTTATTTGTGAAAGGTTTAATCTTTTCAAATTTGGTCAAAGACCGTACAAATCCATCTTTTGATAAAGATGAAATAAAAAATGCAGGGCGAGGCAACTTTAGCGGTAAGCCAACAGAAAAGATTACAAATAATCTTATAAGTGAGGTTTATAAAAAATACAAAGATAGATTTGTGATAATCGGGGTTGGTGGTGTTTTCACAGGAGCCGATGCATATGAGAAAATAAAAAGAGGAGCAACTTTGATTCAGATGATTACTGGGATGATATATGAAGGCCCAAGTGTTATAGGGAAGATAAATAAAGAACTTTCTGTCTTACTCAAAAAAGATGGATATAAGAATATAAAGGAGGCGGTTGGGAGTTATTATAAATAGAAAGGAGCGATATTTATATTTATCGCTCCTTTATTTTTTTAAAAAGTAGAATAGTCAACTACTTTTATTGACGGATGTTTTATTTGTCCAATAGTTGATACAAGTAGGGATGCGCCTCTTACCTTTTTTTGGCAAAACTTGTCTTCGCTTAGAAAATGTTTACAGTGAAAAAAAGTAACTTTGATATCCTCACCCTCTCTTTGAGTAATTTGATCCCTAATGGCACCATGGAGAGCAATTCTCATTTTCCCTGGGGTTACTTCTTGGGTGATAACTACAATCTTTTTTCTAGAATGCATAATTTTAAGTTTTTAAATTTCACAAAATATTTATTTATTTTAATACTACACCATTTAAAATATTAGTCAATAGTTAACTTTTAAATTAATTTTAAACCATGTTATACTTGTAAAATATGAAGAAAAGCTTACAAAATCATCTAAAAAAGGACAAGAATATTTTATATACAGGATTTGGAGATAAAGGGACAACTACTCTTTTTGATTGCAAGCAAACGCGTATTTCTAAAAGTGCTTTACTCATAGAAGCTCTTGGATCAGTCGATGAATTAAATGCATATCTAGGAATAGTGAAGGTTCATTGTGAAAAAGATAATCTGATATTAAAGATGGGGAATAAAAATATTTTTTATAAAGATATTATAGAAGATATACAGCAAAATCTTTTCATTATTCAAGCAGAGCTCGGGGGTTCTAATATGTCTATTGGTAAAAAAGAATTAGTTAAAATAGAAAATATTATAAATAAAATTGGAGAAATTTTACCACCTATTACATCTTTTACAATATCGGGGGGAAGTGTCGTGAGTTCTAGTTTAGATTTTTCTCGGACACTTGCTCGCAAAAGTGAACGTAGAATTATAGCCGTTTCTGAAGAAAAAAGTAGGATTATTAGTCTGGATACTTTGTCTTATATGAATCGACTTTCAAGTGTGCTTTTTGCTATGTCTCGTTACGCCAATTATATTCTTTCTATCCCCGAAGAACATCCTAAATATAATTAAAATAACTAATTCTTCCTAGAAAATCTAATTAGTAGTATAGTAATAAGAATGGAAAACGATGATGAATATCTAATCAATGAATATCTTGGTGGAAACCAAAATTCTTTTAAGTTGCTTGTAGAGAAATATACTCCATCTATCTATAACTTTTCTTTACGCTTTGTAGGGGAGGGGTATGTGAACGATATTGTTCAAGATGTTTTCATAAAAATTTGGAAGAATTTAAAAAAGTTTAATAAGACTAAAGCTAGTTTTAAAACTTGGATTTTTACTATTACTCGCAATACGATTACAGATTATTTACGAAAGAAAAAAATGATACCCTTTTCTTCTCTTGATGAAGATGGAGAATCTTTTGAGAATGATATTCCTAGTGATATAATTTTGCCAGATAAAGCTCTTATAGAACTTGAGGATAAGGAGTTATTGAATAATGTTCTCGATAAATTACCCGCTAATTATAAAGAAGTTCTTATTCTTTATTATCAAGAAGATATGACTTTTAATGAAATAGGGCAACTCCTCGGCAAACCACTCAATACTGTCAAAAGTTATCATCATAGAGCCCTTATTAAATTACAAGAAATGCTTAAATAAAGTTTGCACCAAAATTATAAGTTAATCGTATATATAAACGTGGAACAAAATCTACAAAAATTATTCAAAAATGCAAAATATCAACCAGAGCGTCGACTCTCTAATGATATTTTAATTGCAATTGAGTATAAAAATGCACAAATAACCAAATGGAAAAAATTTGGTTATTTGTGTGTGGGCATATTATCACTATCCGGAAGTGTTTTATCTATCAGAAGTCTCATAGTTGAATCATTCAGACTTGGTTTCTATGATTACTTATCGTTAGCATTTTCTGATAGTGGTGTTATTGCTACATACTGGAAAGAATATACTCTTTCCCTTGTGGATTCATTACCAATAGCAAGTCTAGTTCTTTCATTTTTCTTGTTATTTGTTTTGTTTATTTCCATACGTCGTGTTTCTTATCAATTTAAAAACAAGCTGTTAATAGCGTAATTTAATTATATGGATAGCAATAAATCAAAAATTAATTTTAAAAATATAGTAGAATCAAAAGTTTTCAGTATAGTTATGTACATACTTGGAGTTCTATTCATCTTGGTTCTTGTGTTTCAAGCAGGGATGATCGCTGGATTTAGAAAAGCTTCATTTGGTCGTGATTGGGGAGAAAATTACTCTAAGAATTTTGGTTCTCCTCACAAAATGCCTCAGATGATGGGAGGAGGTTTTGGTGATTTTGGTAATCTGCCAAATGCTCATGGAGCAATAGGGAAGATTATAAAAGTAGAATTGCCTACAATTGTTGTATTAGACGACAAAGACAATACAGAAAAAGTTGTTCTATTAGATGATAAAACTGAAATTCGTGAAATGAGAGATAGTGTAAAAAAAGAAAATTTAAAAATAGATGATCACATTGTTGTGATAGGAACTCCAAATTCTTCTGGTCAGATTGAAGCAAAACTAATAAGACTTTTACCTGTTCCTTTTGAAGTGTCGGTTAAATTTAATTAATATTAAATAAAATAAATATGTTACAAAAAATAAAATTATTTATCTTGTCACACAAGATTATAAGTTTGGTTTCTTTACTAATTGTGATAATTGGCGGTTATTTTCTAATAAAAAATAATAATAACAGTGAGGCTAGCTACACTACTGAAATCGTAGAGAGAAATAATATCATAACTTATGTCACAGGTACTGGGCAGGTTGAAGCTACTAATACTCTAACTTTAAAATCTGGAACAACTGGCGATGTTACTTATGTCGGAGTTAAGGTTGGCGATTTTGTAAAAAAAGGAAAGCTTATTGCAAGTATAGATTCTAGTGATGCAAAAATGGCACTTGAAAATGCTAAAATTTCTCTAGCTAAATTAACAGACGATCCAGATTCTCTGTCTTTACTTCAAAAAGAAAATTCAGTTTCCGAATCTTATAATAGTGGGTGGAACACAGTTTCATCTTTTATTACTGAAATAAATTCTATAATTGTAGAGGTAAAAGATGTTTATGATACTGGATTTTTCAATTATGAAAATGTTTCAAGGTTATCTTCTGTAGGTAAAGACAAGGTTGATTTATCAGAAGAAAAATATTACGAAGTAGAAAAAAATATAAAAGAAATAACCAAGCTTTATAAAAGTTTATCACGAGCAAGTTCTGAAGAGGAAATAATGAATTTATTAAATAAATCTCATGAATCAGCGAAGCTTTTGGCAAATAATGTTAAAGAAATGAAAACCACTTTTGACTACATGGTGAATTATTTAGATTATCAAGATGATGAAGATGCTTTATCCACAGAAACAGATATAAATTCTTGGGTAGATAGTTCAAATAGTTATGTAACAAGTCTTCTTTCTGCAATTAATTCCATTAATGAAAATACAGAATCATTAAACGATCTTTTAGATGGAGAAGACAAACTTGATATAAGATCAGCAGAACTTTCAGTCCAAAGCAAACAAGATGCATATAATGATTGTTTCGTTTATGCACCATTTGATGGAATCATTGCGACATTAACAGCAAAAGTTGGAGAGTCTTCTGGTTCTAGTATTGGGACATTGATTACAGAACAAAAAGTTGTGGCTATTTCTTTAAATGAAGTAGATATAGCTACAGTTAAATTAGGTCAAAAAACAATGTTAACATTTGATGCAATAGAAGGTTTGTCCATAGAAGGTGTTGTTTCAGAGATTGATTCTGTGGGGACTGTTTCTTCTGGTGTTGTTACTTATGGTGTAAAAATTAGTTTTGATTCTGATGACGAAAGAATTAAGACTGGTATGAGTGCTAATATAGAAATTATCACAGAATCAAAAAAAAATATTTTAGTTGTTTCAAGTAGTGCTGTAAAAACTAAAAATGGAATTTCTTATATAGAAATGCTTAATCCTTCTTCTGGTTTACCTGTAAGAAAAGAAATAGAAATTGGAATTTCTGATGACACTCTAACAGAAATAATTTCTGGTTTGAACGAAGGAGATGAAGTAATTTTAAAAACTGCCACAAGTAGTAGTTCTTCTTCAAAATCTTCTACTAATAAGAATATGATGATGGGTGGAGGGGTTCCTATGGGTGGTTCTGCTATGGGTGGATTAATGAGATAATTAATATGATTGAAACTAAAAATATCACAAAAACTTATAACGGAGGAAGTGAACCATTTCAAGCTTTAAAAGGAATAAGTTTTTCTATAAAAAAAGGTGAATTTGTAGCAATAATGGGGCCATCTGGTTCTGGTAAATCTACTTTAATGCATATACTTGGAGCTTTAGATACTCCTACGAGTGGGACGTATTTCCTTGATGGTAAAGATGTTTCAACATTATCTGATGATGAACTTGCAGATATAAGAAAAGACAAAATAGGTTTTGTTTTCCAATCTTTCAATCTTCTGCCTCGTGCGACAGTTTTAAGAAATGTAACTTTACCTCTTGTGTATGATGGTGTGCCACAAAAAGAAAGAGAAGAAAGAGCGAGAGAAGCTCTCGTAAAAGCAGGACTTGATGAAGAACATTTTGATCATTTATCAAATCAATTATCTGGTGGGCAAATCCAGCGTGTGGCTATCGCGCGGGCTCTTGTAAATAATCCATCCATAATTCTTGCCGATGAACCGACAGGTAACCTTGATACTAAAACAGGAGATATTGTTTTAGCGACATTTCAGAAATTAAATAAAGATCTTGGAAGAACGATAATTCTTATTACTCACGAGCAAGATGTGGCAGAACATGCGGATAGGATTTTATTTATTCGTGATGGATTATTAGTAGAAAATCCTATTAGTCATAAAAAAAGAGTCGCAGGTACTCTATAAAATAATTATGAAAACAAAAGATATATTACAAGAAACTTTTTCTGCTTTAAGATCAAACAAAATAAGAACAGGCTTAACAATGCTCGGTATTGTTATCGGTATTGCTTCTGTCATCGCCATGGTAGCTGTGGGGCAAGGTGCATCAAATTCTGTTTCATCTAGTATTGAATCTATGGGAGCAAATTTAATTATGGTTAATCCTGGAGCTCAAAGAACTTTCGGTGGAGGTCCAAACGCTTCTCGTGGTGGAGCACAAACTCTTACCTTAGAAGATGCAGATGCGATTGCTTCACAGATTGATAATATTTCAGCAGTTGTAAAAGAAGTAAGTTCTCAGAAACAAGTAGTTGCTTCAGGGACGAATACAAATACAAGCATAATGGGGACAGAATCTTCATATAGTACTGTCAGAAATGTTGAGATAGCTGAAGGAACATTTCTGACAGATCAACATATTTCAAAGACTTCAAAAGTTGCAGTTCTTGGTTCGACTGCACGAGACGATTTATTTGGAGAAGATGAGACAGATGTAGTAGGAGAAAAAATACGTATCTCTGGGACAGAATATAAAGTTATAGGGGTAACAGTAGAAAAAGGTGGCTCAGGAATGACTAATAGTGATGATATTATTTACATTCCATACACCACTGCTCAAAGATATATTACTGGGAATAAATATCTCACAAGGATAGATATATCGGCAACTGATGCAGAGATTTCAACTGTTGTTCAAGAAGATGTGACAGCACTATTACTAGAAAGACATAATAAAACTACTGATACTGCAGATTTTACTACTTTAAACCAATCAGACATGATAGAGACTGTCTCAGATGTGGCTGGAACTTTCACCACTCTTTTGGCGGCGATTGCGGGGATTTCACTTTTAGTCGGAGGAATTGGAATTATGAATATGATGCTTACTACAGTTACTGAAAGAACAAGAGAAGTTGGTTTGCGTAAAGCTATAGGTGCAAAAAAAAGAGATATCAATTTACAGTTTTTATCTGAAGCCATAATTCTTACTTTTATCGGGGGAGTTATCGGAGTGGCACTTGGTTGGGTTATATCTTTTGTTTTATCTTATTTTGATGTGATTGAAGCTCAAGTATCAATATCATCTGTATTACTTGCTTTTGGAGTCTCTGCTTTAATTGGAATAGTCTTTGGATATTATCCAGCCCAGCGTGCATCGAGATTAAATCCGATTGAAGCATTGAGGTATGAATAAATAATTATTTGCTCAAGCTCCTCTTTTGTTGTTATAATAGTTCTTGTATGGATACTTTAAAACAAGAAAGAGAAATAGTCTGGTTACAGATTCTATATTTATTTATCATTCCAGTATTGCTTATGTATTTTAAGGTTCTACCTGGAGATTTTCGTTTCATAATGCTTTTACTTGTTGCAATTCTTTTATTTGGAATTGTTAAACATAATCATTGGACTTATAAAGATCTTGGAATAAATAAAGATTTCATGAAAGATATTACTCCTTATCTCCTTTTTACTGTTGGTGGAGTTTTGTTTCTTGTTTGGCTTTCTTATATTGTTCCTCATGAGCCATTTTTGAAATGGTGGCAAAATATTAAATTTCTTCTTCTTTTTATCCCTATTAGTATTTTACAAGAAATTATATTTAGAGGAGTACTCATGAATATGCTCCGTAGAGCTTTTAAAAGCCCAATATTTATCATTGGTTTAAATGCTGGTGTTTTTGCTTTGATGCATGTTATCTATCTTAATTCAACTTTTGTTCTCCCGATGACATTTATCGCCGGAGTTGGTTTCGCTTGGATGTATTACAGATATGAGAATTTACCATTAATATCTATCGCTCACACAATCCTCAATTTTACCGCTATGATACTTGGATTTTTTGTTATTAGATAATCGGTAGATTTTTATAATTTTTGGGAGTATAATACTTTTTATGGCGAAGAAGACTATTAAAAAAGAAGTTGCAAAGAGACCGTCTTGGGATGAATATTTTATAAATCTAACCGAAGTAATTGGATCTCGTGGTACTTGTGATCGTGGTTTTGCTGGGGCTGTTCTTGTAAAAGATAAAAGAATTTTAGCTACAGGTTATGTTGGGGCACCAGCGGGACTTCCTAGTTGTGATGAAGTTGGGCATGAAATGCAAACAGTGACACAAGATGATGGTACTATTTCAAAGCATTGTATTCGTACTGCGCATGCGGAACAAAATGCTATAAATAATGCTGCTCGTGTTGGAGTTGCTATTCTAGGAGCTACTTTGTATTGTAAGATGACACCATGTTACAAATGTGCTCAGAGTATAATAAATTCTGGAATTGTTCGTGTTGTCGCTATGAAAGATTATCATGCTGGATCAAGAACAAAGCAAATATTTAAACAAGCAAAAATAAAGTTAGATATTATTAATAAAGAAGTAGAGAAATATAAGAATCAATAATTTATGTCAGTAAATCTAAAAGAATTACAAAAAGAGGTGATGCGAAATAAGCTAGAGAAAGGTTTCAATACTACAGACGTAGCTATGGAATTTTGCCGTGCGCACGAAGAGCTCTCTGAAGCGTATTCAAAGTTTAGTAAGAATCAAGACGGTGTTGCAGAAGAATTTGCCGACGTGGCAATATTTATTCTTGGTATGTGCGAGATACTTGGTTATGATTTAGAAAAAGAGTTAGTAGAAAAAATAGAGAAAAATAAAAATCGTAAATATATAAAATCAAAAACACCAGATGGAAAAGATATCTTTATAAGAGTGAAGACTGATATAGATCCATAAAGAAAAAATCCGCTTAAGCGGATTTTTTGTTTTATTTTAACACAATGTCATGTTCTCCTCGTTTTATATCAAAACGATCAGTATCTTTATCTATATGCATAACCAAGCCAAACTCACCAAATTTTTCAGAAAGTTTACTTGCCATTTGCTTAGCTCTTTTTCTTAAGGTTGGGTGTACAAATTGAGTTGCTCTTAATTCAGCTATATATACAAGGCCTGGTAATCCACCAGTTATTCTATTAGAAATCCTGTACCCCATTGCTATATAATACTGTTTTTCTTCTTTGGAAATTTTTAATTGATTAATTTTTTCTAATTGTGAAGAAAGAAATTTCTCAGCTTTTGGTTTTATTTCAGGGGGTAATTCATCTAGATACCAATTTTCAAAACCTAGTTCAGTTGTTAGTAATGGCATTCTTTGAGTTATTGATCTATGTCTTTGTAAGTCACGAAATGAACCAAAATCAAGAAGAAATTCAAATTGGACAGTCCCTGCTTCTGCTAAGTATTTAGGAAGCTCTGTTTTTAGAGGTCTTTTCTCAAGAATTTCTTTTTTAAGAAGTTTTATGTCTATACCATTATTTGTCATCTCAAAATCTGGGCATTTTGGGTTGTGATAATAATAGTCCGATTCCATCCAGAATTTATTATAATTTTCTGTCGTTTCAAATATTTCATGATTAAAAGAATTTGGGTAAGCTTTCTTTAAAGTTTCTTCTATGGCTTTTCCAACATTTCTAACTTCTAAAATTGGGGAATGTCTCAAAATAGCAATTTTGTCTGCAGCTTGGCGTAAATTTGTGTGCCAAGCAAGATTAGTAGTTGCTCCTGCAGGTAAGAACCCACGAATAGTATCAAATGCTCTAGCGTTAATAGCTTTATTATAAATGGTTTCTGATTCATCATCTTTCTTAGGGAATCTACTCTTTAAATATTCTTTTGTTTTCTCTAATGATTCAATATAAAAACTTCTCCAATTTTCAAGAATTTCTTCTCCTTCTTTTGTTCCTAATGGATTCTTAAAAGGCTGAATTTGAAAATCAACATAACGAGTAGAGGATTCTTGCCCTGAATATAAAGGCCAATCTTGAATAGCTTTTGCTACAAGCATTGATACTCCCTCTATAAAAATAGAAGTAGAACCACAATCACCGATGGATTTATGTCCATAACCAACATAAAAATTCCGCATGAAATTTTCTGGCCCTTTTTCTGCAAGAATTTTTAAGTGGCTTTCAAGTCCTCCTGTTGACCTAGAATGTAACGCTTGAAGCATTGCAGATGCTTCTGGTCCAATAACTGCCCCCGTATCAAGAATTATAACTTTCCCTCCACCATTAATATCTGTCTTATAATGAGTAAGTCCATTTAGATTATTCATATACCTCCATTATAACCTTTTCTTGTTTTTTGCCAAATGTGATAAAATTAAAGTATTACAAGTCTAACAATTATTAAAAATATATGCGCGATAAACAAGTAGAGAAGCTTATAAAAGAAGAAGAGAAAAGACAGAAAAGTGTTGTGAATTTAATTGCTTCAGAGAACATTGTTTCTGACGATGTACTCCGAGCTCTCGGTTCTAAGCTTACAAATAAATACGCAGAAGGTTACCCAGGGAGAAGATATTATGGAGGAAATCAAGTGATAGATAAAGTTGAGAATTTAGCAATTGCTCGTGCGTTAAAACTTTTTAAACTCAAACCCACAGAGTGGCATGTAAACGTCCAACCTCTTTCAGGGAGTCCAGCGAATTTCACAATTTATTCTGCTCTTATCCCAATGGGAGGAAAAATTATGGGAATGAAGCTTTCATCTGGTGGGCATCTTACTCACGGGCATCCAGCATCTATGACAGGAAAGTTTTGGAAGCCAGTCCAGTATGAGCTCGATAAAAAAACAGAAGTCATAGATTATGAAGCATTAAAGAAATTAGCAATAGCAGAAAAACCAGATATCATCGTTTGTGGATTCACCGCATATCCTCGTGTTGTTGATTTCAAAAAATTCCGTGAGATAGCAGATGCATGCGGAGCACTTCTACATGTAGATATGTCACACTTCGCAGGGCTTGTCGCAGGCGGAGTTTATCCGTCGCCATTTCCTTATGCGGATTCTGTAGTTACAACTACTCACAAATCTCTTCGCGGGCCAAGACATGGTCTCATCTTTGTAAAAAAAGATGCAAGAGAGTTTGATAAAAAAATAGACAAAATGATTATTCCAGGACTTTATGGTGGCCCACATGAGAATAGTATCGCGGCTGTTGCTGTCGCTCTAAAAGAAGCAGATACACCAGCATTTAAAAAATATGCAAAACAAGTATTAAAAAATGCAAAAGTTTTAGCGAAAGAATTACAAAAATTTGGTTGGCATATTATTTCAGGGGGGACAGATTCACATTTGATACTTATGGATACTTGGATGGAAGGCAAGGGAATTCCAGGGAAGGAAGCAAGTGCAAGACTTGAAAAGGCAGGGATTATTGTGAATATGAATACGATTCCCGGAGAGACTCGTGGGGCAATGGATCCATCGGGTATTCGTCTTGGTACTTGTGCAGAGACCACTCGTGGGAAGAAAGAGAAAGATATGATTAAACTAGCAGAGAGAATGAATAAAATTTTAAAGAATAAATAAATATGGCTGATGAAAATGACAGACCAAAAGTTGGAGTAGGTGTTCTAATTTTTAAGGATGGGAAAGTTTTGCTTGGTAAAAGAAATGGAAAACACGGAGACGGTGAATATGCATTTACTGGTGGTCATGTAGAGTATATGGAAGGATTTGAAGAATGTGCAAAAAGAGAAACATTAGAAGAGGCAGGAATAAAAATAAAAAATGTTAAGTTTAGTTGTCTTGCTAATGTAAGTTATTATCCACCACGACATGAGATATATATTGGATTAATTGCAGATTGGGAAGAAGGTGTTCCCCAGACTTTTCCAGATGAAAGAATTGGAGATTGGAATTGGTATGATTTAAATAATTTACCATCTCCACTTTTTAAATTTGTTCAGTTATCCATCGATGCTTATAAATCAGGGAAAAATTATTATGATAAAGAGTAAAAAGACAATAACAATATGTGCTAGTGCCTCTTTTTATGCTCAAGTCATAGAAGTTCAAAAACAACTTGAAGATTTAGGTTTTAAAGTTTTAGTTCCTCTAACTGCAAAGGAAATGCAAAAGAGTAAAGATTTTCGTGTAGAAAAATATAAAACTTGGATAGAACGACCAGAAGATTATAAAAGAAAAGCATTTTTGACAAAAATGCATTTTACTAAAGTGGTTAAAGGAGATTTGGTTTTAATTTTAAATTATAAAAAAAATAAAAAGAATGGATATATTGGAGGAGCAGTATTAAGCGAAATGGCCATTGCTTTTTATTTCAAAAAACCTATTTTTATTCTAAATCCAATTGATGAAAGTTCTTCTTTTAAAGAAGAACTTTACGGATTTCAACCTACCATTCTAAATGGCAATTTAAAGTTAATTAAATAATATACTAAATAAAATCTGGATACAAAGTCTGCCATGGCAGACTTTGTATCCAGATTTTATTTGTAAGGTTTTGCAAGTTTGAAAGTTTTAATATATTTATCAAGTTTTATTTGTTTAACATAATCTCTAAACTCTTTTGGTAGAGGGGATGGCCCCACCCATGTACTTTTTTGAACCATAATATATCCAAATTTCTTTAGGTGCCATCTAAGCCATTCTCTTTCATGTTTTCTTGCAGTTGGAATATCAAACATTAAAAGTAGATTTCTATCCTTAGAAAAATTTTCTGGTTTATTGAATTGTTTTAATGAATCAAATTTTTTCCTTACATATTCTTTTCCATATTTAGAAAGAACTATTCCGGCGAGTTCTTTTTCAATAACACCCTTTTTATTAAGACGATTAATTGTTGTTTGTAAATCTTTTCTTGAATATTTACCAAAGTGAGGTACCCCAAAAATATTTACCCTAATTCCCTTGTAGGTTAGATTTGTATTCCACAGTTCTTCTAAAATCTCTCTTGCAATAGACATAATAAGTTGATTATATATTAATTTCCAAATGGATACAAAGTCTGCCATGGCAGAGTTTGTATCCATTTGGAAATATGCAAGTATTTAGGTATAATTAAAATGTTATTATGAGCAATAAATTATTAACTATTTTTATAAATATAATACCTGTTCTTTTAATGATTGGGTTTATTCCTATGATTAAAAATGATTATATTTTAACAGCACTGTATGTTTGTATAATCTCAATTTCTTTTTTTATCAAGCGAGAAAATAAAGAAATAAAATTATTTTTTATCGGATTTATTGTCATGATTTTTTCTGAGCTTGTATTTACAAGTACAAAAGTGGAAGTTTTTGAGAGGAATACTCTCTTAGGTTTTATGCCCATATGGCTTCCTTTTTTATGGGGATATTGTTTTGTTGTAATGAAAAGATTTATAAAAATTTACGAATTCTAAAATATGAAAAAACAAAAAGGAAAATTTATAGTTATAGATGGCACAGATGGAAGTGGAAAGACAACTCAGGTTGTTCTTTTGACTGAGCGATTAAAGAAAGATGGATACAAAGTAAAAGTTGTTGATTTTCCAGAATATTATAAAAACTTTTTTGGTAAGTTTATTGGTCATTGTCTTTCTGAACAATATTATAATTGGCTTAATATTCATCCTAAAATTGCTTCTGTTATGTATGCTGCTGATAGATGGGAATCGAGTGAAGAAATTCGTAAATGGCTTGGTGAAGGATATGTTGTTATTGCAAACAGATATGTATCTGCAAATCAGATTCACCAAGGAGGTAAGATAAAAAGTGCAAAGAAACGAGCAGATTTTATGAAATGGCTCAACGAAATGGAGTACGAAGTTTTCAAAATTCCAAGACCAGATATTACTTTATATTTAAGTTTGCCCATAAATATTATTCTTCAATTATTAAAAGATCGTGATAGTAGTAAAATGAAAAGGGAATATTTGAAGAAGAAAAAGGATGTGCATGAAAGTGATGTTGATTTCTTAATCAATTCTCGTAAGAGTGCATTAAAACTTGTAAAAGAAAATAAAAATTTTGTAAAAATAGAATGTTCAGAAAAAGGTGAAATATTATCCCGTGAACAGATTCATGATTTAGTTTATAAAGAAGTTAAGAAAGTTTTGAAATAATATGAAAATCAAGATTAAGAAATTAAAAGAGAATGCAAAGTTGCCGAAATATCACCACCCTGGAGATGTAGGGATGGATATGTATGCGATGGAAACTGTGACGATTCCTCCGATGGGGCACTATCGTTTTTGGCATGGATTTGCCTTAGAGTTTTCTGAGGGATATTCAGCGATAGTAAAAGATAAAAGTAGTATCTCAAAAGCGGGGCTTACTCAAATGGGTGGAGTTTTTGATGCGGGGTACAGAGGAGAATACAATACACATTTGGTAAATCTATCAAGTGAGCCGTATACTGTAGAAGAGGGGGATAAAGTTGCTCAGCTTGTGATATTTCCAGTCGCTATTGCAGAATTGGAAGAAACTGATACATTGAGTGAATCAGCTCGTGGAGAAGGAATGTTTGGTAGTACTGGTCGCAAGTAATTCCCCTCTTTGAGGGGTGGACTCTGTAATCAGAGGACGGGGTGGATAATAATATGAAAGAACAAATAGAAAATTTAATAAAAGAAGCTCTTAGAAATCTTGGCATAGAAGATGTTTCTTTTTCTGTGGAGCATCCAGATGATTTAAAGAATGGAGATTATTCTACCAATGTAGCTATGGTATATGCAAAGAATCTAAAAACAAATCCACGTGAGTTATCAGAAAAAATTAAAAAAGAATTAGAAAAAAACTTACCTAAAGAAATAGAAAAAATAGAAGTTGCAGGTGCTGGGTTTATAAATTTCTATTTATCACGAGAATTTTTTACAGATAGTATAAAAGATATTTTAAATAAAAAAGAAGACTGGGGTAAAAATGAAAATCTCAAAGGAAAGAAAATAATGGTGGAATACACGGATCCGAATCCATTTAAACCTTTTCATATTGGGCATTTGATGACGAATGCAATAGGGGAATCCATTTCTCGTATTGTAGAATTTTCTGGTGCAGAAACTATTCGTGCAAATTATCAGGGTGATGTCGGTCCTCATGTGGCAAAGGCAATATATGGTCTTATAAAATTTGGCTTACCAGATGATTCAAAATCTATTGCTGAACAGTCGCAGTATATAGGTGAATGTTATTCAAAAGGAAGTAATTTGTATGATACAGATGAAAATATTAAAAAAGAAATAGATGAAATAAATAAAAAAGTTTACGATAAAAGTGATGAAGAGATAAATAAAATATATGATTGGGGAAGAAAAGTTACCCTAGATGCATTTGAAGAAATATATAAACTTCTAGGAACAAAATTTAATCATTATTTTTTTGAAAGTGCGATGGCTCCGATAGGTGAGAAAATTGTCCGAGAAAATATTGGAAAAGTTTTTTCCGTATCATCTTTATCGTCTGGTACACTAGTTTTTCATGGAGAAAAATATGATCCGAAGTTGCATACGAGAGTATTTGTGAATTCACAAGGTCTGCCCACATATGAATCAAAAGAAATTGGTCTTACTTTAACAAAATTTGAAAAAGAAAATCCAGATATTTCTATTGTAGTTACAGCTACAGAGCAAGCTGAATACATGAAAGTAGTAGAAAAAGCTATATCCCTAATCCACCCAGATTATCAGAAAAGGATGAAGCATATCGCTCACGGAATGATGAAGTTCGCTTCTGGGAAAATGTCCTCACGAAAAGGAAATGTGATAACTGGTGAATCACTTTTGCGTGATTCTATGGATATTGTAAAAGAGAAAATGAAAGACCGTGATTTGACTGACGAAGAAAAGAAAAAGATTTCAGATGTTGTAGGAGTGTCAGCTTTAAAATATTCAATACTTAGATCATCTCTTGGGAGTGATATTATTTATGATTTTGAGAAGTCTATTTCTTTTGAAGGAGATTCTGGTCCGTATTTGCAATACACTGCAGTTCGTGCGAATTCTATTTTAGAAAAAGCAAAAGGTTTTGATTTAAGTGATAAGAATGAAATTCCAGAAGAAATTACAGATTTAGAAAAGTTACTTTATCAATTCCCTGAAGTTATAAAACACGCATACGACTTACTTGAACCACATCATATAGCTACATATCTCACTGCTTTAGCAAGTGACTTTAATGCTTTTTATGGTAATACAAAAATTCTGATTAATGAGAATAAATACGCTAAATATCAACTTGATTTAATAAAAGCATTTTATCAAACTATGAAAAATGGACTTTGGATTCTTGGCATAGAAACTCCAGAAAAAATGTAAAAATAAAAGCCACTTCGTTCATCGTGAGCGAAGTGGCGGGAAAAAGGGGGACACAATAAAAGCAGGAAAACGTCCCCAGGCTTATTTAAAGTGCAATCTATTACATATTACAAGAATCTAGGAAAAAAGCAATTTTTTTGCTAAAATCGGTTATATATGGATAAAGATACACAAAAGTCAGCATCTGCCCTTCGTGAAGAAGCAATTCTACAATTTTGGAAAGAAAACGATATTTTTAATAAAAGCTTAGAAAAAGAAGCACCCAAAGGAAAATATGTATTTTATGATGGACCTCCTTTTGCTACTGGTCTACCACATTATGGGCACATTCTTGGTAGTACTGTTAAAGATGTAATTGGTAGGTATAAAACTATGAGTGGTTTTTATGTTCCTCGTCGTTGGGGTTGGGATTGTCATGGTTTACCTATTGAGAATATTGTCGAAAAAGATTTAGGTATTTCTGGTAAGAAAGCTATTGAAGCAATAGGGATAGATAAATTCACTGAGCATGCTCGTAGTAAAGTTTTGACTTATGTGAGTGAATGGAAAAAGACAGTAGACCGTATGGGTCGCTGGGTGGACTTTGATAATTCATATAAAACTATGGATAACACTTTCATTGAAAGTGTCTGGTGGGCACTTGGTGAAATGAATAAAAAAGGATTGCTTTATGAAGGAGTAAGAGTTCTTGCTTATTGTCCACGTTGTGAGACTCCAATTGCGAATTCTGAGATAGCGATGGATAACAGTTACAAAGATATTACAGATATTTCTGTGTATGTGAAATTTAAATTAGTGGGTGAAGAAAATACATACTTATTGGCGTGGACGACAACACCTTGGACTTTACCTGGAAATACAGCTATTGCAATAAATAAAGATATGGATTATGTAAAAGTTTTAGATAAAAAGACAAATGAAATTATTATTTTGTCTTTAAATGAATATTTAAAAGGTAGTGAAGGTATTTTGGCTAAATCAGAATTAGCTAAAGATAAGGATGGAAAAATAATACCGATAGATAATATGATTGGCAATCCTTTTAAAGGGTCAGAGCTTGTTGGACTTTCTTATGAACCAATATTCCCATATTATAAAAATGAAGAAGTTTCAAAGAATCCAAATGTTTGGAAAGTATGGCATGCTGAATTTGTGACTTCCGATAAGGGTACGGGGATAGCTCACCAAGCTCCAGCATTTGGTGAAGATGATATGGATTTGGCAAAGAAGAATAATGTGCCATTTATTCGCCATGTTGAACCAAATGGAGATTTCTCAAAAGAAGTTGTTGATTTCCCAAATGTAAAAGTTAAACCAAAAGAAGATCATCAATCCACAGATATTCTTATAATAAAATATCTTGCAAAAGAAGGAAAACTTTTTGCAAAGGAAAAAATAATCCACTCATATCCACATTGCTATCGTTGTGAGACTCCACTTCTATATTATGCACTACCTTCTTGGTTTGTGAATATAGGGAAGGTTAAAGACGATCTTCTTAAAAAAGGGAAAGATATGAATTGGATTCCAGGACATTTAAAAGAAGGGCGTTTTAAGAATACAATGGAGTCGGCACCAGATTGGACTATTTCTCGTAATCGTTATTGGGCAAGCCCACTTCCTATTTGGAAATCTAAAGATGGAAAAATTATGATGGTAAATTCTATTGAAGATTTAAAATCAAAAACTAAAAAATCTGGGAATAAATATTTTATAATGCGACATGGGGAAGCAGAGAATAATATCAATGATACCATAAGTTGCTCTTACAATAATACAGATCACTTAACAGAAAAAGGAAAAGAGCAAGTGAAAGAATCAGCTGATAAATTAAAAAATAAAAAGATTGATTTGATAATTACTTCTCCTTTTATTCGAACAATAGAAACTTCTGAGATTGTCGCATCTATTGTCGGGCTAAATAAAGATTCAATCAAAGTGGATGATAGATTACATGAGATGTCTGTGCCAATGTATGAAGGTAAATCATGGAAAGAATATCATGATAATTATCCAAATACTTTAGAATTCTTTTATAAAACATACGAAGGTAATGAATCATATAATGATGTAAAAAAGAGAACTATGAGTTTCCTTTATGATATAGAACAACAATACAAGGGCAAGAATATTTTGATAGTTACTCATGGTGGACCAGCTTGGCTTGCAGTGGCTGGAGTATTGGGTTGTGGTTCACAAGAAACTCTTGATATGGTAAAAGATAAAAATTTTATTTATTTGAAAAATGGAGAAGTAGCTTCGCTTGATTTTACCCCTATTCCTCATAATAAAGATTACGAGCTTGATTTACATCGCCCATATATTGATAATATTGTTCTTATAGATGAAAAAGGAGAAGAATATAAAAGAATTCCAGAAGTTATTGATTGCTGGTTTGAGTCTGGTTCAATGCCTTTTGCTCAAGATCATTTTCCTTTCGAAAATAAAAATTGGCAAAAGGAGAATTTTCCTGCAGGTTTTGTTGCCGAATATATAGCTCAAACGAGAACATGGTTCTATTATACTCACGCTATTTCTACTATCTTGTTCGGGCAAGCTCCGTTTGAAAACGTAGTAACTACGGGAACAGTCTTAGCAGAAGATGGGACTAAAATGTCTAAATCAAAGAATAATTATCCTGATCCTTGGGTTTTATTCAATAAATATGGAGTTGATGCACTTCGTTTTTACTTAGTGTCTAGTACTTTAATGAAAGGAGAAGATGTAAACTTTTCTGAAAAATTAGTTCAAGAAATTTCTAGTAAAATAATCAGTAGATTTGATAATGTTGTAACTTTCTACGAGTTATATAGAGATAAAGATATTGAAGAGAAAGAACATGAAGTATCTACAAATATTCTTGATAAGTGGATTATATCTCGATTGCGTCAATTTGTTCTTGAAGTTAAAAATGGCATGGATATATATGACTTGGCACAGGCCACAAAACCATTTGATTTATTTATTGAAGATCTTTCAACTTGGTATTTACGTCGTTCACGCGAGAGAATAAAAGAAGGAGATAAGGAAGCAAAGCAAACTTTGTATTTTGTCTTAAAAACAACGGCTCAACTTTTTGCTCCATTTATGCCATTTATCGCAGAAGATGTCTGGAAAAGATTAAGACTTTCTTCTGATCCAGAAAGTGTTCATTTAATGAATTTCTTTTTAGATATTGAGATTAAGGATATTAATATTAAAGTTATAGAAGAAATGAAAGAGGCAAGAGATATAGTAACACTTGGTCTTCAAGCAAGACAAAAGGCTGGTATTCCTGTGCGACAACCACTAAGTAAATTACTGATTACTAATTACAAATTACAAATCGAGTACACTGATATAATTAAAGATGAATTAAATATAAAAGAGGTTAAAATTATAGAAGGAGAAGAGAAGAAAGTCGAATTAGATATTCACATTACAGAAGAACTTAAAAAAGAAGGACAGTATCGTGAACTTGTTCGTGCTGTTCAAGATATCAGAAAGAAGAACGGATTAAATCCAAATGATATTGTTACTCTTGTTGTAGATACAAACGTAGAAGGGCAAGAATTCTTAAATACATTTAAAACTGAATTAATGAAAGCTGTAATTGCAAAAGAAATACAGATAAAAGAAAACGAAGGAACAGAAATAAAAATAGATGAATTTTTATTTAAGGTAGTTATTGAGAAATAATTATGCACCACATTTATCACACACATGGATTTATACTTTCGTCTCGCAATACGGGTGAGGCGAATAAGATGCTCACTATATATACGAGGGAGATGGGGCTTGTGCGTGCAGTGGCTCAGGGAGTACGGTTACACAAATCAAAACTGCGTTTCACCTTGCAAGATTTTTCTTATGTGAATGTGGATTTGGTGCGAGGTAAAGAAATATGGCGAGTTACTTCTGCTAAACATATTTCTTCTTTTCCACTTACAAGAGCAGATTATTCATCTTTAATTTTAATGACAAGAGTTAGTAAGCTACTAGAGCGTCTTTGTGCTGGAGAAAGTCCAAGTGAAAATATTTTTGATGATTTTATTCAAGCATTATATTTGCTTGATAGTGATGACATTTCTACAGAATCAAGAGAAGCACTTGAGTTACATTTGGTGTTACGAATTATGAATAGCCTCGGGTATATAGGAGATTCAGAAATATTGTCCAAATATTTATCTTCGTCGTTTGATTATAGCAAGACAGAGTCCTTACTTAAGGAGCGACAGTCAATAATTGCACATATAAATAAAGCTTTAAACGAAAGTCAACTTTAATAATATAATATTGTGATATACTGTACATTAGTATGATTGAAGATAGTAGAAATAAAATTGAAGATATAAAAAGAACTCTTTATGATCCAAATGATAAAGTTATGGGGCATCGAAGAGAAGGGTTTCTTCATCAGGTGCACCATGAGGCTCCGACTGAATGGGAAAAAAGCGAAAATGAACAGAATGATATGAATAATAATAAATTTAAAAAGCCACCAATGTCTATTTTTAAAAAGTTCTTCATTATCTCACTTATATTTTTTGTGGGAGCTTTAGGTTTTGCTTTTTATAAATTTTCCAAAAACGATGTTTCAGTTTCTAGTGAAAAGATAGATATAGAAATTATAGGAAATTCTTTTACAAAGGGGGGAGAAGAGCTTCCTCTTCAGATTGAGATTACAAATAACAACAATGCAAATCTTGAGCTTGCCAATCTTATAATAGAGTACCCTAAAGGAGCAGAAGATAATACTGTGGATGTGGTCAGATTGCCACGAGATAATATAGGTACAATAAAATCAGGAGAAACTGTTATTCGTAATATTAAGGTTAAACTTTTCGGAGAAGAGAAATCTGTCCGTAATATAAAAGTAAGTCTTGAGTATCACCCACAAGGGTCCAATGCTATTTTTACTAAAGATAAATATTATCCAGTTACTATAAGTTTGGCTCCTTTGTCTCTGAGTATAAAAGCACCTACAAATGCGATTTCTAACCAAACTATTTCTTTCAATATTACAGCTGTGTTAAACACTTCTTTGTCTTCAACAGATCACCCTATAATAAAAGTTACATATCCTAATAATTTTGTATTTGAAAGTTCTATGCCATCTCCTACTATGGGTAATTCTATCTGGGATATATCATCTATTTCTAATACTAATCCGATAAATATCGATATTAAAGGAAGGCTTATCGGTCAAGACGAAGAAGAGCAGGTTTTCCACGCATACGCAGGGACGACAAATGGCACAAATCAATCCACAGTAAGTGTCGTCTATAGTTCTATGTTGCAGAAAATTCTAATCACAAAACCATTTCTTGATGCGAGAATTTTAGTTAATGGTCAAGATAAAACAGAGTACGTGGTTTCAGGTGGAAGTGAGGTAAATGCAGAAATCGCTTGGTCAAATAATCTCTCAACTCGTATTACAGACGCGCAGATTATAGTGAGTCTAAGTGGAAATGTTTTTGACAAGAGTACAGTTGGTTCCAATGATGGTTTTTATGATTCAATAAATAATCAGATAATCTGGGACAAAAGTTCCATCTCCAAATTATCAGAAATAAACCCAGGAGAAAGTGGGACAGTTTCATTCAAATTTAAACCATCTTCTTTGATTGGATTATCTTCTATTAAAAATCCACAAGTTTCTATAAAGGTGAGTATTAAAGGAAGGCAACCATTACTCGGATCCACTTATAGTGATGTAAATAATGTTTCTGAAAAAATAGTAAAAATTTTGTCAGATTTTCAGGTTGCTTCATCTGTATCCTATTCTTCTGGTAGTATGCCACCAAAAGCGGAGACAAATACTAACTATCTTATCACTTGGACTCTTTCAAATTCGGCAAATACAATAAACCAAGCAGAAGCTCGCTCTTTGCTCCCTATTTATGTAGAATGGGTTGGTGTGTCACAAGGGGTGAATGATAGTATCTCATATAATGATGTTACTCGTGAGGTGACTTGGAAAATAGGGCAAGTTGCGCCAAATACAGGAATAAGCACTAATCGTGAAGTTTCTTTTATTGTTTCCATAAAGCCATCTTTGAATCAAGTAGGAAGTGTTCCTCAGCTCATGAAAGAAATTTATTTGTCTGGGACAGATTCGTTTACAAATACTATAATCAGGAGTACTCGTAATGCTGTTACAACTTATATTAGTAGTAATAATGGCCGAGTGGTAAATTAATTAAAATTAATAATTAAAATTTTAAATTTAAAATGCAAGAAAAAGACGAAAATTTAATGGAGAAGATAATATCGCTTTGTAAAAGACGAGGTTTTATTTATCAAGGTTCGGAAATATATGGTGGACTCGCAGGGACTTTTGACTATGGTCCACTTGGAGTTGCACTCAAGAATAATATTAAGAATCTGTGGTGGAAAAAGTTTGTGGATTCTCGTGAGGATATGTATGGAGTTGATGCTGCGATACTTATGAATAGTAAAGTGTGGAAATCATCGGGGCATGTAGATACTTTTGATGATCCTATGGTTGAATGTAAAAATTGTAATGAAAAATTTAGATCAGATACCCTTATTGAAGATTTTAATGATTTTAATGCTGTTACAAAAGAATGGTCTAGACGTATTGAAAAAATAGAAAAAATAAATAAAGAATTTCCAAGCATTGATTCAAAAGATTTAATATCAAAAATTGATTTTTTAAAAGAACAAATAGATTCTGATGATGAAATTACTTTGGAACAAAAAAAAGTTTTTAATCAAATTTGTATTAAAACATTAAATAATGCTTTAAAAGTACATGAAGAAAAGATTAATAAAATAGATAGTAATCTAAACATTTTAGATGAATTATTAAATTCTTTTAGCTATACAGGGTTAGTTTTTCAAGATTATTTAAATAGATTTATTTCATGTCCAAATTGTAAAAAAGAAAAAAATTGGGATATTCCTGTAAAATTCAATATGATGTTTAAAACTCAGATAGGAGCAGTGGAAGATTCTTCTGCGACAGTTTACCTTCGTCCAGAGACTGCTCAAGGAATGTTTGTGAATTTCAAAAATATTGTAGATTCTTTTCATCCTAAACTTCCTTTTGGAATGGGGCAAATTGGTAAGGCTTTCAGAAACGAAATAACTCCACGTGATTTTATTTTTCGTGTTCGTGAATTTGAGCAAATGGAGATAGAATATTTCTTGAAAGAAGAAGATTGGGAAAAATATTTTGAATATTGGAGAAGTGAAATGCTTGAATGGATAGAAATGATAGGTATAGATATGAATAAAGTTCATGAGCTTGAAGTAGAGAAAGAAGATTTGGCTCATTACTCAAAACGCACGATAGATTTTGAATTTGATTTCCCATTTGGGAAAAAAGAATTATACGGTCTTGCTTATAGAACTGATTTTGATTTAAAGAATCACGGACTTATTTATCAAGATGAGGAGACGAGTAGCAAGATAGTTCCTCATGTTGTAGAGCCTACTTTTGGAGTAGATAGGACTGCTCTTGCTGTTATTGCAAGTGCTTATAAGGAAGATACAAGTGGAGAAGAAGTTAGACCATATCTTGCTTTCAATCCGACAGTGGCGCCAGTTATCTGTGCTGTGTCTCCACTACTTAAAAATAAACCAGAACTTCGTGAATATGCTCACTTAGTTTACCGTACTCTTAAGAATGAATTTGGAAGAGTTATGTGGGATGACAACGGCAACATTGGAAAGCGTTACAGAAGACAAGATGAGATAGGTACGCCATGGTGTATTGTAATAGACTTTGATACTTTAACTGATGATTCTGTCACTATTCGTGATCGAGATACAGGTAAGCAAGAGAGAATCAAAAAAGAAAATATTGTAGATTATATAAAAGAAAAGATGAATTAAAAAAGTTTTGAATATATATTGACTAATTTTAATAAAAATACTATTCTTTGGTTAAGATAGTATTTTTTAACTTAAATAATAAATATATGAAAGATGTGTTAATTATCCTAATAAATACGATAATATTTGGATTTATTATTTATTATTCGTATATTTCTCTAGTCTTTCTGTTTTTCTCAATTTTTTATTCTCTAAATATAAAGGAAATAAAAGAAAAACATAATTATTGGAGGACGACTTTTTTTGGAAAATATTTTTCTTCATCGGTGTCTGAGAGGTTATCTTTTAATTCTAAAGAAGGAAAACTTCTGGGATATAAGTACGAGAAAAGTAATGCTGATTTACTAAGTGATTTTACAAGAGTATGTTCTGTTTATTTTTTTAGGTTGCTTATTGTTCTTCTTGTTTATCTTATTTTAAGTAAATTTAACCCAAATTTCTTTTTAGAAGGGTTTATAAAAATGTTATTTTAAAGATAAAATTCCCCTTGAATTAAAGGGTAATTTTTAAATGAGTAAGGCAAGACCTTACTCATTTTTTAATACCTCAAAAATATGCTAAAATTCTCTTATGCAAAAAGCTATTAAAAAGATATATAAAAATGGTTTAAGGGTTATAACTGTCCCAATGAAAGACAATCCGACTGTCACGGTTCTTGTGCTTGTAGGGACGGGGAGTGATTATGAGAAAAAAGAAATTAATGGGATATCACACTTTTTGGAGCATATGTGCTTCAAAGGTACAGTAAAGCGTCCAACAGCCCAATCCATCTCTCACGAGCTTGATTCGCTGGGTTGCCAATATAATGCCTTCACAGATCATGAAATGACGGGATATTATGCAAAAGGCGATTCAAAGAATTTCAAGCAAATATTTGATGTAGTATCAGATATTTATCTAAATTCTACTTTTCCTGAAGCAGAAATGGAAAAAGAAAAAGGAGTAATAGTAGAAGAGATAAATATGTATGAAGATATGCCTCAACGACACGTCAATGATTTATTTAGCGAAGTGCTTTATGGTGATCAGCCTGCTGGGCGCAATATTGCAGGACCCAAAGAAAATATTTATAAAATGGTTCGCGATAATTTTGTGAATTACAAAAAGAGTCATTATGTTGCATCGAATACCGTGGTTGTCGTTACAGGGAATATTACAAATAAACAAGTTTACGATGAAGTAAATAAATATTTTAAAGATATAAAAACTTCTAAGAAGATTAAAAAAGTAAAAACAAAAGAGGCACAAACAAATCCGAATATTTTAATTAAATACAAAGAAACAGACCAAACTCACTTTGTGTTGGGTGTCCGTACTTTTTCTTTGTTTGATAAAAGAAATACTACACTAGCGCTTCTTTCTGGTGTGCTTGGAGCAGGCATGAGTTCTCGATTGTTTATAAAACTTCGTGAAGAAATGGGGGTAGCTTACTATGTCAGATCTTATAATGACGCATCTCTTGATCATGGAAGTTTGCAAATATCGGCTGGGGTAAACAATACTAGGGCGAAAGAAGTTATAAAAGAAATAATTCATGAATGTAACAGTTTAATCGCTCAAAAAGTAAACGAAAAAGAATTAAATAAAGTTAAATCATTTTTAATAGGGAATATGAAAATGTCTCTTGAAGCGACAGATGATATTGCGAGCTTTTATGGGGGGCAAGAGTTAATGAAGAATAAAATAAAAACCTTAGAAGAGAAAATAAAAGAAATACAAAAAGTAACAGCAAGTGATATAGAGAAAATGGCAAAAACTATATTTAAAACAAAGAATCTCAATCTCGCTCTCATTGGTCCGTTTAAGGATGGTGTAGAATTTAAAGAAATATTGAAATTCTAATTCGTCTCATAATATGTTATTATGAGAGATATGGATGAAAAGTTTAAAAATATGAATATTAGTATATCGACAAATACTCTAATCAAAATATTGCTTTTTGGCGCACTTGTTTTTGCTGTTATTAAATTATTTAATGTTGTACTCATTATACTTGTTGCTATTGTAATAGCTTCTTTTGTCGAGTCAGCAGTAAAAAGGTTAAAACCATATATCAAGAATCGCTCTCTGCTTGTTTTCCTTATCTATGTTGTTGCCATAAGTATAGTGGTTGGTTTATCTTCAGTCTTTATGCCTGTATTCATCGATGAAATGTCGACGCTTGTGACTTCATTAAGTCAATATATTCCAGAAGGAAGCATCTTGAATACTTTCCAGACAGACACTATAACTGGTGCGAAAGATGTTGTTTCCGATATTTCTCGCAATGCTTCATTGGGTGACATTGTGAAAAGTGTACAAGGTTTAATTTCTAGTATGTCTGGGGGCTTTATGGATATTTTTAACGGAGCTTTTGGTGGAGTTTTGAATTTTGTCATGATTGTTATAATTTCTTTCTATTTATCTATCACTGAAAAAGGTATTGAGAATTTCTTGAGAATTATTTCTCCAAGAAAAAGTGAGGAATATATTATTGGTCTTTGGCGACGCACAGAGCACAAAATCGGTTTGTGGATGCAAGGGCAAATGTTGCTTGGACTTATTATTGGGGTGCTTGCTTATTTAGGGTTAACTATTTTAGGAGTTAAATATTCTCTTGTTCTTGCTATCTTAACAGCCTTTTGTGAGTTGGTTCCATTTGGTATATTCATAGCTGTTATCCCAGCAGTTTTGTTTGGATTTTTAGATGGGGGGATAACAATGGCGTTACTTTCTTTTGGTTTATATTTTATTCTTCATCAATTTGAAAATTATCTTATTTATCCTTTAATTATAAAAAAAGTTATAGGAATATCACCACTTGTAGTGATCCTTTCTATTTTTATTGGAGTAGAACTCGCAGGATTTTTAGGTGTAATACTTGCGATACCAGTTGCTGTTTGTTTATTGGAATTTTTAGATGATCTTGAAAAGAAAAAAGTTTTATCTAAAACAGAATAATATGGAAAAGACGTTTTATTTAACAACTACACTTCCTTATGTAAATGCACCACTTCATATGGGGCATGCTTTGGAGTTTGTGCGTGCCGATACAATAGCACGATACAAGAAATTACAAGGATATGATGTGTATTTTAATACTGGCACAGATGAGCATGGTTTGAAAATTTTTGAAAAAGCTAAAGAACAAGGAATGTCAGTGCAAGATTTTGTGGACCAAAGTTTTGAGACTTTTAAAGAGCAGATAAAAATGTTTGGAGTGAGTGAAGATATTCATTTTATTCGCACCACAGATAAAAAGCATGAAAAAGCTGTTCAGGAATTCTGGAAGAGAGTTTATGATAATGGATATATTGATAAGAGGAATTATGAGGCGAAATATTGCGTTGGATGTGAGAGTGAAAAAACCGACTCCGATCTTGTAAATGGCGAATGTCCACTTCACCCCGGAAAAGAATTACAATTAATTAAAGAAGAGAATTATTTTTTCAAATATTCTCTATTCAAAGATAAGCTTTTAAAATTTTATGAGGATAATCCAAATTTTATAGTTCCAGAATTTCGTTTCAATGAAATAAAAAACTTTGTTGAAGGAGGGTTGCAAGATTTCTCCATTTCTCGTTTGAAAGAAAAAATGCCTTGGGGAGTGGCAGTGCCAGGAGATGATACACAAGTGATGTATGTGTGGTTCGATGCACTTGTGAATTATATTTCGACACTTGGGTGGCCAGAAGATAATGAGAATTTTGAAAAATATTGGAAAAATGGCACACCAACACAATATTGCGGTAAAGACAATACTCGCTTCCAAGGGGCAATGTGGCAAGCAATGCTCATGGCTGCGTTTGGAGATGATAAACACTGCTCACACCAGATAATAGTAAATGGATTTATAACTGGCGAAGGTGGCATACGAATGTCTAAAACTCTTGGTAATGTAATTGATCCGAGAGATATAGTAAAAGAATATGGCACAGATGCTTTGCGATATTTCTTACTTCGCGAAGTTGGAAGTTTTGAAGATAGCCCTTTTACTTTAGAGCGATTCAAAGATGCTTATAATTCAGGGTTGGCAAATGGATTGGGAAATTTGGTAAGTCGTATAATGAAAATGGCTGTTTCTTATGATGTACATTATGATCTTTTTAGTGATAAAGGAATGATGGAAAAATTTGAAGTATATTACGGAAAAGAAATGAAATCTTTTAATATAAAAAATGTACTTGATGAAATATGGGTGAGAATAGGTAATTTAGATAAAAAGATAAACGATGAAAAACCTTTTGTTGTATTTAAAACAGATCCAGAGAAAGCAAGAAAAATAATTATAGAAACAGTAACTAGTCTTACATATGAAGTAGCATTTTTCCTGAAACCATTTTTACCTGAAACTGCAGAAAAGATAATAAAAATTATTTCAGAAAGAAAAATGCCAGAGCAACCACTATTCTTAAGGAAAGATTAATTTATGCAAACTAAATACATAGATATACATTCTCATTTGAATTTAAAGCAATTTGATTCTGATAGGGAAGAGGTTATACAAAAATTAAAAGATGAAAATGTTTCAACTATTACTGTCGGAGTAGATTATGAATCATCATTGAAAGCCATAGAATTAGCAGATAAACATGATAATTTATTTGCCTGTATTGGGTTGCATCCTAGTGATGTATTTGTGGAAGAATTTAATTATGAAAAAATGCTTGATCTTGCTTTACAAAAGAAAGTTGTAGCCATTGGTGAGTGTGGACTTGATTATTTCCGAGAGAACAATGAATCATTTAAATCAAAACAAAAAGAAATTTTTGTTTTGCATATTAAGCTTGCAATAGAATCTAAGAAACCTCTTATGATTCACGGCAGACCAAGCAAGGGGACTATGGATGCATATGTGGATATTTTAGATATTTTAGAATCTTATAAAAAAGATAATTCAGATCTTATGGCGAACTTTCACTTTTTTTCTGGTGATTTAAATACTGCACAAAGAATAATCAAACTCGGTTTTACTTTATCTTTTGATGGCCCGATTACTTTTTCAAATGATTACGATGAAGTTATAAAAATGATTCCTATTGAGTCAATCATGGCGGAGACAGATTCACCACTTGTTGCACCTGCTCCATATAGAGGAAAGAGAGGTGAACCACAAATGGTAAAAGAAGTAGTAAAAAAAATAGCCGAAATTAAAGGATTAAATTTAGAAGAAACTTTAAATATTATAAATCATAATGTCAAACGAGTCTTTGACATATAACCTTATATTTGTTAGTATAATAGAACATTTCATTTAATGCGTTACTGAAAACGTATTACATAGGTCCATAGTGAAATGGTATTAAAATTAACAATTATAAGCGTATTTTACGCATTTATCTAATGGCAAAAGTAAAAAAAGAAGTAGCGGAGGGTGTAGTTGAAGAAAAAGATGGTAGTCTTAGTGTTTACGAAGTTGGTTATCTTATGCTCCCTACAATAGCAGAAGAAAATCTTGGTGGAGAAGTAACTTCATTCAAAGATATGTTTACAGAAAATGGAGCGACATTCATTTCTGATGAATATCCTAAGTTAATAGAATTGGCATATGAGATGTCTCGTTCTATTGAGAATAAGAAACAAAAGTTTTCTTATGGGTATTTCGGTTGGGTAAAGTTTGAATGTATAAAAGATCAAGCAAAAGTTATAAAAGATCTTTTAGATAAAAATGAAAAGCTTGTTCGCTTCCTTATGATCAAAACTGTTCGTGAGAATACAATGTCAGTGAAGCGTTCTTATAGTAAGCAAGATGGTGGAAAGCGTCGCCAAGCTCAAAAAGAAAAAGAAGAAGCTCCTATAAATGAAGAAACTATAGACAAAGAAATCGAGGCTCTCGTGGTATAATAGAGATATTAATAATTTAACTATTTAATCTATGTATTTAAACAAAGTATTTATAATAGGAAATTTAACTAGAGACCCAGAATTAAAAGCTATTCCTTCAGGTATAAAAGTATGTAGTTTCTCTGTTGCAACTAATCGTGTCTGGAAAGACAAGAATGGTGCTCGTCAAGAAGCAGCAGATTACCACAATGTCGTTGTTTTTGGTCGCCAAGCAGAAACTGTTGCTCAATATATGAGAAAAGGTAGTCAGGTCATGGTAGAAGGCCGTATGCAGACAAGAAGCTGGGATGATCAAGCTACAAATACTAAAAAATATAGAACTGAAGTTATTGCAGACAGAGTTCAATTTGGTTCAAATACAGGTGGTGCAAAAAGTGGTGGTAATTTCGATCAATCATCTTCTCAAAAAAGTTCACCTAGTGAAGATAAAGATGAAGGAGGATTAGACACTATTGAATACCCAGACGAACAAATAAACGCAGAAGACATCCCGTTTTAATTACTAATTAACAATTAAATTTATGAAACAAGATTATTTTTCATCAAACAATATAAAACATATTGATTACAAAGATATAGAAGTTTTAAAGAAATTTCTAACTCCTAGTGCTCGTATGCAATCTCGTCGACGTACTGATACAACATCAAAGAATCAACGTAAATTAGCTGTTGCTATCAAGCGTGCTCGATTTATGGGGTTGCTTCCATATGTTGCTAAGTAATAAGAATTAAAATCAATAATCAAATAGCCCCCGAGCTTCGCTCGGGGGCTATTTTGTTTGATATTTATTTGAGTTTTAATGCTTTCAAAAATGTATCTAATTCTTCTCCTGTTACTTCCTGGTATTCGCCGTATTGAATTTTTCCGAGTTCTATATTCATAATGCGAATTCTTTTTAAATCTATAACCTTATGGTGAAGTGCTTCACACATGCGTCTGATTTGGCGTTTCTTTCCTTCTGTGAGGATAATATTAAAGGTATCTTTCTTGTTGTCGGTTCGCCATACCTTGCATTTTTTACTGACAAATTTATCAAAGTGAACTCCGTTTGACATTAATTCTATAAATTTGTCAGAAAAATTTGGTTCAACTTTTACTATGTACTCTTTTTCGTGCACGTATTGTGGAGAAAGTAATCTATCTGTTACTCGTCCATCATTTGTCATGATTATTAGTCCGTGTGAGTCTTTATCAAGTCTTCCAACAGGGAATACTTTAACAGGGAATCTGGTAACTTTTAAAATATCTTTACTTCCGGTGTCTGGGTTAGTAGATACATTTACATTTTT
>Ga0105099_10000294_pt1 | contig 34318 bp, 26 predicted proteins | sample PPLLak3cmMay2015_2_FD_79138 | JGI IMG/M metagenome (GOLD analysis project Ga0105099, IMG submission 79138) | Freshwater sediment microbial communities from Prairie Pothole Lake near Jamestown, North Dakota, USA - PPLs Lake P8 Core (1) Depth... | ecosystem: Environmental > Aquatic > Freshwater >... | reverse complement strand
TCTATGTCAATCTACGGGATTTCTTGTGCGACATACATTGCGTATGTCTCCGCGCAATCCCTTGATTTCCTTGAGCTTGCCCAAAATTGCCGATTTCCGAATTGGAAACGCGATAGTGTCTATATCATTAGTTTCCGGATGGAAACTAACTACGATTGGCACAATGCTCCATGTAAACAGTATATCATCATGCTGGATGCCGGCGTAGAGATTCAAGTGGGACATGGGACTATGCGAATCGTCAATCCAGAAGCGATACTGCTTGCCTAGGATACAACCGGCCATGGCCATATCAGCCAGACTATAAACGGGAAGTCCCGCAAATCCGTTTTTGTAATATTAGAGTAAAACCGCCTAAATGTTTTTTTCTCCGTTTAAGGGGTGTCCATCCGAAGACTAACTGATTTGCAGTCTGGAGGTCGTGAAATGCCTGTCCTTTTGGACAGCTTCAAGTGCAATAGCTGGTAATGTCTTAAAAAACTCTCTTGACAAGATGGTATAATCTTGATATTTTAAATAAATATGAGTGACTATAATAATTGATAACTCTTTCGCGGGTGAAAATTATCGATCGATAATGCAGCAGGATTTAACTATTTCATAGAAATAGGCAGCTAACAAGGAGAACCAAGAGATGAAATCTTTTTTTAAACGCGTGGTTATTGTTGGTGTAAGTATTTTGCTTTGGGGGGGGGGCAACGCCAGTGGAGAAACTCTGGAGGAAGCGATCAGGCATGTTCTGCAGACCAATCCGGAAATTAAGGCGGTAGCATACAATCGACTGGCCAGAGACCAAGAGGTGATTCAGGCTAAGGGAGGATTTTTCCCAACCCTTGACTCCTCTATTTCGTATGGCAAAAACATAATAAAAGACGCGTCACCACCGTTAGCATCGGATCAGATAACAACCGAACCCAAATCCACTGTCTTGAGCCTCCGCCAGAATGTGTTCCAGTTCGGAGCGACCCAATCTGAGGTAAGAAGGCAGGAAGCCCGTGTCCAGTCTGAAGCTTATCTGTTGCACGGAACATCGGAAAATGTAGCCCTGCAGGCGTCCAAGGTTTATCTGAATCTGCTTCGTAACATGGAACTGTATGACCTTGCTAAAGAGAACCTGCTCAATCATGAACGGATTGCCGACCAGATGAAATTGCGGAGCACTTCGGGAGTAGACCGCAAAGCCGATCTCGACCAGGTTATGGGGCGCCTTGCGTTGGCGCAGTCCAACGTGGTCGTAACCACTGCAAATATTGCTGATGGAAAGACAGATTACCAGGCTGTAATCGGCCGTTTTCCGGAAGACCTTGTCAAGGTTGATCCCATGGATTCCGCCATTCCTGTAGCGATGGACGAAGCGGAACAGGTGGCCTTGAAAAACCATCCGATCCTCAAGTCCGCTCTAGCCGATCTTGAGTCAAGGCGGGCGCAGTATGAGACGGCGAAGAGGGTTAATTATCCGAGTCTAGACGTTGCGGTGGACTACAAGTGGCAAACGGACGTTGACTATCCGGATCACTATCGGGAGCTGATGGCGAATGCTGTGGTACGGTTCAATATTTTTAATGGTTTTCGTAACAAGGCGCGGATGTCGGAAACACTGCATCTGATCAGTGAAGCAAAGGAAATACTCAACAGCACTCAGCGTCAGGTCGTTCAGTCCGTTCGCCTTTCCTGGGAGGCTTATACTGCGGCAAAGGAAAAAGTTACACACCTTGAGGAATATGTAAAGTCAACCGGAGCAACGGCAGAGGCCTTCGCTGCGCAGTGGAATATTGGAAGACGCACCATGTTCGACGTTCTTGATACCCAGGCAGAATATATCACCGCCAAGTCCGACCTCGTAAACGCCAACTACGATAAATTGTATTCTGAATACAGAGTTTTAAGCGGTATGGGCAGGTTGATAGCCACCCTGGGTCTGCATTTGCCTGACGAAAGCCTTGTTGAGACTAAGCTGACGGAGCCGATCCCCTTGCCGCCGAATTGGGAAAATCCTGCGAATTAAAAAACAGATACTACTCACTGAGATTGAAGCTTCATGCGCATTTCCTTGATATGTATGGTGTAGTAGCCGGGGTTTCTCTTTGCAGCGCCCGGATACGGTAAGATGTGCTCCTCCCTTCCGAACAACATAATCAACAGGATGGGTCAACTCCAACGACAGTGGTCAAGCATTTGAAAAAGAATAAATTAATCCTGTCGCTTTTTGCTGTTTTTGTGTGTCTGGTAATCGCAGCACCGGTCATCACGGGAACAATCTTTCGCTTCGATAAGGATTTCCTGAAGAAAGCAGAAGAGAAGTGCGGTAAAGAGGCGCCGGTTCGGTTCACTGCATGGGAAGAGCTGATCAACAATGATAAAAGCTCATCAGACCAGGAAAAACTTCAAAAGGTCAACCATTTCTTTAACAGCAGGATTCTATTTGTGAGCGATATTGACCTCTGGGGGGTGCAGGATTACTGGGCGGCGCCTCTTGAATTTCTCTGTAAGAAGGCCGGTGACTGTGAGGATTTTGCAATTGCCAAATATTTTACCCTTAAGGCGATGGGTGTAGCCGAAGAAAAACTGAACATTGCGTATGTTAAGGCAATACAACTTAATATAGCCCACATGGTGCTGACGTATTACAGCGAACCCGGAGCTGAACCGCTGGTTCTCGATAACCTTATAGACTCCATTGATCCCGCATCTAGACGAACCGATTTAATGCCGGTATTCAGTTTTAACGGCTCCGGACTCTGGACGGCCAAACAGCGTGGACAAGGCAAGTTGGCCGGCAGCAGCAGCGACCGGCTCAAACCCTGGCAGGGTCTCTTGCAGAAGATGTCTGAGAACAAACTGTAAAGAGACCTTTGAAGAACGTTCAATTTTGCCCAGGCACAATGACAGGTAACTATTAGATTTTCATAGAACAAAGTACGATGTCATGGCATTTAAAAGTTAGCGCTTAGCTTCACTTCGTGTCACCTATCGTTGAAATTTGAACCTGACACAGACACTTTTGTGAAGCTATAGCGCTATCGGACAAAAAGGGGTGTTATGCAAAGGTTTCGTAAATAGAGGGTTTATATAATGACACTATACCGCCAACTCATCATTTTTACTCTTATTCTGTTTTTGCTTCTCTTTGCCGGGACATGGTATGCAAAGCTCGACAGCACCCGCTCTTTCCTGGTAGATCAGCTTGAATCACATGCCCAGGATACGGCGACCTCCCTTGGCCTTTCCGTCTCCCAGCATGTCATTAAAAACGACATGCCGTCGGTTGAAAGCATGATCAATGCCGTATTTGATCGCGGGTATTACGAGACGATCAAACTGGTCGATGCCAGACAAAAGATTATGATCGATCGCGTCCTCAGCGTGAAAATTGAAAACGTTCCCCCCTGGTTCATTCGCTGGATCCCCCTGGAAACTCCAGAAGCAAGTGCAAATGTGATGTCCGGCTGGATTCAGGCCGGCACGATTGTGGTGAAAAGCCACCCCGGATATGCCTACAAAACGCTTTGGGAAGATATGGTCAGCACAACCCGGTGGTTCATCGCCTGCGGTCTTTTCGTGCTGATTGCCGGAGGCTTCGGTCTGCGCTTTCTGCTAAAGCCCCTCGTACTTGTGGAACGGCAGGCGGACGCCATCTGTAGAAAAGAGTATGAGGTTCAGGAACGCATGCCGTGGACGAAGGAACTCAGGCGCGTGGTTGAGGCCATGAACCGCATGACTCATAAAGTGAAGGAGATGTTCGAAGAACAGGTCACCCATGCCGAAGGGCTCCGAGAACGCTCCTACCATGATCCGGTGACAGGTTTGGGAAACCGTCGCTATTTCGATACACAAATCACTGCGCGGCTCGATCGCCGCGACAGCGTCACCAAGGGCATTCTGCTGCTGATCAAGCTTAATGATCTGGACAAACTTAACCAACTGAAGGGTTTTCAGGCCGGTGACGAATTTCTAAAAAGGGTGGCGACACTGCTCTCGGAAGCCACCAAACAGTATGCGAGCTGCGCCCTTGCCCGTATTTCGGGGGGCGACTTCGGAATCTTTCTTCCTGACGCCCCGCCATGGGATGCGGAGACGATTGCCGGCAGCGTGGCCAACAAGCTGAGCCAGATTGCCGCGGAGCAGCTCGTGATTACTGACAACATCGGTTATGTGGGTGCCGCGACCTATGAAGTTACCACCACGCTCAGCCGTCTGCTCTCGGAAGCCGATCTGGCGCTTACCGCTGCCAGGCAGGCGGGACCCAACGGGTGGATTGTCCGTGCGATTACCGAAGAGACGGACAAAGCGCCACTGGGACAGCAGCAGTGGAAGGAGATGCTTGAAAAAGCTCTCAGGGAGCGCAGAATCAGCCTTGATGCCCAGCCGGTCGTGAAGACGACCGACAGGAACCACCTCCTGCATCTGGAGATTTTCTCCCGGATTATCCGGGAAGACGGCAAATTCCTGAGCGCCGGCGTGTTTATGCCCCTTGCCGAGCGCCTGAATCTGGTTTCTTCCATAGACCGCATCGTTCTCGAAGAGGTGATGCAGCTTGACAGCAGCAGGCTCAGTGTCGGAAACATAGCAGTGAACGTGTCTTCCGCCTCGCTGCAGGATGAAGCGTTTCGGCAATGGCTGCAATCCTCTCTGAAGGCTCTGTCCCGGACGGCGCCCAGGATCATCTTCGAATTTTCTGAATTCAGCGCAGTTCAAAATCTGAATTTAATAAAGGATTTCAGCATATTCGTGCGTGAATACGGGCATGCCATGGGACTCGATCATTACGGCCAGAGCTTCTCCAATTTGGGGTATCTCAAATCGATGCGTCCAGACTATGTCAAGATAGACAGGGCCTATACCGGGGAGCTCAAGGACGAGGAAAGCGACAGCCGGTTCTTCATCGGCTCGCTGTGCAGCGTCGCCCATAGCATCGATATAAAGGTCATTGCGGAAGGGGTGGAAACCGAACAACAATGGCAGATCCTCAGAGAGCTGAATCTTGATGCAATTCAAGGATATATCGTTGACAAGCCGAAACCGATCAAGGGTATGATGAAAACCTGAAAACCCATGGGACCTTTTAATCAAAAGAATTCCTCGCAGCTCTGCTTCGGGGTAGTTCATTGGGTGCGGATATGCCGCCGCCGTTGACGAAGGGTTTGTTCAGATTCATGCGGTTTGCATGCGCTCCTATACCCCGATATGGCTCTTGATCATATGTTATGCAAAGATCTTACATGTTTCACAAGAGAGCCGAGGATTATCACGTGTGGCGATGTTTCCGAATGGGTTTATAAAATATCATCAACCATCAGGTCCTGAGCAGCGACCGTTTTCCGAAGCCGCTTCCGCTCTGTGATTCTTTCCTGAGCCTGTTCCGGAAGCTCCGTAAAAATAATAACGTTTTTTTGGATGAGAAGATCGATCAGATCTTCCAGCAGGCGGATGATTCCCATATCCGACAACGCCAGCAACATTTTCCGGGAATCCGCGCTGACGGCTGTATGAAGAAAATCGAGAATTTCTTCATCCATTACGGATTTCTGTTCACCGGCATTTGGACGAGGGCTGTTATGCAATGCGATGATTTTTCCATCTCGGGCCCGTTCAACATAAAGCATGGCTTTGCTCCTAAATAGTGTTCATCCGGAAATAACTTATAGACACTATTGCGTTTTCAATAAGTTAGAATTATTGTATTATATTACAATTAATCAAAAGAATTCCTCGAAGCTCTGCTTCGTGGTAAGAATCCAGAATTCAGAATCCAGAAGGTGTGTTAAAATATCTTCAAAAAATATTCCGACTTCTGACTACTGTATTCCGTATTCCAGATACCTCGAAGCTCTGCTGCGGGGTAGTTCATTTTTATATGATCTGTTTAGAGGCATTTTCTATATCAGCCTCGACAAAAAGGATAGATTTATTATAACATATGATGTACGATTGAGGCCATTGACGTTTAGAAGCATTTTCTAAATCAGCCTCGACAAAAATAATAGATTTATTATAATAAATGGTTCACTGTTAAAACTATCGACGTTTAGAAACAGAGTCAAGGGATTTAACGGTTTTCCAATGTTTATTTTTTCACAATCGAAAGAAAATATTTATGTCTGAAATTAATGTAGAAGCCGGTTCGGAAGAATGGATTCTTGGTGAAGACGCGGACAGACACGATGACCCGCTTCTGGATTGTCTGATGCAGCTTACGAAGCTGCATGGACGTCCGGCCTCCCGCACCGGCTTAACTTCCGGTCTGCCGCTTGTTCATAATCGCATGACGGTAGAGCTGTTTTCAAGGGCTGCCGCCCGGGCCGATCTGGCAGCCCGAATTTTGAAGAAACCGCTTGCCAAAATTTCCTACATGCAACTTCCGGCAGTATTACTTCTTAATGAACGCCAAGCATGTGTTCTCGTTCAAAATATGTCTGGAGAAGGAAAATTGAAGATACTGATGCCTGAAACAGGCATGGGAGAAAAAATTATCTCCAGGGAGGAATTGGAAAAACTTTATTCAGGGTACGCTATTTTCGTACATCCGAAATTCCGGATGGAAAAAGGATCTCTTGACGATCTCAGTCCCGGTTCCACAAAACACTGGTTTTGGGGAACCTTATTTAACTCATGGCGCATCTATCGTGATGTTCTTGTCGCTTCCTTCCTGATCAACGTTTTTGGTCTGACCAGTCCATTTTTTGTGCTCATCGTCTATGACAGGGTCATTCCCAACAATGCCGTGGAGACCCTCTGGGTCCTTGCCATCGGTATTATGGTTATCTATTTGTTTACAGTGGTAATGCGCGCATTGCGCGGTTATTTTGTAGATGAGGCGGGAAAGAGGGCCGATCTGAAAATGTCTGCGATGCTTCTCCAGAAAGTTCTGGGACTGAAGCTGGAGGTTCGTCCTCAATCCATAGGCTCTTTTTCCAAGAACTTGCAGGAGTTTGAAGGTATCCGCGATTTTGTCACCTCATTTTCCATTACCTCTCTTATCGATCTCCCCTTCATGGTTTTGGGCCTGTTTGTTGTCTGGTATATAGGAGGCAGCATAGTCTACATATTCGTTACCGCCATCGCTTTGATGCTGATCTATGCCGTCCTGATCCAGGCTCCTCTGCAAAGAGCCGTTGAAAAGACATTCAAGGCCTCCTCTCAGAAAAATTCCATTTTGATCGAAGGATTATCGGGTCTTGAGACCATCAAAATGCTCGGCGCGGAAAGCCAGATCCAGCGTGCGTGGGAAGAATCGGTCGGCTACATCGCAAAATGGAGTTCCGTATCTAGATTGCTCTCATCATCTGTAAATCATTTTGCTTTTTTTGTACAAAGTTCGGTGGTGGTTGCAGCCGTAATCGCCGGCGTCTATATGATTTCAGAAGGAACTCTCACGCAGGGCGGCCTGATTGCCCTGGTCATCCTGTCGCGGCAGGTTATCGCACCCATGGGACAGGTCGTCAGTCTTGCCACCCGTTTCCAGCGCGCCAAGGAAGCGCTTAAAACACTTAATGATATCATGGCTCTTCCCGTCGAGAGGCCTCTCGGAAAATCGTTTTTACACAGAGCCCGCTTTCAGGGCGCCATCGGGGTTAAGAATCTCACTTTTTCCTATCCGGGGCAGACCATAAAAGTCCTTAACAATATCACCCTGGAAATCTCCGCCGGTGAAAAAGTCGGCATCATCGGTCCTGTCGGTTCAGGGAAGACCACTCTGGGTAAACTGCTCCTGGGTTTATATGAGCCGATCAGCGGAATGGTCACTATGGATGGAACCGATATCAGGCAGATTGATCCTGCAGAATTGCGCAGCTTTATAGGCCATGTCCCCCAGGATCTCATACTCTTTCGCGGAACCATACGCGACAATATCACCATGGGTACCCACGATATTGATGATACCACCATTATGCGCGCGGCGGAGCTGACCGGCGTCGATGAATTTGTAAAGAAGCACTCCCTTGGTTTTGACATGGAAGTCGGAGAACTGGGCAGGGGTCTCTCCGGGGGGCAAAGACAATGCGTCGTTCTGGCAAGAGCCCTGCTCCTGGATCCGCCCGTGGTTGTTTTAGACGAACCTACGAGCAACATGGATAACCGAACGGAAATCCGGTTGAAAGACAATTTGTCCAAAATCATCAAAGAGAAAACCCTGATATTGATCACGCACCGGGCATCACTGCTGGAAATGGTGGATCGTCTTATCGTCATCGATAACGGTGTAATCGTTGCGGACGGACCCAAGGCTTCTGTAATGGAGGCGCTGAAAAAAGGTAGAATTAACGTGTAGGCAGGAGAATACCATTGTCTGAGTTTGAGAAAAAACCGAAATTAAACGAATTGTTCTATCGCATGCCGTCTGAGGATATCGACCTTGTCACGGATATCCGTTCGTCCGTCATGGCCCAGTCTCCCAAAGGCGGCAGAGCGATTCTCTGGGCAGTTCTGGTTCTATCCGTCATTGCCGTTTTATGGGCTTCCGTTTCGGAAGTCGAAGAGGTGACACGGGGACAAGGCAAGGTTATTCCGGCCAGCCAGATACAGGTTATCCAGAATCTGGAGGGCGGGATTCTTTCGGAGATTCTGGTAGAAGTGGGCGATACCGTGAAAAAGGATCAATTGCTGCTGAAGATTGATCAGACCCGGTTTTCTTCATCGGTTCAGCAGAATCAGGCTAAATATCTTTCCAACAGGGCCAAGGCGGCGCGCCTGCAGGCTGAAACGAGCGGCATGCCCTTCAGAGTTCCCCCTGAGGTGATGGCGCAAGACCCGCAGATCGGCATCCGCGAACAGGAGCTCTATGAATCCAGGAAAAGGGAGCTTCAATCCAGCCTGGAAATCAAGCAGCAGCAAAACAATCAACGCAATCATGAATTAAGAGAGCTCAACACCAAACTTGCGGAGCTGAACAAGACCTATCTCCTTTTTCAGGAAGAGCTGAAGCTGACCAAGCCTCTTGTGGCCAAGGGCGCAGTTTCGGAGATGGAAGTCCTCCGTCTTGAACGTCAGGCAAGTGAAATGCAGGGAGAGATAGAACAGACAAAACAGGCGATTCCCAGGGCGCAGTCCAAGATCGAAGAGAGCGTGATGGCCCTGAAAGAGTTGCGGCTTGCCTTCATCAACAAGGCCAAGTCGGAATTGAACGAGGTTCTGGCGCAGCTCGGGGAGGAGTCCGCCACATCCATCGCCCTGCAAGACAGGCTTGATCGAACCCTTGTAAAATCCCCCGTAAACGGGACGGTCAATCGTCTCCTGATTAATACGGTCGGCGGCGTTATCCAACCCGGTATGAACCTTATCGAGATTGTTCCCCTGGAAGGTACTCTGCTGATCGAGACCATGATCAAGCCTGCCGACATCGCTTTCCTGAGGCCCAACCAGGACGCCATGGTGAAATTCACAGCTTATGATTTTACGATCTTTGGCGGTCTGACGGCAAAACTGGAACAGATCAGCGCGGATAGCATTACGGATGAAAAGGGCAACAGCTTTTATCTCGTCAGGCTACGAACCGACAAAAATTATCTTGGCCCCCAAACCAATCCTTTACCCATTATTCCGGGTATGATCGCATCCGTCGACATCCTGACCGGCAAGAAAACGGTGCTCTCATACCTTTTAAAACCCGTACTGAGAGCCAAGTATATGGCATTAAGAGAGAGATGATCCCATGGTAATGCTGTTATGCAGCGCAAACAAGTCCGTTATCACGAGGTGGGAAAGTTTGCTTGGCGGTCAATATCCGCTGGAACAAGTGACATTGTTGAGAGAATTGAAGATCCGATGCGCTGAAAAGACGTTTGATCTGATCCTCCTGCATCGCTCCCTTGTTGACATGGCCGCGTTTTCCGAGCTTCGCCGGGCGGCCCCCCTGAGCAAAATTTTTCTCCTCTCCGATCAGCCGAACGAGGAAGAGGGTCTCGCTTTCTTGAAACTGGGGATTGTAGGATATGGGAATACCTATATCTCTCAGGTACGGCTCCTTGAGGCGATGCGTGTAATTTCAGGCGGCGCCGTCTGGCTGGGGCAAAAGGTCATACAGCAGTTGATTCTGGAATCCTATTCCAAAACAAATGAACAGTCAGTGCCGGGATCCGGGCAAAGATTGGCCGGTTTGACCCCAGCGGAGCATAAGGTTGCAGAACTGGTTGCCCGTGGCCAGTCCAACCTTGAAATTGCGTTCAATCTCAAGATCACCGAAAGAACGGTCAAAGCCCATCTCACATCCATCTATGAAAAGACGAAAACCGGCAGCCGCCTGAGCCTCGCCCTTTTGATCAACCGGGGGTGAATCTGACCGCTTTTATATGAGAAGTCAGGAGTCAGAATACAGAAGAAAAACAATATCATGGTTATTCCGGCTCCTGACTCCTGGCTCCTGACTCCTGTCTCCCGGCTCCTGACTCCCGGCTCCTGACTCCTGGCTCCTGACTCCTGGCTCCTGACTCCTGTCTCCCGGCTCCTGTCTCCTGACTCCTGGCTCCTGTCTCCTGTTTCCTGGCTCCCGGCCTCCTGTCTCCTGACTCCTGACTCCTATCTCCTGTCCTCCTGACTCCCGGCTCCTGTATTCTCTTTCTTAGTTGTGCCCGCTCGGGCATGTTAATCCTTTCTAAAAACCTTGAAAAATTGCCTCTGCGGCAGCTATACCGGATTCTCGCGGTGCATTTTCCCATCAATCATCGTCCAATGCGGCTGTCAACTTATATATTGATGAACGTCCCCTATATTTCTATATTTTAAAAAGAGAAGCTTTTTTGATTTTTAGAACTGCTTAATGAAATTGGTTGAACCGAAACAGCGAGCGCATTCCCCGCTGCTTGCTGCGGGGAATGCGAGTGAATCTGAAATCGATAAAAAGTCCTTACGGTCGAAGATTCCCCGTCCGCCCTGCGGCGGGGAGCTTCAATCAGAAGAACTGAAAATAACAAAGGCAGGGCCGCTTAGGCCCTGCCTTTGTTATCGTTTGAATGAACCACTTAATTTATGAGCGGAACTTCTTCCTGATTCCTCCCAGACCGATAAGTCCGAAGCCCAGAAGAAGGAGCGTTGCAGGCTCAGGGACGGGAACCGTGTCGGCTCTGAGGAATGCACCGCCGGTATTATTATCACCACCTCCAAGTAAGTCCGCGTAATACTTGATGACATCGATGTCGATTGTGTAGACGTCCGGGGCGAGGGTTATGTTATAGCTGCCTTCGCTGAGGTAGTCATTAGCCAACGCCAAATCGCCGGTATTAGCCCATGTCTGTGTTCCGTCAAGCAGGTAATCGATTCCGGAAGTATCGATGCTGAGTTGCTCTCCTACGATACTGCCCGTGATGGTAAGGTGAAACTGATCGCCGATTATCCATCCATCTGTAATCACAATATCCAGTGTGGTGGGGGTGTAGAGTGTAAATTCCCAGGAAGGATCTGTTTGGGCCAGAGGGTCCGTGGGACCATTCCAGGAAAAATACTGCCAACCGCCGTCGATAGGCAACGTGTCTGCCTGAACGGAAAAAGGCAGCGCCAGCATTGCGAAAAGTACTAAGATTCTAAAATATTTAACCATAAGTAACATCCTCCTTCTGCAATATTTTTGTCATCGTTTACTTAATTTTTTTATTTTCGATTGTTATATATAGTACAAGCAAAATTCATGCCGATCGATGAATTGAAGTTCGGTAAAAACGTTGTCTTTTATAATACACTGAATATATTGATTTATACCGCCAGCCTTTGTCATGAGGTCCTATGGAATTAAGATGCTGATTGTATGACGATATTAAAAACGTAAAGAAATCCGACACTCAGTGGTTGCTCAAGAGGCTCTGCCAGGCGCTTCATGAGAACTATAGGGTTTGACTGATTCCCGGCTATGTAAAGAAATCCGACAATATTTAGTAGTATATTGCGTCGCATGAACATCATATTTGACTTAACCATATGTAATCATAGTATGATATGTACATTTCATAATTCGTAAAGATATCCGACGATTTTTCTGTTTTATACGTTATTTCAGCATATTGTGCTTTTTTATTGGGAAAAGAACCCACATAACGGTCATTTCCAATAAAGACATCTTTAAAGACACCTTCGTCCTTCGCGCTCTGAACGATCTGAACGATCTGAACGATCTGAACGATCTGAACGATCTGAACGAAAGGAGCTGGTTGTCGGGTTAAAAAAAACGCCGCCCGCCTTTGAAGGCGGACAGCGTTTTTTCATACAACCGTTGTCGTTTTGATTAAGAAGCTTCCGGCTCATCGATAAGCATATCAAGCCTGTCTCCGTCGTTATCTATGAGGGTGTATCCCTCATTCGATTCGACACCATAGCCGCCGTCGGCACCAAAGGATGCATATTCGCTGTCAGGAATCATCCCCGGCATGTCGTCGTCGAAGGTGATATTAAGGGTGCCGGTGGCCTCGTCGCCGTTGCCGTCCGTCACCGTGTAGGTGAGAGCCGCCCGCGCATTGTTCTCCATGGTCATACCGTTAAAGACATGCAGAACGTTGTCCAGTTGCGTCACTGTGTAGTCACCCGAATCCGCATCTACCTTTACAGTGAACAGGTCTGTACCATCCCGGTCACCTCCGGTCACTGTCGCCGTCAAGGTGTCGCCGCTCCAACCGTAGGTCACCGTTTCGGTGCCAACCGTACCAGTCAGACCATCCATATCGGCAAAGGTGACCGATCCGTACCCGTCATCACCAATCGTGTGCTGTAAAGTGCCGCTGAATGTAGCTTCGTTGTTGTCACCGTCGGCATTCGTGTCAGTGTAGTCGCTTAGGCCGCCCGGAATACCATCTGCCAGACCCTCGTCGTCCACAAACGCAGCGGTTACGCCGCCCTCAGGAAAGTCGTTTTCAGATTCATTTGCGGTTAGATTGATCGTGATAGACGAATCATTGGTCCCGCCCTCACCGTCAGACACGGTGTAATGGAAGGTGTCGCTCGCCGATCCCTCCAATGCCGGTATGCCCGGATGCAGCGTATAGACGTAGCTGCCGTTACTCTCCAATACCAGGTCGCCGTATGTTCCGGGAATCATCCCGGTTCCCGCACTCACAGTCAGCGGATTGCCATCCGGATCACTTGCATTAGTGAGCGCATTGCCGGTCACTTCATTTTCATCGGGATAGAAATATCCATCATTGCTGCCGGTAATAAAGTGCGCCTCATCTCCATCGAGAGGCGGGTCGTTTTCAGGGGGTCTGTCGTTGTCAAGAATATCCGTTTCGACACTTGCATTTCCAAGCACCAGGTTTTCAAAGTTGCCGCCTTGCGGATCACTGATGGAGACCGCGAAAGTCTCCGTGCCTTCGAATATCGAATCATTTACCGTATCAACCGAGAACGGCGTGGATGTTTGACCGGCCTGGATTGTGACCTGTGCAGTATTGGTGACGATATCTTCGGTTTCTGCGCTGATATAGCTGTAAGAAACATTAACGGTCATATCAGTTTCAGGCGCATGATCCACAGATACCGTGTATGTTGCCGATTCTCCCTCGTTTACCGATTCGGGTCCTGACAGGCTCACCGTGGTGGTGTCGATCGTGTCGGTGATCTGAACCACCGCAGTTCCGTTTTCAAAGTCCACCGCCTCAAAGTTCCCGCCGGTGACGGCGGATATGGTGGCGGTAATGCCGCTCGAGTCAATGTAAACATCAGGATCGGCGGTGCTGACAAACAGCGTTCCCGTAGTCTCGCCAGCCGCAATAAAGATGTTTCCCAGATTTGTGGTGATAGTGACATCCGTCTCGCCGGGGTTGGTCATCACGGCGGTGAAGGTGACGCCCTGGGCATCCTCATTCACGTCGCCTGCAGACAGCGTGACGTAGGTCGTGTCGATCGTGTCGGTCACAGCGGTGCCGGCCGTGTCGGAGATATCAAGACTATCATAGTTGCCGCCTGTTGCTCCGGCTATTGATACATCGAGGTTTTCAGGATCAATATAGACATCTTCATCGCCTGACGATGTGCCGTCAACGCTGCCTGATGTTTCTCCTACAAGGATTGTTATGATCCCGCCGTTACTCAACGTGAGAACCAGGTCGCTGCCCTGCGGGGCATTGTCAACAGTAGCTGTGTAAGTTATTACCTGGCCGGCCGCCTCGGTGATCGACTCCGTTGCCGTCAGGGTGACAACGCCGACATATGGAGCGGTTCCGGTTAGTGTTCCAACTCCGGTTGTTGTGATGCCTGTCGTGCCTGCGCCGCTTCCGGGTGTGACCTCGTTGCCTGTCAGATCAAAACTGACAACAGGATGGCCGCCGCCTGCTCCGCCTTCACCGCCGGCGGCAGTTGCCTCGAGATTGATCTCGCCATCCCCTGCAAGAAGTGCTTCCTGAATCTTCTCAGCCTCTGCGGCCGCTTCGGTAATCACTTCGGGCGCAACGCCTGCGTAAACGTCTTCATCAATAATAATCTCCATCATTCTGCCGAGATCCAACTGTGTTACCGGGGGGCCGCTAAACTGGATGGAAACGCTCCCGTCGCTTCCCGTGATGATTTGTTCATTGGCATAAATGGGACTGTTGGGGGCCAGAACGCGGACTGTCCCATCGGGGGCTACGGCTTTCACCGTTCCATAAAGGATGAAAACCTTTCCGACGACCTGGTTTTCCGTTCCTGCTGACTTTGCCATGATTAATTCTCCTTATATTATGTGGTTGAATTGGATTTACAGTCTTTTGTCTGGCTCCTTATTATATATTTATGTCTTTCAGTCAATTGTACCTTGGTACAATGGTTGTGGAAAAACTTATCCGACGGGAATGAACTACCCAGCAGCAGAGCGGCGAGGTATCTGGAATACAGAATACAGGAAGCCGGGAGATAGGAGCCAGGAGCCAGGAGTCAGGAGTCAGGAGCTTTCATCTTTCTCTTTCTATTTCTGCTTCCATACAGGACTTCGTTTTCCCAAAAAAGCGCTTATCCCTTCCTTGGCATCTTCCGTAGAGCAAAGACGGGCAAAAGCTTCATTCATATATTCGAAAGATTTGTAATAATCCAGGTCCGCTGCCGCATAGAATGCCTTTTTGGCGATCTGCAGCGCCAGAGGACTCTTTTGCGCCAGAATCGCGGCCCAGTTACGGGCTTCCTTGTCTAAATCAGCTTCAGGCACGACTCGGTTGATAAGCCCCATGCTTAATGCTTCTTTTGCCGTAATCAAATCCCCATAAAATAAAAGTTCAAGGGCTCTCTTTCTTCCCATGGACCGGGTGACCGGGATTACCGGCCCGATGCAGTTAAGCCCAACGTTGATGGCGGTCAGGCCCAGACGTGCTTTTTCACCGGCGATTGCGAGATCGGCGGCTGCCACCAGACCGGCTCCGTTTGCCGCAGCAACTCCATGTACCTGAGCAATAACAGGCTTGCTCAAACGGCTCATTGTAACCAGCGGGTTTTCCATGCACTCTATCCAGTTCCGATACTCCGTAACACTTTTATTTGAGAAATCGCTTATATCAATACCGGCGCAAAATGCCTTGCCCGATCCTTTCAGGATAATTACTCGCGCCTTGTTTTCTGAGTCTAGTTCCCAAAGAGCCTGATTGAGTTCTTTTGCAAGAGGAATATTGAACGTGTTAAGGCTGCCCGGACGATTAAGTGTTATTTCAGCAACAAAATCATCCCCGATTTCAACGATAATGTTCTCATAACTCATTGTATGACTCCTTTTTTGATATTAAAGTTGACGGCTTCGTAAAAAGTCCGATTAGCGCTGAAGCTTCACTATCGTGTCTTCGTTGCGCTTCATCCCGTTGCGATTGCGGCGTACGGTAAGTACGCCTCATCACACGGGATTCGCGACGCCTTGAACTTGAACTTTTTACTTTGCCGTCTGAATTTTGACTTTTTACGAAAGCATTAAAGTTGGCGGCTTCGTAAAAAGCAATTTTATGTCGTTTTCGGCAATCTATATTCGACGAACTCGTTCATTATAATCGATGAGTTCGTTGGAAGTTATTCTGCTTAAGGTGCACTTCATTCCTCAAGATTTGCGCGCCTTTCATAATGAGTCTTTTACTTTGCCGTCTGAATTTTGACTTTTTTACAAGTACATCAAAGCCGTATAACATTATATATCAAGTTGCATCCTTCTGGAAACAAATTTATGACACAGCTTAATTTTCAAGCGCAGGTACCTTATAATATAAGGGATAAGTATGTTTACGAAGTAAATACGTCTTGACATTCCTTCGTCATTTAATTAGGTTGCATTCGGTGTTCATGCCATGAACAAACTGGATATTTAAATGACGCAGCAATCCATGAATAATCTTGAGTGTGAAGAATCTTTTAAGATTCTGCAGGAGATCCAGACGAATCCTGAATTGACGCAGCGGGGATTATCTTCGAAGCTGAATATCAGCCTGGGGAAAATTAATTTTTTACTGAAAGCACTCATTGATCAGGGTTTTGTTAAAGTCGATTATTTTAAAAACAGCAAAAACAAGAAAGCTTACTTGTATGCTTTAACGCCTCAAGGGATCGAGGCAAAAATGAAGGCAACGAGGCTGTTTATTAAAAGAAAAATTGATGAATTTGAAAAATTGCAACTGGAGATCCAGGAACTGAGAAGAGAGGTGATTGAAGCCGAATCTCAGTTTGATACACGCAAGGAAGAAAACTCGCAAGATGGGTGTGTTTTATGATAATGATGGCACGCTTATTGCTTTTATGTCCTTGACTTGTTTTTTTATCACTAGAAGCCGTTTCAAAACCTCGGATCAGGTTTGAGAGCAAGGCGCAAGCCGATGAAAAAGCGCAGCATACACGGTAGTATGTGAGCATTTTGAAGAGGCTTGCAACACAGCTGTCAGGCCTCAGACGGGGTTTTGAACCGAAGCGCGAGCGCATTCCCCGACCGCTCTGCGGCGGGGTTAGCGAGCAAATTAAAAACAGATGATATTCCTTACGGTGAAGATTCCCCGACCGCTCTGCGGCGGGGAGCTTCAAATAGCTTCTAACAGTTACGTCTATTGCTACTGGATACAAGCATTTAAATGTAATTCAGAGAGCGGAGCTATATCAGCTGGGCCTTTGCATAACATCCGAACCGAAATAGCGAGCGCATTCCTTGCAGCTCTGCTGCGGGGTTAGCGAGCGAATTAAAAATAGACACTATTCCCTACGGTGAAGATTCCCGGCAGCTTGCTGCGGGGAGCTTCAATTAACAAGTCCGCAGCTTTGCTGCGGGGCAAGAATCCAGAATTCAGAATCCAGAATCCAGAAGGTGGAATAAAATATCTTCAAAAAAAATCTGACTTCTGACTACTGTATTCTGTATACCAAGTACCTCGCAGCTCTGATGCGGAGAAGTTAATTAAGATATTGTTATCCAACTTTAATAATAATTCTTGTGTTAAAGTGAGACCTTTGAAGAACGTCCAATTTTGGCCAAGTACAAGGAAGGCGATAATTCTAACCACAGGAATACATTTAGTATTTCGAGGATTAAAATTTGAGCCTGACACAGTAATCGGGCAAAAGGGGGCGTTATGCAAAGGTCTCAAAGTAAGAAGGTTAAAATGACAGACATATCTTTTCAGGAATACTCCACGAAACCGGTGGTCATCGGCAATATTTCCGTTCTGTTCATGAAGCAGTCCAGATTTGTTCCCTTGCAGATGGATGGCGATACTCTGAGAATTGCCATGGCTGATCCAGGAGACTTTTACACCATAGAGACCCTCAAGCTCGCCTGCAACTTGAATATAGAGGTATGCAAGGGCAGGGAGGAGGACATCCTTGAGGCTATCGAGAGATTATACGGCACTGGAAGTCAGTCTCTGGAAATGATCATACAGGCGGCAGGCAAAGATACCGATGATATATCCTCTGATGGGCTGGTGGACGCCGACCACCTGAGGGATCTTGCTTCTGAGGCCCCGATCATCAGGCTGGTCAACCGGCTTATTTTAAATGCGGTGGAGATGAGAGCCAGCGATATTCATTTTGAGCCTTTCGAAAATGAGTTTAAAGTCAGATATCGCATAGACGGTATCCTGCACGATGTGGAATCTCCCCCCAGCCGCCTTCAGGACGCCATAATTTCCAGGGTAAAGATCATGGCAAAAATGGATATCGCTGAAAGACGTCTTCCCAGGGACGGGAGAATCAAACTCAAGGTATTGGATAAAGAGATTGATTTCCGGGTTTCAACTTTGCCCACCATCTTCGGAGAGAGCCTTGTGATGAGGATACTGGATAGAGATGCTTTAATTCTTGATCTCGAAAAGATCGGTCTTCCTGAAGATCTGCTTCCGCAATATGTAGATCTGATATCAAAGCCTTATGGGATGATACTGGTTACCGGACCAACAGGAAGCGGCAAAACGACTACGCTGTACACCACCCTTGCAAAGATAAACTCACCTAAGACTAAAATTATTACGCTTGAAGAACCGGTGGAATATCTGCTGAGAGGCATCAATCAAATCCAGGTTAATACAAAAATCGGCATGACCTTCGCGAATGGCCTTCGCTCCATTGTGCGCCAGGATCCCGACATTATACTTGTCGGAGAAATCAGGGATAGAGAGACCGCAGAGACAGCTATTCAATCCGCTCTCACGGGTCACCTGCTTTTCAGCACCCTGCACACTAACGACGCAGCAGGCGCCATAACCCGATTGCTTGATATCGGTGTGGAGAACTTTCTCCTTAGTTCCACGCTGCTGGGAATCCTGGCCCAAAGGCTTGTCAGGGTTATCTGTCCTCATTGCAGGAAACGGGTCGAGCCTGAGGAAAAGCTCTTGAAGACAATGAATTTAAGCCCTGACAAAGTCAGCGGAATCGAGTTTTTCGAGGGAGAGGGATGTGAAGAATGCAAGCATACCGGATTCAAAGGAAGAATAGGAATTTTCGAGTATCTGCCCGTGGATGACGACATCAGGAAAGAAATTATTGCGAAGTCCAGCACCGAAAAGATCAAAGATTTGGCGATGAATAAAGGGATACTGACATTGCGGCAGGATGGCTGGAACAAGGTCAAAAAGGGAATCACCACCATTTCAGAGGTTTTGAGGGTAACTCTCGAGAAATAATATGGCCACGTATTCATACAAAGCAACAGATCCCGCGGGTAAACTTGTTACAGGAACCCTGGAAGCCGCAGAAGAGAAAGAAGCGGTAGCCGCCCTTCAGCGCATGAGATATATCCCCATAAGGATCAGCCTGGCGAAAAGAAATCGCATCGGGCCGGATATGGATCTGGCAAAGAGCGTCGCTTCTTTTTTCAGGAGAGTTTCGACCAAGGATGTCGTAGCCTTTACACAGGATCTTTCCACTTTGCTGGAAGCCGGAGTTCCGGTGGATCGGGCGCTGTCCATATTGATCGATGTTGCGGAAAAGGATATATTCAAGGATGTCATCAGAGATGTTTTGAAAAATATCCAGGGAGGGAGTTATCTCTCCAACGCGCTGGCAAAATATCCCAGGGTGTTTTCTTCTTTTTATGTGAGCATGATAAAGGCAGGAGAAGCGGGAGGTGTTCTGGATGATGTTCTGAAGAGGCTTGGCGTTTTTTTGGAAAGTTCCCAGGATTTCAAAGACTATGTAAAGTCAGCCATGGTTTACCCGATATTCCTGGTGCTGGTCGGCGGTATTTCAATTATCGTTCTTTTAACCTTCGTAATGCCCAAATTTTCAGTTATTTTTTCCGACATGCGTCAAGCCATACCGTTATCCACCAGGATTTTACTGGGATTCAGCGCGGCGCTGAAAACTTACTGGCCGGTAATTCTGGTTGGATTAGGGGTTATCTATTATTTAATGATACGGTACATAAAAACACCCGCGGGCAGTTTAAAGATGGATCACTACAAGCTTCATTTTCCCGTCGTCGGAGAACTGGTCAAGAAGATAGAAGTGGCCCGGTTCGCTAGAACGCTTGGAACGCTGGCGGAAAGCGGGGTTCCCATTTTGCAGGCCCTAAGTCTGGTTAAGGACATTATCGGCAACCAGGTGATTGCCGGCACTCTTGGAAATGTCTACAGCAGGGTCAAAGAAGGGGAAAAGCTCTCAAGGCCCCTGGGCGAGATAGATATTTTTCCCTCTCTGGCGATCCAGATGATCACTGTGGGAGAGGAAACCGGAAAACTTGGTGAAATGCTATTGAGAGTTGCGGAAAATTACGAGAAGGCGGCAAGGGACACGGTAAGAAGACTTGTCAGTTTTCTTGAACCGGCCATGATTCTTTGTATGGGTGTTGTGGTGGGGTTTATCGTTATATCCATGATGATGGCTATATTCAGCATAAATGAAATGCCGTTTTAAAGGGAGTGTGTTGTTCATGAAAGCTATAAGAAAAGAAGAGGGATTCACCCTCATTGAACTTTTGATTGTCATGGTTATTCTAGGCCTTCTGGTTGCTCTGGTAGGCCCCCGGATGTTCGGGAAGGTTGGAACGTCCAGGCAAAAAGCCGCAAAGGCCCAGATATCACTGTTTGAAACGAGCCTTGATACATACAGGCTCGACATAGGCAAATATCCGACAACGGAGCAGGGGCTACAGGCGCTCAGGGTGAAACCGACTGGTGAGGAAAAATGGGATGGCCCCTATCTTCCGAAGGATGTGCCTCCGGATCCATGGGGAAAACCATATGTATATAAATCGCCGGGCGAACACGGAGACTGTGACATTATTGCGCTGGGAGCAGACGGAATGCCCGGGGGGGAAGGCGAGGACACAGATATTGCGAGCTGGACAAATATCGGTCAATAACCCCTATGTGCTGTTTTTCATGCGCCGTCGGCGGAGCCCATTACCCATGCCGGACCCGAATGGTGGATATTTAAAGCTCTCCGGGAAAAGGTCTCGAGGTTTTACTCTTCTTGAACTTCTGGTAGTATTGGTAATCATCAGCCTCATGTCCGCCCTTGTGGTCCCGAGAGTGTTGGGGCCCATGAGCAATCTGGATTTGAAAACCGCCTCCAAAAAGATCTCGTCATCCCTGAGATACGTGAGGAGCCGCGCCGCTTCGGAAAAGACAACCTATGCAGCGCTGTTTGACTTTGATAAAAACAGACTGGTCATTATCGATTCCGCCACCCCCCCTTTGGCGGAGGGGGATTCTCATATAAACCAGCGTGAAGCGTCTGACAAAACGCTGATAAAACCGCCGGACGATGAGAAAGACGGGCCAGGCGTATTAAAGACCTATAATCTGCCCGAAGGCGTTAAACTTGCAAAAGGGGTATCCAGGGAGGGTGATTTTAATTCGGGTTTTTTTCGGATCTTTTTTTTCCCCGGCGGAGGCAGCAGCGGGGGTGAGATAACTGTGGCCAATGAGCGAGGCAGACAGTACAAAATCAACGTTGACTTTATCACCGGGACCGTGATGCTTTCAGAGGTAATGGGATAGTGGGGAACAGGGGGTTCACGCTCATAGAAACGCTTATTGCCATATCCGTACTTGCCATCTCTATTGTTGTTTTATTGCAACTCTTCTCAGGCGGCCTGAAATCGAGTAAATTATCGGACGAATATACCCGTGGCATATTCCATGCAAGAGAAAAGATGGACGAAATACTCCTTGCCGCAGAACTCAACGAGGGGGTTATTGATGGTAAATTTGACGATGGTTTCAGATGGAGTGCGGAAGCCCGGCATCTTGATATTGAAGAAGCAAAAGATGTCAGATTACCCTTTCGCGCTTTCAATATTGACGTGAATGTCATGTGGGATGCGGATGGACGAGAAAAACATTTTACGATAAGCGCAACAAAGCTGGTCAAGCCGGGCAAGGATAACCCCTGATGGGCGTTATGCAAAGGTCTCGATATGTTTCGGAAAAATTGTCCGTCGGAAAACATAAGCGCATACTCACTTCAGCCTAAAATAGTAGTTAGTGTACATCCGGAAAGTAATAATAGACACTATTTCGTTTCCAATTCGGAAATCGGCAATTTTAGGCAAGCTCAAGGAAATCAAGGGATTGCGCGGAGACATACGCAATGTATGTCGCACAAGAAATCCCGCAGATTGACACAGAGATCGCCAAAAAGGGCCATTTCCGGATGGAAACTGGTTATGCAAAGGTCTCGGGGATTTACCCTGTTAGAGTTAATGATAGCGCTTACGATAACGGCATTGATCGTGGTTATCATATTTGGCGCTTTAAGAATCGGTATACGGGCATGGGAGAAAGGGGAAAAGGATGTGGATATTCGCCAGCGGCAGCGTGTTGTGCTGGATCTTATCAAGCGCCAGCTGGCATCAACTTGTGTGAGGGAGGTGCGGGGTAGAGATCAACAACTGGCTTCTCTGAAGGGCGATGATAAGTCCATAGAGTTTGTATCCCATATCCCCATGGCGCCCGGCAACCGGTTCGGCCTGGTTCATGTTAAATATGCCGTTAAGCAGGAAACGGAGGGAGACAAAGAGCATCTTATCTTTTACGAGAAGAATATTGCATTGTCCGACAACAAGACAGGCGTGGGCTACCCGGACGAGAGCAATTTTACCGAATTAATACCAGCGGTTAAAAGCATTGTGTTTGAATACTTGAAAGACCGGCCCGGTGAAGAATCATCCAAATGGCAAAAAAGCTGGGACCCGGCAGTTGATGAATTGGTTCCACGGGCTGTCAGGATTACGCTCGAGGAGAATGACAAGAAGCCCCCCATTTATGTGATTGCAGGCGCAGGAGGATAAAGGGTAGCGCACTTATGAAAAGCATTCTTAAAAGTGAGCGCGGCATTGCGCTATTCCTTGTGCTGTGGGTCATGGCTCTCCTCGCGGTCATTGCAGGCGAGTTTTGCCATGCCATGAGAACGGAAGTAAACATCACCCGCAACTTCAAGGAGGAGACTCAGACATATTATATTGCGGTGTCAGGGCTGTTTCGGGCCGTCGGAGAGCTGGTAGTAAATGAGTTTATTCCCCGGAAGTCGCAAGCTCCTGACGGCGAGGAGGAACAGGAGGATATCCGGTGGAGAATCAATACCGATATTCCCGCGACCCCTTTCGGAGATGGTCAATTCAAGGTGGAAAGAGAGAATGAAAGCGGAAAGGTTAACCTGAACAGGGCCGGAGAGACCCTGCTGAAGATGATGCTGACACCTTTTGAAATTGAAGATACCGAAAAAAATATCATAGTGGATTCCATTATGGATTGGCGCGACAAAGACACCTTTCACCGTGTAAACGGCGCTGAAGATGAATATTATCTCTCTCTTCCCGAACCTTACAAATGTAAGAACGACGATTTTACATCGACCGAGGAACTGCTTCTAGTCAGAGGTGTAACTCCCGTGATATTCTATGGCGGGCTTAAGGATATGCTCTCCGTTTATCAGGATGATGAGACGGGATCGGAACGCGATACCCAGAGAAGAACGGTGTATGATTTTAACAGGATAAACATCAATGCCGCCTCGCCGCAAATGTTGCGAGCTCTTCCGGGTATGACGGAAGATGCGGTTCAGGCAATTATGAAATACAGGGAAAAAAAAGATTTCCGTTCGCTCTCCGATCTGTATTCCATTGTCGGAGCCGAGGTATACGCGGCAATCTCGCCGTACATCACGTTGAGCCTGTTTCCTTATTATACGATCAAGTCGGTGGGAATGCTTAATGAAAGCCGGACCCGGCAGGGTGTGCAGGCCGTGGTTAAAATCGATAGAACTCTCCGGAAAGGGTACAAGATCATTCAGTGGATCGATGGTCTTGAATACAGGTCGTAACTGTGGTGTCCGGCAAAGTTTAATCAAAAGAATTCCTCGAAGCACTGCTTCGGGGTAGTTCATTCAGATTTTATGCAAAGATTTTGCAAATTAGTGGATGGAGGTTGGCTTTGTATTTTCAGTCAAGTGTCGGCATAAACATTGAGAGCAGCCGTGTTTCCCTGGTGCATCTGAAAAGATCGTTCAAAGGGCTTTGTCTTGCAGCCCACGCCATATATCCCCTTGAGAAGGATGATCCTGTTGAAAAAACAGCAGAAACCAAAAAGTCTATAAATGAATTTCTGAAAAAACAGGGGATTTCATCGGCTGATATTTTTCTGGGAATACGTCGGGATTTGACAATGCTCAGATATATTGAACTGCCACTTGCCGTCAAAGAAAATCTCAGGACAACTTTACAATATGAGATGGAGAAATATATACCCCTTCCCGTCGGCGACATCTACTTTGATTGCCAGATACTTGCTGAAGACAAGGAAGCCAACAAATTAAAGGTTCTTCTTATCGGCGTTAAGAAGGAATTTATCGATCAGTACCTGGATAACGAAAACCGGATAGTCACAGGAATCTCGGGAATAGAGATTAATTCCACTGCATTGGTCAATTACTTTTCCTGCAAAACAGGCGCACCGAATGGGGACACTTACGCCATTGTGTGTCTGGGGAAAGAACATCTTGAGATGGGTCTCGTCAAAAAAAAGGTTCTGAATTACTCAAGGCATGTGAAAATCGATAAAAATACAGGCAGTCTGCAAAGCCTTGTTCTGGAAGAAATAGAACTGCTCAGGAAAACACTCGGACCTGAACAAGTCCGGCTGGAGGTTGTATTGTGCGGGCCCGGCGCCGATAACGTGGTCGAACTGCTCAAAGAAAGGGAAGATATCGGTATTCGCCCTTTTGAGCTTTCCGGAACGGGGATCCCGTCGGATATCCTGGCGCCGGCGTACGGCCTCGCCTTGAAGGGGATACAGAAGGCGCCGATGGGTATAAATCTTCTCCCGGCCGGTCTTCGAAAAAAGGTCAGCAAAGTCGGTTATTACGCTATGTTTGTTCTGGCCGGTCTCTTGATCCTGTCGATCCTTGCTTGGGGAGGAGGCAATCTCCTGCGCCAGAAACGTGTTTCCGACAAGCTTGACAGCGAGATCAAACAGCTTGGCGCTGAGGTTGAAGAAATTAATCGGACTCAGGCAAGAATAAAAGAATTGGAGAATAAGATTGACGCCATAAATACGCTTTACCGGCGCCATGTGCCTGCCTTGAGTGTTCTGCGGGATCTGAGTAAAGACATCCCCGAAGGCGCATGGCTTGACAGAATCACAATTACAGATAAAGGGGGGGACATAGAGGGTCATGCAGATTCCGCCTCGGCATTGATTCCTCTTCTTGCGGCATCTCCTCTGTTAAAGGATGTGGCCTTTTTGTCTCCAATTACAAAGAGCAAGGACGGCAAGGAAAAATTTAGGATAGGGTTTAAGGTAAGGTAACACCTTGGCGTTTGAAAAAGTAAGGATTATTATGAAAATCCTCTCATGGGAAGAGTTAAAAGGTGAGTATTTGAAGCTCATCACTGACAAAAGGAGAAGATACCTGTTGATAGCCGTGACAGTTCCGCTTCTCTTCGGTTTTGCTTTCCTGTTGTTCCATTTATATGAAGGAATTGAGGCCGGCAGGGCGGAGATTGCCGCCACAAAAAAGAGAATTGCGAAGTACCGGCTGATTGTTAAGGAGCGGGGTGAGCTTGACGCAAGGCTTGTTTCTCTTAACCAGTCTCTCGGACGGGCGGAAGCAATGCTTTTGACCGGAAACACGTCAGCTCTTGCCGCAGTGGATATCCAGAATACCTTAAACGAAATAGCGCTCGGAAGCGGTGTCGAGATAAAGAGCATGCAGATACCGGCATCTCAGAAACAGGATTCTGAACAATACATCAGCGTCCCCGTCCAGTTTACCGTCAGCGTGACAATAAGACAGCTTAAGGATATACTTTACAAGATCGAGGCGTCTCCAAAATTCTTCTTGACAGTGGAAAGGGTTGGAATTAGCGTTGCCGGAGCGGGAGGCCCAGGGCAAATGCGGGCTGATATCACCGTTTCGGGCATCATGAAAAATGTCAAAGAGTGAGACCGTTGAAGAACGTCCAATTTTGGCCAAGTACAAGGAAGGCGAAAATTTTAACCGCAGGAATACATTGGAGTATTTCGAGGATTGAAATTTGAGCCTGACACAGTAATCGGGCAAAAGGGGGTGCTATGCAAAGGTCTCATGGAGTATTTCGAGGACTGGAATTTGAGCCTGACGAAGTAATCGGGCAAAAGGGGGCGTTATGCAAAGGGCTCAGAGGAAGGATGTTGAATGTTCCAAACATTTTCAAAAACATGGCTGATTAATATTACAATAGCGGTTTTCGTCGTCTTCTTTGGAATAATGAGTTTTAATGTCTGGTTCAAAGGCGACGAAATGATTCCGGAGATACAGGCCGGCAAAAGTCCCGAGAAGTCCCAGTCCGGGAAAAAGATTATAGAGAGGGCGATGACTCCCGAACCCACCTATGAAATAGTGGCGGGTAAGAACCTCTTTTCTTCGAGCAGATCCGAGTCTCTTCCGGCAGAATTGAAACCGGGGCCGCTCAATATTTCAGAGAAGATGATTTTTCTGTACGGAGTCGTTTTAACGGGTGAACGCAAACAGGCCCTGATCACTAATCCCGAATCCGGACCGGCGGCCGGGCAGTCTCGAGCCAAAGAGAAATGGGTAAAGGTAGGCGACACAATGGGGAATCTAAGTGTGGCTGAGATCCGGAAAGACAGGATTATCCTTACTGACGGCGCTAATAAGCACGAAATTCTTTTATATGACAAGAACAAACCGGCAAGACAAATAATTGTTGCGGAAAAGGCGGCATCGCCAGCGGTGGTTGCAACAGGACCGGCGGCGGACACCCCGAAACCGGGCGCGGAACCACCCGCAGCGAAACCGGGCGCGGAACCGCCTGCATCTAAAACTGTGGAAGGAAAAAGCGCGCCGTCGGGTGAATTTAAAATCATCAAAACGCCTTTTGGAACAATCAAGCGAAGGATAGAATAAACAGTATGAAACGAGCTATAGTAATCATTTTTTTTGCGCTGCTTTTTGCCGTCTCTTTTGTTACGGGTTGCGCGGGACAGGCAACCCGGATCAAGGATGACGGCGTCAAGGCGGAAGCGGATGGCGGCGTAAAAGCTGCCGGAACGGCTGAAAAACCGGCAGAGAAGACCCCGGCGGATAAGAACGGGCGGTTTGAAATCAAGACCACGCCATTCGGTTCTATGAAGCGGGCAGTAAAGAAAGCGGATACAGAGTCGAGCGCGCCCGCCCCCGCTCAGGTAGAGCCTGTAGTTGCGCCGGTCCCGGCGGTAAAAGCTCCGGATGCTCCGCCCGCGCTCAAGACGGCAGGGGCGGATGGCGGCGTAAAAGCTTCCGGGGCGGCTGAAAAGCCGGCGGAAAAGACCTATGTGGATAAGAAAGGGCAGTTTGAAATCACTTCCACGCCATTTGGTTATGTGAAGAGGGCAATAAAGGGGGAGGAGAAAGAATCGGGCGCGCCCGTCACCGGGCAGGCAGAGCCTGTTGTGCCTTTAATACCGGTAGTCAAAGCTCCGGATGCTCCGCCTGCGCTCAGGAACGAACCGGCCGGGCCCGCTCCCGCGCCTGCTGGGCAATTGAACAAGGCTCCTGCGAATACCGGCCAGATCAGCTTCGATTTTGACGATGCCGACCTCTATTCGGTGATCAGGACTATGGCCGATCTATTAAAAATCAACTACATTATTGACCAGACTGTGAGCGGGAAAGTGACGATCCACACGGCCGGTCTTCTGAGGACGGAAGACATTTTCCCCATCTTTTATCAGACTCTGGAGGTGAACGGCCTGGCAGCCGTCAAGGAGGGAAATCTTTACCGGATATCAAAGCTCAAAGACGCTTCGCGAATGCCGATTTCCTTCAGGATCGGCAGGGAGGTGAAAGATATTCCCCCCGAGGAAAGAATTGTTGTACAGATCATACCCCTTAAATTCATATCAGCCCAGGAAGTGACCAAGGTGATAACCCCTTTCGTCTCCGCTGACGGAACGATTATCTCGGAAGGAGGTTCGAATACCCTGATGGTTGTTGATAAGGGAATCAATATCTTTAAGGTATTGAAGCTGCTTGAGGTGTTCGATGTAAGTGTGTTCGAGAAGATAAACTATCGATTTTACACACTTGTAAACATAAGCGCCGAAGACGCCGTAAAATTACTCAGGGAAGTATTATCTTTGTCCGCAGGCAGTAAAGACGATGTTAAGTTTATTCCCATCAACCGCATGAATTCCCTGCTTATAGTCAGTTCGGGGCCTGACATATTTGGCCGGGTGGATGAATTCATCCGTAAACTGGATGTCCCGAGCGAAGGCGCCCAGCCGCAGATCCATATCTACTCGGTTAAAAACGGGATGGCCACCGAACTTGGCGACATATTGAAATCAATTTTCGGCAAAGGCGGAGAAATCACAAAGAGCGCCGGAAAGGAAAGTGTGCCCACGAATCCGTTCGCCAAGGGCGGCACGGAGAAAAAGACGCCGGCCGCATCAGCATCACCGGCCGCATCAACGGCATCGTCTACAACGGAGACGGGACCCTCGGTTACCTTGCGGGGAGACATAAGGATTACGGCGGATCCTATACGAAACGCGTTGATTATTGAGGCTTCCGCCGGAGATTATCAGATCGTTGAAAAGATTCTTGAACGTCTTGATGTCCTCCCGCGGCAGGTGCTGATCGAGGTGGTCATTGCTGAGATATCCCTGGGCAAGGGAACAGAATTGGGCGTAGAATGGAACTTTAAAAAAGAAAACTGGACCGATATCGATTCTCTCAGCGCCACTATAGGCGCCTCCGGTCTTCAATACGTCCTGGGTCTGTCGGAAAAATGGCAGGTCGCTCTGCATGCCCTTGCGCAGGACAGCAAACTAAATATCCTATCCTCCCCGAGTGTTCTTGCCTCCGATAATAAACAGGCCAAGATTGACGTGACCACGGAGGTGCCGATACCCAGCACGAGCTACACGATACAGACTACCGGACAGAACGTGCTGGAAACCAAGGTCGAGTACCGGAATACCGGTGTGATCCTTGACGTCACGCCTCATATAAGTGAATACGGCCTGGTAACCATGGATATCACCCAGGAGGTAAGCAATGTAGGCGAACTTCTCAAGGTAGCCGACAAGGATTATTATTCCTTCAACAAAAGGAAAATAGCGACCTCTTTAACTGTAAAACACAATCAGTCGATCGTCATTGGAGGGCTGATCAGCAGCAAAGATAGCGACGCGGCGACCGGTGTGCCCTTGCTGGTCCAGATCCCATTCCTCCGGTGGTTGTTTGGAACGGAGACAAAAAGCGTATCCAAGTCAGAACTGATCGTCATGATTACCCCGCGCGTGATTACCAGTCTGGATGATGTGGATGCAGTCAGCGAAGAGTTCAGGAAGAAGATAGGAAGTGTTGTAACCAATTTGAGGTAAAGTAACCGGAAGAAAGGGTTCAAGGGTTCAAGGATTCGAGGGTTCAACTGTTTGTTTTCTAATGATTTTATCAGAGCTTTTAGCATCATCTTAACCTCCCCGATGAAAACTCCGAAAAGATTAAGCAAGTTGTAACTAATCAGGTAGGCACAAAGGCACAGAGTACCAAAGGCACAAAGTCGAGAGACCTTTGAAGAGCATGAGTTGTTTAAGTTGGCTCTTCGCTGTTTTATGTGGGTAAACAGTTACTGCGAGTGTCCTGGACAACGCATTGATTAACCAAGATTTTTAGACAGGATGTTGCCTGCCGGCCGGGAAGCCGGACAGGTTGTGTCCTGCATTCCAAATCGTATCCCTACGACTTTGCGCCTATGCCTTTGTCTCTCTGCGCCTATGTGCCTTTGTCTTTCTCTGCCTATGTGCCTTTGTCTCTTTGTGCCTATGTGCCTTTGTCTCTTTGTGCCTGAATAGTCACGGCACGTTAAGTTCAAACTGCCTGATATGAGGAAATCTGCTATTTTCCGCACGCATGGAATGCCATATGCCTTGAGACCTTTGAAGAACATCCAAATTTGGCCAAGTACAAGGAAGGCGATAATTTCAACCACAGGAATACATGGAGTATTTCGAGGATTTAAATTTGAGCCTGACGCAGTAATCGGGCAAAAGGGGGAGTTATGCAAAGGTCTCACCTTTTTTGGACGGTTGCTTTTAGCGGCGCTTTGTTCGGTTTTCCTGTGGGCTGACGCCTTGCAGGCTTTGCAGGGCGATGAGTTCCGCGCGCCGAATGTGGCGATTTTGGTCTCACGGGACATCAGGCCGTATGTTGAAGCCGTGGAAGGAATGAGCGCGGTTCTCTCGGAAATCTCGAGCGCCAAAGTCCAGGTATTCTCGCTCGAAAAGTTCAAGGGTAAAAGCCGGGATGTTCTCATTCAGACTCTTACCGGAGAAAAGTTCGATCTCTTCGTTGCCTTCGGTCCGGAAGCCGTCAGATTGACCCGGGAAGAGCCTGCACTGGAAAAAACCGCCTGGCTGTATTCCATGATCTTAAATCCTCCCGCCGTATCCGGCCAGGCCGAGACCGCATGTGGAGTTCCCCTGGATATCCCCGCGAAAAGACAGCTTGAGATGATTGCCCAGGGTCTCACGGCCGGCAAACGTCTCGGTCTCCTCTACGACCCTCGGTACAATTCTGAGTTTTTCATGAAAGCCTCTGCTGAGGCCCCTTCCCGTGACTTGAAAATTGTTCCGCTTAAGGTGTCATCCAAAAAAGATATTCCCGCTGTTCTGAAACAAAATTGGGAAAATATCGATGCCCTGTGGCTTATCCCCGATCAAACGGTCATATCGGAAAGTATCGTACAGTATATTATTAAAGACGCCTTATTCAAGAAAATCCCCGTAATAGGCTATAATCGTTTTTTTTATGAAAGCGGCGCCGCTCTGGCTTTTATATTCGATTATGAAGAAGTCGGAAGGCAGACCGGCCGGATGGCGGCCGGCGTGCTGATGGGAAAAGCCTGTGAAAAAGAGACCCCTCTCTTTCACGTATGGATGAACCTTCGGGTCTTCGATAAACTGGGGATTACCGTTCCTGAAAAGAAATCTCCATCCATGGAGGCGGGGCCATGAGAAATCCGGGCATCCATGTAAGAATTTTGCTGGCCGCCTTTCTGCTGATCAGCGCAACCACATTTTCCCTGGGATATATAGGGGCGAATATTGCGCACCAGTTCGCACAGAAGCGGTTTGTAGAGCACATTTCATTTCTGGCAAAGTATCTTGCGCTTACCGCGGAACTGGGTATACTTATCGACGACAGGGCCATGTTACACAGACTGGCCGTTAATCTCATGTCTGAAAAGGATGTGGTCGGGGTTGCAATACTGGACCGCCATGACCAGGAACTCATAAAGATACCTGAGGCGGTTTCCGGTCCGTTTCATATCATGGAAACCCCGGTTCTTCTGACGGAGTCATGGGAAGAAAGCAAGGCCTTTGAATATAATGAGGAATCAGAAGGCAGCCTGATAGGAAAGGTGCGAATTATCTACAGCACGGAGGGCATAGACCAGCTCTGGGCGACGATGGCGACCTACTTTATCTGGCTCGCAGGCGGCCTAACCTGCCTGGCGGTTCTGATCTTCTACTTCATCTCCCGTTCCCTGGTGGCGCCGGTAAAAGAATTGGCCCAGGCGGCCAGGAGGGTGACTCAGGGAGATCTCAATTTGCGGGCGCTGCCGGGAAGTCTGCCCGAGACAAGAGAGCTTGCAATGGTTTTCAATGTCATGCTGGATTCTTTAGAGAGGAACAGGAAGTCCCTTGAAGAAGCCAATGAGCAGATGAGGCGGCAGAAGACATTGGCCGAGATGGGGAAATTCTCGATGATAATCGCGCACGAGTTTAAAAATCCCCTGAGCATAATAAAGAGTTCGGTTGATGTCCTGAAAAAGGATTTCGCCCTCTCCTCCGACAACACCATGATCTTTTATATCGAGGATGAGATCATGCGTTTGAACCGCCTGATCGGAGACTTCCTGACATTTGCCCGTCCCGTCGCGCCCTCTTTTCGTAGAACGGATTTGAACGACCTGCTGAGAGAGATTGTAACGAGATTTGAACTTCAGAAAAACGGAACGCCGTGTGAAATAAGGTCTCATATCCCATCCGACCCCTGTTATGCGCGCGTGGACCCCGATCTGCTTATCCGGGCAATCGGCAATGTCATAAAAAATGCCTTTGAGTCAAACGAAGACAAATGCGTGGTGCAGGTTAAGGCGGCCAGACTGGCCGATGCCTGGACAATAGAGATAGCTGATGATGGAGAAGGGATTGCCCCTGAAAATATTGATAAGATATTCAATCCTTTTTTTACAATGCGCGCAAAAGGCGCCGGCCTGGGGCTTGCCTATGCCTCCCAGGCGATTATGGCGCATGGCGGCGTCATCAGCGCGGAGAACAGGATGGAAGGGGGCGCGCTGTTCAGGGTGGAAATACCGGTGACATAGCCCCCGCTTCGTCATGCCGGGGCATGCGGGGTGACGATTATGATTGTTATACCGGTGCGTCACCAATGATTGTCATACCGGCGCATCACCCCTGATTGTCATACCGGCGCGTCACCAATGATTGTCATACCGGCGCATCACTAATGATTGTCATACCGGCGCATCACTAATGATTGTCATACCGGCGAAGGCCGGTATCCAGTAAGACGCATCAACAATGATTGTCATACCGGCGAAGGCCGGTATCCAGTAAGACGATAGGCCCCGGTGAAAACCGGGGCGGTATCCAGGTAAAAACGAGTGAATAAACGACCGGCGGTATACATTCTGGCGAGCAAAAGAAATGGAACTCTTTACATTGGTGTTACCTCCGACCTTGTGAAGAGGGTATGGGAGCACAAGAATAATGTGGTAGAAGGGTTCACGAAACGTTATAGTGTTCACCAACTGGTTTGGTATGAGCTGTACGAAAACATGGATTCCGCTATCAATCGAGAGAAGCAACTGAAAGAATGGAAGCGACAGTGGAAACTGAGATTGATTGAGACTACTAACCCGAACTGGCAGGACCTTTATCCTGTGATTATTTAACGATTATGATTGTCATGCCGGTGCGTTACCAATGATTGTCATACCGGCGCATCACCGATGATTGTCATACCGGCGCGTCACCAATGATTGTCATATCAGCGCATCACCAATGATTGTCATACCGGCGAAGGCCGGTATCCAGTAAGGCGCTGGCCCCCGGTGAAAACCGGGGCGGTATCCAGACGTCGTCCCGGCGGATGCCGGGAACCAGTAAAACACTGGACCCCGGCATCCGCCGGGGTGACGGGGCAGGGGAAGTGAAGGCGCATGCGGGGCGACGATTATGATTGTCATACCGGCGCATCACTAATGATTGTCATACCGGCGAAGGCCGGTATCCAGTAAGACGCTGGCCCCCGGTGAAAACCGGGACAGTATCCAGACGTCGTCCCGGCGGATGCCGGGAACCAGTAAAACACTGGACCCCGGCATCCGCCGGGGTGACGAGGCAGGGGAAAGCCGGGATGACGGGGCAGGGGAAGTGAAGGCGCATGCGGCGCATCACCGATGATTGTCATACCGGTGCGTCACCAATGATTGTCATACCGGCGAAGGCCGGTATCCAGTAAGACGCGTCACCCCTGCCAAACCCGAATGGAAGATATTCAAAGCTCTCGTGACGGGAGTGAGGGACGCTATGGCGAATATACTGATAGTTGACGATGAAAAGAGAATGAGGCACCTGCTTTCAATCATGCTGAGCAGAAGGGGGTACCATGTAGACCAGGCGGGAGATGGCGTGGAAGCCCTGGAGATGATCAAAGCCGCGCCATTCGATATGATCATAACGGATATAAAGATGCCCCGGATGGACGGGGTAGAACTTCTGAAAAAGATCATGGAGATGGAAATTCCCTACCCCGTGATATTCATCACAGCGTTTGCCACAGTGGAGTCGGCCGTGGAAGCCATGCAACAGGGGGCTGTTGACTATATTATCAAGCCTTTCGAAGAGGCTCGTATCCTGCTGACCGTGGAACGGACGCTCGGCCTGTCGCGCATTATGGCCGAAAACATGAATCTTAAGAGGGAAATCCAAAAAGATATCGTGTACGCCGCCGAAAAGATGATAAAGGTCATGGATCTTGCCGCAATGGTTGCCGGAACCGATGCCGCAGTTATGATAACCGGTGAATCCGGGACGGGGAAAGAGCTTCTGTCCAGACATATACACAATTTGAGCCCGCGCCGCAAAGAGCGGTTTGTTACGTTGAACTGCGCTGCAATATCCCCCAACCTTGTGGAATCCGAACTGTTCGGCCATGAGAAAGGTTCGTTTACAGGGGCGGTCCAGAAAAGCCTGGGCAAGTTTGAATATGCGGATAAAGGGACTCTTTTCCTGGACGAGCTCGGCGATCTTTCCCTTGAGGCCCAGGCCAGGCTTTTAAGAGCCCTTCAGGAGAAAAAGATCCAGCGGGTGGGAGGAAACGCAGAGATACCCGTTGATATAAGGTTTATCTGCGCCACCAATCAAAGTCTCAGCGAACATGTGAAAAAGGGAAAATTTCG
>Ga0105099_10000293_pt1 | contig 34334 bp, 30 predicted proteins | sample PPLLak3cmMay2015_2_FD_79138 | JGI IMG/M metagenome (GOLD analysis project Ga0105099, IMG submission 79138) | Freshwater sediment microbial communities from Prairie Pothole Lake near Jamestown, North Dakota, USA - PPLs Lake P8 Core (1) Depth... | ecosystem: Environmental > Aquatic > Freshwater >... | reverse complement strand
GACCAGGCGGAGATCGAAACCCTTTTCGCCTCCCGCGACAGTTGAACCAGTTCCCAGAAATCCCCTTTCATGTCTTCCGCAGGCGGACGATGTTTTTTTTCCCCAATCCACAAAAATAGCATCGGATTCCCCCATTTTTTCTGAAGCGAAGAAAGGGGCACTTCTCCCCTGCGGAAAAAAAGCCCCCCATCATCATTTATAGGAAATGTGAAAAAAAAAGGGGGGATGGCAAAAACACACAAAAACAAATCAGTTGACAAGACACGCGCCATCCATTTATTATATAGATGTTTTCTAGACAAAAGAAGGTTGAAACAAAACCAACCTTTTTCGAAAACGTTCAGGAAGAGAGATGCAGGTTGATCATGGGAGAAATATGGTAAGCGAAGCGAACAGGGAGAAGACGCACCTTCTGTTCCTGATCTTCTTCGTTCTCCTGACCATGGCGGTGCTGATCAGAGCGAAAGGATTACAGGAAATGGTCAATGAAAGAAAAAAACTCTGAGCGGATGAAAAAAAGAAAAAGCGGACCCACTGGAAAAGAAGAACAGAGCCATCCCCCCAAGGCCGGATTCCCTGTCATCGGAATCGGCGCATCAGCCGGAGGGTTGGCGGCGATCGAGGCTTTTTTTTCCGGCATGCCCGCCGACTCCGATCCCGAAATGGCTTTTGTCCTGGTGCAACACCTGGCCCCGGATCATAAAAGCATCCTCACCGACCTGATTCAGCGTTACACCCGCATGCAGGTCTTCGAGGTCGAAGACGGGATGATCGTACACCCCAACTGCGCGTATATCATCCCACCCAACCGAGACATGGCTTTCCTGAACGGCACCCTGCAACTGATGGAACCATCCGCTCCGCGAGGCCATCGCCTGCCCATCGATTTCTTTTTCCGGTCACTGGCCCAGGATCAACGCGAACGGGCCATCGGCATCATACTTTCAGGAACCGGCAGTGACGGCACCCAGGGTATCCGGGCGATCAAAGGGGAGGGAGGTATGGTCATGGCCCAGAATCCCGCATCCACTGAGTACGACGGTATGCCCCGCAGCGCCATCGTAACGGGTTTGGTCGATTTCGAATTGCCTCCGGCCGAGATGCCCGCACAACTCATCGCCTACCTGTCCCATACATTCGTCAAAGCCCTCCGACCGGCAACAATACAGGATTATAAACCCGATAACGTACTAAAAAAAATATTTGTCTTACTCCGCGCCCAAACCAACCACGATTTTTCCCAATACAAACACAGCACCATCAACCGCCGCATCGAACGTCGCATGGCCGTCCTGCAAATCGATTCGATCGACAGCTACCTCAAACACCTGCAGCAGACTCCGACCGAAGTGGAAGCGCTTTTCCACGACCTATTGATCCGCGTGACCAGTTTCTTCCGCGACCCGGAGACGTTCAAGGCTCTCGAAGAAAAGGTAATCCCCAGATTATTTTCCGGTAAGCTTCCCAACAGCTTTATCCGAGTCTGGTCGCCGGGCTGTTCCACCGGTGAAGAAGCCTATTCCCTCGCCATCATCCTAAACGAGCACATGGAGGCGCTGAAACAACGATTCAGAATACAGATTTTCGCAACCGACATCGACAGCCAAGCCATTGGTATCGCGCGCTCCGGGCTCTATCCAGCCAGTATCACCACCGATATCACCGCAAAACGGTTGGCACGTTTTTTTGTTCCTGAATCTGACGGCGGTTTTTTCCGCATTCACAAAGGGATCCGCGACATGCTGATCTTCTCCGAACAGGATGCGATCAAAGATCCACCCTTTTCCAAATTGGATCTGATCAGTTGCCGCAACCTGTTGATCTATATGAGCGGAGAGTTGCAAAAGAGAATTATCCCTCTATTCCACTATGCGCTGAATCCGGGCGGTTTTCTTTTTCTGGGCACATCGGAAACGGTCGGGGAATTCAGCAATTTGTTTACTTCGATTGACCGCAAATTGAAGCTTTTTCAACGGAAGGAAGACTTCTCTACCCTGCGAGTGCCATTGGGCAGATTCCCGACATCCAGGCCGAAAGCAGAGGAGGTCTTTACACCTTCGCCCCCTGCCCGGCTCGGCTTCGGAGTGGCGGGCAGCAAAATACCCCTCCGCGAATTGACCGAACAGGCGATTCTTCAACTAATCACCCCGGCTGCAGCGCTGGTTAACGAGTTGGGCGACATCCTCTATCTTCATGGCCGTACCGGGCTCTTTCTGGAACCGGCTCCCGGCGAAGCCGGTGTCAACAATATCCTGAAAATGGCCCGGGAAGGACTACTCCTCGAAATAACGACTGCTCTTCACAAGGCTGTCGAGGCAAAAGAGATCGTTCGCCGTCCGGGCCTGCAAGTGAAAACCAACGGCAATTTTGCGATCGTCAACCTGATCGTCTGCCCAGTAATGAAGAGTACCATCAGAAAAAATGAACCGTTCCTGTATCTGGTGGTTCTTGAAGAAGTGACGATGACAGTCAACCCGCCAGCGCCCCCTCCAATCCCGGGAGAGGATGAAGCCAGCAACGATGTCGATCTCCGTATTCTGGCGCTCAAACAGGAACTGTGGGCCAAGGAGGAATACCTTAAAACCACCAACGAGGAACTGGAAACCTCCAACGAAGAGCTCCGATCCTATAATGAAGAGATGCAATCGGTCAACGAGGAATTGCAATCCACGAACGAGGAACTCGAAACCTCGAAGGAAGAAATGCAATCGATGAACGAAGAACTGGCCACAGTTAACACCGAACTGCAAACCAAAATGACGGATCTGTCGCGGGCCAACAACGACATGAACAACCTGCTGGCCGGAACGGGCATCGGCACCATCTTTGTAGATGAACAACTGCGCATCCTCCGCTTTACTCCCTCCTCCACCGAGATCATCAACCTGATCCTGAGTGATATTGGCCGGCCGGTCGGCCATATCGCCTCCAATCTGGTAGGCTATGACCGCCTGACCATGGACGCGCAAACCGTCCTGGACACCTTGATCCCCAAGGAAATGGAGGTGCAGACTCGGGCGGGTGCATGGTACACGATGCGTATTCAGCCTTATCGTACTCTCGACAACATGATCTTGGGCGTGGTCCTCACGTTTTCGGATATCACACTGATGAAACAGACCCAAGCAGAACTCCTGAAATCCAAGCCCCTTCTGCGCCTGGCCGCGATTGTCCATGATTCCCAGGAAGCCATTACCATGCATGATTTTGAAGGGCATATCCTAGCCTGGAATCCAGGAGCAGTTAGGATGTACGGCTGGAGCGAGGCGGAAGCATTGGCCATGAACGTCCGGGATTTGATCCCGCAGGACCTGCGACAAAAAGAATTGGCAAAAATGGGGCCGCTTGGATGGGGTGGTTGTCTGGAACCCTACCAAACATATCGCCTGGCAAAAAACGGTCATCGGGTCAAAATATGGATAACCGCCACGGCTTTGGGAAACGAGACGGGAGAGATTTATGCCGTCTCCACAATCGAGCGAAAAATATCTGGATACTCTGAAAGGAAACAGGATGAAAGAAAAAAGAACCGGACCAGGGAGCGAGAAAAAAAGCCGGGTTGATCGAAAACCCGCTCTGCGCATCCTGGCTGAAAGAAAGGCCGCAGCACCGGGGAGCAAGGCCACAGAGCCGCCCTCACCCGAAGAAACAGAAAGCCTGCTCCACGAATTGCAGGTGCACCAGATCGAACTGGAGTTACAGAATGAGGAACTGCAGCGGTCACAAACCGAGTTGGATGCCATCCGCGCTCGCTATTTCGAACTGTTCGATCTCGCCCCGGTCGGCTATATCACGATCAGCGAGCAGGGGGTGATCATCGAGGCCAACTTCACTGCCGTAACCCTTTTGGACGCAACCCGATCCACGCTGGTCAAGAGCCCGATCACCCGGTTTTTTTTCAGAGAGGACCAAGACATCTATTACCTCCATCGAAAACAACTCATGGAGACCGGCAAACCACAAAAATGCTACCTGCGGATGGTAAAAAAAGACGGAACGCTTTTCTGGGCACATCTCGAAATCAACGCCACTCAGGAAAGCACCTGCGCCCCCGTACACCGCTTGGTGATCATCGATCTCACCGAACAGAAGCAGGTGGAAGAGGCGCTGCAAAAGGCCCTGGAAGAGGTCAAGATCCTGCGCGGGATTCTGCCTATCTGTTCGAACTGTAAAAAGATCCGCGACAGTCAGGGCCGCTGGAATCCGGTGGAAGTCTATATCCGGGATCACACCGATGTCCAGTTCAGTCACGGGATGTGTCCGGAATGCAGGAAGAAATTATATCCCGAATATGAAAAAAACAAGGCCGAGGATGGAGAGCAGGCTCCATGAAAAACAGAGTCAACCAGCCTGAGACTGCCACGGATCTGCGCGGGAAGGCCGAAAGGATCGCCAGGGAAAAAACGGCCCAGCCGCCAAAAAGCATCGAGAATATGCCGCTCCAGGAGATGCAACGTCTGCTCCATGAGTTGCAGGTGCACCAGATCGAATTGGAGTTGCAGAATGAAGAACTGCACCGGTCCCAAATCGAACTGGATGCCATCCGGGAACGCTATTTCGAACTGTTCGATCTCGCCCCGGTCGGATATTGCACCCTTACCGAAAATGGACTCATCCAGGAGGCAAACCTCACTGCGGGAATCCTGCTGGGGGTACCTCGGGGATCGCTGATCAGGCAAGCGATCACCCGATTCATCTGCAAGGAGGATCAGGACATCTACTACCTGCACCGAAAGAGACTCTTCGAAACCGGAGAGCCGCAGGTATGCGAGTTGCGGATGAGAAAAAAAGAGGGAGGGGAATTCTGGGCTCACCTGCAGGCAGCTGTCGCGCAAACCGACGCAAGTGTCCCGATATGCCGTATCGTCATCATCGACATCACCGACCGGAAGCGATCCGAAGAGGCGACCCGGGCGCTACTCCGGGAAAAAGAGTTATTGTTGCGGGAAATCAACCACCGGGTCAAAAACAACTTGCAGGTCATCTCTAGCCTGTTGAGCCTGCAGATGGGGGAAAAAAACCATCCCAGTATAATAAACACATTCGTCGAAGCACAGATGCGCATTCAGTCTATGGTTCTCATCCATGAGAGCCTCTATCAATCGGACGATCTTTCCCGAATCGACTTAGCCGAATTCATTCAGGATCTTGTCACCCACCTATGGAAGGCCTATCCGATCGAACCCGAGCGGATCGTTTTTGACATTCGACTCGAAAATGTTTGTCTGGACATCAATGTCGGCGTCCCCTGCGGCCTGCTGATCAACGAATTGGTTTCCAATGCCTTGAAATATGCGTTTCCCCATGACCGGAAAGGAATCATCCGCATCCGCCTCACGCACAGACAGAATAAGCGCGTCTCTCTGAGCATCAGCGACAATGGCATCGGGTTTCCCGAGCAAATCGATCCCCTCCGCCTGGAAAGCACCGGGATGCAGATCATTACAACGCTGACGGAACAACTCGGCGGCACGATCCGCTATGACCGGACACGGGATTCCTCCCGCTTCACGATCGACTTCACGCCTTGACTGTTTTTATGGATTCCTGACAAGATGATGACATAATAAAGTTATCACCATGACCCAAAAAAGAATCGAATTCGTATAATCGGAATCATGAAAAAAGGAGTTTTTACCCTGTGCTCTTTCCTGCTTTGGTTACCCGGACAGGCAACGGAGATGCAAGAGATCCAGGCAGCATTTCTCGACGAAAAACCCCGGATCGACGGCCACCTCGACGAGGATTTCTACGCGCAGACATCCCCCGCCGCCGATTTCCGCCAGTTTCACCCGGTGAACGGCGCGCCGGTGACGCTGGCTACCGAGGTCTGGGTGCTCTATACCAAACAAAGCCTGATCGTCGCCTGCCGCTGCCAGGACCCCGAGCCGCACCGGATTCGGGCCGACATCACCCCCTTCGGCGGCTATGAAAAAAATGACGAGTTGACCGTGCTGCTCGATCCGTTCGCCGACCGGCGTAATTATGTTACCTTCACGGTCAATGCCCGCGGCGTCCGCGCCGGCGAGGAGACCATCTGGAAGGCGGCGGCTGTCATCAATGAAACCGGTTGGAGCGCCGAAATCGATATCCCCTTCAAATCTCTCCGCTTTCCGATGCGTGAGATCCAGGAATGGGGAATCAATTTCCGCCGCTATGTCTTCCGCCTCAATGAAACCGACTATTGGGCCCCGGTGACCCGGGAGCAGGAGGGGATCCTCGCCTCCACCTTCGGCCGGGTGAACGGCCTGCGCGGCATCCGGGGCGGAAAGAACCTGGAATTTTTCCCCTACACCGGTTTCCGCTCATCTCGATCCTCCGACCTCAAGGAAAACCGCCTGGCCTGCGGACTCGACCTGAAATACGGGATCACCTCCAACCTGACCCTCGACCTGAGTGCCGCCCCCGACTACTCCGAAGTCGAATCGGACCCCTTCTTCTACCAGACCGATCCATACGAGTACAAACTCTCCGAACGCCGCCCCTTCTTTACCGAAGGACAGGATTTTTTCAGCACCGCCTACGCCCTCTTCTATTCCCGGCGGATCACCGACCCGACCCTTTCCCTCAAGGTCTCCGGCAAAGAGAATGGGTTTTCACTGGGAACGTTGTTCGCCATCAATGACACTCCTGACGGCGACCGCTATCACGGCGTTTTGCGCATCAAAAAGGATATTATGAAACTCTCCTGGGTCGGTCTGGTCTACTCGGCGATCGAGGGCGAGGGCTCCTGGAACCGCAACCTCGGCTTCGACTTCAATATCCGCTTCAGCGAGGTCTATACCCTTTCGGGATTCGCCGCCTATTCTTTCAACGAGCAGGGCCCCCGCGGGCAGAACGGCATCTACAGGCTCGTCTTCGGCAAGAGACAGGCCCGGGGCTTCACCTGGGCCGCCGTCTTCGACCGGGTCGAACCCGATGTCTCGGTCCCGGCCGGATATATCCCGCAGACCGATTTTCAGAAGATCTGGCTGCTGCCGCGCTACGATTTTCTCTGGGAGGGAAATTTCCTGGAACGGTTCCAATTGGTCGCCAGCTTGACCCGCTTCAATGCCGTCTCCAGCGGCGAGATGACCTCCGACGGCGGGGAAATCATCGCCAACCTGTTCTTCCGCAACCAGATGCAGATCAGCGCCTCCTTCCTTCTCGCCAGAGAAAGGCACCAGGTTCTGAATGGCGCCGGAGACCTGGTCTGGGACCGGGAACTGTTGCCCTTCCGCGGGCCGACCTGCTCCCTCAGCTTCCTCGGCCACCGCTGGTTTCAGGTGGGGATGACCGCCTATCACCTCGATTCGGCGGTTTACACGGACGACTTCCACCGGGTGCTGCCGGGGAAGATCAGCGAATTGTCGGCCTGGACGACCCTCAAGTTGTCGCCGGCCTGGAAATGGGAATGGCAGTTGGGGGTCAACCGCCGCCGCTCGGTTTCACGGGAGGTCGATTTCCGCGGCACCCTCCTCTCGACCACCCTGCGCTGGCAGATCGCCCGCTCCCTGTCGTCCTTCGCCAAGTTCCAGTACGACTCCGGCGACAGGCGGTTCGGCTATGACCTCCTCCTCCAGTACGAGCCGGCCCCGGTCAGCCGCATGGTCCTTTCGCTGAAGAACTACTGTGAGGATCGCTTCCGCCTGTTCCGGCCCGAGGCCCGCACCCTGACCCTCAAACTCTCCTACCTGTTCCGGATCTGACCAAGAAAGGGTGGGTTTCGCCTCGATTCCTCCTCACTTCTTTCCCGCCGGAATGAACTCGATCCACCACTGGCCCTTGTCTTCGGGGTAGTCACCCTCATAGGGTAGCTTCATGGTATGCGGCTTCCCCTCGATCAACGGCCACAACGGGGCCTCGAATTCGAAGAGCATGTTGGAGAGAACGTTCGTGCCGAGCTTGGAGACCCACTCGAGGTCCAGCAGGCCGAAGCGGGCGTGAAAGCTGATCTTGACCTTGTCCGGAACGATCAGCACCAGGGGCATCTCGTCTTGTTCCGGTTCTTCGTCCTCCTCCCGCTCAAGCCAGCCTTCCTGGAGCGAAGCGGGAAACTCCGCCGGCCATTCCTTTTTGACCCAGGGGCGATGACGGTCGTCGGGAGCCGCGACATCGTTGAAGGCATGCCGGGTGAGGAAGAGCTTGCCGTCATGGACCTCGGTCAGGCCGGCCCCCGCATCCGGATCGAATATGAACACGACATTTTTGAAGGTGGCGCTGAAAGCGAGGTCGGCGAACGACATCCGGCCGTCGGGAACGAAGGGCGAGGTGGCCTCGAGCGCAACCATCACCGTGTAGGGTGGCGATACCCGCCGGGTCGGTTTCTTGGCCTGAGGAGACGCCGGCAGGAACCCGGCTCCCTGTCCGAGGAGCAGGATGGAGCATGCTACTCCCAGCAAGCGACTTGACTTCATGTTGACCTCCTTCTCCGATCCCATCCACAAACGACTTCCACCATGACCGAATGGTACGGCGCAAAAAACGAAAAGTCAAGAAACTTGCCCTTTCCCCCGGTCACACGGCCGGAAACCTGCCGCATTCATCTTTCTCGAAATCCACTCTTGCAAAAAAACCAGGAATGGAGTAAAAAAAAACTGAATCGGGAGTTGCCATGAAAGAGAATAAAATTGAATTGAGCGGATTCCTGATCGTCCTGTGCCTGCCGGTTTTGACATGGAGCCAGGAACCGCAGTCGCTCGGGCCGGCGCTGGCCAAGGCGGCCCAATACTGCCAGCGGCTGCAAACGGCGGTGCTCGAATTCAGTTGCCGGGAGCGGATCGTCGACATATTCGAGACCAATTCGGGCAAGCAGGTGTCGAGCCAGTTCCGGTTTCTCTACAAGCTTGTCGAGGACCACGCCCAGGTCAATGAAAACCGGTTTCTCTACAACCGCGCCAAACAGACCTACGAAGCCGCCGAACTGCCGGAAACAATCCGTTTCTTCTCCCGCTTCGGGGTTTTTCTCCCCATTGACGTGCTCAGCCGGGAAAACCAGGCCGGATATACCTTCCATGCCCTCCCCCCGATCCGGCAGGGCAATCGCACGATCCTGCCGGTAGCAGTCAATGCCCAGGATCCCCACCGGCTCTTCTCCGGCGGTGTGATCCACATCGACCTGAAGGACGGATCGATCCCCCGTATCGAGGTCGCCTCCCATTCCCTCCGCAATCCCCTCTACCTGGAGGAGGGCAGCACCGTAGAAGACATCCACGAATACGATGTCATCCACAAGAACCTGCGCTTTCCCAGTCAGACGGTCATCCGGATGAAAGCTCCGGAACAGCCGGCTCCGTTCATCTTCAATCGCTGGCACAAGACCGTTTTCACCTACGAAAATTACCGGTTCTTCAAGATCATCGTCAAGAACGAGCTGAGCGGCGTCGAAAAGTAACCGCTTCAATCGCTGATGACTACCGTTTCACTGGCACCCCGGCCGAAATATTGCGGGTGGTACAATCCTCCCGGGATAACCCGATGAAAAAACCGCACATCGCTGTCATCGGCGGCGGCGCCTCGGGCCTGACGGCGGCCATCGTCGCCGCCCGCCACGGCTGCTCCGTCACCCTGCTGGAGCGCCAGGAGCGGATCGGCCGGAAGCTACTGGCCACCGGCAACGGCCGCTGCAACCTGACCAACCTGCAGGTCGCCCCCGACCACTACCACGGCGCCGATCCGGCTTTTGCCGAGCCGGTCCTGCGGCAGTTTTCACTGGAGCAAACCCTGGACTTCTTTCACGACCTGGGGGTCTGCACCCGTGTGGAGGAAAGTACCCGGGTCTACCCGGTCACTGGCCAGGCCTCGACCATCCTCGATGTGCTGCGCTTCGAGATCGAACGGTTGGGGATCACGGTACGGGTGGCCTCCGCAGTCGAAGCCGTCCAACCGGTGAAAAACGGTTTCCGGTTGCAATTCGCCGAGGGTATGGAAAATGCAGATAGGGTCATCGTCGCCGGCGGCGGCAAGGCCATGCCGCAACTGGGCGGCAGCGACCAGGGCTTGCGTCTCCTCACCGGCCTGGGACACCGCCTCGAACCCGTCTATCCGGCGCTGGTCCCCCTCAAGGCGGGAACCGGAACACGCCGGGGGTTGAAAGGGGTCAAGGCCGAGGGTAGGGCCCGGTTAGTCATCGATGGAGAATCGGCGGCAGAGACATCTGGAGAAATCCTCTTCACTGAGTACGGACTTTCGGGGCCGCCCGTCATCCAATTGAGCCTGGCCGCCAATGCCGCCGCCCGCAGCGGAAGCAAGCAGGAGATCGCCGTCGTCCTGGACCTATTCCCCGCCATGGCCGGGGAGGAACTGGCCGGATACCTGGTTCGGCGCCTGCAAAACCGCCCGGATATCCCCCTGGAAACCGTCCTGATCGGCCTGACGCACAAGCGGTTGCTTCCCGCTCTCCTGCGTGAAGCCGGTCTGTCCGGCGACCGGCCGGCCGGCGAGGCAGCCGCGGAGGCATCCCGGACCCTGACCCCTCTGCTGAAAAACTGGATCTGGCCGGTCAACGGGTCCCTCTCCTGGAACGAGGCCCATGTCATGGGGGGCGGTATCGCGACCACCGACTTCTCGCCGGAGACATTGGAGTCGAAATTGGCACAGGGGTTGTTCGCCGCCGGCGAGGTATTGGATGTCACCGGCGATTGCGGCGGATTCAACCTGCAGTGGGCCTGGTCGTCAGGCTTCGTTGCCGGCACCGCCGCCGCCCGTTCCTGACCATGCTCCGCCTCTTCGAGCTCAAGCTTCCCCTCGACCACGCCCCCGACGATCTTCCCCGGACCGCCGCAGCGGCCATGCGCATCCCTTTGGCTGACATCACCTCCTGGGAGATCCGCCGCACCGCCGTCGATGCCCGGAAAAAGAGCGAAATTCTACTGGTCTACACCCTCGACCTCGCCGTCCGCCACGAAGACCGGTTGCTGAAAAAAAAGCACGGCCGCCGCCTGACCCCGGCTCCCGATGAATCCTACCGGCCGGCAACACCGGGATCGATTCCCCTCCCCCACCCCCCGATCATCGTCGGCAGCGGACCGGCCGGACTCTTCGCCGGGCTGATCCTGGGCCGGGCCGGATACAGACCCGTCATCCTGGAGCGGGGACGGGCGGTGGAAGACCGCTGCCTCGACCTGGAGCGGTTCTGGAGCCAAGGGTTTCTCGATCCCGAATCGAACGCCCAGTTCGGCGAAGGGGGCGCCGGTACCTTCTCCGACGGCAAATTGACCACCCGCATCCATGACCCCCGCTGCCGCAAGGTACTGGAGGAACTCGCGGCCGCCGGAGCGCCGGCCGATATCCTGACCTCGGCCAAGCCCCACATCGGTTCGGACCGGCTGCGGATCATCGTTCGCTCACTGCGGGAAACGATCATCGGGCTGGGCGGTGAAGTCCGGTTTTCCAGCCGCGTCTCCGGCCTGAAATTGGCGGCAGGGCAGCTGCAGGGGGTGGAGATCAACGGTACCGAGGTGAGGGAATGCCGGACCGCGGTCCTGGCTATCGGCCACAGTGCCCGCGACACCTTCGCCATGCTCCACCAGGCGGGATTGGAGATGCTCGCGAAACCCTTCGCCATCGGGCTGCGCATCGAGCACCCCCAGGCATGGGTCGACCAGACCCAGTTCGGTTCCTTTGCCGGACACCCGCGGCTGGGGGCCGCCGATTACAAGCTGGCCGTCCATGCCGATACCGGGCGCTACGCTTACACTTTCTGCATGTGCCCCGGGGGGGAGGTGATCGCCGCCGCCACCGAGCCCGAGGGCCTGGTCACCAACGGCATGAGCCTGGCGGCGAGAGCCGGGGTCAATGCCAACTCGGCTCTGCTGGTCGATGTCGGCCCGGCCGATTTCCCCGTTCCTCATCCATTGGCCGGCTTCGATTTCCGCAGGGAATGGGAAAAGCGGGCTTTTCAATCGGGAGGAGGTAACTTCACCGCTCCCGCCCAACTTCTGGACGATTTTTTCCGCATCCGCCCTTCGCAGCAATTCGGATCGGTGCTGCCAACCTATCGACCGGGAACCCGAGCGACTGACCTGGACGACTGCCTGCCCGATTATGTCTCCCGGACGATTCGCGCCGCCTTCCCCGTCTTTGCCCGGCAGCTTCCCGGATTCGATCGGCCCGACGCGGTTCTGACCGGAGTGGAGACGCGCAGTTCCTGCCCGGTGCGGCTGATTCGGAACGGTGATTTCCAATCCAGCATCGGCGGAATCTATCCGGCCGGAGAAGGATCCGGTTATGCCGGTGGTATCGTTTCGGCCGCGGTCGACGGCATCCGCGCCGCCGAAGCGATCATCACCAACTTTTCCCCGCCCTGAGCGGATTATCAAAAAATCAGAGGATAGCGATCCGAAAGTAGTCGCTTTTCGTTGCGTAGGGGAGAGAAGCGACCGTCTTTTGCAGCTCTTCCGGGGAGGCGGGAACGTTCACCCCTTCCAGGATCAGCAACGTCGCAGCCAGCTCCAATATCTGAACAATGCCGATGGCGCTCATGAGCCGATTGTAGAAGAGTCAACCTCTATAGTCATCCTTGGCCACCCGGAATGAGTCTATTCATCCTTCCACACCAGGCCATCCGGGCGGATGCGCCAGGTTTCTCCGGCGCAGTTCAGAGAGGCCTCGAACAGGCTGTCGGTTGTCTGCAGGCGCGGCCGTCCGACGCTGGTCGGAATTTCCAGATCCGCCAATCCCAATTCGGCCAGGGTCCCGGCATAGCGGCCGTGTTCCAGTCGGAAGCAGCGTTGCCGGTAATAGATCCGCCGCAGCAACCATTTCGCCGACTCGACCTCAGGCTGGGGGAGCGCTGCGGCCTTTCCGGTCCCGCCGACAAAGACCACATATCCCCACATCTCCGGATAGTGCATGTTGATCAGCCCCTGCGGCGACCAGACCCAGTTGTTTTCAGCCAGGGGTTTGCCGGTGGCCGGATCGGTTTTTTTCACGTACCGTCCCTCGCGCACTTCGGTCGCCCACTCCACGCGGGAGAAGTTGACCCGCCACACCTCCCCCTCCCGGGGGGAGCGCCCTTCCGGTGCGAATTCCCGCAGAACCCTCCAGGGGATCCCCCATTCAACCGTCCAGCCCATGTCCCGGTCCCCGGGGTGATTCAGGGTCCCGTTCACCCGGGTGGCGCTCTTCAAGCCTGAGATCTGCCAGTGATTCATCGCCCGGCCGCCGTCGCGATAGGGTTTTTCGAGAAACAGATCCCAGAGGGTTCCGAGGGCGTTGATCTCCAGTTCGAAATAGTGATGAGTATCGCCGTCGGGGTCGATAAAGACCTCGAAATCGTTGTCGGTAAAGACAACTGCATCCCGCTCCGTCAGGGTTGCCCAGACATCGGGTTCGCTCAGTTCAGCCAGTATGTAGAAGAACTCCTGATCCCAGGCCATTTTTACCCTGGTACTCAGCGGCGGTACCGAGCGGTCTCCCCCCCCGATATCGATGAAAGGATCCGACCATACGGCCTGCTTCCAGGCAGGGTCGCCGGGATCGCCATCCACCACCACTCCCGATGTGGGCAGACAGCGATAGACCTTCGGAGAAAATGGAATCGCCGGCTCGGGGACGGGATCGATCCCGGCCAAGAGCAGGGTGATCCCCATCCCTGCCAGTAAAATCGACTCCGTAACCAGCAAACGGATTTTTCCGGACATTAACGCCACCTCCGAAAGACGCTCCCCATTGTATGCCATTCGCCACCGGAGAATCAAGCGGCAACCCGATGGGATGCCTGTTCGTTCATCGCCAAATCAATCGCCTGAGAAATTTCGAATACTCAGTTTCTGGAAACTTGAATACTACCGACCAAAAAAACAACATGACTGTGGCATTCCCTGTTCAGAGGATAACCGCCGGGAAGAAATGAAAAAAGTAAAATGAAGCCGAAACCCTGAATCGGTGACAAATTTGAAAATCCAAAAAAAAACGGGTAGAATGAAACCCGAGGTTATAACAATGACCAACGGACAACCCACCGATAATCAAAAAGCGGCCGATGTGTTCATGTCGAGAATCATGGAGCATTATCGGCGAGAGGATTTCAACACGACTCTGCGCATGATTGACGAATACATCAAACGGTTCGGCATGGAAAGACGGATCGAGATCCTGCAGGAACGAATCACAGCCATGTCGGGTCAGATCGCCCCGCCTCCCCTGATGTATCCGGACACGCCATTCAAACCGACAGCCGACCAGAGCGAGCCGGATAAAAAGTCAGATTCCTGGGAACTGCGCCCAGCCGATATCCAGGCCGACATTGAGCAGGGAATTCAGAGTCATCTGACCGGATCGCCCCCCGAACTCCCCCCTGAAGAAGTCCTGGAACTCAGTGAGGAAATGACCTTGCAGGCTCAAGAGGAACCATTCCAGGCTCTTCCGACCATCGCTCACACGACTGCCGATGATGAGTTAATTGTGGAATCGAACCGCCAAGAAGAACCAATTCCGAATCAAAGACCACTCCCGTCCATGGAACCAGTCAAACCGAAGGAAGACACCCGCCCCTTTGAAATCCCCGATACGGTTCGGAACTCTGACTCTGAATTGGAGGTATCATTTCAGCCCACCGATCCCGCCATGTTCATCCCCGCCAATCCCCCGAAGGAAGATTTTTCGAGTGAAGCTCTGGGTGGCGGCACTGACAAGCCGAAACCTATTTCTCAGGATGCTGCCCAGATTGATTCCTCTCTCGATCGGATACCCCCCGCTGACAAGGAATTCGTGGCCATGCTGGAAGAGGAATTGAGCAAAAACCGTAAAAAGGGCGATTTCGGCCCCAGCTTCATCAGCCGCAACGGCACCAATAAATCCAGTATATCCCTTTCGGTGAACGACGATGACAATCTCCCTCCTGAACGGGATTATCACGAAATCTACAATGTTTCCGGAGAAGAACGCCCCAAGGGAAGACCAACGTTTTCAGCCAAGTTTCCCGGCTCTGGCCGGGGGCCGCTCCTGCCGATTCTCCTCGGCGTTCTCGGAGTTACGGTGGTCGTCTATCTGATCTTCGTCTCCGGAATCTTCGGAAAAAAGGAAGTGGAGCCCGCTCCCGAGGAGCAGACCCAACCGGTCCGCGCCCGTCGAAACCAGCCGGCCGAAACGGTGGCGGCGACGACCCAGACCGATCAACCGGTGAAGCAACTGACACCGGAAGAGCAGTTCGATCAACTCCTGAAAGATATCGAGACCCGGTTCAATGCCGGTGACATACGAAAAGCCCACGATCTTTTCCGGGAAGCCAAAACCATCCGCAGCACCGACCTGAGATTGATCTACTGGGAGGGAAAGATCAGCGAAGCGATGCTGGAGATTCGGCTGAAAAGCGAAGAAGCGGCCTCTGAAAAAAACGCCACGCAACAAGAGGAAGCCGACTTCAAGGAAGCCAAAGAGAAAGACACCACCGAGGCATTGCGGGGATACATCAAGACTTATCCAGAGGGCCTGCATGTCGCCGAAGCGGTCCGACGCATCCAGGAACTGGAAAAATCCCTGAAGGAAACCACCATCCAGAACATACAGGAAAAATCGAAAGCCAGTCGGGAGATCGAGCTCCGTTCACAACACTTGGCCCTGAACAGAGCCCAGGTGGAAAAGGAGTGGAGCCAGGTCAAAACGACCGGGGCCAAATCCGAGGTACAGACATTCGAAATGATGAAGATCGTCTTCGACTACTCCACCGGCCTGATGTGGATCCAGTTCGACCGGTCCATCCCCATCGAGCAGGGGTTGATGTGGCTCAGCCGCCGCCACGGCGGATTCAGCAACTGGCGTCTGCCCACCATCCAGGAGTTGAAATCTCTTGCCCCACTGGTCAGCAAGCACTTTCCCAGATTCAATTCAGGTGTGAGCGGGATTTGGAGCGGCGATCAACCCAGTGAAGCGGGATTCTCCGGACAATGGATCATCAACTTGCCGAACGGGGAACTCTCATCGAGCAGTCCGTACAACAATAACTATATCTTCGGAGTGAGGGCGATCTAATCCCCGGTTTCGGGATCTCTCAGTTCAGGGTTTTTTCGATGGCGCGGACGATCGCGGCGGCCGATATCCCATATGCTTCCAACAGATCCCCGGTTGCACCCGACCGGGGAATGTCGGTGACACAGAGTTTGACCACATCGGAAAGCACCTGGGAAACCGCCGTTCCCATGCCGAAATCGTAATGATCTTCCACCACCAGAACCGGACCGGTCACCTGCGCGGCTTCGGCTTGCAATGCTTTAATCGGCAAGGGTTTCAGTGAATACAGGTCGATGACCCGGATCGAGATCCCCTTTCCTTCCAGGATATGTTGAGCCATCAGGGCCTCGTGAAGGGTGATGCCGGCGGCAATAACCAGGGCGCGATCGCGGTCGGACCGGCGGACCACCTTGAGCCCTCCGGCCGGGAACGATTCCACGGTCGAGTAAATCACCGGAGTCTTTTCCCGGGTAAGCCGCAGGTAGGAGAGGCCATAGTGGCGGTTCATCTCCCGGAAACACCTCTCGGTGGACACGGCGTCAGAGGGGTAAAAAATATGCACATCGGGAAACGGCATGAACATGGTGATATCCTCGAGTCCCATCTGCGACGGACCGTCGGGGCCGATGCTGATCCCGGCATGTGATCCGGCAATCTTGATGTTGGCCCGGGAATAGACGGCCATGCGGATGAAATCATAGGCCCGGGTCAGAAATGTGGCGAAGGTCGAGACTACGGGAATCAATCCCCGGGCTGAAAAGCCGATGGCCATACCGAGCATGTTTTGCTCAGCGATATAGGTTTGAAACGAACGATCCGGAAACTGGCGGAAAAAGTCCTCCATCATCGTGGAGTTGCGTACATCGGCATCGATGGCCACCAGGCGCGGGTCGCTCCGGCCCGAACTGACCAGAGCCTTGCCGAAGGCAGCGCGGGTCGCCACCAACTCGCCTAATGCGTATGGAGTGTACGGGAAATCAGCAACCGGAGCGGGATGCGGATCCCGTTCGGGCGGTATATAGCCTTTCATGACCGTCCCATCGACGGGGATCTCCGTCAATGCCTTCTCCATTTCCTGCTGATTCAGCGGCTTTCCATGCCAACCCGGCTTGTTTTCCAGGAACGACACTCCTTTTCCCTTGAAAGTACGCGCCAGGACAACAAAGGGTTTCTCGGCCGGGCGAGGGCGGGCGAAGGCCGCGAGTATCTGAGCCGGGTCATGACCATCGACGATCGTCGCCTCCCATCCGAAAGCGGTGAATTTTCTTTGAAATGTCTCCAGGTCGTGCCGGTGCTGGGTCTCCTGGGATTGACCCAGGCCGTTGACATCGACCACCGCGACCAGGTTTCCCAGGTGGTGATCGGCAGCACTGTTAGCGGCTTCCCAAACCGACCCTTCGGCGCATTCACCGTCCCCGAGCAGGACGAAGACACGCCCGCCGGTCTGCTGCAAACGATGCCCCAGAGCCATTCCGACGCCCGCCGAAAGCCCCTGGCCGAGACTGCCGGTGGCAACCTTGACCCTCGGCATGCGCGGGGTCGGGTGACCTTCGAGGTTCGAAGTGATCTTCCGCAGGTTCAGCAGCTCGTCCCGGTCGACGATGCCGGTTTCGGCAAATACCGCCCACAGCAACGGGGCGGCATGACCCTTGGAGAGAACGAATTCATCGGCCGGTCGCATCTCCCGGAAAAAAAGTGCCGCTACGATCTCGGCAGCCGACAGACAGGTGGTGGGGTGACCCGATCCGGCCGCCGTCGTCGCCCGTATCGATTCGACCCGGAGACGGTTGGCCATCATCTGAAGTTGTTCATTCATCGTTTGCGACTCCTTTTCGAACCCATTCATTTCCCTTTCAGAAACCTTTTGATCTGCAGGTCGATCCGGAAATAGCGGAGAAACTCGACCATGATGAAAAACGTCAATATCGCCAAAGCCATGCGGATACTAGGCAGAACACCGATGATCCGGAAGAGGATGATCATCACCATATAGGCACTCATCCGCACCGCGATCCGGCGCCATTCGTCACGGAACTGTTCCTTTTGGGACCGATTGCGCCTGACGTCTTCGATCAGCAATTGTTCAAGCTTTTTCAGCGTATCCGATTCTCGGCGCTTTTTTCTCATAAGCTCCTATTGTATCACCCCTGTCAAGAATGATGAACCAGCAGAATTCCCCTGCAAATTTGACTTTACATTGATGCTAGTGTCGTTTACAATAAAAAAAGGAAAAAATCATGCCGCTATATGAATACAGATGCAAAAGCTGTGGCCATCAATTCGAGAAACTGATCCGCTCAGCCGACCAGGCGGCGACCGTCGTCTGTGAAAATTGCTCCGGACCGGTGAAAAAGCTGGTCTCGGCATTCGCCTGCTCCGGATCGGATGGATTTCGCAGCAGTTCGACCACTACCTCCTCCTGCAACTCCTGCTCCCGTTCCAAGTGCAACTCCTGTAAATAACCGGCGTGGCAGAATCGGCTGAACCGAAACCGAGCCGTTCAACCCCCCGGGTTCAAACCGGTCTCGAACGCCTCCTATCGCTGAAACGGGAATCGCTTCGCGGAAAACGCCTGGGGTTGTTGACCCACGCTGCCGCCACCACAGCCACTTTCCGGACCGGCATCGACCTGCTGGCCGAAACCGGATTTCTGCAAGCCGTTTTCGCTCCTGAACATGGCTTGCAGGGAAACGCCCAGGCGGGCGAACATGTTCCCCTGCAGACCGACCCGGCCACCGGCATTCCCATCTTCAGCCTCTATGGGCAAGACATCCCCTCCCCCGAGGCAAACGATCGGGACGCCTACATGCGTGACTTCGACCGCCTCCGCAAGGGAAAGGAGATCGGCGCTGCCATGTTGGAAAAAGTCGATCTCCTCCTATGCGACCTCCAGGACATCGGCACCCGTGTCTATACCTATGCCGCCACCATGATCCTGGCCATGGAAAACTGCGCCGCCCGGGACATCCCCTTCATCGTCCTCGATCGACCCAATCCGCTCAACGGTACCGATCTGGAGGGACCTATCCTCGAAACACCGCATTACCAATCATTTGTCGGACTGCTGCCGATCCCGATGCGGCACGGACTGACCATGGGGGAGTTGGCCCGGTTCGCCGCCCGGCACTTTCTGACCCGGGAAATCGACCTGGAAGTGATCCCCATGCTGAATTGGCGGCGAAGTATGGGATTCGCTAGCACCGGCCTTCCCTGGATCCCTCCGTCGCCGAACATGCCCACTCTCGACACGGCGCTGGTCTACCCCGGACAGGTTCTCTTCGAGGGGACGAACGTATCAGAAGGGAGGGGGACTACCCGCCCCTTCGAGACCATCGGCGCTCCCTGGCTGGACGGGAAACTCCTGGCCGACCGGTTCAACCGGGAAACCAGCCCAGGTGTTCTCTGCCGGGAAACCTCCTTCACGCCGACATTTTCCAAATATACCGGCCGGTCGTGTTCGGGTGTGCAACTGCATATCACCGACCGCCGCCGCTTCCGTCCCTTCGCAACTTCCATCCGCTTGATCGAATTGATCCGTTCGTTGCATCCAGCCGATTTCCGGTTCCACAACGGATATTTCGATGCCATGGCCGGGAACGGGGAGATACGGAATGCTCTCACAGCCGGAGCTGCAGCGCAAGCAGTCGTAGCCGCATCGGCAACCGACCTGGACCGGTTCCGGTGCTACCGCCACCCCTTTCTCCTCTATCGATGACTCTTTCCACCATCGTTCTGACCTCCGGATCGATCCTTCACCAGATATTTACCGCTTCTTTATTGAAAAAAAGGGCGGATTATACTACAATCACCTTACTATCGACTCGTTGGCTTCGGCTTTTCCAAAAATGGAGTGTACATGAACGAACGTAAGCGAAACGCAACCGCGGCCAAAGGATGCCGGGGCATAAACTGGCTGGCCTTCCCGCTTTTGTTGGTGATACCGGCCTGCTCCCTGGAAAAATTCGCCATGAAGAAGGTCGGCGATGCGTTGACCGACCCGTCCGGAAACAACGTCTTCATGGAAGACAACGACCCCGAATTGGTCGGTGACGCCCTCCCGTTCGCCATCAAACTCTACGAAACGCTCCTGGGCTCCATGCCCGACCATCAGGGGCTACGGCTGCAGACCGGAAGCCTGTATATCATGTACGCCAATGCCTTCATCCAGACACCCGCCAGCATGATCCCAAAATCGGAGATCGACCTCCGGGAATTCCAGTTGCAGCGGGCCAAGAATCTCTACCTGCGCGGGCGGGACATGTTGATCAAAGCCCTGGAAAAAAAGAATCCACGGCTGCTGGCAGACTTGAAGGAAAAAAAATGGCAACAGGCGCTGGCCCCCTATGCGAAGAGCGATGTCCCCCTCCTCTACTGGACCGCGGCGGGATGGGTGGCCGCGTTTGCCATCGATCCATTCGACATGAAGTTGGGAATCAACCTGCCCCAGGCGGCGGCAATCATGGAACGGATCCTGCAACTCGACGAGAACTATGACCGGGGGACCATTCACGATTTCTACATCCTCTACTACGGTTCCCTTCCCGAATACATGGGCGGCAGCACCCAGAAGGCCCGCGACCATTTCGCCAAGGCCATGGCCGCAGCCGGCGACCAGGCCACCTCCCCCCTCCTCTCCCTGGCCACAACCATTAGTATAAAGGAACAGAACGTCGAGGAATTCAAATCGTTGTTGGGCCGCGTCCTGGCGGTCGACCCCGACGCCCGTCCCGAAAACCGCCTGTTGACCATTCTCAACCAGAGGAAAGCCCGCTGGTTGCTCGAACACTTGGATGACTATTTTCTGTTGGAAGAGGGCGAAGGGGAAGAACACCAAGAGGAGATAAAATAATGAAACACCCCAAGATATTGAAATACCTTACTGTTGCGATCTATCTGATCGCCGCCCCTTTGGCGGCCGCGACTATCAAGATCGGCAGCATCGCGCCGGAACGATCCCCCTGGGACAAGACCCTCAATCAAATCGCCATCGAATGGGCCAAGATCACCGGTGGCGAGGTCCAGTTGAAAATCTATCCCGGCGGCATCACCGGAGGCGAGCTCGACATGCAGAGAAAAATGCGCGTCGGCACCCTGGGAGGAGGCGTTTTCACCAATATGGGGATCATGAAGATCGAACACGACGTACTCGTCCTGAACACCCCCTTCCTCTTCGATTCGGAACCCGAATTCAATTTCGTTTTCGACAAGATCCGACCCATATTCGAAAAGAAACTGGAAGAACGCGGATTCAAGGTGATCATTTGGACCATGGCCGGTTGGGTCCATTTTTTCTCCAAGGATAAGGTGATCAACCCGGAGGAGATGAAGAAATATAAAATCTCGTTCACCACCGGCGAGCCCGAATTCGAGCAGGCCTGGAAAAAAATGGGCTTCCAGGTCGTCCCCCAGGAGTTGAACGACGTCCTCATGGCCCTGCAGAGCGGGATGGTAACCGCCTTCTACCTGCCGCCGCTGTTTGCCGGTTCGGGTCAGTATTTCGCCCTGGCCCCCCATATGCTCGACCTGAAGATGGCTCCCCTGGTCGGGGGCCTGGTGATCAGCGACCGGATCTGGAAATCGATCCCCGAGAGATTCCACCAACCGATGCTGACTGCGGCTGAAAAAGCCGCCAATAACCTATATGCGAAGACTATGGAACTGGAACGGGAGACCCTGAAAGTGATGGTGGAAAATGGATTGAAGATCCACTCTCCGGCACCCGATACCCTGGCGAAATGGCGGACCATCTCGCAGACCGGCATGGAGGAACTGATCGGAAAGGCGTTCTCCCGGGAGATATACGACCAGATACACGCCTATCTGAACGATTATCGGAAAAAAAGTGACCAATAGATTCATCCGGCTTTTTCACCATCTGGAAAACGGCACCGCCTATGTGGCCTTGCTGTTGCTGGCGCTTCTCCCCTTCCTGGAAACGATCGCCAGACAAATTTTTCATTCGGGCATCCGGAACTCCACCGTCTATCTTCAACACCTGGTCCTGGTAGCCACCTTCATCGCCGGCTCCATTACCGCCCGCGAGGATAAACACCTTTCTCTGTCGTTCAAGATTCCCTTTCCGCACCCCTGGGACCAGATAGTGAAAGGTCTGGTGGCGTCACTTTCCTCGCTCATCTGCTGGGCCTTCGCCTGGAGTTCCCTCTCCTTTTCCCTGAATGGGTTCGGCGCAGATCAGAAGATCGGCTTCCTGCCGCTGCGGTTGATTTCCCTGGTGATGTTCGCCGGCTACGCCATGATGGCCCTGCGATTCCATTCCCGGCTTGTCCAAAAAAAAAGCAGATGGGGCATGGCCCTGGCAGGATTCCTGGCCGGCTCCTTCATTGCCTTCGATGCGATCTCCCAGGTGGCCCAGTTCCTGCTCACCCGGACCCCGGCCTGGATCCAGACCATCCAGCAGGTCTCCCTCGGATCGCTGGCCCACATCGCCACCCCCTTGATTTTCATGCTGGTGGCGGCGGCGTTTCTGGGCAGCCCGATCTTCGTCGTCCTGGGAGGAATCGGTTTTTTGCTGTTCGCCCGCCAGGGGCTCCCCCTGGAGGTGATCCCCAACCAGGCGTATACCCAGCTGACCGGCTTCGCCATGCCCGCCATCCCCCTGTTTACCATCGCCGGATTCATCCTTTCCGAAAGCAAAGCCGGCGAGCGGTTGGTCCGGCTCTTCCAGGCGCTCTTCTCCTGGTTTCCGGGCGGAACCGCGGTCGTCGCTATCATGGTCTGCACTTTCTTCACCACCTTCACCGGCGCATCCGGGGTCACCATCCTGGCCCTGGGCGGCCTCCTCTCATTTGTCATGCTGAACAGCGGATATGGCAAACCCTTCTCACTTGGATTGCTGACCGCATCGGGGAGCATCGGGCTCCTGTTTCCCCCCAGTCTGCCCGTCATCATCTACGGAGTCACTGCCCAGATCAGCATCAAGGAGATGTTCAAGGGAGGTGTCCTGCCGGGGATTTTCCTGGTCCTGGCCATGACCGGAGCCGGGATTATCTACTCCCTGAAGCGCAAGATTCCCCGTCAATCCTTTCGGTTCAAAGAAGCATTGGTGAGCCTGAAGGAAGCTTTCTGGGAAATCCTGATACCGGTTATCGTCATTGTCGGCTTCTTCGGAGGCTTCACCAATCTGGTAGAGAGCGGTGCCATCGCTATCATCTATGCGTTGGTAGTGGAGGTGGTCATCAAGAGAGACCTGAAAATCCGCGACTTGCCCAGGGTCCTCTTCAAGGGCATCCCGATCATCGGCGGTGTGTTGACCATCCTCGCCCTGGCCAGCGGTCTCAGCTATTACATCATCGACGCCGAGATTCCGGTCAAACTTGCCCACTGGGTGCAGGCAACCATCCACTCCAAGTACGTTTTTCTCCTCCTGCTCAACCTGGCCCTGCTCGTGGTCGGCTGTTTCATGGACATCTTCTCGGCCATCCTGGTGGTGGTTCCCCTGATCATCCCACTGGGAAACCTGTTCCACATCCACCCCATCCATCTGGGGATCATCTTCCTGGCCAACATGGAACTGGGATACCTGACACCCCCGGTCGGTCTCAACCTCTATCTGGCCTCATACCGGTTCGAAGAACCGATCCATCGGGTATACCGTGACGTATTCCTATTTCTCATGATCCAATTGTTCGCAGTCCTGATGATCACCTACCTTCCATTTCTCTCGACCGCATTCGTCAAATAAGCGATTAAAACTCACGAAAATCCTTCACATCATCGAGCAGGGAAAAAGAGATGATCCAGTCCATGCTGATGAAGACCCCGTGCCGGTTGACCTTTACCCCGGTGGTCTTGCTTTCGATGACATACCGCTCCTTCGGCGTGACCGAATCGGTGCTGTCATGGACATCGACATCCGACAAAACGATGCACCCGTTCATGATCTCCTCGAGCGTACCGATATATAGAAAAGGGGAACGGGTGTCCACCACGATCTTCTGTTTTATGAATCCCGATAATGCTTCCTTCATGGCCGAATCCTCCTCTTTCCAATTGACCGCGCTCATCTTACCGGGGTTGGAATAAAAAAGTCAAGCTGTTTCAATCGAACCGCAGGATGGGTTTTTGGGGCATCCCGATCGCTACCCGATAGCTGACCCCGCTCCGAGACGTCCAGGATAACTCCTTCTTCTTGCGACTTTCCAGAAACCTTTGCTGATCTTCACGCTCCTGTTTTTTCTGCTGTATGAGCTTGAATATGGCAAACGGCAGGGCCAGGATCGGGATCCCCCCGCTTCCGGCATCGGCCCCCGGCTTGTTGGAATAAACGGAAACGGGCACCATCCCCTTAACGGATACCATTTTCACCATATCGGGATTGACCGATCGTTCCCGTTCTTTCTCGGCCAGCAGGGCTCCCTGGCGATAGACCGCCACCCGGGTGTGAAAGATGACCGGGGTTGTGAGAGCTTGGGCCGGTGGTTTCGGCTCGACCAGCACCCGGATCTCGAATTCATGACGCCGGCTCTGCTCGTTTTCCCGTACCTCCAGGATCAGGGGATATTTCCCCGATATCTGCAACAATTCCGAGGCTGGCAGAGCAATCCGGTTCAACCCCATTGTCAGCATCCCGGCGCCGATCGTTTCGTTCTTCAGGATCAATTTGAAATAAAGGGGGCGGGCGCTTTCGATCACCAGCGGAAGCGGTCCGGGAAAGTCGGATTCGGGCGGAACTTCCCAATCGAGGAAGTAGATTTGTGCGGACGCCTGCCCCGGGAGCGGAATCACCAGCAGGGCTCCCATGTATAAAAGGAGAAAACGGGATATGGCGGGATGATCAATGCGGATCATAAGCGAGTGAATAGTTCAGATCGACGACGATCTCTTCAGCGGGATAGTTCGAGGGGAGGGACGGCAACCGCTCGCCGATTCTGAGCAAGGCGAGAATCGGCTCCTGCCAATCCGCTGAATCCGAGCTCGACAAAATCGAAAGCCCATTAATCATTCCTTCTCTCCCGATTCTCAGGCGCACGGTGATGGCGGCGGCTGTCGGGGAGAATCCGCCCTCTGGCAGTTGCCAGCGCTCCTGCACCCAATCGACCAGGCGCCGCCCCCATTCGTGAAGAGCTCGATCCGCCGCCGATTCCCGCAGCGGATCGATCCGGGTGAATCCAGTCAGGGAACGGTTTTCGGTCCCCCAGATGCCGGGACGGTAAACACTCCTGACGGTGGCCGCGACATCATCCACCCGCAGGGAGGGAAGATCCGCTGCGACCCGGACTCGGGTCGGTGCAGACAAAGAAAGATCGATCGTACTCCGGTCCGGTGTCATCGGCGCCGCCGGCACCAGCGGGGGTGACTCCCGGGTTTCGGTTATTCCAGAGGTGTCCGGGGAATGGGGCGAAGCGGGAGCCGGTTTTTCCGTTCCATGTTTTCCCGACACCGGAACCGCCCACTCCATAGGCAGTGAAACCAGTTGCACCGAAACGGACTCTGTTGCAGGGGGCGGCAACAGCCATCGGCTTTTCGGGACCAGTACGAGCAGCCAAGCGATCAGTAGATGAAAAACAGTCGACGCCATCAACATCCACCTGCGATTCCCCGTATTCTTCATATCCATGAGACGCATCACACCGGGAAAAAGTTTTCATCCATTTTCGGTTTACACCTCCATTCCGCTCGGCTACAATCATGGCATCGAGCGATCAGGAAAAAAACATGACCATGCAGAATCTCATCGGTTTCGCCGCGATATTCGCGCGTGGAACATCGACTCTCGTTCCGGAATGGATCAAGGAGAACGCATCGCTCCGATTCCGCGCCCTGATCGCAACCACTCTGGCGCTGTTGATGATCGGAGCGGTGGCCGGAGTGTTCTGCCACCGGACATCGATCCTGTTCGGTCATTGATCCAGGGAACCTTGCTATTCCCCCACTCATGCCGAAATGTGGAAAACCCGTTCTTTCCGATTACTCCAGCCCCGGCCACTCTAGGTTTTTCGGGATTGCACAACAGACAAATGCAAAAACAACCGATATTGCAACCGATTTCCGTAGAAAAAGAGCTGACAACCGCCTCCTCCGCTCGCTGATTTTTCACCCATTTCCTTTCCATTTTCGCTTGAACTCGCAGTACAAACCCTAAAAAACCGAAAAAAAACTGTATTGTCTTCCGCGGAGTTCAGAAATCAAAAAAATCTCAGCAGGAGTGGGAGCGAAGGGAGAAGATCTCGTCCCCGGTTCGGACTGGCTGTTCCTCTTTCACCATGATCTCCTTGACCATTTCCACCGGAACGGCAACGATGATCGTCGATCCCTGGTCGAAGCGCCCCAATTCCGCCATCTGGGAAAAGCTCCGATCGATATCCTGCCATGTTCCAGACACCCGACGCTCCATGGAGAATTCCATGCGGATGCTGCCGACGAAGGTGGCGCCGACGGCAACGAAATAGAAGTGAGTGTGATCCTTCTCCATTTCCACGATCACGCGTTCATTGCGGATGAACAACTCGTTGATCGTGGCGACCGAGCGGCGGTTCACCGGAAAGAGGCGGGTCCCGGCATGAAGGTAACGTCTGGCCCGGGCAGCGGCGGGGACATGAAACCGATGATAATTTTCAGGGGAGAGGTAAAGGGTGATGACCAACCAGCCGGAGGTGAAATCGAGCGGGGTTCCCAGCACCCTCGTGAGCGGGTAATCCCGCCCCTTGACCTGGATGAAGGCATCGTCACGGATAACGTCGATCCGGCTGATGCAGCCGTCGGCGGGCGCCTGGAATGAATCGGGGGAGAGCCTGAACGGGCGCTTTTCAGGATCGAGGGGGCGGGTAAAAAACGCTTTCAGGGAATCGTAATCCCCCGGCTCTCCCAAATATTCGTCCATGGGAATGCGGTAATGGCGACGAAACCAGCCGATCGACAGGCGGCTGAACCAGCGCGGTCGTTTCAGGCCGACGATTTTTCCCCACAGGCGGCTCCAGACGGGGATCGCCAGCAGCGGGGCGAACAGGCGAAAAAGAAGGTCAGTCATCCGTTTTATATTTTCGTTCCGGTTCGATTCTATCATAATCGACCGCTGGACCGGAAGCCCTCATCATGGTATGCTAGGGGCTTCCATGAAACACCCCGAAAACGACCTGACCGGCAAAAGCATACTCAAATTCAGCCTCCCCCTGCAATTGACCTGGTTGATGATGGCCATCGAGGGCCCCTTCCTGGCTGCGGTCATCGCCCGCCTGGCCGACCCCAAATTCAACCTGGCCGCCTACGGCCTGGCCCTCTCCTTCGCCATGATCGCCGAGGCACCGATCATCATGATGCTGTCGGCTGCCAATGCCCTGTCCCGCGACCGCCTCGCCTTTCAAAAGATGCGGCGCTTCACCATTTTGCTGAACGGATCGATCACCGCATTCCTGCTCGGCTTCCTGTTTTCCCCGCTTTTTTTCCTGGTGACGAAGACCTGGATGGACCTGCCCGCCGAAATCGTTCGCCTGACACGTCAGGCGACCCTCCTGTTCCTTCCCTGGCCGGCGGCGATCGGTTACCGCCGGTTTTTCCAGGGGATCATGATCCGCTGGGGGCAGACCCGCCCGGTCGCCTATGGAACCTTTGTCCGGCTCGGTTCCATGGCCGCCTGCGCCCTGTTTTTCTCCCTGTTCTCCCCTCTGCCCGGAGCTCTCGTCGGCGCCATCTCCCTATCGACAGGCGTGGTGATGGAGGCTGCCGCCAGCCGCTGGATGGCACGAAAAATCGTGAGGCAGATCGCGGAGCAACCTGCTACTGAATGCACCTACGGGTTGTCTCTCTCCTTTTCCTATATCTGGCGGTTCTACATCCCGTTGGCCCTGACCTCGATGATCACCCTCGCCCTCCATCCGCTGACTTCGTTCTTCATGGGGAAGAGCCGCTTCCCGATCATTTCTTTGGCCATTCTTCCCGTGCTCAACTCGATGGCCTTCATTTTCCGCAGTTCGGGCATGGCCTACCAGGAGGTGGCCATCGCCCTTCCGGGAGAGGACCAACGGCGAAACAGACAAGTCAACCGATTCGGACTGCGCCTGGGACTGATCACCTCGTCCCTCTTCGCCCTGATCGCATTTTCTCCCCTGGCCACTTTCTGGTTCCGCTCCATATCCGGCCTCTCCAATGAACTGGCCGATTTCGCCATCTGGCCGGCCCGGGTCCTCAGTTTACTGCCACTTCTCGAAGCCCTCATCTCCCTGCAGCGGGGTAACCTCGTCAACCGCCACCGGACCGGTCCGATCATTGCGGCCACGGCGATTCAGGGAGGAGCTGTCTTTCTGATCCTGTTTATCCTGGTTTCGTTCGGACACTGGATCGGCGTCCGGGCGGCAGCAGTCGCCCAGGTCAGCGGCTACCTGATGGCCAATCTCTTTCTGATGATCGCCGCGCCGACGATCTGGACCTTTTCCCGGAAGCCCGGCCAGGGAATCGAGTCGATCCGCGGGTGACCCCGTTTAATTCCCGTAGCGAATATGGGACAATCGGGCCGATGAACGGACACACACCACACCGGATCCCCCGCCGCGTCGTCGGGAAATATGTACTGATTCACCTGCTGGGATTGATCCCCCTGACCTTGATTCTCCTGCTGATCCGGTATTTTTTTCATTTTTCCACCACTCTGCTCATTGTCATCCTGGCCGCCTGGTGTGTGAAGGACGCCATCCTCTTCCCATTCGTCTGGAAATCATACGACACCGAAGCCGGCAGCCGGTACGATTCACTGGTCGGGCAGAGAGCGATTGTGTTGGAGTCGTTGAAACCAGAGGGGTGGGTGAAGATCCACGGTCAGCGCTGGCGCGCCCGCCTGGAAGCGGAGGTGGAACCCGGTTATACCGGTGCGGAAGTGGTCGTCAAAGATCGAGATGGATTGACCCTGATCGTCACTCCGGCGATAACGGACCTGGTCTCAGATCATCTCCCCGAAAGACAACCGCAACGACCTCTTCGATAATGTCGAAATAAGCGATCTCCCCTTTTTCATCGACATTTTCAGCAGCACCGAATTGTCTTGATGAAGGTTGCTTTATATATTTTTTTATATTATTTATATGCTGATTAACATTTCGACGAATCTTTGTGAGGTATTGATTGAAAAGTGATTATCTTCACCAAAAACATGGTTCGATTCTTCTGTTTCTTTCATTATTTTTTTCTTCCTTTGTTTTTTCACAAGAGAATATCCGTTTTCGTCATGTATCTATCGAACAAGGCCTCTCGCAAAGTTCCGTTTTTGGGATGACCCAGGACAGGCAGGGATTTATATGGTTAGCCACCGAAGAGGGGGCCAATCGCTATAATGGCTATGAGATGCGGATTTTTCATCACGAAAAGGGGAATCCGGCCTCAATCAGCAACAATTGGATCTATTGCATATATGAGGATCAGCAAGGGAATATCTGGTTCGGGACCGATTATGGGTTGAACTGCTTTGATCGGGAAACGGAACAATTCCGGCGTTTCCTGGCTCAACCCGAAAATCCGGAAGCCTTGATTTCCAACCGGATTTATTCCCTCTTAGAAGACAGAGACGGTGTTCTCTGGATCGGTTCAGATCGTGGTTTACATAGTTTCAACAAAGCCAGAACAAAAATGACCCGGTTTCTGTTCCAGGAAGCAAATAAAGAAACAACTATTGATAACGATATCCGAACGATCATTCAAGATCAGAATGGGGCGATATGGGTCGGTACCTTAGGCAACGGGATCAAGTGCCGCAAGGTAAAGACCGGCCAATGGGCTTCATTTCTCCATCTCTCTTCCGATCAAAACAGCCTCCTGAATAATAATGTTTTGAGCTTGATTCAGGACAGTGATGGATATATATGGATCGGTACTCAGGGTGGTTTGGATCGACTGGATATCAAGCATGGGATTTTTTCACACTATCAACATGACCCGAATTCAGCCTCCAGCCTGAGTGGGAACTGGGTCAATTGCCTTTTCGAAGATCGGGAGGGAGATCTCTGGATCGGCACTAATGATAACGGGCTCAATTTGTATCACAAAAAAACGGATCGGTTCACAAAGTACATTTATGATGCAGCCGACGCTTTCAGTCTAAGCACCAACAGGGTACTCTCAATTCATCAAGATCGTTCAGGATTGATATGGATCGGTTTATATGGAGGAGGAGTGAACTTTTTTCAAAAAAGCGCCGTTCGTTTTTTGCATGTCCAGATGAACCCCATGGATCCCAAAAGCATCACCAATAATTACATTCGCGCTTTTCTCGAAGACGGCCCCGACCGTTTGTTTTTAGGCGCCCAATCGGGCGGAGTCAATATCATCGACAAGAAAAAAGGCAAGACAATTGTGCTAGACAATGATCCGAATGACCCCCACAGTATCGGCGGTAATCAAGTCTTTTCCATTGTCAAAGACAAACAGGGAACGATTTGGATGGGGACCTTTGACGGCGGGTTGAATCGCTTTCATTCATCTACCCAGACTTTTACCCGTTTTCAGCATCGGCCTGATGATCCCCGGAGCCTCAGTAACGATCAAATTCGCACCATCTGCCCGAGCCGGGATGGCGGCTTGTGGATCGGCTCCGATGGAGGTGGATTTAATTATTTTGATCCCAAAACAAGCCAATTCACCCGCTATCTGGCAGATCCAAAAAATACGAACAGCCTTTCGATGGATCGTGTTTTTTCTTTGACTGAAGATCATCAATCCGGGATTCTATGGATAGGGACGTTTGGGGGCGGATTGAACCGGTTTGACCCTCGAACAGGGATTTTCAAGCATTATAGATCTCAGGCGGAAAACCCAAATAGCCTAAGTACCGATTATATCGGCACGTGCATTTACATCGACAAGCAAGGCATTCTTTGGATCGGTACAAGTGGAGGGGGAGTCAACCGTTTTGATCCACGCCAGGAGACTTTCAAGAATTATACCAGTGCTGACGGGTTATCGGACAACACCATATATGGAATTCTAGAAGACGATGATGGGTACTTCTGGATGAGTACTAACCAAGGCATTTCAAAATTCAATCCGCGTGATTTGACCTTTAAGAAGTATGACGTCAGCGATGGGCTACAAAGTTTGGAATTCAATGGCGGATCCTACCTTAAGAGCGCTAGCGGCTGGATGTATTTTGGCGGAATTAAAGGTTACAATGCTTTTAAACCGAAAAATATTTCTGACAATCCCTATATCCCTCCGGTAGTTCTTACCGGTATGCAATTATTCAACAAAGCGGTGCGAATTGGAGAAAAGTCCGATGGGCGCAAGATATTGAGCAAGGCAATCAATGTCACGGATGAGATTACCCTTTTTTATTATGATCGAGTCATCTCTTTTGAATTCGCAGCCTTGAGTTTCTGGGCTTCCGAGAAAAATCAATACGCCTATAAAATGGAAGGTTTTGATAAAGACTGGAACCAAGTTGGAACCAGGCGTTTTGCATCCTATACAAATCTGTCTCCGCGAAAGTATCGATTCCTGGTGAAAGCTTCAAACAACGATGGACTTTGGAATGAAAAAGGGGCTGCTTTATCTATCAATATCATACCTCCTTTTTGGCAGACATGGTGGTTCTACCTAACAAGTTCTCTTTTTATGGGAGTTACTGTTTTTTCTATTTATAAATATCGGATTAACCGGTTGAAAAAACGGGAAAAAGAATTGAGTGCCCAGGTGGAAGAGCGGACTTATGATTTGAACGAAGCTTTGAAACAGGTGGAATACTCGAATCGGGGATTGGCTGAAGCCAATATCAAACTGGAAAAGTTATCTCTGACCGATCCTTTGACCCAACTACCCAATCGCCGCAATTTCGAATTGATTTTCGCCCAGGAGTGGAAGCGTTGTGCCCGGGAATCGCAATCATTGTCCATCCTGATGATCGATATCGATTTCTTCAAGCTTTACAACGACACCTATGGGCACCCGGAGGGGGACGAGTGCTTGAAAAAAGTGGCGGCCGTTATTCTTCACAACCTTTCACGCGCTGGGGATTTCATAGCGCGGCTGGGCGGAGAAGAATTCGCCGTCATCCTGCCCAACACATATAGCAAAGGCGCATTGGCGGTGGCTGAACAGTTTCGGAAAAATATAGAGAGCTTGAATATTCCCCATAAAAATTCTGAAGTTGCTTCTTTTGTAACGATTAGCATTGGAGTCGCAACGATTATTCCTGAAAACAACCGGCCAAACGAGATGCTGATCTCCATGTCAGACCAGGCACTCTATCAATCGAAAAAGGAAGGCCGCAACCGCGTGACTGCTAAAACTCATATCAATTCATGACCTTTCCCTCTCCCTGATGGTTTGCGGAATCAGCCCGATTTATGGTATCCTGGAATGGAAATCCCGGGGAGAAAACCCGAACCGTTTCATCGGCCGCATCCTGGCGGTCGGCACGGCCGTATAGGGATACCCTCCGTTCCTGGCCGCCCAGATCAACTCGATGCTCTGGTTGATCTCGCCTTTGATGATTCTCACTTTCTGGAGCAGTATTTTTTGCGGCGCATTGAACGCCGAAAAACAATTCACCCTGCCGGCCTTATCCCACCTCTTCCGGGCACTCATCACACCGGGATTCGCATTTCTCACCCGGTCATGGATGGACATCCACGGAGTGATCGTCGGCTATCTCATCGGCGAAACCGTAAGCATGCTCGCCCTGAGAACGGCCAGGTTTCGCTTCTCCATTATGACGATCGCCCCTACATGATTCTCTTCGCATTCATTCTCAGCGGCTTGATGGTGCCGATCCTGGTCCACTGGAGTGACCAGTATATACAGGGAGGGATCCCGATCCTGCGCCGCAGCCTGCGGGAGAGAGTGGGGATGATCACCCTCTTCACTTCGCTTCTGGCTTTTATCCTTTTCCTGCTCAGACGGCTCCTGGCCGGTTTGACTCTGTCGACCTCCCTGGTGAATTTCCTGTTTCTCCTCTACATCGCCGTTGTTTTTCGGAAGAAAACGGCGCTGATTTCTCCCGAGCAAAAACGCTGAAAATTTCAAGCATATTGGCTGCTTCGACAAGCTCAGCAACCGATCGACAGGCTCATTGACCGGACTATCGACAAAACCTCTTCCGGCCTACGCTCAAATTGATTTTTTCCCCGGGATCGGGTATAGTCCAACGCATCATGACCAACTGCAAGAACTGCGGCGCCGCCCTCCCCGAGCACACACTGGTCTGCTCCTACTGTAAGACCCGCCAGGATGTTGATCTGGGGGAGATTCACCGCTACACGACCGCCGCTCCCGAGTCGAAACGGTTCTGCCCCCGTTGCCGCAAACCTCTGGAGACCATCAACCTGGCGGCCGGCGACAAATTCTTCATCGAACGGTGCGATACCTGTCTCGGCCTGTTTTTCGATCCCGGCGAACTGGAGGCGCTGGTCGACAAGTCGGTCGCCCACGTCTACGAGATCGACCACGGGCGTCTGGAGGATATCAACCGGGTCAAGCGCAGCGACGAGTATCCGGTCTCCTACATCGAGTGCCCCGCCTGCCGCAAGTTGATGAACCGCCTCAACTTCGGCTCCCGCTCGGGCGTCATCATCGACCGTTGCCGCGACCACGGAATCTGGCTGGACGGTGGTGAACTGCGCCGTATCCTCGAGTGGGTGAAGGCGGGAGGCGGCATCTTCGACAAGCAGAAACAATTAGAAATGGAACGGCTCGAGCTGGAGCAGGAGCGGAAAAACCTGCAGTTCAAAACGATCGAGAATGCCTCCATCCGCACTTCCGGTTTTCCCGAACCCGACGATTCCGGACGGGGTTTCGACCTGCTCAAATTGATCGGCCGCATTCTGGGCGCCGTCGTGCGCTGAGAAACGGGCCCTTCCGGTTCAGACTTCCCGGGGGGGCTGACACTGGGGTGGTCGGCCGTCGATCAACCGCTGGTAGACATGGAGCAGGTCATCTATGTAGCGGTCGGGGTGAAACCGGTCGGCGACCATCGCCTGGGCCCGTTCTCCCAGCGAGCGGCGTTTTTCCGGATCGTTCAGAATCTGTATAACTTTGCTTCTCAAATCGTCGGGGTCTCCCGGACGGAATGTATAACCGGTGTCTCCATCGATGACCAGTTCCGGGATGCCGCCGATGCGGGAAGCCACCACCGGCACGCCGTGGGCGAAGGATTCAATGATCGCAAACGGATTGTTTTCATACCAGATGGACGGCATCACCGTCAAAAAAGCGCCTTCGATCAACGGCTTCAGCTCCGCGAAGGGAAGATGCCCCAGAAAGCGGATCCGGCCGTTCCCCGTTCGCTCCGCCATCCGTTCCAAAGAGCTCCGCATCGGCCCTTCTCCGGCGATCAGGCAATCCAACGGGAGAGTCTCCATTGCCTGGATGAGGACGGGCAGACCTTTTTCCTCGACCAAGCGCCCTGAATAGAGGAGATAGGGAGGCCAAGCTGGCTCCCTCTGTGCGGGCGTCGCCAGATGAAAATT
>Ga0105099_10000292_pt1 | contig 34341 bp, 42 predicted proteins | sample PPLLak3cmMay2015_2_FD_79138 | JGI IMG/M metagenome (GOLD analysis project Ga0105099, IMG submission 79138) | Freshwater sediment microbial communities from Prairie Pothole Lake near Jamestown, North Dakota, USA - PPLs Lake P8 Core (1) Depth... | ecosystem: Environmental > Aquatic > Freshwater >... | reverse complement strand
ACGCCTCACAACTCGCCCTTGATTTTCGCCATGAATTTGCCACCGACGTGGTAGTGGAGCTCATCTGTTACCGCCGCTACGGTCACAATGAGGGCGATGAACCATTTTTCACCCAACCGCTGATGTACGAAAAGATCAAAAACCGGCCGCCCGTTCATCATTTCTACCGTGATCGTCTGCAGCAGGAAGGTCTCAGCAGCAAAGAACTCAAGGACATGAGCGATGCTGTCAGCAAAGAACTTGAATCGGCGTTCGGCAGCAGCCCAAGTGCTTCCGAAACTTCTTTTCTCGGTCGTTGGAGTACCGTCCATCAAGATTCCACGGCCATGAAGATCGAAACCGGCGTTCCTGTCCCGCACCTGATTTCCCTGATGGAAACAATGACCGATATTCCGCCGGGTTTCACTCCCCACCCAAAGATCGCCGCCTTCTATGCACGGAGACGGGATGCCGTGGCAAAAGATGAAGGAATCGATTGGGCAACCGCAGAGGCACTGGCCTTTGCATCACTTCTCAACGAAGGGACCTCAATCCGTCTGAGCGGTGAGGACAGCCGCCGCGGCACCTTCAGCCAGAGGCACTGCGTGCTCTTTGATACACAGACCGGAAACACCTTCACGCCCCTTTCCGGGGTGGAAGCGAAATCGGCTATGTTTCGCCCTTACGACAGCCTTCTCTCCGAAGCGGCAGTGCTCGGATTCGAGTATGGCTATTCCCTGGAGTCACCGGAAAATCTGACGATCTGGGAAGCACAGTATGGCGATTTCGCCAACGGAGCACAAGTTATCATCGATCAGTTCCTCAGCAGCGGAGAAAGCAAATGGAGCCGGGCCAGCGGTCTTGTCCTATTGCTTCCCCACGGCTATGAGGGACAAGGTCCGGATCACTCCAGTGCTCGACTAGAACGGTTTCTTCAGCTCTGCGCGGAGGGGAACATCCAGGTCGTGTTTCCCTCGACTCCCTGCCAGTATTTTCATCTGCTGCGTCGCCAGGCACGCCAGTCATTCCGCAAGCCACTTGTGGTGCTGACACCGAAAAGCCTGCTGCGAAATTCTGACTGTATCTCACATCTTGACGATTTTGCCAGCGGCTGGTTTCGGGAGATTCTCCCTTCCTCGGCAGATCCTGAAAAAGTTACGGCAGTCCTGGTTTGCTCTGGTAAACTGTATTACGAACTTTCAAGAAAAAGGACGATGGAAAACCGTGATGACACGGCTATCATCCGTATCGAGCAACTCTACCCGCTCCGCGAAGATCTGCTCAGTGAAGAAATCGGCAGGTTCCGGCACGCCCGCAGCTGCACGTGGGTTCAGGAAGAACCGCGAAACATGGGCGCATGGACCCATATTCGTCCACACCTGGCCAAAATACTTGGCGCAGTACCGAAATACGCGGGAAGAGAAGAAGCCGCATCCCCCGCAACCGGTTCGCTCCGCCAGCACAAGCAGGAGCAGGAAAAGATACTGGCAGAAGCTTTCAGCAGTTAGATTCTAACGGTACTGTGGTGTAGGGGCGGCCCCCTGTGGCCGCCCGCCTTTGAAGGACACCCACAGAGACCTGCCCTGCATAACTGATTACTTTTGGAGAATTTCATGGAAATACGCGTGCCCGAAGTGGGCGAATCGATTGTAGAGGCACTGGTCGCAAAATGGCACCAAAAAAATGGTGAACGGGTTCGCAAAGAAGATCCGTTGTGTGAACTGGAAACGGATAAGGTGACACTGGAAATAAATGCCGATGCAGACGGCATCCTCTCCATTCTGGTGCCAGAAGGGAAAACCGTTGCGATAGGAACCATCATCGCGACAATCCGTGAAACAGAGCGCCCGGTCGCGACCCAGCCGTCACTGTCTCCTGCTGCCCGAAAGCTGGCACGCGAAAAGGCTGTCCAGCCGGAAACGATCAAGGGAAGCGGCAAGAAAGGGCGGATTCTCGCGGAAGACTTTCTCAAACAGCAAGCCACCGGCAAGCTTGCAGACAAACCGACACCTGAGCCGCCGGTGGAATCCGGACCTGCAGCCATTGCAGAGGCAGTAAAACAGCCGACGCCCCCACTTGTCAGAACGGAGGAACCGCCCTCTTATCTGGCGCACAAAGAACGCCCCGTTACGAGGAAAGCGATGACACCGATCCGCAAACGGATCGCGGAGAGACTCACTGAAGCCCGCCAGCAGACCGCAATGGTGACCACCTTTAATGAGGTCGATATGGGCAGGGTGATTGCCCTCCGACGGAAATACAAGGACTATTTCCAGCAACATCATGGTGTCACCCTCGGTTACATGCCCTTCTTCGTCAAGGCGTGTGTGGATTCCCTGAAGGAATTTCCCGCGGTGAATGCACGTATTGACGGAGACGACATCATATATCAGCATTTTTATGATATCAGCATTGCCATAAGTGGAGACAAGGGTCTGGTGGTACCGGTTCTCCGGGATGCAGACCAGCTCCCTTTCCCGGAAATTGAGCGAACAATCAACGGTTTCGTTGAAAAAGTACGGACCAACACCCTTTCGATCAACGACCTCGAAGGGGGAACCTTTACCATCAGTAATGGCGGGGTCTTTGGCTCACTCCTTGGAACACCCCTCATCAACCCGCCCCAGAGTGCAATCCTCGGCATGCACCTTATCCAGGACCGACCCGTTGCTCTCCTTGGAAAGGTTGTAATCCGGCCGATGATGTATCTTGCCCTATCCTACGACCACAGGATCATCGATGGCCGTGAAGGGGTGCAGTTTCTCAAGAAGGTAAAGGCACTATTGGAAGAACCGGATGAGAAGCTGCTGGAGGGATGATGGCTTAGCAGTGCCGAACAAGCAGGAGAATTTCAACAACCCGATACTATCGCATTGATCAACATCAAATATGATGCTATATTTAGTGCCATATATAACATTACCTGGAGAATATTATGGCCATTAATCTTGCTGAAGACATCCGCTCGGTAACCGACCTGAAACGCAACACTCGTGAAATACTCGACCAGATTCACGCAACAAAGAGACCGGTAGTTTTAACGGTTAACGGTAGAGCTGATTCTGTAATCATGGATGTTGATGTCTACGAAAAGCACCTGAAGGCGTCAAATCTTGCAAAGCTACTTGCCCCTGCTGAAGAAGAAGCTTCTGCCGGTAAAACCAGGCCAATGCGGGAATTCCTGACAAAGTTCAAAAATGCCCGCAAAATATAGCGTTCAAATCACCCCGACCGCTGAAGCGGATATCGAGGATATCTGGTCATATATTGCTGAAGACAGTCCGGCAGCTGCCGAGTCTTTCATTCTTGCACTTGAAAAGTGCGTCGACACACTGGGAATGTTTCCCGAACGCTGTCCACTTGTTCCTGAAAACGAGCTACTAGGCACCCGATATCGCCATCTCATCCACGGTAACTACCGAATTATATACAGGATATCAGGAACCACAGTTTTTGTACTCAGAGTTATTCATGGGACACGGTTACTGGAAATAATTTAAATACTGAAGTCTCAGCCAGCAACACTCGCAGACCCGTAAAAACACATTGTAAATAATCTCTCAAAACCCGTTAAACAACAGATAATTTGGAGGTTTTCTGAATGCCCGACGATAGTTTCGACCTGATCGTCATCGGAGCCGGTCCCGGTGGTTATACCGCAGCAATCCGGGCAGCCCAGCTTGGCATGAAGGTGGCGTTGGTGGAAAAAACGAAAACCCTCGGTGGGGTTTGCCTGAATGAGGGCTGTATACCCAGTAAGGCACTGCTTGATTCCAGCGAATTATTCGCCCTGGCGCGGGATGGTTTTGACCGCCACGGGATAGCCATTGAGGGTTTGAAGCTCGACCTGGCCAAAATGATGGCCCGGAAAGTAGAGATCGTGGGCAAACTGGCTGAAGGTATCGCCTACCTGATCAAGAAAAACAGAATCCAGCGCTTCCATGGAAACGGAAAACTTGCGGGTGCGCGCAGGGACGGTCTGCAGGTGGTTGCGGTCACCTCGGCCGATAGTCCGGCGATCCCCCTCCTCATCAATGGAAAGCGCGTTCTCCTGGCAACCGGCAGTCATCCCGTGGAGCTGCCTTCTCTTCCCTTTGACGGAAAGCAGGTGGTGAGTTCCCGCGAAGCCCTCTCTTTCAGCACAGTTCCCTCCCATTTGCTCATTATCGGAGCGGGGTATATTGGACTGGAACTCGGTTCGCTCTGGAACCGACTCGGTGCCAAGGTAACCGTAGTCGAAACGCTCCCCACATTCCTCCCCCACACGGACGAACAGGTAGCAGAAGCACTCCTGCGGTCGCTTACCAGGCAGGGAATCCGTTTTCTGTTTGACGCAAAAGTTGCATCAACAGAGCTCTTGCAAGAGAGTATCAAAGCGGAAATTGTTGTCGACGGTGTTTCGGAAGAATTGCACTGCGACAAAATCCTTGTCTCCATCGGGAGGGTTCCGGAAACAGCCGGTCTCGGACTTTCAGAAGCAGGGATCCGTCTCGATGCAACGGGAAGGATAACTGTTGGAGATGACTATCAGACCAGTTCACCCGGCATTTTTGCCATCGGTGATCTGATCACAGGGCCTCTCCTTGCCCATAAGGCAATGGAAGAAGGAGTCGTGGTTGTGGAACGGATGACAGGCCAGGCGTCCCTCGTGGAATACGATTTCATCCCCTCCGTTACCTACACCAAGCCGGAAGTTGCCTCAGTAGGGAAAACCGAAGAGCAGCTCAACGAGTCCTCAAGCCCCTACGTCATCGGCAGGTTTTCCTTCTCCGCAAATGGACGCGCCCGCTGTATGGATGATGCTGAAGGTTTCGTTAAGATCCTGGCCCACAGGGACACCGGCAGGGTCTTCGGAGTCCATATCTTTGGACCCCATGCCTCCGACCTGATCAGTGAAGCGATCACCGTCATAACCTACGGAGGAACCGCCGAAGATATCGCCTTGACGTTTCATGCCCATCCCACCCTGTCGGAAGCATTGAAAGAAGCTGCACTTGACTCACTGCACAGGGCAATACACGCGTGAATAGTTGAGACACTGTACAATATCAGAAACCACCATTTTTTCATTCCGGCCAACTCCGCGTCGCCCTGGCTTTAGCGGAGCTGCAAGAGGAGGAGCTTGTTTTTAAATGCAGTGCGAAGCCAGCAAGTTTATCTACAGAAAACTTCCGCCTGGCAGGACTGTCGATTTGAAGTATTCTTGTACATGTAGTGACGATAAAGGAGGAATTTATGGCTACCGACGATTTCAAGGTCCCGCTGGGAAATCTCAGGTGGGTCTGTGATACGACTCAGTTCGATTTTGAGACAACTCATGACCTTCCCGAACTGGAAGGAACCATTGGTCAGGAACGAGCCCTCCGTTCCATAGAATTCAGCCTCGACATGTCGGAAAGCGGCTTCAATCTCTATATTTCCGGGGAAGCAGGGACCGGCAGAACCTCTTCCATCATGAAACTGCTGAAAAAAAGGGCCAAAACAGAACCCGCCCCACACGATTGGTGCTATGTCCATAATTTCAAATCCCCGGACAATCCGATAGCCTTGGCACTCAAGGCCGGCATGGGATGCAAACTGGAAAATGACATGCGGGAACTCCTCACCACTGTCCGAAACGATATCCCCAAAGCGCTTGAGAGCAAGGACTATGAAAACCAGAAAGCCGCCATTGTCCAGCAGCACCAGGAAAAGAACAATGCTATTTTTTCCGCCCTGGAGCAGGAAGCGCAGGAACAGGGATTTTCTCTCCAGAGGACCGTATCCGGACTGGTAATGATTCCCCAGAAGGAAGGGCGAAACTTCACCCAGGAGGAATATGAAGAACTTCCAGCCGAGGAGAAGAAAAAAATCGATGATATCGGTAACGCACTCAAGGAAAAACTCGCCGATCTCATCAGCCAGATTCGTGAAAACGAAAAAATTGTCAAGGAAAGTCTGGCCAAGCTTGACCGCAGCTTGGGCCTGTCCGCTGTCGGTCATTATATTGAGCCGCTGAAGGAGAAATACGCCGAGTTCTCTCGCGTGCTAACCTACCTGGACGACGTTCAAGAGGACATCCTCCTCAATCTGGAAGACTTTAAAGGCACCCAGCAGCCGCCGCCGTTCCCCGGCCTCAAACTTCCGGCACAAACACCATCGTTCGAACGCTATACAGTCAACCTCTTTGTGGACAACTGTGAACAGCACGGGGCTCCGGTTGTTTTCGAAGCAAACCCGACATACAATAATCTTTTCGGCCGCATCGACCATGTTATGCAAGTTGGAGGCGTTGCGACCACGGACTTCACCCTCATCAAACCTGGTGCCCTGCATAAGGCAAACGACGGCTATTTGATTGTCAACGCTCGTGACATCTTGATCAGCCCATTCTCCTGGGATGCGTTGAAGCGCTGTATTCGTAACAGCGAGATCAAGATTGAGGACGTTCTGGAACAGTATCGGATTATCACCGTCGTTACCTTGAAACCGGAGCCGATACCGATGCAGGCAAAGATCATCATGATCGGCTCCCCATGGATCTATTATCTTCTGTTTCATATGGAGCCGGATTACCGGAAATTTTTCAAGGTGAAAGCAGACTTTGAAAGTCGGGTCACCAATTCCCCCGAAATTATTAAGGATTACGCCCTATTTATTTCCAGTCACTGCAACAGGGAGCGCCTGCGTCCCTTTGACAGAGGAGCGGTGGCGGGCATCATCGAATACTCTGGCCGCATGGTTGAAGATCAGGAAAGATTTTCCACCCAGTTCATGGAAATTGCCGACCTGATTCGGGAAGCTGATTTCTGGGCAGGAAGGGACGGGAGTTCAACCGTCACTCGCGCTTATGTCAAACAGGCCATTGATGAGAAAATCTACCGGAACAATCTGGTCGAAGAGCGTCTCCAGCAGCTTATTGCCGACGGAACGATCCTGGTGGACACGTCTGGAAGTGAAGTCGGCCAGGTTAACGGTCTGTCGGTCATGACCTTGGGAGACTACTCATTCGGCAGGCCTTCCCGAGTCACCGCCCGCGTTTTCATGGGAAAAGGGGGAATGGTCAACATCGAACGGGAGGTAAAACTTTCCGGTCCGATTCACGACAAGGGCGTGCTTATCCTTACAGGCTACCTGGGAGGGAAATTCGCTCATGACAAGCCTCTATCATTCTCCGCCTCCATTTGTTTCGAGCAGTCCTACGATGGTATTGAAGGTGACAGCGCATCGTCCACGGAACTGTACGCACTCCTGTCTGTTCTTTCCGGCGTCCCGATCAAACAGGGAATCGCAGTTACCGGCAGTGTAAACCAACTCGGCAAAGTACAGCCCATCGGTGGCGTAAACTACAAAATTGAAGGATTCTTCGCCGTCTGTAAAGCAAAAGGACTTACCGGCGAGCAGGGTGTCTTGATCCCCCGCAGCAACATCCGCAACCTGATGCTGACGGATGAAGTGGTGAAAGCGATTAGTGCCGGGAAATTCAATATCTGGAGTGTAGAGACCATCGACCAGGGGATCGAAATCCTCACTGGCGTACCTGCCGGTGAAAAAGGGCCTGATGGCCGCTATCCCGAGGGAACCATCAATCAGAAAGTTGATATGCGATTGCGCGAAATCCTGGAAAACATGAAAAGTTTTACCGCCGGCAATGATAAAGACGAGAAAAAATAACCTGATCTGACCATGGACAGCAAGAACCCACCGCAGTCAAGGGATCGGGAGCTCGAAACTACCCGATCCCTTCCCATTACTATCCCTCCATGCAGGCGATTAGTTTTTCTAAGAAGAGCTCCTTAGGAATTTGGGCCATTGGCACTTCAAATCTGCAGTGCACCTCTTTATGAACCCCTGAGTTCCACCTGCACAAGGAATTAGAGCATGAGGATATTTTGGATACGTCCTTCGTAAACTTTTCCTTGCGGAAAAGTGCGGTTGCTTTTACTCTATCCAGAAAGCAAAAGGACGGACTTCATGCCTGGCACCTGTACAGTCATAACAAATCCCCTTTCAGGAAGTTTTACTCCCCAAAAACTTTCCGGGGTGCTGGATTTTCTTGTCAGTCATGGCATTATTCCGGACCTGCAGCACGTCAGCACTCCCGAATCTGCCGTCAGATGTGCACAGGCAGCATGCCGCAGCCAACAGAACCCCCTTATCATTGTCGGAGCAGGAGACGGGACAATCAATGCAGTCGTGAACGGCCTGACTCCGGGAACCGCAACACTGGCCGTAATTCCGTTTGGGACCTCCAATGTGCTTTGCCGCGAACTGGGGATCATGTCTCCAGAGGCGGCACTCGAGAAGATTGCCGCCGGGATGTCCCGGAATCTTTGTGTCGGCTCTATTGAAAAAGACGAAACAAGGCACACTTTTCTCCTGATGGCGGGTGTCGGGCTCGACGGTAGTGTGGTCAAGGGGGTCAAGACCAGGGAAAAGAGGCTCTTCAAAAAAGGGGCTTACTTTCTTTCCGCTCTCCGTGTGCTGCAATCATGGGAAAAAAGCCGGTTCGAGGTTGTTTCCGGCTCCAGGGTTGTTGAATGCCATAGCGTAGTTGTCTGCAACGGGGCAAAGTACGGCGGAAACATCCTTTTCGCTCCGGGAGCTTCTCTTTTCGAGCCGGAATTCCAGGTTGTCTGCATCGAACACGAAACAAGGCTGGAGTATCTGAAAACCCTTCCCAGCTTGCTCGCTGGTCGAGGACTCAAGGGCTCCGGTATCATTACCTTTCCGGCGCGCGAACTTGAGATTCGCGGGACAAAACCTCTTCAGGCAGATGGAGATTACTATTTTGACGCCCCTGTTCACATCCGGGCAATTCCTGATTTCATGAAGATTATTATCTAGTTTTCATCCGGATAGTCTCGGCAGAGGCTGGGCTGGAACTTTCTCGAAGCCTCTCGTAATCGGTCGCCATGAGACACAGAACGGGCTACCTGCTGGATTCAAGCGCTTTCCTTGCTGTCGCTGTCTTGCCATAAAGCCGTACAAGAGACTCCGAGAAAGCCCCAGCCCAACGGGGGATAGCACTGTTTTGGAGTTTCCGGATGGAAACTATCTAGGAGAAGAGCGATGCGAGTTGTCGGCATTGGTCAATGTTCGTGGGATTACCTGGCAGTTGTCGACTCTTTCCCTGCCAGCGACACCAAAACTGAAGTCAGCAACTGGCAGGAACAGGGTGGCGGTCCGGTTGCCACGGCGCTTGTTACACTCGCCCGACTCGGCGTACCCTGTGATTTTCATGGCGTAATCGGGGATGATCAGGAAGGCGAAAAAATCAAGAAATCTCTCCGTAGTGAAGGCATTGGCATATCTCTTCTTGTCACGCGAGAGAATGCCGTCTCACAGAAAGCATTTATAGCAATTGAACAAAGGACGGCAAAACGCACCATATTCTGGGAGCGGCCATCGGGGAACCCTCTGCTGCCCGAAGAGCTTCCCGGCACTCTTTTTGATGATTGCAGCTTCCTCCTTCTCGATGGTCTTATGTCGGAAGTATCGCTGTTCGCGGCAAAAAAGGCACAAAGCTTGGGAATTCCTGTGATGCTGGACGCCGGGAAAGTACGCTCTGGGACGCTGGAAATAGCAGGGTTGTGCGATTACCTGGTGGCATCGGAACAGTTTGCATGCGATCTCGGCTGGAAGGGAAATCCGGCAGGTTTTCAGGATCAAGCCAAAAGACTGGGCGCGGCTGTCGTTACCATTACCCTGGGTGGTCAGGGCAGCATAACCTACCGGAACAACGAAATCATTGTGATCCCGGCTTTTCAGGTCGATGCCCTGGACACGACCGGGGCCGGCGATGTCTTTCACGGCGCATATATTTTCGGACTTCTCGAAGGTCTCGACCTTGCCGACACCATCCGTTTCGCCTCCGCGGTTGCCGCCATGAAATGCCGCCGAATCGGTGGAAGGGCTGGAATACCGGACAAGGCAGAAGCGATCAGCTTCCTGGCAGAGCGGGGGATTACCCTTCAGCGTAAGGACTGATTTTGAAATTGTCCGGCAGCGAGTAATGATCACCGTTATGTCTAGACAGAAACAGTAAGTATGGTACATAGATAGAGAGAAAACTGAGGAGATGCCCGCCATGTCAACACCTAAAATCCTTCTGGTAGATGACACGAAGCTTTTCATTGAACTGGAAAAGAATTTCCTGAAACATTCACCGGTGCATGTCCTTACCGCCTCAAGCGGAGAAGAAGCGCTTGAGATCGCCATGCGGGAACGGCCGGACCTGATCTTCATGGACATAAACATGCCCGGCATGGGAGGCCTCGCCTGCTGTTCCACGTTGAAGGGCGACATGATGCTCAGCGCCATTCCCGTCGTCATGGTCTCGTCCTGCGGAAAAGATGAAGATCTGCAAGCATGCAAAAAAGCAGGCTGTGACGACTTCCTCAGCAAGCCGATCGACAGAAGGCTCTTTCTGGAAAAAGCCCGCTCTTTCCTGGAGACGATCAACAGAAGGGACGTTCGCGTCGCCTGCGAGGCTCCGGTAACCTTTACGCTGGACGGAGTCTCACGGTCAGGGGTTAGTGTCGATCTCAGCAGCGGCGGGGTCTACATTACGGAAGCCAGACCGGTGGACGAAAAAAGGGCTGTCACATTGGAAATAAAACTCCCCAACGCCACGGGAGAATCCATCAATGCGAAGGGAGTTATTGCTTGGGCAAACTGCCTGGGGAAGCGAAGAAAGATGACCCTCCCGCCCGGTTTCGGGGTGGAATTTACCGACATCACGGAAGAGGACAACAAGGTCATCAAAACCTTTGTCGAAGGCACCAGAGAAAAAGGATAACAACCTGAATAGAGTCAGGATACCTGAACACAATCCTGAATTTCCCGGCCATTAAAAGTACAATCGATAGCTCTAACTCCTTACACAGGCGAAATCGACTCACCAATCCCGCAAGCGGGCAAGAAGGCAGGCACCACGAAACGATACGTACGTCAACCCGGCAGCAAACAATGCCATGGGGCGGGTTCGAAAAAATGTCTCCCAGCGCCGTTCGAAAAATTCCAGGCACGGTGTCTTGCCCTGCCCCACGGGTACTTCGCTTCGGAAGTTTTTGCACATATCCAGGTAAAATGCGATTTGCCAGGCGTTCATGCTGACATAGTGACCAACGGAGAACCAGAATCTCATCCGGGCCATATACGGCAGTCCTTTGATCAGCAGCCGGATCCTGTCGAGAAAAGGAAAAAGCCGCAATCGTCCAGCCAAACTCTGTGTTGCATAAATCCCCGGCATGTCCCGAATAAAATCCTCCCGACCAACAGCATCCAGCGTCATGAGTATCATATTGAGAACTACTCGCTCAAGCAGCCCTTCCGTCTCGAAGCGCCGAACAGAAGTAACAAGTTCGACAGGAAGAAGCACCCAGGATCCCACGGAGCGAACGGTTTCCGCAAATCGGGTATCTTCCATGGCCAGGCATGACTGATCGAATGGGCCTGCCACGGCAAAAAAACGGCGACTCACCAGAAAACCCTGGTCCCCGTGAGTACAGCCGGTTCGGTCTAGGCGAGCCTTGCCTTCGGCAAAATAGTAAGAAAAGGGCATGCTTCCAGCCCTTTCCTGAAAACGGAGCGAAAACCGGGCGGCAGTGCATTCGCCCCCCGTGCTCCACTCAGTCTGACGAAGAAATGACAGTGCGTTAGCGAAAGCACAAGAATCCGGAAAACTGGAATCCGCATGAAGAAATAACAGATATTCTCCGGTCGCTTCACGGGCACCTGCATTCATCTGCTGAGCTCTCCCTTTCTCTGTTTGTATCAGCATCACTGAAAATGGAACGTCACTTATCAAATCGGAAACCCTTTGCACCGTGCCATCAGTTGAACCGCCATCGCAGAGAATGGCCTGGAAAGACACCCCCTGCTGTGCCGCCAACCCCTTCAGAAATGCCTCAATCCCTTCCGCCTCGTTCAAGATCGGGATAATTAGTGACAGATTGATTGTTGGTTCCGATGTATGCATATAACCTCACAAATACTCACTCTGTGAAAAACCGCAATTCCAGACTGCCTAACGCTTGCAAGATCCATCGACTGGCCAATTCGTCCCGGCATGACAGTTCCTCCTTGACCTCGATGTCCTTTTGACAGAAAATGGCGCACAGTGTGGTACTACCCCAAAGGAGTTGCGCATGCGCAAAAATACAGGAGAAGACTGTTTATTGAAATGGGATGCGCGGTTTCGAAACGAAACATGTGTTCTGGGGACAGATCCTTCCCAATATATTGTCGACAACATACAACTAATCATGTCGAATGTCCCAGGAACAAATGCCCTCGATATTGCCTGTGGCGAGGGAAGAAACAGCATCTATCTTGCGAAAAGAGGGTTCCATGTCACCGGTCTGGATATTTCCAAAGCTGGATTGGAGAAGGGTCGCCAGTGGATGGAACGGGAGGGAGTGAAGATCAACCTCCGCGTGGTAAATCTGGAAAAGTTTGAATTAACTGAAAAATACGATCTTATTCTCAACTGCAATTTTCTCCTGCGGGATCTTATTCCAAAGTCTGTAGCAGCACTGTCTCCCGGCGGAATTATCGTCATTGACACCCTGCTGGATTCACCCTTTGTCCCTACCACCCACAAAAAGGAGTACCTGCTCCAACCGGGAGAACTTGTCAGGATTTTCAAAGGGTTTCCAGGAGAAATCCTTTCACAGGAAGAAAGGCTTCATGATGATATGCCCACGGCAAAGCTGATTTATCGGAAGAAATAGCGGAAACAAATTTACGGGAATTGCTGGCGACATAAAGTCTGCACATCCTGCCGGTAAGTATTCGGTTAGCAGACAACTACTGTCCCAATCAAGTTACCGAAATTACTTCCTCATAGGTGGTAATACCTTCCATCATTTTTTTGATTGCCACCTGCCGCAGGGATACCATACCGTCCTCACAGGCGATTTTCTGAAGGTCAACCATCTCGATTCGTTCATTCAGCCTTGACCGCAAATTATCGCTGAATTCCATTACCTCAAAGATCCCGGTCCGGCCACGGTATCCGGTTCCCCGGCACTCCGTGCACCCCTCACCAAAATGCACCTTGTACAGCTTCTCCTCCATTCCCAGGAAAGCAATCTCCTCATCGGAAAGCTGTCTTTCTTTTTTACATGAAGGGCAGATGCAGCGCACGAGTCGCTGAGCGATGATGCCGATCACGGTCGATGAAATAAGAAATGATGGGACACCAAGATCCAAGAGCCTCGTTATGGAGGAAGGAGCATCATTCGTGTGCAGGGTCGAAAGAACGAGGTGTCCGGTAAGGGCTGCTTGGACAGCACTCTCAGAAGTCTCCTTGTCGCGAATTTCTCCCACCATGATGATATCAGGGTCTTGGCGGAGGATGGTTCGCAGCAGGGATCCAAAGGTAACGCCAACCCCGGCTTGAATACCCACCTGGTTGAACTCCTCCATGACCATCTCAATGGGATCTTCTATGGTTACCACGTTCACCTCCGGCGAAGCGAGAGTTCTCAGAGAAGAATACAGAGTCGTGGTCTTACCACTTCCGGTTGGTCCGGTAACAAGAATAATGCCGTTAGGCTTTCGAATAAATCCATTGTACAGCTGATACTCACGAGGATAAAAGCCGATACGGTCAAGATCCTGCATGAGGACCTCTGGATCGAATATCCTCACGACAACTTTCTCACCAAAGGCAACAGGGAGAGTCGAAACGCGCAACTCCACCTCCTTATCATGGTGATTGGTCTTGATTCTTCCGTCCTGCGGCCTCCTCTTTTCTGCAAGGTCCATACGCGAAAGCATCTTGATCCGTGACACAATCGGCAAGTGAAGGGGCTTTGGTATCGTGTGAATGTTATGTAACACCCCGTCAACCCGGAAACGTATCAGGGAAATGTCCCGTTTAGGCTCTATGTGAATATCGCTAGCCCTTTGATCAAAAGCATAGGTAAGAATGAATTCCACCGCACTGATAATATTCTTGTCGGTGCTCTCAATCTCGGAGTGCCCTTTCATCCTGACAAACTGCTCAAGATTGCCCAAGTCAACTGATGTCGAAGACTCATTCTGTGCTGACAGTATCGAGGCCCTGAAACCGAAAAACTCATGTAATATCTTAAGGATATCGCTTTTTGAGCTTAGAACGCGGTGGATTTTGACCCTTTTCAGATTCATCAGGGTCTCAATATCATCGTTGGCATAGGGATCGGCGACGGCGACGGTAATACTATTGCCTTGTTCGGCAAGTGGAACCAGGAGATGCTTCATAGCAAAGGGACGGGGAATGGAAGAGGTCACCACCTCGAGATCCAGCTTGAGTGGGTCAATTTTTACATACTGCATACCCACCATGTCCGCAATCACCCGGGTAATGACATCTTCGGTAAGGATCTTACCGTCACTGCCGGGGATCTCAAGGTTAAATGAGGAGATAACTTCAGCAGGCGTAGGCAGGATGGGGCTCTGAGCAAAACGACGTGAATAACCGGGGTGCTGGGTGTTTTTTAGCCTGGATATTTGGCCATCACTCTTAACCAGGATGTCCTGACACTGTTCTTCCGAAAGAAGTTTTCTCTTCAGAAGAGATTGGACAACATCATTTATCGCGAGTGATTTTTTATGGGGCATCGCATATCCTTTAATCAGGAAATTTCTATTGAATCAAGTTTTCCGTTAATCAATTTCAGCAGCAGCGGGGTAGTCACAACCGATAGCGAGAAAAGCCATGGCTGGAATCGAAAACGAGTACCTTCGCCATGTCAGCCTTTTTTTTGCTCATCGGCTATACGCAGGTGGTGGCAGTAAATTTTTATCGCCCCAGTTATTGGAATTGCGAGCAGGATTCCCCAAAAGCCAAGCAATTCACCTAGTATCATGATCATGATTATCGTAACAAGAGGGTTGAGGTCCATCGATTCCTTGAATATCAGAGGTTTTATGACATACCCTTCAAAAAAATATATCGCGGAAAAAACTGCACATACTTGGAGAAGAATGCCCCCGCTCTGGTATTCCGCGTAGGCAAAGAAAAGTGGTGGAATTGTTGCCAGAATAACGCCGATGATTGGAATGATTGACGCGACTCCGGCAAAAATCCCGGAGAACAGCGGATGATTAACCCCAAGGAGGATCATAGCAACTGTAGACAAGAGCGCAACTATCACAGAAACTATCAACTGACCACGGAGGAAACCACCGATACTTCTGTTAATATCACGACCAACCGACACGAGAAAGTCACGGTTCGAAGAGGGAAGCCAGCGTAGTATTCCCGCCAGAGATTCTGCTTTATAATAGAGCATGAAAAAGACCAGAACCGGAGACAATAGGAAGTTGAAGAGATTGAAAACAACGCTGGAAACTGCTTCGTACATTCCTGCACCGAGCTTGCCAAGAAGGCGGTCCGCACCAGCCTGAACATAATTAACCAGCCATTGCCATTCTTCTGCAGCATATGCAGTACCAAAGCGACCCTTTAGATCAACCGCCATGCTCTTGAAACGCTGCACGTACCCGGGCAGTTCTTGGACAAGCATTCCCCAGCGCATGTTGAGAAGGGGGAAAAGAAAAATAATGCAGAAAATAGCGAGAATTGTGAGAAAAGTGTAGAGAATGAGGATGCCATATATCCTCCGGATTCCCTTTCTTTCAAGCATTAGTACAAATGGGTCAAAGAGGTATGCCAGGACAAAGGATAACAGCAGGCAGGAAATAGAATGTTGAACAGCATAACAAAAAGCAAATAAAACTGAAAGTACGATGAGTGTAATTCCGGTTCTTTGGACCGACGACATATTTTGAGTCATAGGCATACCTTCCTTAAGACACATGGACCTGTATGCAGTCAGTATAATTCAGGTCATTTATAGAGGTCTGCACCATGAGCCCAAACGTGTGGCGGTCTCCGGAATAATTCGCAGAAACACATCAGTGATGATCATCAGACAAAAAGATATCATTGTTTTCCAACCAATTTCGTATTCGCGCGGAAATCAGTTCGTCCTTAAGAGCGAGAAGCCGTTCTGTTTCTTCCGGGTAGAAAGAAAGGATCTCTTCTAACCTCCCAAAAGTTTGTTTTCCCATCAACGATCGTTCCAACAGGCCTTTCAAAGAGCTATTTGTCATTCCCTTAATAAACTCATGGAGTAATTGTCTCTCTTGATCGTAATCAAAATCAGGAATTTGGAGATAACGATCTTCATTTGCCTCAATTTCCTCCCAAAAATCATCGTCCTCATAGTCTACGGGAACGGAGAAAATCTCTCCAGTATCACGGTCAATAAAAAAGACCGTTTCAGCGTCGACATTTTCGAACGCTTCCAAGAGGTCATCCCAGACTATCTCGACATCACGCATGAAACCCATAGCAAATCCTGCTCCTCATGGAAAAGATAAAAGGAATTTCAATCCATGACCTTTACCTTTTCCTGACAATTGGTTATAGTGACCCTATGAAAAGGGTTTTTATCGCCGATGCGCACCTACGGAGTCCAAGTGACGATAACTATCAATTATTATTACACTTCCTGTCTGATATCCGCGGCACGGTAAAAACCCTGTTTATACTCGGCGATCTTTTTGAGTTCTGGATAGGCTACGATGAAAAAACATTTCCACACTACCTGCCAGTATTGGACAGCTTGCAAAAACTGGCTGAATCAGGAGTAGAGATTGTCTACTTCGAAGGGAACCACGATTTTCATCTTGGCAAGTTTTTCTCGGAAACCCTTCGGGCAACTATTTATACAAAACCTGCAATTCTAGACTTGGATGGTAAGCGAGTTTATATTTGCCATGGTGACCAGATAAATATACAGGATTATGGATACAGGCTCCTAAGGTTTCTGCTTCACAGCCGCGCAACAAAAGCACTTTTCCCTCTTTTCCCGTCCTCTCTGGTTTTCAGCATTGCTAAACACCTATCATGTCGAAGCAAAAAACACCATCAAGAAAGAAACAAGAAAAAGGATTATAAATCATTACTTAAGCGTTTTGCTGACTCTCAGTTCAATAATGGTTGTGATGCAATCGTCACAGCACATTTTCACTTCCCACATCTTTCAATAGCGGAGAATGGGGAGACACTCCTTTCGTTAGGAGACTGGATAACTCAGTTCACCTATGGTGAGTTGTCATCAGGCAAATTCTCCCTCCACTCATATCGATAATGCTCCAAGGCTTGGCATGGCATATACATACCCAGACAGTCCTCAGAACTTTCAAATTCAGTCTCATTTATCTGTGTAAGGAAAATAACTGCAGGTAGTTTGCTACACGCTCTTCCAAGGTCGGCGCATCAATAAGATCGCAAATCTCATCCGACACATAATCCCGGCAAACAGCCGGCCGTGTTGGATAGATTAAGCAACTACCGTTAGTGCCCAGATGGAGGCACGGCTCTCCCACTGGTTTCGAGAGTGTTGATATGTCGGGAGCCGTACAACAAGTCGCGCAGCGTCGGCAGTTCATGATAATTTTAAAAACGCACAGCCAGAATAAAAGCGCAGAGAACTAAACTAATGTCATTCATTAAGGTACAGCCTCCCCCTTAGTAGTCAGCCCCAGAGACTCTTTTTCTTCAAAAAATTGCTCCAGAGCCTGCTCTCCAAGGTACGTTGCTTTAATTTTCCATTTATCCTGATTTATTATGAGGGCGACAATTGCTATTTGAGGGTCTTCGACTGGTGCATAAGCTGCAAACCAGGAATAGTGTCCAGAAGGGTCTGTTCCATTAATAGATCCCGTTTTGGCCGCAACATTTATTGAAGCCAACAGCGGGCGACCACGCCTGTCATGAAAAGCTTTCCGTGACGTACCCTTAGTTACGGTAGTTAACAGCATCCTGGTTAACTGATCGGCTGTTTCCTTTATAACCAGCTGTCTGATGCTCTTGGACTGAATAGAGTACAGCACCTTATCTCCCTTATCTCGGATCTCCTTGGCGAGAAGAGGGGTCATCATTGTGCCTTGGTTAGCAAGTGCAGCCATTATTACCGCGGCATGGAAAGGAGATATTTTAACTTCCCTACCTAGTCCCGCGCCCATTAATTTCAGTTGGCTGTCATCGTTAGGAACAGCGGCTCTGCTGGGGATAACTGGCGTTCCGGGAAAGAGAGTCTGGTTGAACCCAAACCGTTGCGCATAGGTCATTATCGAATCAACACCGACATAATCACTCGCGAGACGTCCAAAAACAGGATTAATAGACTTTCCTAAAGCTAACGAAAGTGGCATTGATTGAGTTGACTGCCCGGGATACACACCCCAATATTTAGGGTTTTCTGAGTAAGAAGATCCCCTATATTCAAAAAGTGTATCAGGCTCAACCTTTTTCATCTCCAGTGCCGCGGCCGCCGTTATTATCTTAAAAAGTGAAGCCATGGGATAGAGATTAAAGCAAGCAGTGTTTCCCCAGCCCGCATTAACGGAGGAGTAACCGGTCATTGCGAGTATTTTGCCGCTTTTAGGTTCAATAGCGACAAAAACTCCATAAGGCACATCCTTGCTTCGCATAATTTCTTGCACCCGCATTTGAAGGGCAGGATTAATGGTAAAAAGAATTGATCCGCCACCATTAAGAGGTGCAATCAATTCGTTACCTTTCTGGCGAGCAGAATTTAACAAACCAGATGCGACTTGAAATGATTTATTGGAATCTGTTCTCAGATTTGAAGCCTGAACAGTGACACTGTTAAGACCTATAAATTTGGTGATTTTAGGACCTAATGATTTAATAACAAAAGCAAGGGGATAGATAGCAAGAAGAACTGCCAAAATGGGGAGCACAACACGAAGTCGCTTTTGCTTCTGTCTGCTGTTTCCTGTAAATCTAAAAGAATTTCTCGGTTTATTATTGCCTTTAGAAAAGATTGTGAATATTTTAGGTTTTTTTGAAAAGTATTTTAAGTCATGCATTGTGTCATCTTTTGTTGTTTCACTTAGTATTTGATCAAGAAATGAGATAAAATGAGCTATAAATATTGACACTATAAGATACGGGAGAATCTTTGTCAACGTTGGCTATCACCAGTGAAACAAAGGTTGCATAAAATAATGACAAGAAATTTCAAAAAAAAGACAGGTAGATAAATCTACCTGTCTTGTTCCATACGACTTAGCTACTATTCAGAAACTTAAAGTCAAAGTTATTATTCAGCTTCCTTAACAACCTCTTGTTCAACTTCAACAACTATCTCATCAGAAGTAGTACTTGTGTCGTCTGTAACTGTCTCTTCCACAAGTTTCACCGGAGCAGGGCTCTTAGCTTTTTTCTTCGGCACTTTTTTGATGAGTTCTTCTTCAACAAGTTCAATTACGGAAAGTGGCGCTGCATCACCTGGACGAATTCCAAGTTTAATAATTCTGGTGTAACCACCAGAACGTTCCTTATAGCGAGGCGCTATCGCACTAAACAGTTTAGTGACTGTCCCTTTGTCTCGTATGTAGGAAGCAGCCTGCCGGATTGCATGAAGGTCACCCTTTTTCCCAAGAGTAATCATTTTTTCGGCAATAGGACGAAGTTCTTTTGCTTTTGCATCCGTAGTAACTATTCTCTCGTGAGTTAAAAAAGACGTTACCATGTTGCGAAACATTGCAACCCTGTGACTGGTAGTCCTTCCTAATCTTCTCCCTGACTTATTGTGGCGCATTCTACGATATCCTTTCTCTCAACTGCAAACTGTCTGATTATTCTTCTTCCTGACGTTCACCACGAATTCTTCGCAAAACTTCTGGATCTGGAAAGCTTTCAATAGACATCCCGAGAGTAAGTCCCATATCTGCAAGAACATCTTTAATTTCATTCAATGATTTGCGCCCAAAGTTCTGCGTCTTCAACATTTCTGCTTCAGATCGTGATACTAATTCACCGATCAGCTTAATACCAGCATTCTTCAAGCAGTTAGCTGACCGTACGGAAAGTTCAAGTTCATCAACTGTACGATAAAGGTTTTCATTTATCCTATCTCTATCTTCTTCAACCTCGAACTCTTCAACCTCTTCTGCTTCTTCATCAAAATTAATGAATATCGTAAGTTGTTCTTTTAATATCTTTGCTGCAAAAGCCAGCGCATCTTCAGGAGAAACACTTCCATCAGTCCACAACTCTATTACTAACTTATCGTAGTCAGTCATCTGACCGACACGCGCGTTGGAGACGCTAAAATTAACTTTTTTTATGGGGCTAAAAATTGAATCTATCGGAATGGTACCCACTGGGGCTTTTTCATCCCTATTTCTATCTGCTGAAATATATCCCTTTCCAAGTTTTACAACCATTTCCACTTCAAAATTTGCATCTTTTGAGCAGGTAGCAATATGTTGTTCAGGATTTAGTATTTCAATATTCGGATCTGTTACAATACTTCCTGCAGTAACTATTCCTTCACCTTTATGCACAATCCGGATAGTACGCGGTTCATAACCATGCATCTTAAGTCGCACTGATTTAAGATTCAAAACAATATCGGTAACATCTTCGGTAACACCAGGGATTGCAGAAAACTCGTGTAGAACACCTTTAATTCTTACCGAACATATTGATGCCCCCTGCAAAGAAGACAACAATACTCTACGCAATGAATTTCCTAAAGTAGTACCAAACCCACGTTCAAAAGGTTCCGCATAAAATTTGCCATATGTGTTAGAAAGAGTCTCTGCTTCAACCTGGACCTTTTTGGGTTTGATCAGGTCTCTCCAATTTTTATACATCAATATCCTCCCAGGAGCACATCTCTAGAAACTATTACTTTGAGTAGAGCTCTACTATAAGTTGTTCCTGGATCGGTGTCGTTATATCCTCTCTTACCATCAGAGATTTGACTTTACCGCTAAAAGTATCCTTATCCAGTTCCAGCCATTGCGGAATACCGCGACGGACAACAGCTTCCAAAGCCTCTAGAATTGCACCGATTGAACGACTCTTTTCCCGCAAAGCTATAACGTCGCCGACTTTCACTTGATAGGAGGGGATATCAACACGACGTCCATTAACGGTGAAGTGGCCTTGCCGGACAAACATACGAGACTGAGTCCGTGAAGAAGCAAATCCCAATCGATATAAAATGTTATCCAGCCGACTCTCCAACAGAAAAAGAAGATTTTCTCCAGTGACACCCTTCGACCTGTCTGCCTTCTGGAAATACCCTCTAAACTGCTTTTCTAGTATACCGTATATGCGCCTAACCTTCTGTTTTTCACGAAGCTGTATGCCGTACGAAGAAACCTTCACACGAGCCTGACCATGTTGCCCCGGAGCATAGTTTCTACGCTTAATTGCACACTTATCGGTAAAGCATCTCTCACCCTTAAGAAATAGCTCCATATTTTCTCTTCTGCACAATCTGCAGCTAGGACCAGTATATCTAGCCAATTAAAACCTCCTTCGATGTAAAGAGTTAAACTCTTCTTCTTTTGGGCGGGCGACATCCATTATGTGGAATGGGAGTCACATCACGTATGAAACTAATTGAAAAACCAACTGACTGTAAGGCCCGCAGGGCAGACTCTCGACCAGAACCAGGGCCTTTAACATAAACTTCTATATTTCTAACCCCATGCTCTTGCGCTTTTTTTGCAGCGTCTTCTGCTGCAATCTGCGCGGCAAAAGGAGTACTTTTTCGTGAACCCTTAAAACCTTTACTCCCAGAACTAGACCACGCCAAAACGTTTCCATTTTGGTCAGTAATCGTAATCATAGTATTATTAAAGGTAGCCTGAATATGCGCTACGCCATTTGGTATATGCTTTTTTTCTTTTTTCTTACGAACGACCTTACGAGCAGGGTTAGCCATTGTTCCTCCGAAGACTTAAACTATTTCTTTTTACCAGCAACGGTTCTTGCAGGACCTTTTCTGGTTCTGGCATTTGTTTTGGTTCTCTGGCCGTGTACCGGCAAACCTTTTCTATGGCGAAGACCACGGTAGCAGCCAAGATCCATGAGCCTTTTAATATTCATGGATATTTCTCTGCGCAGATCACCTTCGACCTTGCAGCTTTTATCAATACAATCTCTGATTCGAGCTACCTCAGGTTCGGTAAGATTCTCTGTTGTTGTATTACAATCAACATCACTCTCAGCGAGTATCTTCTTTGCAGTAGACCTTCCGATTCCGAAGATGTACGTCAGCGCAATTTCAATCCGTTTATTTTTTGGTAGATCAATACCTGTTATACGTGCCAATGCCGACTCCTCCTGATTACACTATTATCCTTGCCTTTGAGTATGTTTCGGAATATCGCAGATTACGCGGACAATTCGTTTACGTCGAATTATCTTACATTTGTCGCACATTTTCTTTACCGATGCTCGTACTTTCATGAGAGACCCTTTCACGTTACTACTACAAGTTTCTGAATTTATAATGTAAATTATGCCTATTTGTATTTTGCTAATTAATCTTCGTAAGGATTTCGGGTCCATTTACCGTTATTGCCACGGTATGTTCAAAATGAGCCGAAAGTCCTCCATCTATAGTTACAGCTGTCCAACCATCTGAAAGCACTCTTACTTCTGGACCTTTTTCGTTTATCATCGGCTCAATCGCAAAAACCATACCTTGCTTCAGCTTGACACCACGACCCGGCTTACCGAAATTTGGGATCTGGGGGCTTTCGTGGAGACTGCGTCCGATACCATGACCCACGAATTCACGAACTACAGAAAAACCGTTCTTTTCAGCATGTTGTTGAACTGCCGCAGAAATATCGGAAAGATTATTATTTACGAGAGCTTTTTCTATTCCTTTATATAAAGCCTCTTCCGTTACATTGATAAGAGCAGAGGCATTTTTATCAACACTGCCAACCGCTACGGTAATAGCCGCATCTCCGTAAAAGCCGTCAAAAACCACACCGAAATCGATACTCAGGATATCGCCACTCTGAAGCTCAATATTTGTTGGAAATCCATGCACCACTTGATTGTTTACTGAACAGCACAACGAAAACGGATAGCCGCTATAACCCTTAAAAGCTGGAACCGCAAGACTCTTACGTGCGTGACTTTCAGCAAACTGATCCAAAGATAAAGTTGTAATCCCTGGCTTAATCTTTTGCCGTAACAACTCGAGGGTTTCAGAAACAATCTGACAAGGACCCTTCATCCTCTCAATTTCGAGAGAAGACTTAAGAATTATCACGTATCGATCCTTCAAGGACCTTTTCAATTCTACTTTGAATGTCTTCTATAGCACCAATTCCTGAAATTGGGCGCAAAATCATTTTTTCAGAATAGTAATTTATTAAAGGTGCTGTCTTTTGATAATATTCATTCAGACGCTTTCGCATCGTTTCAACCCTATCATCATCACGTTGATAAAGAGCCGACCCACAAAGATCACAAATGCCAGACACTTTCGGCGGATCATAAATCACATGGTAGCCCTTGCCGCAATTCTCGCACATTCTTCGGCCGCTGATCCTGGTTAAAAGCTCATCATCTTCCACAGTCAGTGACAATACATGCTCAATTTGTTTACCTAACCTGGCTAGCATTGAATCAAGAGAATCTGCCTGTGCCACAGTTCTCGGGAAACCATCAAGAATGAATCCGCTGCTGCAGTCAGCAGCTTGCAACCTTTCCTCCACAATCCCTACAACTACCTCATCAGGAACCAGCGAACCACTATCCATAAAAGATTTCGCCCGAACTCCCATTGGGGTCCCAGCACGAACTGCATTCCTGAGGATAACACCGGTAGAAATTTGTGGGACGTGTAACGCTTCGCTTAAAAGACAGGCCTGTGTACCCTTACCAGCACCTGGTGGTCCTAAGAAAATTAAATTCATGACGGCAACTCCATCCGAGACTAGCGCCTGCCCTTAATTCTTACACCCTTCATAAAACCTTCATAATTACGGGTAATTAGATGAGATTCTATTTGAGAAACTGTATCCATCCCAACTCCTACAACAATTAATAAGGCAGTCCCACCAAAATAAAAGGGAAGCTTAAAGCTGCTAATCAATATAGAAGGCAATACACAGACAATCGAAATATAAATTGCACCGGCAAAAGTCAGTTTCGTAAGAACCCGGTCAAGATATTCAGACGTCTCTTTACCAGGACGAATCCCAGGGATATAGCCACCATGTTTTTTAATATTCTCTGCCACATCCACAGGGTTAAAGGTAACAGCCGTATAGAAATAACAAAAAAAGACTATAAATGCAACATAAAAAAGCTCATATACCCAGTTACCAGGACTGAAGCTTTGGGCAATGCTTTTTACCATAGGAATATTGATAAAGTTTGCGATTGTGGCAGGAAACATGATTATTGATGAAGCAAAAATTGGCGGGATGACCCCGGCCATATTAACTTTAAGTGGAAGATGCGAGGTTTGCGCTCCATATGACTTGAGACCAACGACTCGTTTAGCATAATGGATCGGGAGCCTTCTTTGACCTCGTTCAACGAAAACAATCGCAGCAATAACGGCGAGCATAAATATGACAGTAAATAAAAGCACAAAAAGTGGCAACTCACCATGGGACGTCAATCTATAGCTATTAATTAGGGCAACGGGAATTCTTGCAACAATACCTGCAAAAATGATCAGTGAAATTCCGTTGCCTATACCTTTTTCAGACATCTGCTCCCCCATCCACATGATGAAAGCAGTGCCAGCAGTCAAGGTTATCACCGTCATAACCCGAAAGCCCCAACCTGGAGAAGGAACAACCAATTCGCCTGCAGGGCCAGTCATAGATTCAAGACCAATACTTATGCCGAGAGCCTGAACAACACTCAATACAATTGTCCCATACCTTGTATACTGTGTTATTTTTTTTCGTCCAGCCTCGCCTTCTTTCGAAAGTTTTTCAATTGATGGAACAACAACTGTCAGTAGTTGAAAAATAATTGAAGCAGAAATATACGGCATTATACCGAGCGCAAACACGGTAAGTTTTTCAAGTGCTCCGCCAGAAAACATATCGAACATGCCAAGGAGAGTACCTCGCGCTTGCTCAAAGAAGTGTGCCAACGCTGTGCTATCGATACCAGGAGTCGGGATGTGGCAGCCTACCCGATATACAGCGAGCATTGCTAAAGTGTAGAAAACCCTTTTTTTTAAATCAGGGATTCTGAATATATTTTGTAAAGCAGATATCAAAACGGCAGCTCCTGAAGCGTACCACCAGCAGCAACTATTTTTTCGCGAGCAGTAGCACTGAATTTATGTGCGGAAATAGTTAAAGGCTTGGTAATCTCTCCAGTTGCAAGAATTTTAACTGGTAGTGATGCTTTTGAAAGAAGACCATTTTCTTTCAGCAATTCTAAAGTTATGACTGAATTTGCAGGAAATTTTTCAAGATCAGTAAGTTTGATCAAAACAAACTCTTTTTTACAGAGAGGGGTAAAACCTCTCTTTGGTAGACGACGTTGCAAGGGCATTTGCCCACCTTCGAAGCCAGGCTTAATACTACCACCGCTACGTGCCTTTTGGCCTTTGTGACCTTTAGTAGCAGTTTTGCCGTGGCCAGAACCAGCGCCGCGCCCAATTCTTTTACGTTTTTTTGTTGACCCTTCTGAGGGCCTTAAATTATTTAAATCCATCGTAGTACACCCCATGGTATTATTCTTCAACTTTAACTAAGTGCTGGACCTTATAAATCATGCCTCTTGTTTCCGGTGTATCCGGTAAAGAAACAGTTTTAAGTCTCCTGGTGAGACCCATCCCAATTAGGACTGCCCGATGACTTGCAGGTTTTCCGATATGGCTCCTGATAAGTGTTACTTTAAGTTTGCCTTGCATTTTATCTGTGTCTCCCTTGAAACAATGCTATTCAACAACACCCCTGCGTGCGGCGACTTCTTGAGGACTTCTAAGCATTGCAAGCCCAGCGACGGTGGCCTTGACAACGTTATGGGGATTATTTGACCCCAAACATTTCGACAGGATATTGTGTACACCCGCAGCTTCCAAAACGGCTCTAACAGCGCCTCCGGCAATCACACCAGTACCTGCAGAAGCTGGTTTCATGAACACCCGGCCAGCACCGAACTTGCCAAGAACCTCATACGGAATAGTTTGTTCTTCGAGTGGAACACGAATAATGTTTTTCTTTGCCTGCTCAACGCCCTTTCTTATTGCTTCGGGGACTTCGTTGGCTTTTCCCAAACCGTAGCCGACATGGCCATTGCCGTCACCAACAACAACCAGCGCTGAAAAACTAAATCTTCGTCCACCCTTAACAACTTTTGCGACACGGCTTATATGGACAACTTTGTCTGTCAAATTAAGTTCATTAGGATTGATCTTAACCAAGTATAGCCTCCTGATTCATTCTTCTCAAAAAGAGAGTCCGTTTTCTCTGGCCGCATCAGCTAACGCCTTGATACGTCCATGATAAAGAAAACCATTTCTGTCAAACACGACGCTGGTTATTCCCTTTTCAAGAGCAACCTTTGCTATTGAAGCACCAACTTTTTTTGCAGCTTCAATGTTTCCCGTATATTTGAGGTCGTCATTAACAGCATCGAGCAGAGTGGATACGGACGCAAGTGTTGACCCATTTGTGTCATCAATTAGTTGAGCATAAATGTGCTTTGCACTTTTAAATATATTAAGCCGTGGGCGATCCGATGCACCTCTGATTTTTTTTCGTACGCGAATTTTTCGCTTTAATCTAGAAAGACTTTTTTGAGATTGAGAACTCACTTTAACACTCCTTACAGAAAGGTGCTATTTCTTCCCGGTTTTCCCGGCCTTACGAAGAATTTTTTCATCGGAATACTTTATACCTTTACCCTTATAAGGCTCAGGCGGGCGGAATGATCTGATTTTTGCAGCGGTCTGACCTACAAGTTCTTTATCAGCACCACGCACGAATACCTTGGTCATTTTCTCGACCTCTATTGATATCCCTGCGGGTAGCGGAAAATTAATCGGGTGAGAGTAACCGAGGGCTAAAGTTAACACGTCGCCCTTAACTTCAGCACGATAACCAACACCGGTAATGTCAAGAATTGTCTCGAATCCTTTTGTAACCCCGACAACCATATTATTAACCAGTGACCGAGTTAACCCATGGTAAGATCTCGATTTCGGATCATCAGCAGTTCTACTTACCAATATTTGTTTATTATCATCGAGCAGTATTGAAATCCCTTCCACCATAGTCCTGGAAAGGGTCCCTTTGGGCCCTTCTACCTTAACAAGTAAATCGTCAAGAGTGATTTTGACACCACTCGGTATTTCTATTGGAAGCTTCCCAATTCTAGACATGATTAATACTCCTCAAATCTGTTCTTACCAAACTGTACAGAGAATCTCACCACCGACAAGAGACTCACGAGCCGATTTATCGGTAATAACTCCCTTCGATGTAGAAAGGATAGCCACACCAAGTCCATTTTTAACTTTAGGAACATTACTGCCTTTGACATAAACCCTGCTGCCAGGCTTGCTTATTCTTTTTATCTCGGTAATTACTCCATCTTTTTCATCAATATATTTTAGATAAACTCGCAGTATTCCCTGCTTGTCATCAGCAATAACTTTATAGTTTTTAATAAACCCTTCACTTCTCAAGACAGTTGCAATATTTACTTTGAGATTTGAAGAAGGAATATCAACTTTTTGAAGTTTTACCATGTTTGCATTTCTGATTCTGGTAAGCATATCTGCTATGGGGTCAGTCATTGACATTTAAGTCACTCCTCTAACTTTAACGTAGGTAGTTTACCAGCTCGATTTGATTACGCCTGGTAACTGTCCGCTTGAAGCCAGTTTTCTTAGACAAATCCTGCACATTTGAAATTTGCGGTAGAAAGCTCTCGGTCGACCACAAAGCGGGCAACGATTATGTGCTCTAACTTTGAACTTTTCAACTCGTTGAGCCTTTAATATCATAGACTTTTTAGCCACTGGTGTCCTCCAAACGGATTAGTTCCTAAAAGGCATACCCATTATTTTTAAAAGGGCCCTGCCTTCTTCATCTGTTTTTGCAGTTGTCACTATAGAAATGTTAAGGCCTTTAACTTTATCGACCTTATCATAATCAATTTCAGGAAAAATTAATTGCTCTTTAATTCCTAGAGAATAGTTTCCTCTACCATCAAAACCCTTGGCCGAAACGCCTTTAAAATCGCGGACCCTGGGGAGAGAAATATTCATTAATCGATCGATAAATTCATACATACGATCTTTACGCAAAGTCACCATACAACCTATTGGCATTCCCTGACGAAGTTTAAAGGAGGCTATAGACTTCTTAGCTTTCGTAATTACTGCCTTCTGCCCTGTTATTGTTGCAATTTCATCAGCAGCAGAATCAAGTATTTTAACATTCTGGATTGCTTCGCCAAGTCCCATGTTAACAACTATTTTCTCCAACTTGGGAACTTGCATAACATTCTTATAACCAAATTCCTTCATCAACTGAGGAATGATTTCCTTCGTATAAACTTCCTTTAACCTCGCCATTTACTCCTCCGTCTATTTATCAAAGGCCACGCCGCACTTTACGCATAGGCGTGCTTTTTCGCCGTTTTCAAGCAAGGCTTTCTTAACCCTGACAGGTTTCGTGCACTTTGGACAAAACAACATGACATTGGAGATATGGATAGGTGCCTCTTTTTCTTCAATGCCACCTGGTTGATTACCTTTAGCGCGGATATGCTTTTTGATCAAATTCAGACCTTCAACTACAACGCTTTCCTTTTTTGCAAAAACTCGCAAAATTTTCCCAGTCTTCGCATTATCCTTGCCAGCAATGACCATTACCATGTCGTCTTTTTTTACTCGCATTTTCTTGCCTTGCATCTTTGTTCTCCTGAAGAAATTTAAAGTACTTCCGGTGCGAGCGAAATAATCTTCATGAATTTCTTAGCTCTTAATTCCCTGGCGACAGGTCCGAAAATACGAGTGCCAACAGGTTCTTTTGCGTTATTGATCACGACTCCGGAATTGTCATCGAAACGAATGTACGAACCGTCAGGGCGGCCGATTTCTTTTGCTGTCCTGACAACAACGGCCTTAACCACGTCGCCTTTTTTAACCTTTGAGTTAGGTATGGCTTCCTTCACAGAGGCAACAATGATATCGCCAATACTTGCATATTTCCTTTTTGAACCACCCAACACCTTGATGCAATAAAGTTTTTTTGCGCCTGAGTTGTCTGCCACATCAAGTATCGTTTGCATCTGTATCATCTGAAGGCTCCTACCTTATGAAGTCCTCTCAAGAACTTGCTTCACTTTCCAGTGTTTGTCCTTGCTGAGAGGTCTGGTTTCTATAATCTGAACTCTATCACCAATTTTACAAGTATTTGTTTCGTCATGCGCTTTATACTTAACGCTGGTCTTAATGTATTTATTATATTCCGAATGTTTTACCAGGTGTGAAACCTTGACAACAACGGTTTTCTGCATTTTATCACTTACTACTACGCCAACCTGTGTTTTTCTATTTCCCCGCTCGCTCATGGTTTCCTCGCCTTACCCTCTCTTTTCCCTGAGTATGGTCTTCAACCTCGCAATGTCCTTTTTCAAGGCAGGCAGTTTAGCCGTGTTCTCTAAACGACCTGTGTGAAGCTGAAACTTGACATTAAATAGTTCCTTCTTGAATTCCAGTTCTTTTGAGCAAAGCTGCTCAATCGACAAATTTCTAAGATCTTTACTGTTCATTACTGACCTTCCTTGAAACGAATTTCGTGGAAATAGGAAGTTTGAAAGCCGCAAGCCGCAATGCTTCACGAGCAACTTCCTCCGAAACACCTTCCATCTCATAAATTATTCGTCCGGGTTTTACTACGGATACCCAAGAATCAGGAGATCCTTTACCCTTGCCCATTCGTGTCTCAGCAGGCTTAGACGTCAAGGGTTTATGCGGGAACACACGAATCCATGTCTTCCCACCCCTTTTTATGTATCGTGTCATGGCAATACGTGCAGCTTCAATCTGTTTAGAATCAAGCCAACCACACTCTGTTGCCTGCAATCCATATTCACCAAAGGCTAAAGTTACTCCCCGCTGAGGAGCACCTTTCATTTTGCCTTTCATCTGTTTTCTATGTTTAACTCTCTTGGGCATTAACATCGCGACAAGCTCCTATACTATTTTTTCCCAGGGAGGACTTCACCTTTAAAAATCAGAACCTTTACACCAATAATACCATATGTCGTTTTTGCCTCTGCAAAACCATAATCAATATCTGCGCGGAGAGTATGGAGTGGCACCCTACCTTCACGGTACCATTCTGTTCTGGACATTTCAGCACCACCTAACCTGCCAGAACATGTTATTCTGATGCCTTTAGCACCAAACTTTAATGCGGTAGTTACGCTTTTTTTCATTGCTCGACGAAACGCAATACGACGCTCCAATTGCAAAGCAACATTTTCAGCGACTAATTGCGCATCAAGTTCAGGCTTCCGCACTTCCTGAATATTTAGAAATACTTCTTTATCGGTAAGTTTTGCAAGCTCTTTTTTTAGTGTTTCAACCTCAGAGCCCTTCTTACCTATTATTAGCCCGGGTCGCGCAGTAAAAATATTAATTTTTGCCTTGTTAGCTGCGCGTTCGATCTCTATTTTAGACACACCGGAGTGATACAGTCTTTTTTTGAGAAAACTTCTAAGCTTAAGATCTTCATGGAGAAGCTTTGCATAATCAGCCTCTGCGTACCACTTAGAATCCCAAGTTTTAATGACACCCAGCCTAAAACCTATAGGATTAACTTTCTGGCCCAAACTTCACCTCCGACTGATTTCTTATTTCTTCTCCGATAAAACCACGTGTATATGGCTTGTCGGTTTTCTAATTTTACTGGCACGACCCATTGCCCTGGGCAAAAAGCGCTTGAGAACAGATCCAGCATTAACATAAATAGTTTTCACATACAGTGAATCAACGTCCGAGACGCCTTTTTGCTCTGCATTGGCAACTGCGGATCTGAGCAAGTTAGAAATCAGCTTTGCAGATGGCTGGGGAGAAAATTTTAGCATATTCAATGCTGACTGAATTTCTCTACCACGAATCATATCAACCACAAGCCGTGTCTTCCTTGGTGAAATACGGGCAAAGGTTAGCTTGGCACTTGCTTCCATGTATCACTCCTTAATCGATTACTTCTTTTTCAACTTGCTTTTTTTATCGGCAGCATGCCCGTAAAAAGTTCTTGTAGGCGAAAACTCACCAAGCTTATGCCCAACCATGTTTTCAGTTACGAAAACTGGAATAAACTTTTTACCGTTATGAACAGCAAAAGTTAAGCCGATAAAATCAGGAATAATAGTTGACCGTCTTGACCATGTTTTGATAATTTTTTTAGAGCTAGGGCCCTCTGCCTGAGCCTTTGCAATAACATGCCCGTCAACAAAAGGTCCTTTTTTGATTGATCTTGCCATTGACTGATCCCTTTAATGCTTTTGATTATTTGCGTGGTTTTATTATAAAACGAGAAGAAGTCTTATTTGTTCTTGTTTTATATCCTTTGGTCGGGATACCCCAAGGTGTAACAGGGTGACGACCACCGGATGTACGACCTTCGCCACCACCGTGAGGATGGTCAACCGGGTTCATTGCAACTCCCCTTACTTTAGGCCGTTTACCAAGCCAGCGAGAGCGTCCGGCTTTCCCCAGTGAAACATTTTCATGATCAAGGTTTCCTACTTGGCCAATTGTCGCATAACATTCCTGAAGAATCATACGAACTTCACCAGAAGGAAGTTTAACTTGTGAGTACTTACCTTCCTTGGACATCAATTGGCAAAAAGTGCCTGCACTTCGGGCAAGCTGTGCACCTTTTCCGATCTTTAACTCTATATTATGTATAATAGTTCCCAAAGGGATTGCCTTGAGCGGGAGAGCATTTCCTGGCCGGATATCTACTTTTTCACCGGCCACAATCGTATCACCGACTTTGACTCCATCAGGTGCTACAATATAGCGCTTTTCTCCGTCGGCATAAACAAGCAGTGCAATACGCGCACTTCTGTTTGGATCATATTCAATAGAACGAACCGTAGCCGGGATATCTCGCTTATTGCGAAGAAAGTCAATCAGGCGATACTTTCTTTTATGCCCCCCCCCTATATGTCGAGAGGTAAGCCTGCCAAGATTGTTTCTACCGCCAGTCCGCTTCAGTGTTACGACCAGTGATTTCTCAGGTTTCGAAACCGTAATTTCATCAAAAGTCGAACAGGTCTGGTGTCTTCTTCCGGCTGATGTTGGTTTATAACTTTTTATTCCCATTTATTCCAACCCCATCTTGTATTTACACTTCGAAGAAATCTACGTTGCTACCCTCTTTTAGGGTTACATACGCCTTTTTCCAGTTCGAGCGTTTTCCGAAATTTTTTCCAAATCGCTTTACTTTTCCAGCTATATTGATTGTATTAACTTTCACAACTTCAACTTTAAAAAGCTTCTCAACAGCGTCTTTGATTTCAAGCTTGTTTGCATCTTTATGTACTTGAAAAGCAATGATTCCTTCACTGTCTTTTTGCAGTGATGTTTTCTCTGTCACTAAAGGCTTTTGGATCACGTCGAAAATATTCATGACTGCAACGCTCCTTCTACTTTACGCATCGCTGATTCAGTAAAAACAACACTCTTATATTTCATAAGATCATATATGTTCAGACCTTCAGGCTTTAAGAGTTTAATGTTCATAACATTTCTTGATGATAAGTCAATATTTCTATCCAGCTCATCAACGACAATCAAGGATTTACTAAGAGAAAACAGAGTAAGGAAAGATGCAAATGCCTTTGTTGAAATGGAATCCAAAGTCAGTGCGTCTAAGACTGTGAATTTATTTTCTTTAAACAAATAAGAAAGGCATGACTTCATTGCAGCTTTATGTGCTTTTTTATTCATGGCCAAATCATAGGTCTTTTTTTGTGGACCAAAAGCAACGCCGCCACCAGGATACTGTGGGGCCCTTCGGCAGCCTTGACGCGCGCCGCCAGTACCCTTCTGGCGAAATGGCTTTTTACCACTTCCGGCCACTTCAGAACGAGTCTTGACAGAAACAGTTCCGGCTCTACGATTTGTAAGCTGGACTCTAATAGCATCATGAATGAGATACTCTTTGATATCAGCATTAAAAACCGAGCTATCCAGGTCAATAACACCTACTTTATTTTTTTTCATGTCAAACAGATCAATTGTTGCCATAACTATCTCCGGTACCAGGCATAGAACTATGCTTTAACGCTATCACTTATAAGCACAAGGCCGTTTTTATATCCAGGAATCGCGCCTTTGATGAGAAGCAAATTATCATTCTGATCAACGCGTACAACCTGCAGTCTCTGCACAGTTACCCGCACGTTACCCATCTGACCAGGCATTTTCTTATTTTTCATGACCCTGGCAGGTGTCGCGGAGCAACCGATGGATCCTGGAGCTCTATGGAAACGAGAACCGTGGGAAGCACGCCCACCTTGAAAGCCCCATCTTTTGATGACGCCCTGGAATCCTTTACCTATGCTTGTCCCTGTAACGTCAACTAATTCCCCAGCTGAAAAGAGATCGGCTGTCAGAGTGTCACCAATTTTGTATTGACTTATGTCATCAAGCCGAAACTCGCGCAAAAACTTACGAGGACCTTGTGCGGCCTGTCGGCAATGTCCGACAATTGCATTAGTTGTCTGGTTCGCCTCAGTTTCTCCGAAACCGAGCTGAATTGCACCATAACCGTCCTTCTCATTTGTTTTAACTTGAAGAACAACACATGGGCCGGCCGCAACAACTGTGACAGGTATTTTTCGCCCATCTTCACTGAATATCTGGGTCATTCCCAGTTTTTTTCCAAGCAGTCCCTTCATCATAACGGATGATCCTGTTCAATTTAGTCTTTATGTAACTAACTTACAACTTAATCTCTACATCAACACCAGCTGAAAGATCTAGCTTCATCAAAGCATCGACTGTTTGCTGAGTAGGATCGAGAATATCAATAAGCCTTTTATGCGAGCGTATTTCAAACTGGTCTCTCGACTTTTTATCAACGTGAGGCCCACGTAAAACGCAATATTTATTGATAACTGTAGGAAGCGGAATCGGACCAGCAATACGAGCGCCAGTACGCTTTGCAGTCTCCACAATTTCACCAACAGACTGATCAAGAAGCTTATGATCATATGCTTTTAGACGAATTCTTATTTTTTGACTTGGCATCTCATCCTCGTACTAATCGTTTATTCAATAATGGCACTCACGACACCGGCGCCGACAGTACGGCCACCTTCGCGAATTGCAAAACGGAGCCCTTCATCCATGGCGATCGGGGTAATCAGATTAACCGTAACCGCAACGTTGTCGCCAGGCATGACCATCTCAGTTCCGGCAGGAAGATCAACTATTCCGGTAACATCTGTCGTTCTGAAGTAAAACTGGGGACGATAGCCGTTGAAAAACGGCGTGTGACGCCCACCCTCTTCTT
>Ga0105099_10000291_pt1 | contig 34371 bp, 33 predicted proteins | sample PPLLak3cmMay2015_2_FD_79138 | JGI IMG/M metagenome (GOLD analysis project Ga0105099, IMG submission 79138) | Freshwater sediment microbial communities from Prairie Pothole Lake near Jamestown, North Dakota, USA - PPLs Lake P8 Core (1) Depth... | ecosystem: Environmental > Aquatic > Freshwater >... | reverse complement strand
GACATTATGGTGGTCTCCTTGCCGCCCGTGGCGTCGCCGGATGTAGCAAAGGCCGCGCCTATCCTGCCTTCCATCTTCTTCCTGATTGATATTGTTTCATCAAATACCTTTTTCAGGCCCGCCGACATTGTGCCGAAGTAGACAGGAGAGCCGGCGATAACTCCCTGCGAGGAAAGAAAGTCCTCCTTTGTTATTTCGTCGGTTGTCTTCACAAGTGCCTTTACGCCCTCCACCTTTTCCACGCCGCTGGCAATGGCCTCGGCCAGCTTTCTTGTATTGCCGCCCTTGGAATAATATAGAATCAAAACCTGCATACGTTAGCCCTCCATAAAGAATGTCATGAAAAACTTGTGGTCATTATTACACCATTTTGTCAAAATACACAATTTTGATGATTCAACTTAAATGAAGAAAATTTATTCTATATCCTCCGGACTCACTTTCCTCTTGGCATTGCCGGACAATAAATGATAACATATTTTGAAAAAGCAGCTCACATTTTTTCCTGATCTTGTCTATTCCATACAATAATCCCTGATTTAAGCAATTCGATTTTACAGGGTCTGAAAATTCTTATTCATTTACAGGAGGCATAAAATGCTTAAAAAATCTATCAGAGATGTTGATATAAAAAATAAAAGAATTCTAATAAGGGTGGACTTCAATGTGCCTCAGGATGATCAGGGCAACATTACCGATGATATTCGGATACGGGAGAGCACCTTCACCATAGATTATATACTGAAACATAACGGCAAGATCATTCTCATGAGCCACCTTGGCAGGCCCAAGGGAAAGGTAGCCGATGAGTTCAGGCTTACGCCTATCGGAAAGCGCCTTTCCGAACTTTTGAACAGACCGGTAAAAAAGCTGGATGACTGCATAGGTCCGGATGTGGAAAAGGCGGTTTCTGAAATGGCCCCCGGAGATATTATACTGCTTGAAAACCTGCGTTTTTATAAGGAAGAGGAAAAGAACGACCCCGAGTTCGCAAAAAAACTGGCCGCCCTTGGAGACATATTCGTCAACGACGCCTTCGGCACAAGCCACAGGGCCCATGCATCCACAGAGGGCGTAACCCATTATCTCCCGTCAGTGGCCGGATTTCTTGTTGAAAAGGAGATTGAATATTTCGAAAGGATAAACAGAAATCCCGACAGGCCGTTCATCCTGGTTCTCGGAGGCGCCAAGGTGTCCGATAAGATACCGATGATCGAAAACATGCTTTCAAAGGTGGATATTATCCTGATAGGCGGAGCCATGGCCTACACCTTCCTCAAGGTGGAGGGCGTTATGATCGGCTCATCGCGTTACGAGCAGGATGTAGCGGAAACGGCAAAGGTCATTCTGGAAAAGGCCCGGTCAAAGGGGGTGGAGCTGGTTCTGCCTGTTGATCATATTATATGCGATAATATCGACGCCCCCGCGCAGATAAAGACGACAGCCGGAGCGGATATTGAAGAGGGATTTATAGGCGTTGACATCGGTCCTAAGACAGTGGCGCTTTTTAAAGACAAGCTGAAAAAGGCAAAGACCATAGTCTGGAATGGCCCCATGGGGATTTTTGAAAGAGACCGGTACGGAGAGGGGACAAAAAGGATCGCGGAGGCCATGGCCGCATCTTCAGCCATAACAGTTGTAGGCGGAGGAGACAGCGCAGCGGCGGCCCAGAAATTCGGGGTGCAGGACAGGCTTTCCCATATATCCACAGGCGGAGGGGCGTCCCTTGAATCGCTGGAAGGGAAAATGCTTCCGGGGATTACGGCGCTTGCCGACAAATATTAATCCCTGCCCGCCATAATAATAACCTTAATCGAGTAGGGGAGTTCCTCACGGTTCTCCCCTCTCACACCAATGTAAAGGCCCAAAGGATCAGTCCTTTGGGCCTTTATCATCACACATCAATTGAAATCCTGGGTGACCTGCCTTTAAGACTTTTTTGCACTGTCGTATTTTTTCGGCCTGCCGGCCAGAAAGACAGTGGCAAGCGACAGAAAATATATCACAATAAAAACCATTAAAGCCTGCTTATAATCACCGAAATGATCATAGATGAGCCCGGATGAAAAGGATCCTAAAGAAGATCCGAGGGAATGGAAAAGCTGACATATCCCCAGAAGCACGCCAAACGAGGCGAGTCCAAAATATTTGCTTATGGCAAGCGGTTGAAGGACTATCACTCCTCCCATACCGAATCCGAAAATTATAACATAGAGCCATAGCATTGTCATGGCATGCAGATTGAGCAGGAAAAAGAGACCGACTGTCTGCATTCCCAGGCAAATCACCATGACCCATTTAAATGGAATGGTCTCCGTAAGGCGGCCGAATCCGAATTTTCCCAGTCCTCCCAGGGCTGAGGTTAGGCCCAGTGCTATTGTTGCGGATGTGTAGGGAATGCCCTTTTCAACAACCAGGGGCACCTGGTGCTGGAGGACGCCGCTCCAGGCCACAGAGCAAAGAAAAAAAGTCATAATAATCCCCCAGAACTGTCCTGACCTAATGGCTTTAACGAAAGGCCATCCCTCATCCAGAATCGATTTGTGCAACTTGTCTGTTTTCAGGGGTTCATCCTTCAGTGTCGACATTGGAGCGTCTCCATCCGGCAGAAGGCCCATGTCGGATGGATTGTCTTTTATAAGGAAAAATGCTGTAGGCAGGGCAAGTATCCACATTAAAAGACCAAGCATGATAAATGTATACTGCAGACCGAATGTGGGTATTATTGCCCCTATTGCGGGAGTAAGGACCATTCCGCCGGCTGATATGCCTATATAGGAAAGACCGATAGCGCTCCCCCTTCGCTTTTCAAACCAGGCTGACAGCAGACTGCTTATGGGGACAAAGGTGATGGCGGAAAGAGTAAGCGACAATACGGCGTAGATGAGATAAAAGTACCATAGACTTTTTGTAAGGCTTACAAGAAAGAAACTAACTCCGCTTGTTATGCACCCTGCAATTATAATCTTTCTTGGCCCGATGGTCTTGCAGAACCGGCCGAGAATGGGTTGTGCAGCGCCGTTTACCAGGAAAAAGATTGACATGCCCAAAGCAACCTGTGAACGGCTCCACCCGAAATATTCTTCAAAGGGTTTAATAAATATGCTGAATGAATAGAAGCCGGCTCCACCGAAACAGAAAAGGAGGATAAAGCAGGCGGCAACGATCCACCATCCGTAAAATATCCTATTGCCGGGGTCATCTTCCCGGGCATAAGCTTTGTTCTTCATGTATTTTTCTCCATACTAAAAAAAATGCGCGGGTTTCTTTCTGTACCCGCGCACCTTGTCAACTGTTGTCAGATATGAATAATTTAGGCTATTTATGCCGGAATGTCAAGGCAAATTCAATATCTTCAGCTATTCGAAATCACTAAGCATGTTGGCCGCTGCCTCCTGAAAGGCAGGAGTCAGGGCCTTTTAATAAGGACAAAAAGCTCGCCCTCATGTTTCATGTAACCTGCAGCTATCTCGGCATACCGGCCGTTTCCCCAAAAGATGTCAGCCCTGCCTGCACCCTTTATTGCCCCTCCCGTATCCTGATTCATGACAAACCGGGAGAACCTGGTCCACCCCTGAATCTCACCCCGGCTGCCGATTACCGGCTTTTTGCAGGTTATAAAACATAATGCCCCCTTCGGGAAAAGTGATGAATCCATGGCAATTGACCTCCCGCCTGTAAGAGGAACCTGTATGTTTCCGAGAGGGCTGTCTTTATCCAGCACCCTGAAAAAGACATAGGAGGGGTTATAATTAAGCACATCGTTGAGTATCTCTGGATGGCCGGCCAGGTAACTGCGGATAGCCTGCATGGACATCTCTTCACTGGTTAAATAACCCTTCTCGATCATGTATTTGCCGATACTGTTGTAGGGATGGCCGTTTGCCGCCATGTAGCCGACAGGGATGGTCTCTTCTCCTTCTAACCTTAAACGGCCTGACCCCTGTATCTGAAGAAATGCCACGTCAAGGGGATCTTTCAGCCATGCTATCTCCAGCCCTTTCCCCTGAAGGACCTTTTCATCCTCAATCTGTTTCCTTGAGTAATAGGGCAGGACCCTGTTGTCCGCCAGCCTCGCCATGATTGTCTCGCCCTTATATTTTTTATTGAACATAGAGAGATCAACCTTTATCAGGTCATCAGGCATCCTGTAGATAGGATATTTAAACGGCCCTTCCTCTTTCATGGATGCATCCAAGACAGGTTCATAGTAGCCGGTAAAAAGCACCTCGCCGTCTCCTGTCCTGCCTGCTGCGCGGTACACAAGGAAATTCTTCCTGATTTCACGGTTTAATATCCCGGTATCGGACGTGCTTGATACCAGCCTTAAAAATGCCTCCTGGCTTTCCCGGACCTGGAGGGCTGTGAACTTTTCCGGACCGTAGGAAAAGGTATAGCCCGGGTCAAGCCTGTTGAGATATTCGATGTTCCGGTTGACCGCCTGGGCAAGGGAATCGATGTCCATGTCGTCGCTGAATTCCGGATATAGGTATCTGACGGGTACAAGTGCCTTTTCAGGCGATGCTATCTGCTTCTTCAGGGACTGAATACACCCCAGAGGAGCTGCCAGGAGGAGGAAGAATATAATTAAAGCATAACTGATGTATAAAATTTTTAATCCGGTGTAACCTTTTTCCATGTGCACAGTTTCCCTAACAAACAGATTTTAATCCCTGCAAGGTTCAGGGGATTGACCCGACCCGGGCAATAAAAGGCCTTTAAGTTTATTATATCCTGCAATATATAGGACGGTCGAGATTGAGACAAGACAAAAGGAAAAAACATGCCATTTCCTGAAAAAGGCCCCGCGGGTAACAGCTGTTTGTGTATTTTTTTTACCATTATGCGTGGTAAACATACCACACCGGCAGATTGGAGCCCGGGGTTTCAACCGCCCTTGATGGGGAACTAATTGCCGCAAATTCAGTAAGTTGCAAATTGTTTTTCATGTGTAACCTGGATGGTACACTACTTGCAGTTATGTTTTATCTGAAAAAATAAAATATAACTGTAATATAATAAGAATATTGAAAATTTGGAGTTTATTGTGGGAATCAAGCAGAGGACAGTTCGAGACAGCATCAGTTGCACAGGGATCGGTCTGCATTCCGGGAAAAAGGTGCAGATGACGATTAAGCCTTCACCGCCTGATACCGGCATACAGTTTATCAGAACGGATTTAAATGTGCCGCAGGTTGTTAAGGCCCATTTTGAAAATGTTATCGACACTAATCTGTCAACTACTCTCGGATCGAACGGAGTAAGGGTCTCTACGGTTGAACATCTGATGGCCGCCTTTTTCGGCGTAGGAATTGACAATGCGCTGGTTGAGATCAACGGCCCGGAGATCCCGATAATGGACGGAAGCGCAGCGCCCTTTATCTTCCTGCTCAAAAGCGCCGGAATCAGGGAACAAAGGAAGTCTAAACAATTCATTGTCATTAAAAAGCCTGTAAGGATACAGGACGGGAACAGGTCAATCTCCATAAGGCCTTCCAGGGAGTTAAAGATATCCTTTTCCATAGATTTTCCCCACCCCCTTATTAAGGATCAGCATTTTGAACTGAATTTTTCAGGAGACACATTTATTAGAGAGATAAGCAGGGCGCGCACCTTTGGATTCTTAAAGGACATGAAGACCCTGCGGGATGCCGGGCTTGCCCAGGGCGGATCCCTGGACAACGCTATAGTGATTGACGACTTCAGGATACTGAATGAAGACGGATTGAGGTATAAGGATGAATTCGTGAGGCACAAGATACTTGATTTTATCGGAGACCTTGCGATAATCGGCGCACCGGTAATCGGGCATTTTATCATTGAAAGATCCGGGCATTCTCTTAATCAGGCCCTTTTGAAAAAGCTTGTTGCCAACAAGGGGCACTGGAAGAGAGTTGTGCTCGAAAAACAGGAAAAGGGCCAGACAGAGGACTTGAAAATACCTGTTTTCAGTCCGCTGGAACATGTGCCTGCTTAAGGAAAACTGCAGCGAAATATTAAAAATCCCTCGAAGTTTATAGCCCCCTGAATATGGCCCGTGATGGGTCCGGACATCAGGGGGTTTTTTATTTGAAAGGGGACATGGTTATCCCAAGGGTGATTGGAAGGAAGGTTCCACGGCATATATTGATCTCTGGAAACACATAATCTTATAGACATGGACAATACTGTTGGGATATCCTTAATAAATATGTGCAGTTTAATTTAAGATATTGAACCGAGATGAAAAAATACCTTGAGACGGAAAGCAAAGATCTTCAGCGACAGCGCAGGGAGCGTGTCATCATCGCCTGTCTTGCCGTAGCGGTGATATTGCTGTCCTATTTCGGATTCAAGGCCTTTGATCTCGGCCTTGATCTCCCGGTCTCGGGCAGCATACTTGTTTTCAGCCTGATAAACATCAATGTGATCCTCCTTCTCCTTCTCCTGTACCTGACCTTCAGGAACCTGGTAAAGCTTGTCTTTGAAAGGAAGAAAAAGATCATGGGGTCAAAGCTGAGGACCAAGCTGGTCCTCGCCTTTATCTCCCTGTCTCTTCTGCCGACAATTATCCTTTTTTTTGTATCCGTCCAGTTTATCAATACATCAATCGAATACTGGTATAACCTTCCGATCGAGAGAACCCTGAACAATGGCGCCGATGTAAAAGAGGATTACTATCAGAAAATAAATGATGACCTTATATTATTCGGCAATAACATAAGCAGCCTGGTTACCCATAACGGGTATATGCTTAAGGCAAGGTCTGCAGAACTTGAAAAATTCGTTATTGAAAAGCAGGTTGAATACGGCCTGGCGTCCGTCAAGGTTTTTTCCAGCGAGCTGGAGTTGAAGGCCTCCTCTCAGGATAAAAGGACAGATCTTGCTTCCTTTAAGGATCTGAGCAGCAAGGTGCTTTCTGAAGGCACGCAAAAGGGCACGGATGCAATTCACACACAGTCATCGCTCCATGGAGATCTTATTACAGGCATTGTACCTGTCTTCTCCAGGACCGAGTCCAGGGCCATCGTCGGCGTTGTTGCCCTGAGCAGGTTTGTCCCTGAGACCACAGTGAACAGGCTGCAGAGCCTGAGCAACGGATTGGAGGAATATAAAGAGTTCAAGCTTCTGAAAAGCCCGATGAAAATCATTCATCTTATCACACTCTCCATCGTCACCCTTCTGATCATCTTTTCCTCCGTGTGGTTCGGCTTTTTCCTTTCAAAAGGCATTACGGTCCCTATCCAGGAACTGGCGGAAGGCACCGAGCGCATTGCATCAGGAGACTATGACTTTTTTATAGACCTGGAGGCCCCCGATGAGATAGGCGTGCTCGTAAACTCCTTTAACAGGATGACGCTTGACCTCAAAAACAGCAAGATGCAGCTTGATGAAACAAATGATGAATTGATAAAAAGAAATATCGAGATGGAGCGAAGACGCCTCTATATGGAGATTGTCCTGGCGAACATATCTACTGGCGTCCTTTCCGCTGATTTGAACGGGAAGATCCTTACTATCAACAAATCCGCGGAGACCATGCTGAATGTCAAGGCGGAGAAGACCATCGGCAGGCATTACAAGAATGTCATGAAGAAAGACCAGGTCGAGGCCATCAACAGCCTTTTCGAGGATAAAAGCCTCTTTAAAAAGGGGTTTATTCAGAAACAGATAAGCTTCAGGGTAGGAAATAAAAACCTTACCCTCCTGGTTTCGATAAACATGCTCAGCGACAACCCCGGTAAGTATTCGGGATTTGTTGCGGTGTTCGAGGACCTCACCGAGATTGAAAAGGCTCAAAGGATGGCGGCATGGCGCGAGGTGGCAAGACGCATTGCCCATGAAGTTAAAAACCCCTTGACACCGATCCAGCTTTCAGCCCAGCGCCTTAAGAAGAGGTACAGCAACATGGTCCCGGCTGAAGACGCAAAGGTCTTCGAGGAATGCACCAGCATGATAATTGACCAGGCAGAGGGATTGAAACAGCTGGTAAACGAATTTTCAAACTACGCCCGGATGCCCGTTTCAAATCCAAGACCCGAAGACATAGGCCAGGTCATCAGGGAGGCGGTCGGCCTTTATCAGGACACCCGGAGCAATATCACCGTGACCTGCAGGAATTCTTCCAGTGTCCCGATTTTCAAGCTCGACAGGGAACAGATAAAAAGGGTAATGATAAATCTATTGGACAATGCCATAACCGCGATAGAGGATAAGGGTGAAATAGTCGTCGATCTCTCTTACCTTGAAGACCAGGAAATAGTAAGGATAGAGGTGGCGGATAACGGCAGGGGCATCGCGCCTGAACACAGGATGAGGCTTTTTGAGCCGTATTTTTCTACAAAAAAACACGGGACCGGGCTGGGGCTTGCCATAGTAAACACCATCATTCGCGATCATAAAGGCTTTATCGAGGTCCAGGACAATGAACCGCAGGGGACCAGGTTTATTATTGAACTGCCTGTGAACGTCTGATAGACTGAAGATTACCTGCGAACTTTTTGAAAGAGATTAAATGCTGTTATTTCTCTACAATTTCCTGTGGACTCTTTCCCTGATAATCGTCCTGCCCCTGCTGTCATTATCGGGAAATCTCAGGCTCACCGAAAGGCTGGGCCTTGATCTTCCTGCAAACTCCTCAAGAAAAAAAAGGGTCTGGATTCACGCCCTTTCTGTCGGGGAGGTTATATCAGCCATACCGCTTGTAAGGGCGCTCAAGGCCAGGTACCCGTCCAGGTCCGTTGTGTTCACCGTTAAGACATCACAGGGGATGGAGGTTGCAGTAAAGGAACTGGGGAATATTGTGGATGCCCTGGTCCCCATGCCGGTTGACCTGTGGTGGTCCAACTCCAGGATATTTCATTTTGTATGCCCCTCAGTCCTCATACTGGTTGAAGGAGATATCTGGCCCGGCCTGCTCTCCCATCTTAAAAAAAGGAATGTTAAAGTATTGCTGGTAAACGGAAGAATCTCTCCCCGGACGTCAAGGGCTTACCGGAGGTTCAGCTTTTTTGTAAGACCCATGCTGGATAAGATTGAAATGTTCCTGATGCAGTCAGCGGTGGACAGGGAGAGGCTGATCAAGGCAGGTGTTTCACCAGAAAAGGTGGAGAACACGGGAAACATCAAATTCGACAGGGTATGGAGACCTATGGAGATTGAAGAACGCGATCACTGGGTGAGGCTCCTTAACATGCGGCCTGAGGATACTGTCTGGGTCGCGGGCAGCACTCATGAGGGAGAGGAGGAATTAATCCTTGAAACCTATAAACGGCTTAAGGGATATTTCCCCCGGCTTTTCCTTATTATAGCGCCCAGAAGAATTGAACGCGCCGGGGATATTTATAACATGAGCGTGGGCATGGGGCTTGATGCGGTGACAAGGAGCAGTCTGGCCGTCAGTGAAGAAGGCCGCCCCCATGATGTGGTTCTACTGGACACCATAGGCGAGCTGGAGCGGATTTACGGCCTTGCTCATATAAGTTTTGTCGGCGGGAGCATGGTCCCCGTGGGGGGGCACAACCTCCTTGAACCGGCATCCTTCGGGTGCCCTGTCCTTTTCGGGGAATATACCCATAATTTTATGCTCATGTCGCAATGGCTTTCAGAGTCGGGAGGAGGCCTCAGGATTACAGACAGGGAAGATCTGTTTTTAAAGATGAAGACCCTTCTTTCCGACCGGGAGTTGTCGGCCAGGATGGGAATAAAGGCCAAGGAGTTCGTCCTTGATAACAGCGGCTCAATGGACCGGGTTATGGCACATATTGAAGGATACATTAATTAAAATGATTGACTGGGCCAGAATACACCAGGATAAGGAATTCAGGGTGTCATATCTCCCCCTGTCGCTGATGTCTTTGATATACTCAATCGGAGTGAGTATCCGGCTGAAGAAAATGAAGGACAGGGAAAAGATGTCCCTCCCGGGGTTCACGGTCAGCATAGGGAACATCACGGCAGGGGGTACCGGCAAGACCCCCGCAGCCTGCATGATAGCTGAGTGGGCGCATGGTGAAGGGTATAATGTTGCAATACTTTCAAGGGGGTATGGAGGCCGGAGGCGTGCAAGGGTAACAGTCGTATCCGATGGCAGGGACATCCTTGCCGGACCGAAAGAAGCAGGCGACGAGCCCTATCTCATGGCGGAAAGGCTCCCCGGGATACCGGTCATTACATCAAAGGACCGTTACCTTGCAGGGCTTACTGCCCATCGGAATTTCGGTTCATCCTTCTTCATACTTGATGACGGCTACCAGCACCTGGCGCTGAAAAGGGATCTTGATCTTCTCCTGCTCGACGCCGTTATGCCTTTCGGGAATGGCCGCCTTCTCCCCAGAGGCCCGCTGAGGGAGCCTGCAAGTGAAATATCAAGGGCTGACGCAGTTATACTTACAAGGGCCGGCCAGCTTGGAGGCGATAAGGCAATGAGTAACGACTTGAAAAATCTTTTACAGGAAAGACCTGTTTTCCTGGGCGATCATCTGCCTGACAGGATTATATTTCCCGCCGTGAAAACGGACCATGATACGTCTTTTTTAAAAGGGAAAAGGGTCGTGGCCTTTGCCGGCATTGCCCGGCCAGATTCATTCAGGGATACCCTACTCAGACAGGGTGCTGAAATCCTGAATTTCAGGCCCTTTCCTGACCACCACCCCTTTTCCTCTGACGAGATAAGGGTTATGACTGCTGAGAGGGAGAAGCAAGGGGCCGATTTTCTGATTACAACTGAAAAGGACTGGATGAGGTCCGGAGAGATCCTGTCCGTAGATCGTTTGGTCTCCTATCTCACCATAAAGTTCGATTTTATAGGGGAGAAGGATGGGTTTTTCACTATGGTTAGAGAAAGAGTAAGGAAAAGTAAAGGAGTGATATTATGACATTAAGTAAGGAACTGCTGGACATCCTTGCATGTCCGAAATGCAAGGGCAAAATCTATCTTAACGATAAGAAGGACGGGCTCATATGTGAAAATTGCAGGCTTATGTTTGAGGTCAGGGAGGGCATCCCTGTCATGCTGATTGATGAGGCGAAAAAGATTTAAGGCCACGTAGATATCCTGCACCCCGGTCTTATCAAGCGGCGTTTCCGGAGGTCTAAACCGGGCATTATGCTCCCCTGCCTGAATACACATGATCATCGAGGTTATGTTTTTTCCTGTCCTCACAATTGGTTAATTATGAATAAATTATGAATAAAGTAAATTAATCATGAAAATATGTAAATAATCTTTACCCCGTATATTGGATTTGATAGTAAATATCTGAATCGTAATTTTTCAACTATTTTCATCTGTAAAAGGCCATGAAATTAAATCTGTCTTTAAAAATTTTTATCACCTTTTTGCTGGTAACAGTAACCAGTTCACTGCTAATCGTAATAGCAGCGAGGGTTTCAAATAATTATTTCAAGAGCTACAGACAGCAGAACGACATGAAAAAGCTGGAATACCTGGCGGATGCCGTGGCGGAATTTTATTCCGAGAATAACGGCTGGGACCTGTTTTTTCAGAATCCTGATCTATGGAGGTCGTTTCTCAACACCGGCTCATCTAAGGCAGATATGGTAAGGCCTGCCCAGGAGGGGAAGCCCCCGCTGGAACCCACCATTACAATGAGACCGATCAGCATGGACCGCGTGCCTCCCATGCCCATATGGGACCCGCAGAATCTTGGTCCGCGCCTTAGCCTGTTTGATGCCGGTAAAAACCGGATCGCGGGGAACCCGCAGGGAACCCTGGAAGAATACGATACCCTTCCTATTATTGTGGATAATATCACCGTAGGCTGGGTCGGGCTCAGGTCATATATGAGGGGACCGGATACCCTAGACCAGGCCCTTGATCAGGAATATCTGAAGAAGCAGTCAATGATAATATTCATAACCGGCGGCATAGTTCTTCTGGCTTCCTCATTTTTCGCCCTGATCTTTTCAAGGCACCTTTTAAAACCGATCAGGCTTCTGGCTGATGCGACAAAGGCCCTGACCCAGAGAAATTTCGGGATCCGGATCCATGTGAAGTCTTCAGATGAACTGGGAAATCTTGCCGAGCGGTTTAATTTCATGGCCAAGAAGATGGAGGACTACGAGCAGAGTCAACTGAGGTGGCTTTCCGATATCTCCCATGAGCTGCGCACTCCTCTTTCCGTTTTAATAGGTGAAATCGAGGCCATTCAGGACGGTGTTCGAAAGGCTGATGAGAAATCCCTGAAGTCTCTCTGCGATGAAGCAAAACATCTTGAAAAACTCGTTAACGACCTTCATACCCTTTCCCTGGCTGAGGCAGGCGCCATTTCCATGAAGATGGTATCTGTAAAACCCATATCCGTGTTAAATGAGGTTATTTATCATTTTAAAAACAGGATCGAGGGGAGCGGGATGTCGCTGGATGTCAGACTGAAACCGAAGAGTGACGAACTGCAGGTGCTGGGGGATCCCCTGCGCCTTGTGCAGCTCTTCTCAAACATCATTGAGAATGCGCTTGTTCATGCGGAAAAACCGGGCCGCCTGATCATTAAACAGTCCAGCACAAAGGATAATATATCCCTTGTTTTTGAAGATACGGGACCGGGGGTCCCGGAGGAATCCCTGCCCAGGCTTTTTGAGAGGCTGTACAGGACGGATGCCTCCCGAAGCCGCATGACGGGTGGAAGCGGGCTTGGATTGGCGATCTGTAAATCCATAGTAGAATTGCACAATGGCGCCGTCCATGCTCAAAACGGTGAAGAAGGCGGGCTGAAGATTGAAATAACCCTGCCCCTGGAGCCGGTCAACAGATAACATTAAATAAAAGGATGTAACATATATGGGAAAACGAAAAATATTAATAGTCGAAGATGATAAAAAAATTGCCGAGCTCCTGAGTGATTATCTTGAGCAGGCCAATTTCAATGTGTCAATACTTAAAAGAGGCGATACGGTCATTTCGGAGGTGCGTCTTAATCCTCCTGATGTCATCCTGCTGGATATCATGCTTCCGGGCAAAGACGGAATGACAATCTGTCGCGAGATCCGGTCTTTTTCCAAGGTGCCTATCCTTATGCTAACGGCCAAGGTAGAAGAGATCGACCGGCTACTGGGCCTGGAACTGGGGGCTGATGATTATATATGCAAACCCTTCAGCCCGAGAGAGGTCGTCGCCCGCATAAAAGCCGTCCTGCGCAGAAGCAACCCCGATCCTGCAGAGGAAAAACTGATCGCAGGGCCCATCACTATCAATCCGGACAGCCACAAGGCAACGGTCGGAGAGGCCGACCTGCGGCTGACCCCGAATGAATTCGAACTCCTGAAGGTCCTTATATCCCGGCCGGGCCGCGTTTTCACACGCAGCGATCTTGTATCAAAGATTCAGGGGTATGATTTTGACGGGTACGACAGAACAATCGACAGTCATATTAAAAACCTGCGGAAAAAAATCGATGAGATCCTTCCGGGCAATAAGATTATCCAGACCGTTTACGGCATAGGGTATTCATTCAGCGTTCCCCAGGCAGGAAACGCCCCAGCTGAGTAAACAGCTGTCGGCTGAGGCCTTACAGCCAGGGGTCAAGGATTCGAGGCCCTTCGATATTGCTCAGGGCCGTGAGCGTGTCGAACGGGTTCCAGGGTTCAAGTGAAAATCCTTTTTATCACTCGACTCCTCGACCCCTCTTGCCGCGCCGAAGCTAATAGAGCAAAGGCGGTTGAATCCTTGAATCCTGTTTATCTTCAATCCCAGGAGTCTGTCTGGGGCTGGGGAAGCTGGCTGGTCATGAGCGAACGAATATAGTCGTTTGCATTGCCGCCGTCCTTTTCCAGCCTCCCGATCTCCTTTCTCATCTCCTCCATTACACCCTCGTCTTGAACCACATCAATGGGCCTCATTGCGGGGTATGAGCGTTGGATAAGGGAATAGGCAAGCTTCTGTTCCTTTGTCATGGCAAGGTACCTGTCAATCTCACCGATCATGGCCTTTTTATCACGGTCCAGCATCCCGTCCACCTGCATCAGCAGGTTCAGGCTGAAATCTCCGCAGCGGAACCGGGAAGGCATGTCATCGAGATTTTCAAGCAGCAGACGTATCTCTTCAACCACCTCTTCATCATTCATGGGTTCAAAAGAACCCTGATCGATCATCTTCTGAATCGGCGACATGGGATGGACTGCAAAGGTGCGGACCCTTATAAAATCCGGCCTTATCCTGTTAAGGAGCCTTGCGGTCTCAAGGGCATGTTCCCTGCTGAGTTTCTTTCCGCCGACACCGGGCATGATATATTCCGAAAGAGAGATCCCTGATTCCCTTACCCGGATGCCCCCGGTCAGGATGTCATCAGGGCTTATCCCCTTCTGTATGAGTTTCAGTACAATTGAAGACCCGCTCTCCATACCCGAGTGGATCCGGGTCAACCCCGCCTCTTTTAGACGCAGGTAATCCTCAGGGCTCTTCCTTTTCATGGACTTTGCCCTTGCATATGTTGTTATTCTGTTTATCCCTGGAAATTTTTCTCTTATGTAAGCGATTATTTCTACAAGTTCATGGACAGGCAATATAAGGGAATCGGCGTCCTGTAGAAATGCCGAGGTAAACAGGCCTTTGTCAGGGGAATAATAATCCGCCATCATATCGATGTCCCTCTTTACCTCTTCAACGGACCTCCTTGAAAAATCTTTCCCCTTATAGGCCGGACAGATATGACACCTGTTCCAGGGGCAGTTGCGGGTGACCCTGACGAAAAGGCTTGAGGCCTCGCTCGGCGGTCTTATTACTCCCTGTTCAAACATCCTTTTATTCCCTCTTCTCCTTTAAAAAGCCGTCCCAGTCAATCGTTTCAAAGGTGCTGTGCAGAAAATGATCGTCATCCACCCTGTTGAAGATAAGGCTGGAAAAATATTTTTCAGCCGCATCCTCTGCCGCACTCAAAGGTATGACGTCATCCCTTGTGCCGTGGTATATCCTGATGGGGGTTGATATCCTTTTGGTCCTGTACCCGCTTGAGTCTAAATAATTGATCGCGGGAGCAAGGAGTATAAGCCTGTCAACCCTGGCCTCATCCTCCATGGCAAAAAGGGATGCCATCAGGCCGCCAAAGCTCGATCCCACAAGAATGATCCCGGATTTTTCCTTAAGTAGGTCATTCAATTTGCCCATCCTCTCGGAAAGCTCCCCGGTGAAATGCGGTATAACCATATCCTGGAAGTGTTCCCTGAAATAGATGGCCTTGGCGCCCTGATTGCTGCTTTCAAGGCCATGGATAAATATCTTCATTGCGGCTGATTTCTCCTGAAAGATACTACTTTTAGATGAGCATTAGACGATCTCCAGTATCTCGAATTCCTGTATCCCTCCGGGGGTCTTTACCTTTATCTCGTCACCGACCTCCCTTCCGATCAGGGCATGCCCCAGGGGAGAGTGAACAGATATCCTGCCCTGCTCCGGTTCGGATTCATAGGGGCCGAGCAGTTGATATTTTATCTCCTCATCAGTGGCAATATTGTATATTAGAACGGTCTTTCCGAATACAACCCTGTCGGAAACACTGCTGTTGATCTCTATCACTTCAGCCCTGCCGATTGCGCTCTCCAGTTCCGTTAACCTTCCCTCAATAAACGACTGCCTTTCCTTAGCTGCGTGGTATTCCGCGTTTTCGCTCAGATCGCCGTGGGCCCGCGCCTCTTCTATTGCCCGGACATTCTGGGGCCTGTCAATCTTTTTAATATGGTTCAGCTCCTTCTTTAATCTGTCAAGACCTTCCCTTGTTATAGGGATCCTTTCCATAATAATCAGTCTCCTTCCAAACAAACTATAATAACCGCGTCTTCCCTGGCTTTACCATCAATACCTGCTGGCCGCCGGGATCATATTTAAGACCTATGCATGATACATAATTATCATGAGAAAGCAACAGATGTTTCAAAACAACGATAAATGAGGGCCACCGGCCTTGCATGTGATGATCACACGCCGATGCCGAGGGCTGAGCCCGTCTGATATACAATAAAGGAGATGATAAAGGCTGTAATAAGATTAAAACAAACGGAGAATCCCGCCCACAGCCAGGAGCTCTCCCTGGCTATGCTTATAAGTGTGACCAGGCAGGGCACATAAAGCATTGTAAAGATAATGAGCGTAAAGGCGACAAGGGGATTCCATCCCGGATCCCTGCGTAGCCTTTCAGGCAGAGTTGATTCCGCCTCCAGGCCTTCCTCGCCAAGGGAATAAGCTGTACCAAGGGTGGATACGATAACCTCCTTGGCCGCAAGACCTCCAAACAGGGCAATATTGGTGCGGTAATCAAAACCGATATATCGGGTAACAGCTTCCATTAGACTTCCGATCCTGCCGGCCACAGTACCCATGAGCATGTCGGCGTTTTTATCTCTTCCAAGCAGGGTCAGCCTGTCCTTATAGCCGATGTATTCATAGGCGCAGCTCAGGTAAGCGTCCGATCCATCCTTTTCCGCCGGTCCCTCCTTTTTAATATCCGCCACCGCTTTTGCCACAGGGGATAAAAGTTTCTCCCTTGAGGACATCACGGCATCATGATCCGAACTCCCTGACCGCCGGTATGAAGCGATTAAACCATCAAGGGCTTTCAGATCATCTGAGTTACTCAAAAACCCTGATACGTCAGCTGAGGATAGGAAATCACTCGTCATGACCTCCTCCTGTCTGTCATACTCGGCGGCCCTATCCCTGTTAAGGCCGGGAAATGTCATGGCTGCCCAAAGGATAATCGAGACCCCGAGTATTACGGTGCCCGCCTTTCTTATATACTGCCATGTGCGTTCCCATGTGTGTATGGCCATGCCTTTCAGGGTGGGCGCGCGGTAAGGCGGAAGCTCCATTACAAAAGGGGTCTTGGGCCCGCGGAGCACGGTCGACCTGATCAGCTTCGCTGCGAACAGGGCGAAAAACCATGATATCAGGGTAAACAAAAACATCATCTTTGCCTGTCCCTCTGTAAAAAAGGCGGCGATCAGCAGGGCAAAGACCGGGAGCTTGGCGCCGCAGTTCATGAACGGGACCACAAGCAGGGTGGCGACCCGCTCCTTCGGATCTCTCAGTGTCCTTGTGGCCAGGACACCCGGCACCGCGCATCCCCCTGATATGCCCCCGCTTACAATCAGGGCCATAACCGAGTTTCCGTGCAGGCCGAACCAGCGGAGCACCCTGTCCAGCATATAGGCTATCCTGGCCATGTACCCCGAATCCTCCAGTATGGCGATCGCCAGGAACATGAACATGATGAGCGGGACAAAACTGAGTATCCCCCCTACCCCGTCTATTATGCCCGATACGACAAGGGATTGCAGGTTTCCTTCGGGCAGGATGAATTTAAAAAGATCCCCTATAAGACTGAATCCTGCTTCAAGCCAGCCGATGGGCGCCCTGCTGAGGTTGAATGTAAAGGCATATATGCCGTAAAGTATGGCCAGCATGATAATCGGGCCTAGAACGCGGTTTGTAAGGATTGTGTCCGCCCTGTCCGACAGATCAATACGGGATTCAAGCCTTCTCTTGACTGTCTTTTTTATTATTCCGGCTATGTATCCATAGCGGTGTTCCGCGATGATCCCTTCAGGGGCATCCTCAAGTGTTTTATGGATATGTGCTGAAACCTGATCGCGTATGGCGTCGATGCCTTGTTTTGCTTTGCCGTTCTCAAGGAATAGTTGATTTATCTCAGGGTCGCCCTCTATGGATTTAAGGGCCAGCCATCTGGAGGAATATTTTTCATAACGATTATAGGCCTTTGAAATAATACCCTCTATCCTGTCAATCCCCTGGTCAATATCCATCCCATAGGATATAAGCTCCGGTTGCCAGCGCCTCCCCTGCAGGGCAACCTCTACAACCCTGTCCATCAGCTCATTGATACCCTCAGATTCCCTGGCGACAATGGGGACAACGGGCACGCCGAGCAGCGAGGATAATGCATCATAATCAATGGAAATGCCCCTTTTCTCGGCCATGTCAATCATGTTCAGGGCAATTATGAGGGGGATCCCCAGCTCTTTAAACTGCAATGCGAGGTACAGATTCCTGTCAAGATTGGAGGCATCAACAATATCCACAACAAGATCCGGTCTTTCGTCAATCAGGAAATTTCTTGCGACGACCTCTTCAAGGGAATAGGCGGTAAGAGAATAGGTGCCGGGCAGGTCAACCACGGTTATTTCATAGCCTGCATGACTGGTCCTGCCGGTCTTTTTTTCCACAGTAACGCCGGGATAGTTTGCGATATGCTGCCTCGCGCCGGTGATGGCATTGAAGAGGGTTGTCTTCCCTGCGTTGGGATTTCCCGAAAGCGCTATGGTGATGGTCTTGTTAATCTTGTCCTCAACTTTTTCAGGCATCTATCTCAACCAGTATATAATCCGCTTCGTTATTTCTCAGGGTCAGGGTAAAATCCTTGAGCTTTACTGCGACAGGGTCTTTAAGAGGCGCCCGCCCGATGATCATGATCTGAGCGCCCGGCACAATCCCCATCTCCCTGATACGGCGTGCCATTTCTCCCCCTGGCTTTATCTTCCTGATAATCCCGGACTGGTCATTGGCCATCTGTCTTAATGAGATGATCTGTTTCATCAGTAACCGCTCCCTTTACAGGAAAGTTTCTTTATTGGTCCCGGACCATCAGGCATCAAATCCCTGCATCCCGCACACGCCTTTTCAGAACCGCATCCGCATGTCATGCCCTTCCCTGTAACGGATCTTGATATCTTCATTACAATAAAGACAAAGGCAATTAACACAATCAATAAAGCTATTATGCTTTCGGACATATTTATTAATCTCACTTCTTGTTGCAATTGATTCTCAATGTAAATTCAAATGCCATTATTGTCAAGACGCCACAGGATTAAAAATTACCATAGCAGACAATCTTGTTGTCCCATAAAAAAGCCGCAAGACCTCATCTCAATGAAAAGACGAGATGCTTTGCGGCTTCTATCCTTTAAATTACAAGAAGATATTCGTGGAAATCCCCGCTCACTTCCTCTTTGTAGTAGGTAGCATGACCTGGGGTTCCGTCAACAGGAACTCTCCCTTTTCTATCCAGCCCTTTAGAATATTAGCGATCTCAAGCGCCCTTACATGGGATGAAAGGGGCACTGTCGGGACATCCTTTCCATTAAACCTGATCGAACCGCTTTTCAACTCTGCGTAGCTTACATACCCCAGGCTTTTTCCCTCGCCCTTTGGATAATCGTTTCCATAGTCCACGATCCTTGCGAAAATCTCCTCATCGGATACCCCGGCATAGCGGGCTATCTCCTCATTAAGAATAGGTATCGGCAATCCCAGTCCGACCGCCAGCGAGCAGCCATAGCCGAGCATGCTTACGCCTGCCACCCACCTGGGGGACATCGACTTCATGTCTCCTGTAACCATTAGTGTCCCGGCAGCGTTGAGCGGGACGCCGTTTTTCCCCCTGTCAGCCGCGGGATTGTGCTGTGTCCCCGGGCCCACGACATACCCCTGCGCCCCACCCAGGAATATCCTGCTCCCCATGCCGACAGTGAGATAGTAGGGGTCGTTGAACAGCGGGCTTAAAAGCCCCGAGGTGGAATAATTTGCATTGCCTGCCTTCGGCTTCAGGACACCCATGTACGTGTAAATGGTCCTGGAGGTCAGATTGACGGCACAGTTGTAATTCTGATAGGCGTTTCTCGGGTTCAGCAGTACTGCATAGGGCAGATCGGAAAGCCCGACCTTCCTTTCAATCTCCCTGTTGGGGTAGCAGTCGGTGCCGTATCCCGTTGCCTTCAATGTCACCTTTTTGCCGGCAATAAGATCGTGTATTACATGACCTCCCCCGTATTTGAACTGGCCCGGGTGAACCCCGTTAAGGGGATCGTCTTCGGTTGACTCGGTTGCGCCGATATAAATATCGACGGCGGCAAGACCCGCGTAGGCAGGCACGTTGTTCAGCCATACCCTTGAGGCCTTCATTGCCGGTTTTGAATGTCCGAAATTGATAAAAGCCCCTGAGGAGCACATGGGGGCAAATGTGCCTGTTGTGACAACATCTATCTCTTTCGCTGCCTTTGCAGCGCCCTTTCTCCCTACAAGATCCGTCATTTCATCTGCTGTAATGACTACCGCGTTTCCCTTTTTGATCCTGGCGTTTATCTCCTGGATTGTCTTCGATATGTTCTTTTTGGGCACCTTCACTAACCTCCGTTTATGGACAGAATGCACAATATTAAATGGTATGGCAGGATAAGACAAGAAAAAGTTTATGCTCTTAGTTTCTTGACTTTTAAAATATGATTCTATAAGCATAGAGACTGTCCGGAGGCGTTCCATATGCAGTCCGGACCTGAAATGCAGGAAAGGATAAATCAGCTGAATGCCTCATCCGGAAATATCCTGCATGAAAACTCAACCCTATCCGGGCGCCGGAAGCCGTTTTGTGTTAAAATATATTATAAATTTGAGGTGGGCATGGGATATCCTGTTCATATTGGAGATTTAACCATCAACAGAAAGGGGCCGTTCTTTGTTATCGCCGGGCCATGCGTTATTGAGAATGAGGAAATTACCCTTCGTGTTGCCGAGTTCCTGAAAGAGACCAGCGAGGCCATGGATATCCCCATAATCTTCAAGACCTCCTATGACAAGGCAAACCGGACCTCCATCGACTCCTTCCGGGGTCCCGGCATCGACAGCGGGCTTAAAACAATCGGCAAGGTGAAGCAAAAAACCGGCCTCCCCGTTTTATCGGATGTGCATACCGCCGAGGATGTCCGCAAGGCCGCTGAGATCCTCGATGTGATACAGATACCAGCCTTTCTCTGCCGCCAGACGGACCTGCTCCTGGCAGCGGCCAACACGGGGCGCGCCATAAATATTAAAAAGGGGCAGTTTATCTCTCCTGTTGAAATGGAACAGGCTGTCCGCAAGGTAACATCTACAGGCAACAATAATATCATGCTGACAGAAAGGGGATCCTTTTTCGGCTACAACAACCTGGTTGTCGACTTCCGGTCCATTCCCATAATGAAGGGCTTTGATTTCCCGGTCATCTTTGATGCGACCCATAGCGTTCAACTTCCGGGAGGCAGCGGCGGCTGCTCGGGCGGGCAGAGGGAGTTCGTTGAAAATCTGGCAAGGGCGGCTGTCGCCGCAGGCGCGGACGGCATCTTTATGGAGGTCCATCCTGATCCGGATTCAGCCCTCTGTGACGGCCCCAACTCATTGCCCCTGGACCAGGTGAGACCCATTTTAGGGCTTCTTAAGGAGATACATACTCTTGTATCTCACCGGATCTGAAGCAGATCTATTAATAAAGGCACCTTAACATCATTATTACTGACGGCTTTCACATCAGGAAGTAAGCGCGGAAGCCCTGCCGTCGGGTGTCTTGCAGTCTGTTTATGAGGTTTTCAACATGCTGGATGAAAGGCTGGGAGCGATTAAAATCCTTATCCTCGATGTCGACGGTGTATTAACCGACGGCCGGATTATAATAAATGACCATGGTGAGGAGACAAAGGCCTTTAACGTGAAAGACGGGTACGGCATAAGGGCGCTTCTGGATGCAGGCATTGACGTTGCCGTTATCACAGGACGAAAATCCGGAGTTGTTGCTCACAGGGCAAAGGACCTGGGCATCAGGAGTGTTTATCAGGGTGTTGCGGATAAACGGTCCGCGTGCATGAGGCTGCTTGAAGAAAGGCATTTGACGGGCGGCCAGGCATGCTATATCGGCGATGACCTGCCGGACATCCCTGTGCTGCAATATGTCGGGATGCCGGTCGCGGTAGCAGATGCCGTAAAAGAAGTGCGTGAAGCGGCATTATACATAACTGAAAAAAACGGCGGGAATGGCGCTGTCAGGGAGGTCTGTGAACTCATCCTGAAGGCGCGTGACGCCTGGCCTAAAAAACATGATCCCTGAACGCAGGAAAAATCTTTACATGGCATCATCCTTTCTGGTATACTTATTGCAAATGGCGAAAATCCGGTTAAAATATCTGCCCGTTGCCGGCATACTGGTTCTTCTCTGCATAATTGGGTATTTTCTTGTTAAGACCGGTTTTCAGAAGGGAAAGGGCCTGGACCTGGAGGCAATACTGCCGGACGCAGGGCTGACGGTAAAGAATTTTCACTACAGCGAGGACACCCTTGTACTTGATGCGGATGAAGGGACCTATTCCCAGGATAAACAACGGGTCACTCTGGTCAATTTTCATCTTAAACTGGAGCCGTTGAACAGCCCCTCCATGGAAATAAAGGGGGAGCAGGCCGAATGGGACAGAGGCCTGAAGGTCATTAGCCTCAGGGGCAACCTGCAGGGATACAGCAATAATGGATACGGAATATTTACCGAAAACCTTACTTATGAGCAGAAAGATGGCGCCTTAAAGACTGATGAGCATGTAAGGATTACCGGTCCATTTTTTTCAGTAAACGGCAAAGGCCTTCTCTGTTATCCGGAAAGACAGAGGTTTAAAATTATATCTGATATCACTGCATTAATTGAGAAAGGTTCTTTAATTTGAAGAAGATAAGCAGCGCCTTTTTGATCATAATCACGATATCGGTTTTTCTCACATTTCCAGGCCCTGTGCGGCCGGAGACTGCCGGAGACAGCGACACGTCAGGGCAGATAATAATCCATCATTCAGACACCTTTGATGCTGATTACAACCAGGGTACTGCTGTGTTTTCCGGCAGGGTTGAGGCTGAATGGGATAATATAACGTTAAGCTGCAAAAGGCTGGAGCTCTACTACGAAAATTCTGCCGGCAAAAAAGCTGTTGAAGACCTGCAGGCCAGCATCAAAGGCATGACAGCTACAGGAGAGGTTACGATCAGCCGTCAGACAGACGGGGTCACGGCCACAGCTGAAAAAGTTGAATATTTCAAGGCTGATGAAACGATGGTCATGACAGGAAGCCCTGTCTTAAAACGCGGCAGCGACATTATGAAGGCATCGAAGATTACCTATTATATTAATGGGAACAGGTTCTCTTTTGAAAATGTTGAAGCAGTTTTGCTTCCGGGTGAGAAAAGGTAAAATAATTGTCCGTGTCTAAAGACAGATTCGAGGTAAAACAGCTGGTCAAGACCTACAAGCATAACAGGGTTGTGGACAGGATCGACATGTCCCTCAGCCGGCACGAGATTGTGGGGCTGCTCGGACCTAACGGGGCCGGGAAGACGACCACCTTCTACATGATGATCGGACTTATTAAACCTGATGAAGGCAGCGTCTTCCTTGACGGTGAGGATATCTCTCAGGACCCGATGTATATAAGGGCCAGAAAAGGGATCAACTATCTTCCCCAGGAGCCTTCCATATTCAGAAAGCTTACAGTGGAGGAAAATCTGCTGGCAATCCTGGAGGGCCTGGACATGCCCCCCTATGAAATAAAGGAAAGGCTTGCGGGCCTTCTGGACGAACTGAATATCAGCCACCTGGCGAAAAACCGGGCCTCGTCGCTGTCAGGCGGCGAGAGGAGAAGGCTTGAGATCACCAGGGCCCTTGCCACTGAACCCAGGTTCATGCTCCTTGACGAGCCCTTTGCAGGGATCGACCCTATGATCCTGAATGATATTAAACAGATCATCCGGCGCCTGAAAGAGCGCGGCATAGGGATCATCATCTCTGATCATAATGTGAGGGACACCCTCGACGTCTGCGATATGGCCTATATAATAAACAAGGGGAAAATCATAGAAGCCGGGACTCCGGATGAGATAATAAACAGTGAAATTGCCCGCAGGTTTTACCTGGGCGAGGATTTTAATCTATAATCTTATTAAGCATGACACCAGACAGATCCTAAATGGCCTTACAGCTCAAACAATCCCTAAGCCTGTCCCAGCAGCTTATCATGACGCCCCAGCTGCAGCAGGCAATCAAGCTCCTCCAGCTTAGCAGGCTGGAGCTGCTGGAGACAATTACCCAGGAGATGGAGACCAATCCCCTGCTCGACGAACAGCCGGGGGATGACGGCTATGAGGAAAATGGTCCTCATGAGGAAATCGCGGAAAGCCCCGATCAGCCGGCGCTTGAAGTCAGGCTGGAGGAAAGCCCTGTAAAGCAAAACCAGGATATGGACTGGGAGTCCTACCTGTCGGAATACAATACAGGATGGGCGGACACGCCCCGTGAGAACAGGGATCTGCCGGTCTTTGAAAACATAAACGCGAGCAAGACAAACCTTCACTCACACCTCATGTGGCAGCTCAATATGGGCGATATCACCGAAAGGCAGCAGGAGATCGGGGTCCAGATTATAGGGAATATCGATGAGGACGGGTATCTCAAGGCCACCCTGGAAGAGCTGAGCCAGTTGACGGGATCTCCCGATGATGAGATACTGGAGACCCTTTCCATAATACAGAATTTTGATCCCACGGGCGTAGGCGCAAGGGACACCCAGGAATGCCTGCTGATACAGGCCAGGTTCCAGCGCCTGGGGGGCACAATTGTTGAGAAGATCATCCTTCATCACCTGGAGCATCTGGAAAACAAGCGGTATGACAGGATAGCCAAGGCCCTCTCCATACCTCAGGAGGAGGTCCTGTCGGCAGTCTCTGTTATCAGCAATTTTGAGCCGAAGCCCGGGAGGCTTTACAATGACGACGAGACAATCTATGTCAGTCCGGATATCTACGTATTTAAGGTGGGGGACGACTATGAGATAGTCCTTAATGAAGACGGGATGCCCAAACTCAAGATCAACAACTATTATAAGGAGATATTATCAAATAAAAATTCCCTTGAAAAAAACACAAAGGAGTACATTCAGGAAAAGCTTAAATCAGCCGCATGGCTGATCAAAAGCATACATCAGAGACAGAGGACCATTTATAAGGTCACGGAGAGCATTGTCCAGTTTCAGAGAAACTTTTTTGAAAAGGGGGTGACTCACCTGAAGCCGCTTGTATTGAGAGACGTGGCGGAACATATACAGATGCATGAATCCACCATAAGCAGGGTAACAACAAATAAATATGTCCATACGCCACAGGGTGTTTTTGAACTGAAGTATTTCTTTAACAGCGCTATCAACAGCATGGAGGGCGATTCCATTGCCTCGGAAAGCGTCAAGGAGCATATCAAAAATATTGTCAGGGGTGAAAACAAGAACAACCCTTACAGCGACCAGGAGATCGCCGAGAAGTTGAAGGATTTCAACATTGATGTTGCCCGGAGGACAGTGGCAAAATACAGGGAGACAATGGGGATCCTGCCTTCACGTAAAAGGCGGATGCCTTCCTGATTTATTCTGAAATTTTATCTTGCTGTGATTTGTAAAATTAATTAATCTAACAATAATCTTTCTCCACGAAGGAGGTTAGCCTATGGAGATTACCGTAACTTTCAGACACATTGATGCTTCGGAAAGTTTAAAGGCCTACGCTGAGGAAAAGGTATCCAAGATGGATAAATATTTTGATTTTCCGGTGGAGGCGCATATTGTGCTCGCCGTCGAAAAATTCAGACGGTCGGCGGATGTTACGCTAAACGTGAACGGAACACTGATCAAGGGAGTTGTTGAGACTGAGGACATGTATTCGGCAATTGACCAGGTCATGGATAAGATTGAAAAACAGGTAAAAAGAAACAGGGAAAAGATGAGGGACCGCCGGACCGAGTCCCGAAAAAATGAAACCGCACTGGTAGGCAGCGAGGCTGAGGAGGTTGCGGATTCGGGGACCGAGGAGTTCAGGATAGAGGTTGAGAAAATAGTCGCAAAACCGATGGACGCTGAGGAGGCTGCGATGCAGTTCAACCTGTCTCAGCAGGATTTTATGGTCTTCAGAAATTCCCGTTCAAGAGAGATAAACGTCATTTACAGACGCAAGGATGGCAACCTGGGCTTGATGGAGCCATTAAGCTGATATAAAAATCTATTTTCATTACGTGTGTAATATTATGAGATTATCGGAAATATTAGATGCAAAGAACATCATCCCCGACCTGAAGGCCAGAGATAAAAAGAAGGCCATCGAAGAGCTGGCGGAGACCATAGTAAACAGCCAGCCGTCAATGGATAAGAATGCCCTGGTCAAGGTCCTTCTGGAAAGAGAACGGCTGGGAAGCACGGGGATCGGCGACGGCGTGGCCATACCGCACGGGAAATTCCATGGGATTAGCGAGCCTGTCATATCCTTCGGACGGAGCATAAAAGGGCTCGACTTTGAATCCATGGACGGGCAGCCGGTTTTTCTTTTCTTCCTGCTCGTGGCTCCGGAAAACTCCGCCAGTGTGCATTTAAAGGCCCTTGCAAGGATAGCGAAGCTCCTGAAAAACAGCGCATTCAGAAAAACCCTCATGGAGATCCCGACCAGGCAGGAGCTTTATAAAACAATTATTCAGAACGATGAAGAGTTTTAAATCTGATTCCAAGGAGACAGGCTCTAATCATGATAGGTTTACTGATCGTTACCCACTGTGATCTGGGAAAGGAATTTCTGAATGCCGCGGAGTTTATTGTGGGACGGATGGAAGCCGTAGAGGTTATCTCCATCACCCAGACCTCAAACTCCGAAAAGATTAGAAAGATGATCGAGGACAAGATAGCCGTCCTTAACAAAGGCAAGGGCGTCCTTATCCTTACGGACATGTTCGGGGGGACGCCTTCCAACATCAGCCTTTCCTTTCTAAAGGACGAGATGGTAGAGGTCCTGACGGGCGTCAACCTGCCTATGGTTATAGCAATCGCCCAGAACCGCTCAAGGCTGGGGCTGAGCGAACTGGCTGAAAAGGCCCAGGAAGCCGGCAAGATGAGCATTTCTCTGGCAGGGAATCTTTTGAAATAGACATGCCTGTCCTCCTGAAAATCGGACCTGACAATTTTCCGGTTTACGCTGATGAGATCATCGAGATAGAAAGGGCCTCTTTCCCTTCTCCCTGGAGTTTTAACGACTTCTCGGCGGAGACGGAAAAATCCTTTTCTCACCTGTGGGTCCTGACTGCAGACGGCAGGGTCTCCGGATACATTTGTTACTGGGTCCTGGAGGGTGAAATCCAGCTTCTTGATATAGCGGTCCGCCCCGACAGCCGGAGAAGGCGCCTCGGGCGGTTCCTTCTGGAAAAAATGATCGAGGAAGGCCTCTCCAAAGGGGTAAAAAACATCTGGCTGGAGGTGAGGCGCTCAAATTCAGCGGCCAGGAACCTTTACAGCAGGATGGGTTTTCTTGAGACCGGCATAAGACCTAAATACTATTCTGAAACAAACGAGGACGCGATCACGATGTCGCTGGAACTCCCGGACTCAGGGGGCGTCTAGGCCGCCTAATATATCTGTGCTTACTGGTAACTTATCTCATAGACTATGTTAGATATGATAAAATTAAGTCAGTTTTACAGGAATCAAAACTCAAAATCCTAATGTCGAAATCAGAAACAATATCGAATCACAAAAATTCAAAAACATAAATTACACCTGTTACTGCGAAGAGTTATTGTTTTTAACATTAGAATTTTGGATTTTTAATTTGTTTCGTGATTCGGATTTTGAGATTCGAATTTTATTAAAATAAGAAAACATTTTCTGTTAACCCTTATAGTGCATACAGGAGGTTTAAAATGACTATTAAAGTCGGAATAAACGGTTTTGGTCGTATTGGAAGGATGGCCTTCAGGTCCGGATTGTCAAATAAAGATATAGAGTTCGTGGCGATAAACGATCTTACTGACACCCCCACCCTGGCCCACCTTTTGAAATACGATTCCACCCAGGGTATTCTTGATGCGAAAGTCTCAAGCACCAGCAATTCCATAGTCGTCAACGGTAAGGAGATAAAGGTTTTTACGGAAAAGGACCCGGCCAAGATTCCATGGCGCGACCTGGATGTGAAGTTTGTCCTTGAGTGCACAGGCATTTTCACTGAAAAGGCAAAGGCCGCCGCCCATCTGGAGGCAGGGGCCAAAAAGGTGATTATATCTGCCCCGGCAAAGGGCCCGGACCTGACTATTGTTATGGGAGTAAACCACCAGGAATACGATCCGCAGAAACACCATATCGTTTCCAATGCCTCCTGCACCACAAACTGCCTTGCCCCTGTATGCAAGGTCCTCCTTGACAACTTCGGGATTGAAAAGGGCCTTATGACAACAACCCATGCCTACACCGGCGACCAGAGGCTCCTGGATTTTCCCCATAAGGATCTCCGCAGGGCAAGGTCTGCCGCCCTTTCCATGATCCCCACTACAACGGGTGCGGCAAAGGCTGTGGCCCTTGTCCTTCCTCAGCTGGAAGGCAAGCTGAACGGCATAGCTATCCGGGTCCCGACGCCAAACGTATCTCTGGTGGACCTTACTGCCCAGCTCAGCAAGCCTGCGACAGCTGTTGAGATCAACAAGGCCATGAAAGAGGCCTCTGAGACATATCTCAAAGGCATCCTTGCCTATTGTGAAGAGCCCCTTGTATCAATTGATTTTAACGGCACAACAGTGTCTTCTACGCTGGATGCCCTTTCTACAATGGTTGTAGGTGACATGGCCAAGGTCTTCTCTTGGTATGACAATGAATTCGGTTACGCCACCAGGATGATAGATCTGATTGCCTATATGGGCGGGATGTAGTAGCGGATTTCAGCAATCAGCAGTCAGGTCATTATCCCCCATGCTGTATCTCCAGACCCTTTCCCCCTCTCCCCCTGCGGGAGAGGGCAGGGGTGAGGGGGAGTGACGGATTTATTCTCTAATCCAATAAACAAACGGAGCTTATCAAATGGTCAATAGAATACCCCTTATCGCCGGCAACTGGAAAATGAACCTTAACATCAGTCAGTCAACCGCCCTTGTAAAGGCGATTGCAGAGGGGATAAAGGGCGTTTCCGGTGTAGATGTGCTTGTGGCGCCTCCCTTTACCAACCTCTATGCCGTGAAACAGGCAATAGGAAAGGCCGATATCTTTCTGGCGGCCCAGAACATGCACTGGGAAAAGGAAGGGGCCTTCACCGGGGAGGTTTCCCCTCAGATGCTTATTGACGCCGGTTGCACCCATGTGATCCTCGGACATTCCGAAAGAAGGAGCCTTTTCAAAGAAACGGATGAGATGATCAACTCAAAGGTCAAGGCGGCCCACCTTACAGGTCTGACGCCGATTGTCTGCATCGGGGAGACGCTTGCCGAGAGGGAAAACAACTGGACGTTTGATGTAATAAGGAACCAGCTTAAGGGATCTCTGAAATTTTTTATTGAGGAGGGCAGCCTGCCTAAATCCATAATACTGGCCTATGAGCCCGTGTGGGCCATAGGGACCGGACGGACAGCAACGCCTGAACAGGCCCAGGAGATCCACCTCTTCATAAGGAACTGGATTAAAGATAACTTTAGCAAAGAAACAGCCGATCAGATCAGGATACTCTATGGCGGGAGCGTGAAACCCGACAACTCGGCCGCGCTGATGTCATGTCCTGATATCGACGGCGCCTTGGTCGGCGGGGCAAGCCTCAAGCCCGAGTCATTTTTGGGGATCATCAGGTTTTAGTTTCTCGTTGTTCCGTTTTATATTGAACTTTGAACCGTGAACGGTGAACCAGGAACCCTTATCCTCGACGTTTCTTTGTCGAGGATAAGAAAATATTCCTGTTGCATTTTTTTCTTTTTGTGTTTATATTTCCCAGTCTATTGTTTCAGGGACGGTTTTTGGTCTAAGATATTATTAGACCAGGCTTTATAGCTTCCTAGCCTCCCAGCATATAAGCTTTGTGGCACTTGAATCCCGGAATCCTGGAATCCTTGGCCCCTAAAGCTAGCGGCTTCAGCCGATTGAAGTTTACTTTTAATTTGAGGTATTTCCTTTAATGCAGTTAATAATTGTTTTTTTGCATGTCGTTGTATGCCTTGCGCTTATCCTTATAGTCCTTTTGCAGAAAGGCAAAGGGGCTGACATGGGTGCAGCCTTCGGCGGTTCGAGCCAGACAGTGTTCGGAGGGGGAGGGGCCGGTTCATTTTTAACCAAGATGACAACAGCGGCGGCGGTAATCTTTATGATCACATGCCTCCTGCTCGCCTTCATGTTTGGAAAAGAAAAGACAACAACCTCCATAATGGAGGGAGTTACGACAACTGCGCCGGCAACGACGTCACAGAGCGCTGCACCTGCGGCGGAACCGAGTTCCGCTCCCGCGGGTGAGCAGGACAAAAAGTAATTAGTTCCCATGCATAAAGAAGGCTTTTATGAATGGAGCGATCAGTCCCACTAAGGCGGGATGAGCCAACTGATAGAATTATAAGACTTTAGCTGAAAGCTGAGTGCTGACAGCTGATAGCATGAATCCGAAATTTCATGTTTTCGGATGAATCAAAAATGCCGAAGTGGTGGAACCTGGTAGACACACTATCTTGAGGGGGTAGCGGGGAGACCCGTGCGGGTTCAAGTCCCGCCTTCGGCACCATATATAACAAAAAGAAAGCAAGCTAGACTTAAATTAGCTTGCTTTTTCTTTATGTTTTGGCCCCTCAAACTTTATCACCTTTGTATCACCTGATTTTAAATTTCTAATCTCAGATCTTTTCTCATAGATCTTTAATTCGTCTTCAAATTCCTCTTGATAATACCTACTGAAAGCCGTATTTGAAACGATCCCTGTTGCCTTCTGGATCTCGTCAGGCCGGAAATATTGTCTCATTGCCTTAACAGTTGAATGCTTTGTGCCACCATACAAATCAACGCCATCAATACCCAGGTTTTTACATGCTCTTTTCCAATTTGCATAAAGACGATCTTTTCCAAACCTTTTGCCGGCATTATGTCCGGCCTCATGCCTAAAGAAATACAGGTCAGGAAGTCCACGAGGGAATGATTTGAAGATCTCCATATCTTCATCTAAGAGCTTAATGAGTTTGTCCTTTGCCTTTTTGCCCTTATTTTGTTCAACCCTCAAAAGCCCTATGTTCAGATCAATGTCTTTCTCTTTGACATTCAGTAATTCAATCGGCCGTATCTTTGGATATGTTGATAGTAGCCTGATTGCAAACCAGACCTTTTTTTCTGATATCTTCATCACTTCATCAATGATGCTATCCTGGACATCTAAAGAGATTGTATTTCTCCACCCAAGGATATAATTAATTTCTGGAAAATCAGGCATCATTATCGGGTCCCTTTGTCCTCGATCTCTTTTTACAGCCCAACGCCAGAAGGACATTAATGTTATTCTTATATTATATTTTGATTTTTCTGAAAGATGGGAAGGCAATTGATCAAAGAAATCTTCAAGATCCCCGAATCCTATTTCTTTAATATTTTTATCACCGAAGTATTTTGAAGCGTAAGAGATATGATTGACAAGGTTTCTATAACATCTAACGGAGGCTCTTTTTTTATCTAACCATTGAGAGGATAACTTTTCAAAGCTGAGAGGCTTCTCTTTTGAATATTCCCGGGCGTCAAAAGTACCTTTATCATTTTCATATCTAAGCCCGGTAAGGAATCTTTCAGCCTCCGCCTTATCAGCAAATCTTTTTGTTATATTTGCTTCCCCTGTAACAAAGCGGACAACGTACCGTGAGCCCTTACTGCCATTATTCTCGTATATTCCCCCAAGCATACAAAGACCCCCCTTATTTTTGAGGTCAGGATAATTTAAATTTTGTAAGCTTGTCAATTGCATTTATTTTAAGCTGCCCTTAGCCACCGACCATAAACCCCGGAATTAAAATCTTCTATAATTGCAGATTCACTTTTATTGAATTTCCACATATACCTTTCAATTGGCATCAAATCCTTGCCAGGATCAACAATATCAAGCCATGTGAATAATTCATCCATGCTGCAATAAAATGTTTGTTTATGGAGTGATTTATTAAATTCCCCAATCTTTTCTTTGACATTCCTTACCACCCCTTCATATCTTTGACAGGTGTCAGGGTCATATACGGTAAGTCTTAAATTCTCACTGCATGAATCAATGACGACCTGATACGTTTTATGATTGATTTGTCTTTTGTCTTTCTGCTTAGATTGGTTGACGGTCTCATGCAATTCATCTTCTTTATCAGCTTGGTTATCCGATTGCTTAACCCCTCTAAAAATTTTGTATGTATAGCGTCTGATTGACCCCGTATTAAGAGATTTTGCCCATTCAGGCAGAACTCCTTGATGGTCTTTTGAGTTGCCTATATAACCTGTCTTGGCGGCATACCCTGTCATCATTTGCCAATGGGCTTTTGTCTTGAAGTAAGACTCGTTCACTTGACCGAGATTATAGAAATTTCGTATAACGTCCCCGCCAATCATGCCCCTTCTATCCAATTCTATCAGTAGATGAATATGTGGATACCCATCTTTATGCCACTCGACAGCACGGACATAATTTACAATCTTATGGCCCTGCCGTTGAAAGTATTGAACAAGACGGCGGCTTGTCTCGGTCAATGATTCTAAAGCGTCTGCAGGATTGTCAAAATTCTTTCGGTCTATGGTAAGGACAACATGACGGACGAATTGATAATTCATCGACTCAAGGACGCTTAACAATCTTTTCAGATGCCTCTTGATACAATGAGGGCACCATACATTACGACACTTACAGACACTCATTATTCCACTATATTTTTTATCATATTCCATGCTGATTTCTCGACTTGCGCATTTATGCGCCGATTTATCCAAGTCTAGGTGGCCTCCGCTTCGCTCCGGCCCCCTATGTCCCCCGATCAGGCCTTAGCGCTCAGGCCCGCCATGTCAAGCGGGGCCTGAGCTACTTCCATTCAACGTTCCGAGCTTCCAATCCGGGCAGGGTTTAAATTCTCCGACGGGCTCCACTCGAAGGCCCATTCTCGACTTTAAAACCCCTGCCCTTCGTCCGCTTGAATGGCCTGGTCTTTAGTTTCTAATTGGATTAATTTTTACAGGAGGTTTTGACTTGCTTTATTGAATAAAAAACCCCCTTTGGAGTCCCAAAGGAGGTTATTTGACAGAACGGTATTTAAATAATAAGATGGTATCGTTCTGTTGAGGCCTCACATCCCTTCAGGACACCTAAGCCCAAGATTTATGGACAGCCCGCCAGCCGTCCTACTTGGGCTTTTTTATTTAATCATATCTTCGATATCTATTTGTTCGCCCTTCAAAATTTTTGTTTTAATGTTATTAAAAATTTCCTTACCCATTAGAAATGCCTTTAAGAATCCTGAATTTTCAAGTTTTTTTGCATCATCTAAACCCATATCTATTAAATTGGATGCCATTAGACTTGGGCTATGCGTTCCGACTTTTTTTGACAATCTTTTTATTTCTTCTATTGTGCTTGGATAGAGCATTGTGGTAAATGATACCCTTGTTTCATCAAGTTTTTTTCTTCCCATTGTATTACCCCCATTTATTCACATGTGTTTATTTGTGAATAATTATAAACCAATTTAAAGCCATGTCAATAGGAAAAATATTCGAATATGGACCATTCATCCAGGTAAACTTTTTCCTTGCAAAATCACTTATAATATAGTTATCATGTTTCTACAAAATCCTAATAATTTACGACTATTCATCCCAAACTTTACAGCTTAATTATTAACCTGTAATCTGACCATGTATTTCTAACCCCCCGTGTTACGGGAGTTTTTATAGATCCACGCAAAAACAAGGATACAATTATGCATGATGCCTCAAGTTACCCGATAAAAAAGGTGGCAACCTCAGTGCTTGCCACTCTTGGTGTCTTGGCAACCATCATCACCATCTATACATTTTTCTTTCAAGAAAAAAAGGTTGATCTGCAATATGAAATAGTCGCAAATACAAATGTACTTGATATTAATGCAGAAGTAGGCAGGCTTGATATAACATATAATGGAGTGAGTTTAAAAAATGAAAATGAACATTTACGGATAATAAATTTAAGGGTTATTAACAGAGGCAGCGAAAATATCCTTAAAGAATTTTTCGATGATAATGACCCCGTTGGTTTTCGCATTTCACAAGGGAAACTCATTGAGAAACCTGAACTTATTGAATCAAGCAGTCAGTATTTGAAAGAGAAAATGCAAGTTCAGATCGACTCATCTGGAAAATTAAATTTTTCTAAAGTTATCCTTGAATCAGGTGAATATTTTGTCCTCAAACTCCTTATTCTCCATAAGTCTAATACGTTGCCAGCAATTATTCCTACCGGAAAAGTTGCAGGGATGAAACAAATACTTGTAACCAATTCCTTGGAACAAAAAGACGAAAAACCTTTTTTGGTTAAGGTGTTTTCTGGTTCTTTGTTTGTTCAAACCGTTCGCTCTGTTGTATATTTTATTTGCGTTGCAATTCTTATTCTTATTGTTGCTTTCTCTTCAGATGCAATCTCTAATGCGAGGGGTAAACATTGTTGACCCCCTGATAATAGTACAATAAAGGGGGCATAAAATACCTGAATAGATTGACAAGAAGGAAAAATTATCTGATTAAAGAGGACCGGTGGAGGGTCCTTTTTTATTAACAAAGGCG
>Ga0105099_10000288_pt1 | contig 34416 bp, 28 predicted proteins | sample PPLLak3cmMay2015_2_FD_79138 | JGI IMG/M metagenome (GOLD analysis project Ga0105099, IMG submission 79138) | Freshwater sediment microbial communities from Prairie Pothole Lake near Jamestown, North Dakota, USA - PPLs Lake P8 Core (1) Depth... | ecosystem: Environmental > Aquatic > Freshwater >... | reverse complement strand
CAGTCGTTGCAGTAGAGCTCTTCCAGATACGGAGTCGGGCCCTTAATCAGGTCGATGTTGAGGAAGACTCCCGGTTTCCTGAGGACCTTGTAAACCTGCCGGCAAAGTTCCTGCTTTTCCCGGTCATCCAAGTGGTGGATGGAGAGGCTTGAGATGACCAGGTCGAAAGCTCCGGCATCGCCCAGCGTCCGATAGTCCGTCGTCACATAACGGAATTGGTCCGGGAATTCCCGGAAACGCTCTCGGGCTACATCCAGCATCTTTCCGGCTATATCGTAGAGGACGAAACGTCCTTTTGGGCACCTCTCCAGCACCTTTTGAGAAAAGAGGCCGGTGCCGGCACCCAGGTCAAGGACCTCTATGCTGTCAGTGGCAGCGAAGGGGATAAGCTCTTTTGCACTAGTGAACAGGTCGGCATAACCGGGTACCGCCTTGCGAATCCAGTCGTCATAGTACTGAACTGTCTCGTTGAATGCTTCGCCGATAGCCATGGCAGTATCCTTTCCCTGAGCTGCTGCTGTCAGGGTGAATAAACAAGTGAAGTACGCCTTGACTTGTTTGTAACGCAGAATCTGGTGGAGTGCAAGCAATTGAATGAAGGGGGTGGATTGGGCTGACAGAATGTGTCTATTCAATCTGGACCACTGATTTTATTATTGATTTATTTTCTCTGCCCCCTATACTACGTCCATGAGCATACGATGTTTAGTCCTTATGTCATTTTGTCTCCTGCTGGTCGCCTGTGGAACCACCGGCCACAGAGTCGTGGTGGAGCCGGGCTTACCCGGACAGCGCCCCTGGCAGCGTCCCTACACCGTTGATGGTGAGCGTTATGTCCCCTTGGCGACCGCCGCAGGGTACCGGGAAGAGGGACTGGCCTCCTGGTACGGTGCAGAGGAACATGGCGGCCCCACCAGCAACGGCGAAACATTCGACATGTATCAGCCGACTGCTGCCCACAAGACTCTGCCCCTTGGCTGTTATCTCAGAGTCACCAATAAACTGAATGGCAAGCAGACGGTTGTCCGGGTAAATGACCGGGGTCCCTTTGTTCCGGAGAGGATTGTCGATCTTTCCTACCATTCTGCTCGCGAGCTGGGTATTGTTGATTCCGGCTTGGCGCCGGTGGTTATCGAGGTTGTTTCTTCGGGGCCCGGTAGCTCACGTCCCGATAGCGCGCCAGTTGCGAGCGGAACCTATACGCTGCAGGTGGCCTCCTTTGCTGATCCGGAAACCGCTCGACAGCTTTCGGAGAGGATGAGGAAAAATCTGTCCTTTTCCGCGGTTCGGGAAGTGGAGACCGCGAAGGGTCGCTTCTATCGGGTACAGGCCGGCCGGTTTCTTTCCCGCGCTGCTGCGGAAGAGGCACGGATGTCCCTGGCCCGAAACGGCTATCCCGACGCGTTTATCGTTATCCCGTGACAAGGAACTGCGAATAGGATTTCTACAACCTGCTTGATTTATTCGAAATCCTCTTTCCGGCAGGGTGTACCTGGTTGTTTTCCGATACCTGCGGACGACTCTGATATTTTGTCTGTTGGTGTGCTGTTATGAATCACGGGAGACTTTTTTCTTGCGTCTCCATCCAACGAAGAACAGCAGCAGCGCGCCAATCAGTGCAAGTGATATGGTCTTCCAGGTAAAGCTGCCTTTACATACGGTTTTCATCAGAACGTCGGTGTTTCTCCTCCTCTTGATTGAATTTCACTCTTCCGGTAGGAAAGGTGGGTGACATCTGCGTGTATTGTCTCAAAAAGCCATTTCCAATCCCAACTGCCGCAACCGTTTGACATTGAGCAGGTTTATCTTTCGCATGCACGTCCCGAACAGCCGATACCCTCCGCCGCCCTCGCCGAGTACCTCCAGGGCCTGATCGATATCCGTCACCACCACCGTGCCGACCATGGCGGCGTTGCGCCGGAAGAGCGGCTCCGGCACGAATCCGGCGGTCGGTCCGACAACGGCGATGGCCGCATCCGCCGGAACGAAGCTGATGAGCTGTTCCATGCTGCCGTTGGCAATGGCGGCCCCGGTGAATACGGCGGTCTCGCAGCGGGCAAGGGTTTCGGCGGTGTGTTCCGGCGACACGAAGATTCCATACCCGGCTTCGGCCTCTTCCTGAGTCTCCTTTTTGCGGTCGATGATTGCTACCTCAGCGGGACCAAGCTCCTTCAATTTCTTCAGGAGCGGGATGATCGCGCCCACCATGCATATCCGGCGGTTGCGAAAGAGCGAAGAAATCCCCGACAGATCGCCGCTTGCATCAATGGTATAGCGACCATCTTCAAAGAACGGCACCGACAGGGCGTTCAGCGTGGCCAGCCTGATCACCCCGGCAAAAGGGCCGGGAATATCTCCAGCCATGACCGCGGCGACCGGCATGCCGCGTATGAAGGGCGTGCTCCCCTTCAGGATGCGGTTGCCGGCGCTTCTGATAACTTCGGGAGGGGTGTAGGCAACCCCGCCGCAGCCATTGGTAAGTTTCACACCGACAAAGAAGACCCCCACCACCAGTCGCTCGATGGCCAGGCCATCAAGTTCATCGCCGTACATTCCCCACAGGGTTTTCGCCGCCTCGTCCAGGATCAGGCCGGAACTCCCAGCATTGCCGGAAATCTCAGTGATGTCTGTCCGTGCACTCGATACTTCTTTCATTGCTTTTATCCTCCATGACTTCAACCGATATCCCTTCCTCGAAGTTCAGATTCCATCTTCTTGCAGGGGCTTTCCCTGCTGAATCCCCCCCTTTACCGGGCATGGGCCAGGCGGATGGTTTCATGCCCGATTCTTTCCTTTTGGCATCAATTTGCGCCCTGATTTCCGGGGTCCCTCTGCCGCCTCCCACATACGTCTTGCCTCCCGGTATGCCTACAGGAAGCTGAAGGCCAACTCCACTCCGCACTGAAAACCGGGGTCCCTATATGCGCCGGTTACGTAACGGGTGGCATACAGTTCGTTGCCCAAGTTCTTGCCGTAAACGGTAATCCGGGTGTCCCTGTCGAATATCCTGCCTTTGTAACCCACATTGAGATCCACTCTCGTATAATCGCCCAATTCATAGTAAACGACTCCCATGGGCGACGAACTGCGACTCTTCGGACCGACATAGCGGATGTTCATGTTGGCGAATACGTTCTTGTAGCGGGCGCCGAGAAGGGCGCTGACAAAATGGTGGGATATATCGGCATTGGTGGTGTCGTCGTTCGTCGTGATATACGTGTACTGTAATCGGTAATTGAAGTACTTCAGGAACTCGCCCGATATGCCGGTTTCCAATCCTTTTGTCGCTACCGTTGCGGTGGTTACGAATTCAACCTCTTCCCCCGTGGTGGGGTCAATATAGGATGAAACGTTCTTTTGGCCGGTAAAGGGATCAGTGCCTTTGGCGCTTACCTTCTGGTTTTCCGTGTCATAGTAGTAAAGGGTCGCCCAAGGAGTGAATGCGGGATGAATCGCGGCGAGGATGCCCGCCTCGTACCGTGACCGTTTCTCGGCGGGTAACGATGTTCCGTCGGGGCTTATCTGGTAACCGATGGAAGGTGAGTTCTCGGTATAGGCATAGCGGCCGGTAAGGGTGAGCATGGAGGTCAGCTTGAGCGAGGTTCCGACGGTGTAAACAAAGGTTTCCTTTGCCCACTCATCGAAGTCCTCCCCCGTCACCGGGCTGCTGTTATAGTGCTTCTTGTCCATCCGGAATCCGGCGTCGACGGTGAGCCGGTTGTTCAGCATTCGGTGTTCGTCGGCGATATAGGTTCCGTACATCTCTTCATCGCTCTTTTTAAAGCCCGGCGCCACCCCGCCAGGGGCGACATAGGTAAGAAACTGGCCGCCCAGCTTGAGGGTGTTATTTTCCCAGTCGGCCACATGCCTGAGGCTGACGGTGTGTCCGCTGCTGTTCTGGTCCCTTTCCGTCACCTGGATTGCCAGGTTGTTGAAGGCATACTGCATGGTTGTCGTCTGGGTTTTGCTCCAGGGCACCTCCACATTCAGGGCGACCAGGTCTGCGTTCAACTTGTTCATGTTCATGTCGGACACGGCCAGCGAGCCAACTTTCGACCAGTCGAGGGTTCCATCTTTCAGAGTTGTCGGCATGAGAATCAGGCCCCACTCCAACTCCTTCATGCCCCAGCTCTTGTACCAGAGCAGATCGGCATTCAAAAACGGGCTCGTGAACCCTCCCCGGAAGAGCAGCGAATCGTTGCGGCTCGCCATGTTCCAGCCGGATCTGCCGTCGGTGCCCTTGTTTTCATAGGACAGCCGGTAATCGAAATTCCCGCGTTTTTCCCCCAGATAGAGGTTTTCCCTGTGAGTGTTGAAGGTTCCGTAGGCGCCCACCAGACCGGCTTCAAGTTTTGATGAGCGTTTGGTCTTGATGACGATGAATCCCTGGTTGGACGAACCGGTGCTCGAACCGAAGTTGGTCAGGGGGCCGAGGGTAACGGCCGTTGCATCTCTGACGATGGTTACGGACTCGATGGAATCTACCGGGAGTGACGCGAGCAAACGGTCAGCCTGGGTGATATAGACGCCGTCCAGGATGATGCCGTAACTCCCGCCTCTCATGTTGGCGAAGTTCATGTGTTGCCGTCCCTGGAAGGTCACTTCCATACCGGCGGCCTGCTGTATGACATCCCACACCGTCTCTGGCTTGATAGCCTCGATATCTTCTTTGGTAAACACCTCCGTCTGAAGCTTGCTGCTCTCAGTTACCGCATAGGGACTAGTAACCGGCTCTCCTATCCGTGTTGCCTTGGTCCCGATACTTTCCAGTTCATGGGTTTCCTCTTTTGTGGCCTGGTCAGCGGCGCGTGCGGATACCGCAGGGCCGGCGATGCTCAGAACCGCGCAGAATAACAATATTTTTTTCATGTACCGCTCCTTTTGTTCATCATAAAAATTAGTCAATAATGACATCATGTTTTGCCTTTGAAATAGCCTCCGTATTCGTCAGCCTCCCGATAACGGGAAGTTCGTAAACGACGGGATTGAGGTATTTCCTGTTTTCATGAAAACTCCTTTCTTTGAATTTGATTTTTTTTGCGGGACAAACCTTTCAGTTTTCCAATACATACTCCACAGGTATTACCAGCCTTGCGCTGACCGGCGGCTTTGGAAACGGGGCGCTTTGTATCACAGTATTCCTGGCGTCGCTGTCCAGAAAAGGCACGCCGCTGCTTCTGACGATGCGCACGTTGTTTGCGGTACCGTCACGCTGGACGACAAACTCGACGGAAAGCCTGCCGCTCCAGCCCATGCGCCGTGCCAGGACGGGGTATCTCAGGTTTCCCGCCACCTGGTCCCGGATATAGGCGAAATGTTTCCTCAGATAGCGCATCCGCAGGGTTTCGGCGCTCTCGCCATTCTCCTCGCCGCCGGATTGATCGGCCCCTGAACCGTGGCCGGATCCGGTCCCCGTCCCGCTGCCGTTTCCCTGGCGTCTGGAGGTGAAACTGCTGCTGCCGGCAGTTGCCGCGGATACGGGCGGGAGCTGAGCCACTGCCGTTGTCTGCGCAAGCGGGGCTGCTTCGGGCGAGGCCTCCAGCGGAGTCGGTTCGGTATCACGCTCCGGGAAAGAGTCAGGATTGGCAAGGACCGGCAGAGGCTTTGCCACAATCGGATGCCGTGCCGGTGCTGCGGGTCGGGATGGCGGAGCCCCGCCGGGATCGTTCTTTATGTTCTCCTTTTTCGTTCCCTGTACGCTTTCTACCGTGAAATCGATCAGGATTGGCGCTTTTTGGGGCGCGGGCATACCGGTAAAGGAGACAGCGGCGGCCAAAACTGTCAGATGCAGTGCAAACGAAAAAAGAAAAGACTTCGCTTCGGTATTCATCTTCCATCCTTCCTGAACTCAACATCAAAATCCTTCCCGATTCAGCCCTTATTCTTTGCGGAACACAATCCACATGCCATCATCACCGCGGTCAAGGGTGTACGAGTCTATCCCTGCCGCCTCCAGGGCGTCGGAATAGTGCCGGTTGTCATGCCGGGGCAGGGTCCGCCGGTTCTCCAGCCACTCAGGATCTTCCTTTTCCATTTGTCCACGGATTGCATCTCTTGTCTTCGGGTCACCAAGTCCGCCGCCCACATAGGCGTGTCCTCCCGGTTTCAGAACTCGATTGATCTCCCGAAAGGCCGTGGACAGCTCATCCCAGAATGGAACCGAGCCTCTGCTGATGACCAGATCGACGGATGCATCGGATAAAGGAATTGCCTGCACCTGACCCAGCTGCGTTACGGCGCGCCCCGTCAGGCCGTAGGCCGAAATATTTTCGTCGGCGCATCTAAGCATGTCTTGCGACAGATCGAGGAATATAAAATCGAGCGCGGTAATCCGTGCCAGGGCAAGCCCCAGGTAGCCGCCACCGCACCCGACATCAAGGCAACTGCCTGAACCAATCCCGGTTTTTTCCAGAATCCGGGCTGCGTAGTAGGCGTAAATCGGTGCATTTATGCCCAAGGCAATCCGGTTGTATCTGCTCACATCAGATGTTTTCATGGCTTTCCTGTTCATTTGTCGATAATCCTCCTCATTTCTTGGTCTGAAACCTCGACACCAAGGAAGAGCCGATAGAAATACTGTGCCTCTTTGACCATATCAACCGGGTATTCCTTGGGGTAGAGACGGCTCATGAGCCATTGCAGGCCGAGTATTCTCATAAATGAAGGGGGACGATCGAACCAGTTGAAGGGGGTCCTCGGTATCAGGTAGACCCGTCCCTGCCGCACGGCCCTGATACGTTTCCATGCGGGGTCCGTGAAGACCTTGTCGAAAAACAGTTTTTCCTGGACAAGGATCACATCCGGGTCGTAGAGCATCACCTGCTCCAGGGAAATGTGTTCCATCCCCTTATGACTAGCCGTATGGCAGCGATGGACATCCGTGTCGCCTGCGCGTTTGAGCAGCTCCACGTGGATCGAGTCGTCGCACTCCGTCTTCAGTCCGTCCGGCCCCTCTGCATAGTAGACTTTCGGCCGTTTCGCTTCGGGAATACGCTTCACTGCCGCGTCCACACCGGCCAAAATCTTACGGCTGTAATCGCTCAGCTTTTTCGCCCGAACTTCTCTGTTGAGGAGCCTGCCCAGGAACAGAAACACGTCAGGATAATCGGAGAGGCTTCCCGCTGCTGCATAGGCATGGGGAATACCCAACTTCTTCAGGGTTTCCTCCGCTTTCGGACTGTTGGGCGATTTTCTGTCGCTCCACATGAGGAGGAGGTCCGGTTTCGCCTTCAGCAGCCCCTCGATGTTGGCGGTCTGGCCCTGCCCAAAGAGGCTGCCGATAACGGGAAGCCCCTGGACTCTCCGGTGAAGATACTTCGTATCTTCTTCCTTCAGCGGGAAGATGAGACCCGCCAGCAGGGTGGGATCAACGGCATACATGATGTAGGTGCCGTAGGGTGACGGCGCATAGACCTTCTTGATGGTATCGGGTACGGATACGTTGCGGCCCGTCATATCGACAATCTCCCTTGCGCAGGCACTAGCGGAGCAGACCATGGGCAGTGCAAGGAAAAGACAGATTGCGGCGGTAAGGCTTTTGCTCTTCATAGTTGACATGGAAATTTCTCCTTTGTTCATAACCGTACGCGGAGACAAAAAGCTCCGCAGCAGATCAAAAAAAGGCCGGCGTGAGAAAACACGCCGGCCTTTGCAGCCAGTGAATTGTCTCCTTTCCAAAAGGGGAGGCGACGCTGTTTCCGGCGGCACCCATCGCCCGGCGCCCATAACGAAAACGTCACAGGGCGTGCGGGTCGGAGAAAAAACCTATTTCCGTGGCAAGTACATCATTTCATCGTGTTCATTCCCTTCCGGTGCCGGTGAATCAGTATCATGTATTTTGTCGAGTCGGCGGAAAAAAGGATGGTGAGAGTGGGCGCTTCAGAAGGTGTATTTATCAAGGCACAAGCCTCCATGGCCCAGTGAAATGATATCCGCTGCCGTCGGCCGTACCCCCGCCATAATCGTGGGTAACAGGCCGTCCAAGGCAGTCGGGGCGACGCGGAGCGCGCCGGCAGGCGTGCCGACCACGGGAATACCGTTCAATATGGCCAGACCCAATACGGCGCCGGGCATCATCGGCACACCCTCGATAATAACGTCCGCACCTGATTTGCGTATCCCGTCCATGGTGACGTCATCGGGATCTACGGACATGCCGCTGCACGCGAATATCACCTCGCACCCGGCCGCATGCATGTCCGTTACCGCCCGCGCAATGGCTTCTACATCATCGGGCACAATGGTTGTGTGCGCAATGGACGCGCCGAACGGTTCTACCTTTCGTGCTATGGTCTCGGCGAACCTGTCTTTGATTCTTCCCTTGAACACCTCACTTCCGGTAATTACCACGCCGACCTTCTTGAGGCTGAAAGGCTTCAGTTCCAGTATCCTGCCACGTGAACGGCACATGCTTTCCAGTTCGGCGAGTTTTGTTTCGGCTATATACAGCGGTATTGTCTTGGCAACGGCAGCGGGCTTCTCCGGGGTGCAGACCGTCCGGTTGTGACGTGTTCCAATGGCAAAGCCTCCCATAGTATTGACCTCGTCCAGTAGTGGAACATTCACCATGAGCAGCCCAGGAAACCCGGCCTTGATACGTACGGCTCCTCCTGCGGGGTTTTCGAACTCAAAACCTTCCCCCGCTACGGCCTGTGCGATTCTGAGCGCTGCGTCATTTTCATGGACCTCGGCTTCTTCGGACTCCACGATATAGATATGTTCCTTACCGATCTCGAGAAAATGGGGTATGTCCTCCTCCCGCACCACGTACCCGCGGCGAAAAGGGAGCATCTTGGCTCCTCCCGGAACAACCCGTGCGACATCATGTCCCAATACCATTCCAACTGCATCTTCAATCCTTACTTTCCTTATCATGTTTGCCAATCCTTCCTTGAATCAATTGATTCCGCTGCGTACTGCCGCAGTATCTCTCCCTGCTTCAGCGAACACGCGAATCCGAAGTGGGGTACTGTCTTTTGATAATGCCGACCATGGTTCTTTCTTGTTTAGAGATGCACTGTTGTTGCCCCTCATGCCCAGTGCCAGCCGGCGGCCGGTTTGCTGAAGGAACGGTTCACATCGGGCAGGGAAAAGCCGATGCCGTAGAAGTGCCGGTAGAAGGCTTCGGCTTCCTCCATCACGTCAATACGGCACAGGTCGCCATGGAGCGTGGTCGCAAGATACATCAGCCCGAGGATCCACTGCGGGCTGCCGAAATCCCATCCCGGTGCGGGATGCGTGTAGATTCTCCTGTTTTGCACCGCCTGTGCGGTCACTCCCAGGCGGAGGCATTCGGCATGGAAGTCTTCAACGGAATTGGAGATAAAGGCTGAAATGAAGATCACCTCGGGATCGAGTTCGTTCAGTTGGGCAACGGAAAGGCTCCGGCCGGGTCGCCCGCTCGCTTCGAGTTTCCGGTTGACGTTTATTCCGCCCGCCGTTTCCGCCAGTTGATTTTCCAGTCGGCCGCCGCGAATGTAAAAGAGGGGCTTGCCCATGGCGTAATAGACCCTCGGACGATTCCTCACCGGCGTCAGGGCTGTCTCTATCCGGTTCAGTTGTTGTTCCAGGTAGGCGGCAAGCGCCTCGCCCCGTTCGGCTGTTCCCACGACATTCCCGAAGTGACGCACCATCTCGATGTAGGTTTTGGGATGCTGAATAGCCTTGTGAAAGCCTTTCATGTCAGCGGCGGAAAGGAAATTCTCCCATGCCCGCACTACCGTCGATTTCCGGTTGACGCCCATGGCGATGAGCATCGCTTCAATGATCTCCAGAGCCCGCGTGAAAGGATATCCTCCCTCGAAGTCTCCCTCCTGATAGGCCGTCCGCGCAGGTGCTCCGATGATGTCCAATTCGCGGGAACAGGTGGGGCAGCTACTTTCCGGCATTACCTCGTTGTCGGACGCCATGATTTTGGCGCCCATGGGGCCGTAAAAATCCCGCTTGAATACGATTTCTCCACACTTTGGACATGAGGTGTGCAGGAGTTCCGTGCCGGGGGAATTGAACAGGTAGACGTAATCCAGTGTTTCCCCGAGCTCCGCGCAGAACTCTTCCGCCTCGCGGATGGATGGTTCCAGGGAGATATCAGCCGCTGCCAGAGGGATGAAGCGCATCACCTGCAAGGGGATCGTTCGGGATATGCCGGCTATATGGCGCGCCAGGGAACGTACTTCTTCCCGGTTGTTCCCGTTCACCATGCAGGAGATTTCCACGTGAACGCCGCTTTTATAGAGGGTTTTCAGGTTTCTCAGCACCGGCGCCATGCCCGGTGCGCCGCAGTCTCGATAAGCCTGATCCGAAAAACCCTTTACACCGATGTTGATGAAATCAAGATTCGGTAGAAGCCTTGCCAGCGCCGATTCGGTAAAGTAGGCGTTTGAAGAACAGCCGACGCGCAATCCTTGTTCATGGGCCAGAGCAGCTACCTTGATGAAGGTGGGAAGCCCGGCCAGAGGGTCGTTCATTAAAAAGGCGATTCCCGCACAGTCACTATCCAGCGCTTGTTGTACCACCTCTTCCGGCGTCAACTTTTTCAGGGCGGTACTGTCCGGGGACATCTCTTTGACAATGACGGTGGAGATGCATCCCGGGCAGTCGAAGTTACACCCGGTGGTACTGATCTGGAGAAACTTTCCCCCCGGATGGTAATGGAGGATCGGCATTGTCTCGATCGAAATAGGGCAGGCGACGATGTAGCGATCAGGGAATAGCTCGACCATAGCGCCGCTCTGCTCCCTGTATCTCCCGCATGCACCGCTGGCACCAACGGAGACGGCGCATTTCCGCTCACAGATATCGCAGGTTATCTCGTTCATGGTGATTTCCTTATGATGACCCAAAGTCCTCTGTCATCGCTGTTATCAATTTCAAAATCCGGAATTCCTGCGCTGCGCAATGCCTCTTCGAACTGCCGCGGTGCATCGGCGCCGAGGTTTTTCGCCATTCTTTCACGCCACTGGCCGTTGTCCTCCGGTCGGGCTTCCATCTTCCGGTTAATCTCGGCCTTCAGTTCGGCTGACCCGAAACCGCCGCCAATATAGCTCATGCCTCCGGGGGCCAGGACCCGGTAAATCTCCTGAAATGCCTGTACCTGATCCCAGAAAAAAACCGAGCCGCGGCTGACGGCCAGATTGACAGAGCCGTCCGGCAGTGGAATTGATTCCACATCTCCCGACAGGGTATCGGTCCGGGTTTCCAATCCGTGGGCCGCGATATTGCACCGCACGATTTCCAGCATTTCACGAGACTGGTCGAAAAACCGCACGAACAGTCCGGTGGTTTGCGCCAGGGCCAGTCCGAGGTAGCCGCCGCCACAGCCGATGTCCAGGCAGACTCCCTCGGTAATGCCGGTCCGCTCGACAACCTGGGCGGCAATAAGCGGATACGCGGGCGCGAAAACCTCACGGGCGATTTTGTCGAATTTGCTTACGTCCATCTGCATTGTTTCATTCCTTTCGACGTTCATGTAGATACGTTTTTACGGTTTTTCAGATTCCTTTTAGTGCCTGTTTCAGTCCGTGCAGGCAGGCGACTTTCAAACTGTTCAGGGCGTCGGGTTCTTCTAGTAATATAGTCCGCGCGGCTTCAAGGCGCCAGGCAGCGCGCACCGTATCAAGAAGTTTGCGCCGCACCACCCAGACATGGACCATTTCGTCAATCTCGAGGAGGGATTGCAGAGACGATGCCCAGCCTTTCCCCTGCAGTTCGAGAAAGCCTACTTCGTCAACGATCACCACATCGGCGTCCGTGCACCTCTCCGGGGAGAGGGCCTTTATCCCGGCGGCGAGACCGGTTTCGTAAAATTCAAAGGGTATGCCGTTACGCAGATCGTTGTCCGGTATGCGGCGGGAGAGAGGCACTGAGCTGTTGTCGGAGAGATCAATCAGGTTGAACCCGCTGCGGACACCGTTTTCCCACAGTCCCTCTGCCAGGATCCCGGCTACCTTCACCTCCTCCCGCCGCAGCAGCTCGACCAGCGCGGAAAGAAGGGTCGTTTTTCCGCTCTGTCCGTCTCCGCTCAGGATGACGACGGAGGGTTTCACGAGGCGCATTTATTCCGCCTCCTCGTAGTAGGCGCCGTTCATGCACGCTCTGCACAGCGGTCCCTCGCCGGTGGCCGGGTCCGTAGCATCCTTCCCGTCAAATACCTTCTCCCCGCATCTGGCGCACAGCACGGTCCTCAGGGGCTTTCCGGGGAGGTCCTCCTTTTTCAGGGTGACCTTTACCTTCTTCCAGACGAGTAGTTCTTCATCCGGCAGGGTCAGGACATACTCTTTCGCGTCCGGCCTGTCGTTTTTTTCCTTTTCGCCGGGGATGAGGCTCACCCGCCAGGCGATATCCTTTTTCAGATTGATGAAGGTCGCCGCCATTCTGCCGTAGTCTGCGTACTTAAGGTTTCTCCGTCCCAGGCGGGTACCGGTCGCCATGAGGACAGCATCGGCGATGCAGCGATCGTTCTCAATGAAGACGATAAGGTCCTTCAGGTCCTCCGGCGCAACCAGCTCCAGCCCTTTTTTGGCGATACGGACCCCCAGGGACTGCCCGGCGCAGAAATGGCCGTGGTAATCAACGCAGCGTTGCAGCGTCTCGTCAACATCGGTAATCAGCATGAATAATTCCTCCTTTGTGTCTATCGGGCGTACGTAATAATTCAAGTATGTGCGCATCTGCATGTGCCGATCTTCCTCGGAATGCAGACCTTGAAACTCTCCCGCAATGAATGGACGTCCACCTCTCTGCCGTATAGGGCAAAGAGGCTCTCGCTGGTAATGACGTTGTCTGGTCTGCCATCCGCGATAATCGAGCCGTCCTTGAGCATGATGACCCGGTCGGCAACCCAGAGGGCATGGTCCGGGAAATGGGTGGACTTGAGAAAGGTGTACCCTTCTTCGCAGAGGTCGATCAGCCCTTCCAGCAGCTTGATCTGGTTACCGTAATCCAGGCCGTTGGCCGGCTCATCCATGATGAAGGTATGCGCTCCCTGGGTCATGGCCCGGGCAATGAGAGTCAGCTGGCGCTCGCCGCCGCTGATCTGGGTATAGGGTCTGTCCCGGAGATGGAGTATGGACAGCTTGTCGAGGGCGGCGTGGGCAATGTCCAGATCTTCCGCGGAGAAGCGGGAAAAGAAGGTCTTGTGCGGTATCCTGCCCATGAGCACTACGTCGATCACACTGTAGGCAAAAGAGGCCCGGTGTATCTGGGGCACATAGGCGATGCTCTGCGCGAGGGTCTTCTGCCGCAGTGATGAGATGGCCCGCCCTTCGAACAGCACGCGGCCCTTATCAAGACGGTAGAGCCCGAGAAGGGACTTCAGAAGGGTAGTCTTTCCGCTCCCGTTCGGACCAAGGAGCGAGATTATTTCACCTCTGTGAACCGTCAGGGAGACATCTCGCAGGACCGGCTTGTCGGGGAAACCGAAGCTGATATTTTCGGCAACGAGCAGCATTTTATGCCCATCCTTTCCGTGCGTTTTTCAGCACCAGTATGAAAAATGGTATGCCCATGAGAGAGGTGACGATCCCCAGCGGGATCTCCACGGTAAAGAGCATGCGCGCCACGTCATCTACGACGATCAGATAGATGGCGCCGATCAGGGCGGCAACCGGCATCAGGATCCTGTTGTCCGGTCCCACGAGCATCCGTGCCACATGGGGAATGATCAGGCCGACCCAGCCGATCAGGCCGCCGATGACCACGGTCAGTGCGCTGATGAGGGTGGCAAAGAAGATCAGAACCATGCGAATGCGGGTCACATTGATCCCCAGGGATTTCGCCTCGTCGTCGCCCATGCTCAGGATGTTGAGATAGCGGGAAAAAAGGAGCAGGCAGAGGATTCCCGTGCAGATCGGAACAGACACGTACAGTACGGTCTTGCCGTCCGCCAGGGAAAGGCCGCCCATGAGCCAGTAGACGATGGCCGGCAGCTGGTTGTACGGGTCGGCAACGTATTTGACGATGGAGAGGAGCGAGGTGAACAGTGCTCCGCTGATGATCCCGCCGAGGATGAGCATCAGCAGCCGGTCTCCGCGATAGAGCCGTGCAATGCCCACGGCGATGAGAACGGCCAGAAAACCGCAGACAAACGCGCCGGCCTGCACCGCGAACCAGCTGCTGGAAACAATCATTCCCAGTGCTGCGCCGAAGGATGCCCCGGCCAGCACGCCGAGGAGCGCTGGAGAAACGAGCGGGTTGATGAACATGGCCTGAAAGGCGGCCCCGGATACGGACAGGGCGGACCCGATGAGGGCCGCTGCGATGATGCGCGGCAGTCTGATGTCCAGCAGGATATTCGAGAAGAGGGCGTATTTTTCCTCATCCATAGTGCCAAAGCCCGCCGAAGCAGAAAGAAATGCGAAGATCTCCCGGAGGTTTATCTCGTACTTGCCCAAGGTAAGGGAGAACAGGACGGTAAAGATGAGAAGAAAAACCAGGCAGGGTATCCAGATATTTTTACTCACAGAAGTATGTTCTCCTTGTATCGTAAAGGTTTCAATCATTACGGCGGAAGGGTTTGTGTTCCCTTAGCGATTCAGGATCTTTCTTATCTGGTCGTCCGAAAGTTCCGCATGCAGGAACAAGCGGTAGAATTCCCGCGTCTCTTTCACCATGTTCAGTCGCATCCGCTCCGGGTAGAGGATGTTTGCCAGCCACTTGATACCCAGCAGGCGCATGTAGGAGGGCGGCCGATCAAACCAGTTGAACGGTGACCTCGGGATCAGATAGACCCTGTGATCCTTCACGGCCCTGATGCTTTTCCAGCGGGGATCCGAGAATACCCGCTGATAAAACGCGCGCTCCTGTGCCACGATTACCTCCGGATTCCAGGCCAGTACCTGTTCCATCGTGGTCTTTTCCATCCCCATTTCGGTCCTTTGTGTGCACTGGCAGACGTTTTTTCCTCCGGCGTAATTGATGAGTTCCGCATGCATCGACCGGTCGCATTCGGTGGTCAGACCGTCGACTCCTTCCGCATAGTACACCCGTACCTTCTTGGCGTCGGGGATCCCGGCCACGGCGTGCTGTATCCCGGTCAGGCTCCGGTCCGCGTAATCGGCCAGACGGCGTCCACGCTCCTCCCTATTGAGGAGCCTCCCGAGGAACCGGAAAGTGTCCGCATAGCGGGGAAGGTCGAGTGCGCATATATGGACTATCGGTTTGCGGATTCGCTGCAAAGCCTCCTCAGTCTTTTTTTCGATACTCGATCCCTGCCACCGGGATATCAGTACCAGATCCGGGTTGACCTTGATCAGAATCTCGATATTGGCCGATTGACCCTGTCCGTACCAGCCGCCGACCACCGGAAGTGAGCGCAGTCTCTTGGAAAGAAACAGCTTTTCCTCGTCCCTCAATGGCGAGTTCCAGCCCGTGAGGAGCAAAGGATCCATGGCGTAGAGGATGTTCGTGACCGGTGGAGAGACGCCGTAAACCCTGGAAATCTTCTCCGGTACAGTTACCGTGCGGCCGTCCATGTCGACGATCTCACGCGCCTCCGCATGAAATGCTGGCAGGAAAAACGCCAGGATGAAAATAATTCCGATCAGTGTTGTTTTTGTTGTGTCCATCTGCGTAAACCTCGTACTTCATACGAGCAGAGATATTTTTGCCCGGTTCAGGAGTTCTTCAATCGCCCTTTTTACAGAAAAAGAGGTTGCCGGTATGGAGGTTCCCGCTAGCAGAAACCAGCCGTCGGAGGAGGAAAAAGGACTTGTTTAATCCTGCGGGTTTCGCTAAGCCTGAGGTATCAGGGGGCGAGGTGGGCGCACGAAATACCGTAGTTGCGACTGGTTCTGTCGACTTTCAGCGACATTTCAGCCTTCAGAAACGAGAAAGGCCGGCTGAGTTGGACACTCGCCGGCCTTTAAACCGTAGTGTTCACTCCTTTCCAAACAGGGGAGGCGACGCTGTTTCCGGCGGAACCCGCAGCCCGCAGCCCATAGCGAATTGCCGTAGGGTCAGAGGGTCGGAGAGACATATAGATAGTAATTAATTGCTCAAAAAATAGATTTCAGGTAATGAAAATCATCCGTATCCTTTTCGAGTGAACGGTACGTCCAGTCGCCGCCACCTGTAATTGATGGTTCGCTTTACTCCTTGTCCCACCACATGACAGCCCAGCATATATTCCTGGGATACGACATCAGCCACTTTCCTTCATTGCGGACAAGGTGCTCCTTCAGGAATGCTTGCAAAATAACCGCTTCTTCGGGAGCGGTAACTTCCATCTTTGAACTGAGGATGGTGAAGGCATCTTCGTGACTTTCATAGGAGTTCCGTTCCTGATAGGTGATAAAGTTAACATTGGCACGGATACCCATTCGGTAGAGGAGGTTGTAGAGGTAGATAAAGTCAGGGCCAGGATTCAACTCTCTGCCAAGGGCCCGATAGAGACGTCGATCGTGGGGGCCATCTCCGACTATGGTGGAGACATAGACCCGCTTGCGCGCGGCCTTGTTCAACTTCGTCAATGCGCCCTCAAAGTCCTCAGTAATCAGGGAGCGTGAAGCGAGTACCACGTCATGCTCACCGATACCCAATGCGTTCCAGTCATCCTCCCACGCTCCCTGGACCGTCTGGATAGTGGTGATGTTCATTTTTCTGCACCGATCCCGCAACAGGGCAAGCATGCTGCCAGAGATGTCCATCGCGGTAATTTGTTTGACTCTTTCAGCCAGGGGAATTGCGAGTGTCCCTGCTGCGCAGCCGACATCAAGCAGTGTCCAGTGAGGTTTTACTGCCAGCAGGCGGAGAAACTTAACGGAATAATCACTCTTGGACGAGTTCCTGGCAAAGGCGGGAGCACGTTTGTCCCAATACGCGCTGGTACCGCTGGGGGAAGATTTCTGTTTTCTCGCCTCCCAGCAGATCCGGTTCCAGTCGATCTCCCTGATATCGAGTGATGCGTAGTGAGCCTCTTTTACCGTTCCGTTTTCATGGTTCAGTGACTGCCTGCTTTCCTGTTGTCCCTGCAGGTAGTAAATTGGCTTCATGGCTCGATCTCCTGTCCCGTGCTTTCTCTTTACGCTTCTGACGAAAAACCCGCATTGCTACCGATATGTTCAGTATCAAATACGGGTTCCGTTAGGCCTGCCTGGCGGCAGGGGACGAAGTGGGCGCGTAATGATTGGCAGATTAGGTAGTTCAGATTACACAAAAAAAGCCGACGGAAGCAAACACCGTCGGCTGTGAAATGCCGCTGTGTCTGCTCCTTTCCAAATAAGGGAGGCGGCGCTGTTTCCGGCGGCGCCCGCAGCCCGGCTCCCATAGCGTTGGCCGTAGGGATGGCGGGTCGGAGCAAATTAGACTATCAGTTTTATTAATTCGTTATGTAATAAATTACTAAACGAAAAGTCAAGGGAAATATTCAGGGTGGATTTTTTGGTTTTATCATGAGAAAAAAGTATTTTCCGTAGTGACTATTTCCGAAACCTCAAACATTCACTTTGCGCGAGAAGGTGAATTGGGGTATTATGCCATCCGCTGACTGGTTTCCCTCTGGAAATCCTGCATGAAAGACCGCTTGACCGATCTTCGGTCGGAGCTTCAACAATGTCGCCTGTTGTGCACCGACAGGACAAGGAGTACTCATATGGCAAGTCTCAATAAGGTTATGTTGATCGGGAATCTCGGAAAAGACCCCGAGGTTCGGTACACCACATCGGGAACCGCGGTGGCGAGTTTTTCTCTCGCTACCAGTGAGCGGTTCAAAAACCGGAGCGGTGAATGGGAAGACAAGACAGAGTGGCATAATGTTACCCTCTGGGGAAGGCTTGCTGAAATTGCCGGTGAATATCTGGCCAAGGGCAAGACTGTCTATATCGAGGGGCGCCTTCAAACCAGAAAGTGGCAGGACCGTGACGGCCGTGACCGGTACACAACGGAAATCGTCGCGGATAAGATGCAGATGCTCAGTGGTAAAGGTGAGGGCGGGGGACGTCAAGCTTCGGGAAAGAGTTTCGATGAAACCGGACAGGGAGGTTCCCCTGGGTATGAAGAGCCGGTATTCAATCCTGACGACGATATTCCATTTTAAGTCAAGTCTTCCTTTGCGCCGGCGATGACAATGCGGTTCTTTCCGGATCTCTTGGCTTGGTAGAGGGCATCATCCGCAGCTTTCACCAGTTCGTCGGGAGTGCTGCCGTGGTCAGGGAATGAGGCAATACCGATACTTACCGTGATGTTTTTGCCCTGTACCCGCAACGACGCGATTTCTTGCTGGATCCTCTCGGCGAACGCAACGGCATTCATCTCTTTCCTTGAACTGGGACCTTTTGTGGTCGTGCTGATGGAGGTTTCCGGAAGGATAATGCCGAATTCTTCGCCGCCATACCGGCAGGGGACATCGATATCGTATGGCGGGTTTGTTTCGCTGCGGCGGACGTTTTTGCGCAAGATGCCGGCGAGTTCCTTGAGGGCTCTGTCTCCTTCCAGGTGTCCGAACGTGTCATTGAATTCCTTGAAGTGGTCAATGTCGAGAAAAATGACCGAAAAGACGTGACCGTACCGAATTGATCGCTGTATTTCACTGTTGAGTCCCTTGAAAAAATAACTTCTGTTGTATAATTCAGTTGTCTGGTCTTTAACTGCGAGTCTCTTCAAGGTAAGTTCTCTTCCGCGGTTTACCCTGACAATATGAGACCCGATGATTGTCATCGTAATAGTCATGACTGCGGTCCATGTCCAAAGGAGCAGAGAATGGTGTGGCTCCCTTTGCTGCTCTTCCGTGATAAAGGGCAAGGCTACCGGATTTAGATATTTGCTGGCCTCAGCCCCGATAAGTAAGCCAAAAGCCAAGATCGTCGCAAGGCAGAATAGCCAGGTTGCTCTTTTGTGTTCCAGGAGCAGGGCGGCTTCCAGGGCCAGGAAAGGGTAGATGGCCCAGAAAGGACTGAATATTCCGCCAGAATAATGGATCAAGGCGGTTGTGACGATAATGTCCAGCAAGATCTGGAGATGGTTTGCCAGGACGAGGTGGCTCAGTTCTCGGTAGAATAGATGGTAGAAGAGATTGTAGCATGCTGTCGCCAGAAGGGTGTATGCCTGCATGGTAATCAGGGTAGTGGCGTGTGAATAGTCGGGAAGGGAGAAAAGTAACAGGCTTCCCGCATACGACCAGTAGGCGCCCAGCATGAGGAGCAGGATCCATCGCATCCTGATAATCAGGAGCATTCGACCCCTGGTTTCCGCCATCTTTTCCAGTTCCTGGCTTGTCGGGTCCCCTTGGTAGACGCCGAAGTGACGCACAAGAATCTTGAAAAAAGCTGTTCTTTCTATTTCCTGGATTTTCATTGTCAGAGTGTATCGGGTACCCGAACCTCCTGCTGTTCTAAAATTACGGTGGGACTGGTGAGCCTGGTATGGGGTATGTGAGGAATGTTGATATTATATCTCAAGGAAATAATATGTCAAGCGATAAAAATCACATAGAGATAGGATCAAGGATAAAAGAGATTCGACTCTCCCGGGGGCTTACGCAAAAAAGCTTTGCGTCTTCGCTCGGAATTGTTCAGGGTTTCCTGAGTGATGTGGAACGAGGTCGAAAGCTCCCTTCCGAAACTCTTTTGATAGCCCTATGTCATCTCTATGAGATAAATGAGGTGTGGCTATTTAGCGGTGAAGGAGAAATTTCCCGGAAATTATTTCCTCGTGAAGAGATTGAAAAGTTTGTCGCCTCGACAATACCGCTTCTCAAAAGGGTGCCGCCGGAGTTTCCGGATGGCATCGAAGAGCAGGACATTTATGATCGTATCTCCCTTCCCGGGATTCCCGAAGGTTGTTATGCTTTTTTCTTCTACGGAGACTTTATGTCGCCTACGGTTCATGATGGCGACATTGTCATATTTACAGAATACGAGAACTTTGCCAATGGTGATATCGTGCTGTTGAACAACCTGTGGGGGGAGACAATACTGCGGAGATACCGGAGGCGAGACAACGAGGTATTGCTTTCGCCCGACAATCCCCTGTACCGTCCCTTCCGATTGGAAAAAGACACGCGAATTTTCGGTAAGGTTATCGAGATATGGCGGAAGATCAAGTTTTAACGGAGTAGAAAAGATTTGGTTCGTCAGCAGGATGCAGGAAAAGAGAAGAGCGAGGTCTGAAATTCAGGCCCCGCTCTTTTTTTACGTTATGTTGGCTATTTTTGAACCCAGCGTCCGTTTGCCAGTTGAGTCCACCATCCAGCCTTTGCTTCTTCCCGTTTAGTGTCGGCATACGTTGCCGCTGCTTTGGCCAGTACCTGACTCAATGCCTCTTTAGTTTCCGGCTGTTTGTTCACGCGCAGGATCGCTTTAGCCATGTTGACGATGACGGTCTTGCGGTTGTCGTTCTCAGCCTGAACAAGTGCCTGGGCGCTTCCCGCTTTAGACTGGTCGCGAATAGCCACTCTTCCATCGACTGCTTCGCCAACGACCCCGCTGTCGCGAAGTGCATTCAACTGGGGAAGACGGGCGCGCATTGCATCATATGCCTGCTGGACTTCGGGGATTTTTGAGAGTTCGTCTGCCAGTTTGGCTCCCAGATCGTCCTGGGCCCATGCTTCGCTGGTAAAACTGATCGAGGGGACGAAGCTGAGCGGTTTGTCAGCAGGTATTTGCTGCTCAGGCTGAGGCTGGAGCTCATTTTTTGGTTCCTGCTTCAGGAGCATTTCATCCAGGGACTTGTATGCCTGTTTTACGTCTTTCTCAGGGAAATACACATTGACCGTGATAAATGCGCAAGCGGCCAAGAGTCCTGTCGCGACAGTAATGACCCATCGGGTGAGAGCTTTTTTCATGATAACCTCCATTATTCATTGTCTATACAGCGAAATATACCACAGCCGGTGAGGGAAGCAAAGAAGGGAAAAGTCCTGTGCCGACCAGGCTGCTTTCCGAATCGAAAGCCGGCAGTTTCGCATCCGGAGTTTTCGGATGGAAACTATTCCAGCCACTTCAGGTCTGTTTGAACAGGCGGTGTCTCTTGTCCTCCTCCTTTGCCCCGGGCAGCAGCATCACGTATTGATTCAAGAAGGTGGTCGAGGGCTATCCGGTTCTGAACCGGGGCTACGGAAACGCTTAAATCCTTCATGCCCAGGAAGTTCGTGTGGGAGATATCAAGTTTCTCGAAGGTAAGGTAGTTATGATGGAGATAGGCAATTATCTCTCCGTTATCATAGGGACGATCATTCTGGAAAAAGAAACCTTTCAGCTTCTTGCCGGCAAGTTTCTGAAGAAATTCCTTGCTGACCAGCATCTCTTCTCCTTTGCCGCTGCGAGTCCAGAGGTTTACGTACCCTGTCAGTTCATTCAGCCCGCCTTGTTCGTTCTTCACGCTGAGAATGCCGTCGATCCTTCCGGTGATATAGCCCTTTATGGAAGGAAAAGACTCGCAGAATTGTTTGAGACTTACGTCGCTGAGAATGATGTTCGCCCCATACTCCGGTGTGCCCTTCAGGAGCAGATAGCCGCTGCCGAGGAGTCTTCCCTCGTACAGGTTCACTTCGATGGGGGAGACTCTCATGATTCCTCTGGATGCAGTGACAAATAGTGAAACTGTCCCGGTTTCAAGTGCTCCGAAGCGGATCGTGCCGATTGAGATATGGTTTCCTGACCTGGTAATTTTTTTGTGATTTTCCAGTTGCTTGGAATAAGTTTCTCTGCTGAAGCTAAGAGAGGAGAGTTCCGGTTTCGTTTCTTGCCAAGGTACTGCCAGGGAGAAGGGGAGACTTCCCTCAATTCCGCTAACGCTTATTTTCTGGGATGGAAGCTCCAGGGAGGCCTTTTCCAGAGAGAGATTGCCGTTGATTCGAGTGTTGGCACCTCGTAGTTCAACGGAGCCTGCAAGCGTGCATGATCCTTCGCAGGAAGCTTCCTGAAGATTTCGGGGCAGTGCATTTGCAAAGGCGTCAAGCAGCGAGTTAAGGGTGGTGGAAGGCATGGAAAAAGACAGGTCTCCCGATCTGTCGACAGAAGCCAAACGCTCGAGCGTTCCTCCAATCCGTAAGGACGGTCCTTGAGCGTGGTTAATGATTCCTTCCTTCAGGGCCAGGGATTGTCCACGGAGTGTCGCCTTGAAAGAGGCGGCAATTCCAGCTGTCAGGGTTTTTTCTGAGGATCCTTTCAGAGAGATGTCTTGCCCGGAAATCGCAAGCTTGCCCTCTATTCCACTTTTCTGCGTATAGTTACCACTCAGCTGAATGTCTGCCGTTCCGGACGAAATGCGAGGTGTCAATTTCCGGGGAAGAAGATCATCAAGCCGTTCAAGTTTCTGCTTCAGGAGGCTGGCAGAAAAAGAGGTTTCCCTGGTTTTGGAAAAAATGGCTGTGTTGGCCTGTGCGGAAAGGGTCCCTCCGAGGGAGTTCCCCCTGATGTCTGCAAGGGCATTCGTACCGTCTGCAGTGAGGTGAACGGTAGCTGACGCCAGGGTATGATTTCGGAAGATGAGAGATGCAAGGGAAAGGTCGGACGTGCCCACAAGGGAAGGTTCGTGATCTGCGGCGGCATACCGTGCGTTGAGACGCCCTGATATGCCGGTCGCGGCCAAGTCGCCGCTTCTGACCTCGGCACCGGTAAGGTCGGCAATCAGGGGGATCTGATCTTTGCCCAGGCCCAGGTCCCTTTTGGGCAGTTTCCCGGTAATTTTCTTGGCCTGGATTCGAGTCGCGGCAAAGGTGATCAAGGTGTTGACGAGAGTTACTTCCCGGTTGCCCAGGATGAAGCCTGTTTTCGCGCCGAACGGCGTGCCGTCGAGGTTCCCGTCGATCGCTTCCAGCGAACCGTTGCCTGATAAAATCCTGTTGGATTTTTGAATGGTTGCATTGATCGCGGCCTTTCTGATGGAGATCCTGTTTTTGGATGAGGTACCTGTCGCAGAGATAAGGTCCAGAGTTGCCTTGCCGGCAAACTTTTGCAGAGAGCTGCCGGAGAGTTTTGCTCTGGCAGTGAATTTTCCGGAAGTGAGGCGAGTTTTTGTTTGCTTCTTGGTCAGGAACCCGTTCAGGGCGGTGAGGGGAACATCGCTAGCAGCGAAGCTGAGCGTACTTGGGACAGGTGCCGTGTCGCGATACTGAAAGGAGCCTGTGAGAGGAATTCCGGCAAAGACAACTTTGATGGTTGGGGCGCTGACTCGTGCCGGCTCGAAGCGGGGGCTGAAGCGAGCGGTAAAAGGGCTGGAGAGGGACTCGATCAGAGCGGCATCTTTCTGGTTTTCGGTGAAAATCCTTCCGTCAAGCTGCCAGTTACTCGCCGTTTTCAGCAAGGAAAAATCGGCAGCTCCTCCGGCCACAATGAGCTGCTTTGCTTGAACCAGAGCAACCTTTCTGAGGGAAAGGTCGCCGGTAGCAGCTGTTATCCCTTTGCTTCGGTTCCCTGTCACCCGAAACCCTCGGGAAGACATTTCTCCGGACACGGAGAGCACCCTTCGGCTTGGTTCCGGAAGTAGCGCTACAAGCGAGCCAAGGTCGGTCTTGTCGGGAGTCAGTTGCAGCGTGAAGTCACAGTCTTTGCTGACTCGCTGCATCGAGCCGCTGGCCTTGACGGACATAAGAGTATCGACCGTGATATGTGCACCGGTAAGCTCCGCACTGTCATGTAAGAGATTGTAGCGGGCGTCGAAATCCAGGTGGCCGTTAATCGGCAGACTCCCTCCGGGTAAAGTGATCGAGAGCTGAGTAAAAGCAGCAGCTGTCCGAATAGTGAGGAGTCTGTTGCGCAGCTCCGCGGAAAAGGCCAGTTTTCCCTGCGCCTTTTCAAGTTGGAGAAGCGGTTTTCCGCGCAGAAGCTTTTGAAACGGGGCAAGGGCGATGGCCGGGGCGTCTGCCGTGACAGAAAAGGCAGGATTGTTGCCCAGGCGCCCTGCTGCCGTCAATCGAAGAGGGTTTCCCGCGGCATCTTTTCCCGAAAGTTCCAGTTTCGAATCGGTTGTCCCCTTGGTGGAGAAATCGGCGAGCGTCAGGCCCAGGTTCTCAATCTTGTGGCCGTTCATCTGGAGGGACGTGTCTTGTAAGGAAAAATGCCTGATGGTGATTTCTGCCGAGGGCTTCTCTTTTTTTTTCGTGAAACGCCTCAAAAGGGAAGAGAAATTCCAGCTGCCCAGGTCATTTTTTTCCGCAATGACGCTGAGCCCGACAATTTCCAGCCTGGACAGGCTTCGTTTGCCCCGTACCAAGCCGATTATGTCATGCGTAAGGGAGATTCTGCGGGCGGAAAGCATCTTTCGGTTTTTAAAGCCGGGAGGGCTTTCGATACCGATGCCGCTCAGGTAGATGGTTTGTCCGACCACAGTAAGCTCGGCAACGGTAACCTTGTGCTCACAATATCGGGACAGGGCGTGGCTCATATATTCCGTGGCCACTGGGGTGAGCAGCAGAATTCGGAAAAGGATAAAAAGAAAGAAGGAGAAAAGCACCACAACGACAAGCGACGTGGAGGCGAGCCTTTTCCAGGTATGCGAAGCGGATTCTATTTTGCTGCTGCGTTCATTCATGATGGCTCTATTGTCGTATACGTTGTGTTCCGTGAGCTGATTTACCTGCGGCGAACAAACCTCGCGGAACAAAGAAAAAAACGGTTTTAGTGTGCCTGGTGTTTAGAGCAGGAGCCAAAGTCTGATGTCGCGTTGAAAAGCTGTCTGTTCGTATTCTTCTGTTCTTTCGGCCTCTTGTTATCGTTCAAGTATAGCGTGCATTTCCGGAGCAGACAGTATTTCTTTCAGGCGGAAAGTTGCAGAGGCCAGGTAAAAAAAAGCCCCACAGCGAGGCGGGGCAATCTTTTTGGTAGATATGTAAGTTGAACTGAGGGTTGCAAACTGCCAAGAGAGTCAGTAGTCGGCTCTCCTGAAAGCGTGAAACAGCCGTATTCCTGTGAAGTGCAGATATCTGCGGCTGAAATCAAAATTCCCATTTTCAAGCGCGATCCGATCACTGTCCGCACAGTACGGGCAGGACGGAGAAGCGATCAGCCCTATTTCTTTTTGGTAGGTGCCACAGCTGCTTTCAGGGCTTTGCCGGGACGGAACTTGGGAACCTTTGCTGCTGCGATCTTAATTTCCTTGCCTGTCTGCGGGTTTCTGCCCACGCGTGCCTTCCTGGTAGCGACTTCGAAACTGCCGAAGCCAACGAGTGTCACCCGGTCTCCCTTTTTAAGGGCAGCGCTTACTGAATTGATAAATGCTCCTACTGCCTTCTCCGCTGCTGCCTTAGTCAGGTTGGAAGATTTTGCCACGGCTTCCACGAGTTCTGCTTTGGTCATACTGGCCCTCCTTTAAAGATTGTGGATTAATTTCCCTTACTATAAACGTTAAATAGGAGTTTGCAAGGGTAAATCGTACGGAAAAACTTTTTTTTGTCAGGGACAAAGAGTAGCAAAATCGAGCATTTTGGAGTTTTCGTGCTCGCAGAGCGGCGATCTGAGCCTGTTTGCTTCTGCTGTTCAATGTAACAATCTGATATTGTTTATTTATTGCGATGGGACCGGTGGAGGTTTTGTGGCAGGATCCTGTTGCTGTGTATCCTCACCATACTCTGTTGGTTCCGTTCCCGACACAAAACATTCCGTAATGCTGTTCGGTTGCCCCTGCTTGGCAAGAAACCCGGTGCCAGGGTCGATTGAAACAAAGGAAACATCCGGCGGCGGCACAAATTTTTGTATAGGGGTGTTTGCCAGGGCCTGGCTCATGAAGCCGGTCCAGATAGGTGCAGCAGCTTGTCCGCCGGTGCCAGCGGCGCCAAGGGACCTCTCCTGATCGTATCCCACCCAAACGCCTGCGACAAGCTGCGGAACATAGCCGATAAACCATGCGTCTTTCATGTCATTGGTGGTCCCGGTTTTTCCGGCAACCGGCCGGCCGAGGGCCCTCGCCCGTTGACCGGTACCGCTGGTAACGACGCTTTCCATCAGGTTGGTGATGATATAAGATGTTTCCGGTGAAATGACCGGGATGGCGGAAAGTACTGCTCCATCTATGGAGTATTCCGGTTCATCCTGGACTTCTTCAGTAGCGGATGACATCTGGGTGAGAACCGGTAATCTGGGAGGGACAACCTCTTCCAGGGTGTTGCCGTCTCCATCCACTACCTTGGTAACGAAATATGGGGTCGTTCTGAAGCCACCGGAGGCAAATACAGCATATGCCGAGGTAAGTTCCACAGGGGTCACGCTCGATGCGCCGAGTGCAAGGGTGAGGTTGGGAGAAAGAGGTGATGTTACACCGAGTTGCTTTGCATACTGGATGGCATAACTTACACCAATGTTTTCCAGGATCTTGATGCTCACCACATTGATGGAGTTGGTCAGGGCCTCACGCATCGTTACTGGTCCGCGGAATTTGTTGTCATAGTTGCGCGGCTTCCAGCTCTTTTCCGCAGTTACGTCATATTCGATCGGTGAATCTTCAATTATCGAGGCAGCTGTCATTCCCTTGTCCAAGGCTGCGGCATAGATGATGGGTTTGAAAGCGGAGCCGGGATTCCTTCTGGCCTGCATTGCCCGGTTGAACTGACTGCGACGGAAATCGTATCCCCCAATCATCGCTTTTACGGCTCCGGATTTCGGGTCGAGAGCGATCAATGCCGCTTGGGCAAGGGGTTCCTGGTCGAGGGCAAAAATAGCTCCCCGCTTGTTATTATCCGGGGTGACCACGGACACTTCGAGAACCGCTCCCAGGGAAATAGCCTTTTTCGTGTTTTTCTCGTCGGTTCCATAGTGGTCCAGCAAGGGAACCTTGCCGGCCCAAGCCATATTTTTCTTTCCCAGGGTACCGATCCGGTCGCCGACACGCAGGGTGAGCTCCATTTTTGCAGAGTTGATCGCGATGACTGCTCCCTGGTACGTTTCTCCCTTTTTCAGGCTGGTGGTGCTGATTCCCTGTTCAACCTTGCGGCAGAAGGGCTCTATCTCCTCCTGGCCCAATCTGCGATCCGGTCCTCGAAAGCCCTGTCGCTTGTCTACAACTTTGAGCCCGTTCACGACGTTTTCATAGGCCGATTTCTGCATGTCGGCGTTCATGGTGGTGTAGATTCGCATGCCACCCTTGTAGAGGAGATCTTCGCCGTATTTCGCTTCGAGCTGGATGCGGATGTGCTCAAGGAAGTAGGCAGACTGGTCAGTGTTCATTTTCTTCAGTGAAGAGATGACAATCGGGGTTTTTCGGGCATGTTCAGCTTCAGCGCTGGTGATGTAGCCTTCCTTCACCATCCTTTGCAGGACGTACTCCTGGCGTTCGTGCGCCCGATCGATATGTTTGATGGGTGAATAGAGTTCCGGCCCTTTTGTGAGGCCTGCCAGCATGGCCATCTCCGCCAGGTTGAGGTTTTCCACCTCCTTGCCAAAATAGGTTTCGGCGGCGATCTCGACACCGTAAGAGCCGCTGCCCAGGTAAATCTGGTTCAGATAGATATAGAGAATTTCGTCCTTGGAAAGCTTTTCTTCCATTCGTTTAGCCAGAATAGCTTCCTTGATTTTGCGGGAAAACTTTTTCTCCGGCGTCAGCAGCATGGAACGTGCAACCTGCTGGGTGATTGTCGAGGCACCTTCCTTCTTGCTCATGGACATCAGGTTTTTTAGTGCGGCCCGGATTATTCCCGGGTAATCGAGCCCCTTGTGCTGAAAAAAGTTTGAGTCTTCAGCCGAGACAAAGGCTTGGATAAGCTTGTTTGGAATTTTGTCCACCGGCACCACGGTGCGGCGTTCCAGGTAGAACTCTCCCACGAGGGTGCCATCATCGGAGAAAACCTGGGAAACAATGGGTGGTTTGTAGTCTGCCAAACGGTCTACCTTTGGCAGGGATGTCAGGAGGTACAGATAGTATCCCCCCAGGCTAACCGCGCTGATCAAGGCCAGGATGGCTAGTGTCACCAGCAGAACAGGCAGTATTTTATTGCCGGATTTCCGACGTCTGCTTGCTGTGGATTTTCCGTGTTCCGGGTTTGCCGCCATAGTGATCGAACTCCGTTTCGTAAAGTGGGAAGATTCGTTAATCTGTGAAGAATAGACTATCTTGTCCCGTAATATCAAGGGATAACTGGTATGTTTTGTGCTCTTTGGCAATTCTTTCCCACCACTTTTCCCTTGCCATGGGGGCCTTGACCGGTATAATACGGTTGTCTTAAGACCCTGTGAGGCTTTATGGAGACTCCCTCTCTCGAAACTATCCGCAATATCGGAATCATCTCCCACATCGATGCCGGAAAGACCACGGTATCGGAGCGGATTCTCTATTATGCAGGAGAGACTCACAAGATGGGAGAGGTGCATGACGGACAGGCGGTCATGGATTGGATGCCCCAGGAGCAGGAACGGGGCATTACCATTACCGCCACGACCACCTCCTGTCGCTGGCAGGGTTACTGGATCAACCTCATTGATACCCCGGGACACATTGATTTCACCATCGAAGTGGAGCGGAGCATGCGTGTTCTGGATGGTGCGGTTGCTATCTTCAGTGCCGTTGAAGGGGTCGAACCCCAGAGTGAATCGGTATGGAGGCAGGCAGATCGCTACGGGGTGCCGCGGATCTGTTTCATCAACAAAATGGACCGGGTCGGCGCAGATTACCAGGGTGTTCTGGGCCAGTTGGAGAAGAGGCTTGGAGCGCGACCGCTCCTGCTGCAGCTGCCTTTTGGGAGCGAAGGAAGCTTTTCCGGGGTTGTTGACCTCCTGACCAGCGAGCTTCTTCAGTTTCACGAGGCGGATCAGGGTATGACCGTGGAGCGACTTCCTCTGCCTCAGGAAATGCAGGCGAAATCCCGCGCAGCTCGAGAGGCGATTATCGAAGCAGCCGCCGATTTTGATGATACCATTTTCAGTGATTTTATCGACGGTCTTTTCGTGGATCCGGCTCGTTTGCGGCGGGCGATACGCAAAGGTACCATTGCCTCCCGGCTCTTTCCAGTCTTTCTGGGCGCTGCGCTTCGTAACAAGGGAATACAGCCTTTGCTGGATGCAGTGGGAGAGTATCTTCCCTCCCCTCTTGACGTCCCGCCGGCGATCGGAACCCGTCCCGGGACTGACGTCCCGGAGGAGGTCCATTGCGCTATAAAGGCTCCGTTCTGCGCGCTGGCCTTCAAGGTTTTTTCCGATGAGGGACGCAAGCTTACCTTTCTGAGGATCTATTCAGGGCAGGTGCGTGCCGGGTCGGCGGTTTTTAATACGACACGAAATAGTATGGAAAAGGTGGTTCATCTCTTCCGGATGCATTCCCATAAAAGGGAACGGGTAGAAGAGGCTTCAGCTGGCGACATAGTTGCGGCTACGGGGCTCAAGGATGTGCTTACCGGAGATACCCTCTGCGACAGTGCTCATCAAATTCTCCTGAAGGGTCTTTCCATCCCAGAACCTGTGGTTTCTCTGGCGGTAGAGCCGAAAGGGTCTGAAGACAGGGAAAAACTGCCGTCGGCATTGGAAAAACTTCAGTGGGAAGACCCGACTTTCCGTGTTCGAGAGGACGAAGAGACCGGGCAGACAATCCTGACCGGAATGGGGGAACTCCACCTGGAGATCATTACCGATCGCCTGCTTCGAAACTTTGGAGTGGAAGTGAAGACCGGTCGACCGCAGGTCGTCTATCGCGAGACGCCAAAGCGTGTCGTCGAACATCGGGAAGTTTTCCGGCGTGAACTTGATGGCAAGATTCAAGGGGGAGAGGTTCTGCTGCGGCTTTCTCCGCTGCAGCGTGGTACGGGGGTGCGTGTCGTACTGCCATCGCCGGATGAGTCACCCCTTCCTTCCGATTTGCTTCGGCTTCTGGGCGAATTGGTCGAGCAGTCGTGCGCTGTAGCCGGCATATTCGGATACCCGGTGACGGATTTGGAAGTACGGATTCTGGAAGCTCCCCTGGAACCCGGCTTCACCACCGAGACCGGCTTGCGTGCCGCTACTCAACGGGGCCTGATGATGGCCTTGCGGAGTTCCGGGTCGGCACTCCTCGAGCCGATCATGTCCTTGGAGCTTACTGCCCCGGCGGAGTATACCGGCAAGGTCCTCGGCTCGCTGCAGAAAAAGAATGGCCGGGTTGAAGGAGTAACTTCCCGGGGTACCCTTGAGATTGTAAAAGCGCGGGTGCCGTTGGCGGAAATGTTCGGCTATATGTCTGAAGTCCGAAGTGTTACCAAAGGGCGCGGAAGCTTTACAATGGAGTTTTCCCATTTTGATCTGGCTCCGGCTGAAACAGTGAAGCGGTTGGGTTTTCTCTTGTCATAGTGGCGATTCGATTAGGGGAAGACCGGGTGTGCTGTGGACGATTAAAGACCAGAATCAGCTCGCCACTTGCCATCGGGAGATGAAAATGCCGGAAAGAAAAAATACCAAAGGGTCCGTGCCGAAATCTGAGGATGGTGTGCTCAAGGGGAGTGGCATTGCTCTTGCGGAAATCTACAAGGCACTGAAGGCCATTACCTTCTACCCGGAAAGCCACCCGCTTCGTGGGGAGATCTTCCAACGTTCCTTCCAGGCAATACGGGGACTTATGCTTGAAAGTGGCCTTTCCCTGGGTGTACATCGTTCCGGAGTCTCGTTTCTCGATCGTGAAGAGAAAATAGAAAGTACCCGGATGACACTGTCGCTGGCAAAGGAGCTTTTTACCCGTGAGATCCAGCAGATTTTTTTCCTTCCGGAGCTTTCCTGTTCCGACTTTGCGGCGTTTCTTGAGCTGCTGGCCCAGGAGCCTCAACGGATTATTTCCGAGGGTGGCGTCGTCAAGATCCTCCGCCAATCGGGCGTTACCACAATTGTGGCCAATGAGATCAATATCTCGGCAGTTTATACCAAACGCAGTTCCGGCGAATCTGACGAGACTTTCTTCGCGGAGGGGGACTTCCTCCGGGAGGGAGATCTTTCCGGGGAAAGAAAGGGGCGTACAGAAGGATCGTCAGTTGGCGATGTTTCGGGAGAATGGGCCGGTCCCTCTAATGAGTTGCCCCTGGAAAGACTTGACGATCTGACGGTGCAAGAGTTGTTTGCACTGATGGATAAGGAAGCCGATGACGCACGCTATGTCCAATTGGCTCGCCTGCTGGAAGGTAAAGGATATTCCTTGAAAGAAGGCGGGGATTTTGACCCGCTGTTTCCGGTTCTCCTCGGTCTTCTGAACCAGAATGCCGACGCGGCACGGAGCGAAACGCAGCGAGACGTGTCTCTACGGACTTTTCATGATCTGGCCGGGGGACCAATGCTCAAACACCTGCTTGATCACCTGGAGGATGAGAGTTTTAAGCAGAAGGAGATTGTCTATCTTGTTCTGCATCATCTGGGGACGGAGACCGTTGAAGCGGTAATTCCCCGACTGGTTGCCTCCGATAGCCAATTTGCCAGGAAGGCCCTCACCACGGCTTTGCTCCGGTTAGGGCCTTCTGCGGTTCCTGCTCTGTTGCTCTTCCTGTCGGATAGCAATTGGCAGGTCGTGCGTACTGCCACAGCGGTTTTGGGGGAAATGCGGAACCGGGATGCCGTAAAGGGGTTAATTCAGACAGCCTATCATATGGATATCCGGGTGCGTCTTGAATCAATCCGGTCACTGGCCGAAATCGGAGGAAGAGAGGCGACCTCAGTTCTTCTCAATCTCTTTCAGGACCAAAACAGGACCATCAGGAGGCAAGTCATCCTCTGGCTGGGAGTCACCAGAAATGAAAATGCCCTGCAGCCTCTTCTCGACCTGGTTATGGAACGGGATCTCATGGGCAAGATTGTTACCTTGAAAAAAGAAGCACTGCTGGCCATTGGACGGATCGGAGATCCTCGATCTCTTGACGCTCTCACTCGGCTTGTGGAGAAAAGACGTTTTATGACCCCTGGTCGTTGGGAAGAACTCAAGATTCTTGCTCTCGAGACAATCGGCCGCCTGGAAGGAAAAGAGGCTCGGGATTTCCTTCAAAAAACCGCGACTCGGGGCGGGAGAATCGGACAGGCGTCTGCGACGGTATTGGAAAATATGGGGGAAGGGTCGCGGGGCGAACATGAATGAGATAACTCACCAGGATGCGCAACGGGCAGCGATGCTCCTGATGGCGTCCATCAAATCGGTGGCTTTCTATCCGCAGGCCCATCCTGCGGTGCGCCAGCCTCTGGAAGAGCTTGCCGGCATCTTCAGCGAGATGTTTCGAGAAAAGGCTGAAATTCACCTTGGTGTGGTTGAAGGGGTCTTTTTTCTTGAGAGCAACCTTTTTGTCGCACCGAATTCTTCTGTTGCGGAACTTGCTGAGCGGATGATTGGTAAAAGTCTCTTTGCCATGACCCTTTTGGAAGGGGTAACCTCCGACGACCTGTTCCTGTTCGCTTCACTCCTGGCCCGAAAGAACTTCCCTGCCGAGCTTGTTTTCGAAGAGCTGTCAAAAAAAGGCGTTACGAAAATAAAGTTTGGAATTGACGAAGTGGGGGATGGGAGTGCCGCTGGCGAGGGGGGGGACGCTTCTGTTCGTACCTATCACGATGCGCTGAATGCGGTGCGCGGAACCATGAAGGACATCGAGAGTGGCAGGATTCCCTCCAGTGCCCGAATCAATGAAGTCGTCGACAGTATGGTTTCCCTGACGATCAAGGATCATACCACCATGCTCGGCCTTGCCATGATAAAAGATTACGATAATTACACCTTCAATCATTCCGTCAATGTCGGGATACTCGCCGTTGCCCTGGCAGCCTATATGGGCATGGACCGGGAAGTGCTCCGTGACACGAACACCGCCGGTTTGCTCCATGACATCGGCAAGATAAAGATTGAAAAAGCCATCCTCAACAAGCCGGGAAAACTTTCCGGCGACGAGTACGAGGAGATGAAGAAACATGCGGAAAAAGGTGCTGAAATTGTGAAGGAAATGGAGAATATTCATCCGCGGGTGACGGATGCCGTACTTGGACACCACATCAGGTATAACCGCACCGGCTATCCGGAGTGGGCGAGGCAGAGGGATTTTGACCAGTTGGCTGACATTCTGGCTGTTGCGGACTGCTATGATGCGATCACGACCCTTCGCACCTATAATTCTCCGGCCCAGCCAAAAGCCGCGCTGGATGTGATGCGCAGAATTGCCTCGACATCCCTGTCTGGTGCTCTGGTGCAGAAATTCGAGGAGATGATGGGGAGGTATCCGGTGGGAACCCTGGTAAGGCTTGACACCAACGAGATCGCACTCGTGGTAAAACCCCATCCTCAAGAGAGCGCCGAGGCTGCGGTAAAAATAATCATCGACTCACAGGGGAATGCCTTGGAAAAGCCCCGGTTGCTGAGCCTTGCACCGAAGGACGGTGATCGCTATGCGTCCATTGTCACCCTGGTCGATCCGCTCCTGAAGAATATTGATGTGAGCCGCTACTTTCTTATGTGACGCGCAGGGTTCCGAGAGCCTGGGCGGCTGCTTCCCGGGTACGCTGATGGGGTGAGCGGAGTAGTTCCATGATTTTCGACTCAAGGGTTCCGTCACCGATATGCCCCAGGGTGAAAGCGGCTTCCGCATCGAGAAGGCCGTCACCGGCATCGAGAAAAGGCAGGATCGCGGGGACGAGAGAAGGATCATTGAAGTTTTTCAGGGCTGCAATGGTCTTTGCTTGAATGGTGGGGTTCGGGTCTTTCAAGCTCTCCATAAGAACGGGGAGCGCTTTGGTGTGGCCGAGAGTGCCGAGGACTTCAATTGCAACCGATTTAATGTCTTGCTCCGGCCGCGAAACGCAGTAGACAAGGGGAGGAATTACCTGCTCTCCGCCGATTCTGCCGAGGGCATACAGGGCCTTGAGCTTGGTCCCGAGATCACCCTTTTTCAGCGTTTCGAGGATTTCAGGAAGGCTGCCGATACTTTCGAGACGCTCCAGTGATTCTGCTGCGGCAACTCGAACCTCTTCGCAGGGGTCGGTCAGCAGCACTGAAAGGGCATCTCTTCTTTTTTGCGTTGAACTGAATGATATCATACCAGTTCATGATAGTAGCAAAATGAGGGAATTTAGCAATAACTTATTATTCGGAATTCGGGAACGAACTCCCGATTTCCTTGAAGGAGTGTCATATGAAGGAAAATGTCAAAGCGGCTCTCCTTTCCGCCCTTGTTCTGCCCGGGGTTGGGCAGATTTATCGCGGAAAGGCTGTGAAGGGCGGGGTTCTGGTGGCTCTGGTAACAGTCGTGTTGCTGGTTTTTATCTTTCTGGCCGCTATGGCAGCACAGGATGTTCTGCGTGTAGTCGGGGTCAATGGTACCATTGACCCCGTTACCCTTGCCGAAAGCTTGCGCGGTCGAATGTCGGGCGTTCTCTGGCTTGGGGGCATTCTTTTCTGCATCTGGGTGTACGGGGTTGCGGACGCATTCTTTGTTGACGGTTCTGGTGGAGAGGCGGAGAAAGGGAAATGATTTTTGTTGCCGGTAGTGAGCAACGCGGGATGGTTCCAGGCCACTATTGATTTGACAAAGAGCCTTTATCTGTGGGATAAATTAAAACATTAGAGAAAAGGGCCCCTCAT
>Ga0105099_10000286_pt1 | contig 34537 bp, 27 predicted proteins | sample PPLLak3cmMay2015_2_FD_79138 | JGI IMG/M metagenome (GOLD analysis project Ga0105099, IMG submission 79138) | Freshwater sediment microbial communities from Prairie Pothole Lake near Jamestown, North Dakota, USA - PPLs Lake P8 Core (1) Depth... | ecosystem: Environmental > Aquatic > Freshwater >... | reverse complement strand
TTTCAAATCGGGAATTTTTCGAGGGGGCAGAGGCGGATTGAAAACGTGGGGTATTACTGGGCAGCTTCGGAATACTGGGACATTCTGGCTTCGATGGATTATTATGAAAATTACGGTTTCAAGTATAACGGTCAGTTCAATTACAACGTTCGATACAAATTCAGCGGGTCGCTATCGGGATCGTACAGCACCGATTCTCAGGTCGATAATAATTATAACGAGGTCAGGAGCAACCGTTATGTGATAAGGTTCAATCACAACCAGGAGATTTCTCCGACTTTCAATTTCGCCGCCGACGGGACCTTTATTTCGGATAAGAATTACTACACGGATTTTTCTTTGAATGAGGACGATCGCCTTAACCGGACGATCACCAGCAAATTCAATATCTCGAAGCGGTTCGACTGGGCGACAATGAATGCGCTGTTTTCTCATACCGACCAGATCGATACCGAAACGCGCGAGGATATATATCCCGATTTCAATTTTTCTCTGGGCTCGAAGCAGGTTTTCGGAGCCCCGAAGAAGGACGCCGACGGAAAACTGGTTTCCCGCTGGTATAACACCATTTATTTGAGTTACTCGGCCCGGGCTCGGAATTACAGCAGGCGGATTACCGAAGACGGCGGATTTCGGAGCAGGAGGGAATTTGCATATATCGATCATTCCTCGAGTTTAAAATCATCGTTCTCGCTGTTCAGATATATCAATATAAATCCCTCGGTATCGTACAGGGAAACATGGTATAAAATATTCGAGACCGATCAGAGTATCGAAGCCGGGATAGACGCTTCGACGTTGTACCGTAGATACGCTTATTCGGCGGCGATTTCATCGTCGACCGATCTGTATGGGACGGTTCATCCCAATACTCTGGGAGTCACGGGACTTCGCCACGTAATGAGCCCCAGGGTAACGTTTTCCTGGGCGCCGGAAATCGATCGGCATAACGCCGTCCGTTCATATACCGGAGCAGGGAGCGGAGGAGCCCGGAGCGCCAGTATGACTATGTCTCTGGCACATTTGTTTCAGGCAAAACTGAAATCGGGTGAAACGGAAAAAGAACTGACTTTGATGAACGTGAATCAGAGTCTCAGTTACAATTTCGAGGCAACGGGGAAGAAATTTTCCAACCTGTCGACTTCCGCTCAAACGACAATATACAAGAATTTGCGGGTGTCAGCCTCGATGACGCATGACCTCTATAAACCGAATTCGGAAAAGCTGGGCATTCTTTCGCCTTATTTGCAGAGTTTCGAGATAAACACCACGTTCAGTACTTCCGGGATATTCGGAACGGCGGGTGGCCCGGCCAAGGAGGATTCGATTCTCTTTCCGGCCAAAAAGCTCGATAACCAGGCGATAATCCAGAAATGGTCTCTGTCTCTGACGCATTCTTACAGCGAATCGGGGCGGGGATCGTCATTCAGCAAAAATCATGACATCCGGTTCAGCCTGACGGCGGTTCTGACCAGTAATTTGAATCTAACCTATTCTCAATATTACAGTTTCAGCAGGCATAAGACTGTTTCGAGGTATCTGGAAGTACACCGCAAGCTGCATTGTTTTGAGGGGAGTTTCACCTGGAATATCGACCGAAATCCACAGGGATTCGGATTTAAAATCAATGTCATCATGATTCCGCAGATTAAGTACGAGAAATCGCAGACCGGTATCCGGGATGCTTTCTTCTAAGTTATTTTGCCGAAAGGCCTGCGAATCCGCGAAAACAAGGCATAAATCTGCGTTTCATGCGGTTTTTTTGTTGACAATAAATTCAAAAATGCAATTTCTTCGGGTATAAAATCAAACAACCGCAAACCTTAAAGCCAAAGGAATTGTATTATGACCAAGGAAGAAATGGTCGCCAGAATCTCGGCTGAGGCAAAAATCAGCAAGCGGCAGGCCACTGATGCCCTGGCCAGCTTCTTCAGCAACGTTGCCACCAATTTGAAGAAGGGCAAGAAGGTCAGTTTTGTCGGTTTCGGGACGTTTTCGATTTCCAAGCGGAAAGCTCGGATCGGACGTAATCCTCAGACCGGCGCCAAGATCAACATTCCGGCCTCGAAGGTCCCGCATTTCCGCGCGGGTAAGGCCCTCCGCGAAGCCGTCAAGAAATAGGGCTGTTCGCGAAAGCGGTATTGCGGGGCGAGGTTGTGATACCTCGCCCCGTTTTATATATTGCGTCATGTCTACCTTCCTCGTAACTTAATTACTTGCGTAGAGAATTAGTAAATGGCATCGAAAAAGAAAAATAACGGAAGCGAAAAGAAGCGCAAAATCCTCGGAGTGCTCCTGGTTTTCTTCGCGGTATTGCTACTGGTGTCGCTTTTAACTCATTCCAAGTGGGATGACGCCAATATTCTGGATGCGGAAAATCCGTTCGGGATCAGTTTCGCCAATCAGGTCGGTATTGTCGGGGCATATTCCTCCTATATTTTGTATTTCTTCTTCGGCTGGCTGGCCCTGTTTATTCCGATATTCATACTCTGGAGTTCATTTTTCTTTCTCGATCTGGAACTGAGAAAGAAAATCCGTCCGGCGCTGTTCGCCATATTCCCGGTTTGTATCATGGGAACGATCATGGCCGATGTTTATCGCATCGTTGGTTCGGACTTTGCCCTGAATTATATAGGGGCGGCAGGGGGGTATGTCTTTTATCATTTAGCCCTGCTGGTCATAAGGCTGGTGGGGGAGACCGGTTCTTACCTGATTCTGGCCGGGGGAATTCTGGCCGGAGTGTTTTACCTGGTATATTCCTATGAATCGCTGGCTGCGGCGGTTAAGATTAATGAAAGAATCAAGCTCAGTTGGCTATCGCGGGGAGTGGGCCGAGTAATCGAAGCCATCAGCGGGTTGTTTTCCGGATTGTCAAAACGGAGGACTGAAAAAGATGAACCGCGGGAAGAGATGAACTTCGAGGAATTCCTGGCGGAGGCAGAGGAATCAGATTCAACGGACGAAGTAGAAATGGACGAAGTTTCTGAACGGCTCAGTCCGAAGACGAAAATCACCGTAAAAAGGAAAACTCCCTCGAAACCTGCGCCGATCGGTATATCCACCAAAGACTATAATTTCCCGACCCTGGATTTGTTGACGGATAATCCCGAAACCGGACAAAGTGTCAGCCCGGAAGAATTGAACCTGACTGCGAAGGCGCTCAAGGATACGCTGGAGACTTTTGATATTACCATACAGGGCAGTATTGAGAAATTTCCAGGGCCGGTGATTACGCGATATGAATTCAAGCCATCCGCCGGGGTGAAAGTAAACCGCATTATGGGGCTGGCAGATGATCTGGCTATGGCTTTGAGCGCGAAACGCATCCGTATTATCGCTCCGATTCCCGGGAAATCGGCGGTAGGTATAGAAATCCCGAATCGCAAGGCCCGGATGGTATACCTGAAAGAGATTATCAATTCCGAGGTATATGCCGATTCCCGCTTGCGATTACCGCTGGCGCTCGGGAAAACCATTTCGGGGCGGGCTTATGTTACCGATCTGGCCAAGATGCCGCATTTACTTATCGCGGGGGCGACCGGGTCCGGGAAATCGGTCTGTATCAACGCTATTATCACTTCGCTGTTGTACCGGATGCATCCGCGCGATTTGAAATTCATTTTCATCGATCCGAAGATGCTCGAGCTTTCGGTCTATGCCGGGATTCCGCACCTGGGAAGGCCGGTGGTGACCAACGCCAAACGTGCGGAAAAAGTTCTGTCAGACGCGGTAGTGGAGATGGAAAACCGTTATAAGAAGCTGGCCTCCGTCGCAGTACGGAATATTCAGGATTTCAACGCCAAGCAAAAAGACGATGAAGAAAAGATGCCGTATATTGTCATCATAGTCGATGAACTGGCTGACATGATGATCGCCGCGGCATCTCCCCGGATAGAAATGCTCATCACCCGTCTGGCGCAGATGGCTCGGGCGGTGGGGATACACCTGATTCTGGCCACGCAGCGGCCGTCGGTGGATGTCATTACCGGGCTGATAAAGGCCAATTTTTCGGCACGTATCGGTTTCCAGGTGGCGACAAAGATAGATTCCCGAACCATTCTTGACGGCAACGGCGCCGAAAAATTGCTCGGTAACGGCGATATGCTGTTTCTCCCTCCGGGACAACCGGAGCCGATCCGGCTGCATGGAGCGTACATTTCGAGCGAGGAGACGGAACGGCTGGTATCGTTTATTCTGGAACAATTCCCCGAGCTTGAAAAGGTCAAGGAAGAGCAAAAGGGGGATGAGGAAGAGGATTCGGCCGAAGACGCCATGGATCTCGACGACCCACTCTTTGTCGAGGCGGCTCAGACGGTGGTCCAGCACAAGCAGGGATCGGTATCGCTTCTACAGCGGAAACTGGGGATCGGTTATCAGCGTGCGGCAAGGTTGATCGACAAGCTGGAAGAGGCCAAGATAGTCGGCCCGTACGACGGCAGCAAGGCTCGCGATGTTCTTGTGGATAAAGCTTACATCCAGGAATTGCTGTCATCCCGTTCACTTACCGGAGGGAACTCCTGATCCGGGTTTCCCGTATAATCGGAAATGAAGAAGATATCATTATTCCTGCTGGCAGCGTTGTTGATTCCGGCCGCGGTCATTCCGGCGGGGGACGATTGCTTTGAAAAACTTAAATCGCAATACTCATCCTGCAAGATGATGTCGATTGAAGCCGAGCTGGAGATATATTCCCGGGTTTTCGAGGATTCCGAAAAGTACAAGGTTAAAGTCCTGACGGCCGAAAATGGCTACTATAATATTTCGGTTGATAAAGATATGTATCTCTTCGACGGAACGAAGATTTGGGAATATTCCTTTGACAACAATCAGGCCACTTACAGGGTGGTTTCGAGTGAGGAACAACCGACCGACCAGATATCGTTCATCAAAAACCTTGGTACTTTTTATTATACTGCTGATGCGGATCCGTGTCGCAGTTATCGTCTGGTATTGATCGATTCCAGCGAAACCAGCCTGCCGGACGAGCTTAAAATCCTGCTCAAAAAAGGGGGGCTGGCCGAAATCGAATATTATGACCTGAATGGAGATTTAAATACATTTCATGTTCAAAGTGTCAAACTGTACGACGAATTCAAACAGGCATTGTTTGAACCCGATTTCCCCGATTCGACCGATATCATTTCTCTTCCTTAGGTGATTTAAGTGAAAGTATTCATCAAGAGACTGGGATGCCCCAAGAACGATGTCGATGGGGACATAATCGCATCCGTTTTGATTAAGGAGGGGCATGAGATTGTGATACAAGAAAGCGCCGCCGAGGCCGTTATCGTGAACACCTGCGGTTTTATTCTTCCGGCCAAGGAGGAATCTATTGAGGCGATCCTGCAGTATGAGCAGTTGAAAAAGGGGCGAATGATCGAACGGCTGTACGTCACAGGGTGCCTTTCTCAGCGATATGGAAGAGAATTATTCGATCAAATAAAGGGAGTTGACGGCGTTTTCGGGTTAAGGGAGGCGAAATCGCTGGCCGAGGCGATTTCTAATAATACCAAACGGGTTTTCATGGTATCGGATAAGGTTCAGTCGGAGATATTCCATACTGCCGAAATACCGAGATTCATCACCGATGATGCTCCGTATGCTTATTTGAAGATCGCCGACGGGTGTAATCGTTTCTGCAGTTATTGTGCTATTCCGTATATTCGGGGGCCGTTTCGCAGCCGCCCGCTAGGGAGCGTTGTCGGAGAGGCGGAGTACCTTGCTGAAAACGGGAAGAAAGAGATAATCCTGGTATCACAGGAAGGGACCGGTTATGGCCGAGAGCTTGGGGATGGAAGCAACCCGATTAAGCTGCTCGAAGAACTGGAAAAAATCGAAGGGATAGACTGGATTCGCCTGATGTATCTTCATCCCGATGGGGTCACCGATGAGTTGATAGAGTATATATCGAATTCCAAAAAGACCCTGGGATATTTCGATATTCCGCTTCAGCATATCAACGACCGAGTTTTGAAAGTAATGAATCGCCCCATCAACAGGAAAAAGATTGAGGGGATAATTTCCAGAATAAAGAAGGCCTCGGAAAAGAACATAATCCGGACTACGTTTATTGTCGGTTTTCCGGGGGAGACCGAGGCGGAATTTGAAGAATTGCTGCAATTCCTATCGGATTATCGTCTTGACCGGGTTGGGGCGTTCCAGTACAGCCCCGAGGAGGGGACAGCGGCGGAAGATTTGCTCGACATGGTTTCGGAAGATGTTGCCGCCGAACGGCTTGACAGGCTAATGTCGCTTCAGCAGGAGTTTGCCTTTGAAAAAAATATCTCCTTGATTGGGAGTATTGAGCAGGTTATAATTGACGGAGTAGACGATTCCGGCCCGGCCCGGGGAAGGACCAAAGGGGATTGTCCGGAGATCGATCAGATTGTTTATGTTAAGGGAACCGATTTGAGGCGCGGCGATATAATCGACGCAAAGATATCAATGGCCGACGGTTACGATTTAATCGCCGAAAGCGAAAGTCGATAAAATGATTTCTTTCGAGAAATTGGGCATTTTCCTCTCGAAACCGATAGCGTTGCTATTTGTTTTGATTTACCTGTCGCAATCCGTCCTGATTATCTACCTGGTGAATGAGCGTTTCAATCTTCAGAAACAAATCGAGTTTCAACAAAAAAGGATTTCCGAACTTGAGGAAAAACTCCAGATCCTTCAGGTAATTGAAGATTTCCAGATTGGGTTCGACGAGGAAGAACGTCATCAGCTGGCCTCAGTGGTAGCCGACGAATGCGCCAAATATGATTACGACCCGATGTTTCTTTTAGCCCTTATCATTACTGAATCGTCTTTTAAGCGGGGGCAGGTATCGTCGAAAGGGGCGGAAGGGTTGATGCAGATCAGACCGTTTGTCGGAAGATCGCTGGCTCACAAGCTGGGGATAGACTGGGAAGAGGGGGCGACTTTATTCGATCCGGATTTAAATGTGCAAATGGGATCGAGGCATTTATTCGAAATGATATTGAAATTCAAAGATGTCCGTAAGGCGATAATATCATATAACCTGGGAGAGTCGGCTTTGCGCAGCCACGAGCGGCTGAACAAACCGCTTCCGAAATCGTACCTGAATAAGGTCCTGGACAATTTTAACATGCTTAAGGAGCGGTATAAGAGTTGAAAAAGTATTTATTTTCATTCGCGCTTATGTTTTTAGGTGTCGTGTATTTGACCGGCTGCGGGGGAAAGTCGGTCCTGCTGTTGCCGTCGGCCGATATGCAGTTCGAAGCGGCCAAAAAGGAGTACGACAAGAAGCATTACCTGAAAGCGATCGAGGGTTTTCAAAAGACCATATTCAATTTCCCAGGCGCGACCGTGGTCGATACGGCGCAGTATTATCTGGCCATGTCTTATTTCCAGAATGAGGAGTTCGAACTGGCATCGGTGGAGTTTAATCGCCTGATGCTGAACTATCCCCGGTCCGATTTCGCTGATGAAGCGCAGTATATGGTTGGTATTTGTTATACCGAAAGCACTCCGGGGCATTATGCGCTCGATCAGCAGGATCTTCGCAAGGCAATTACGGCTCTTGAGGATTTCCTGGTGGATAATCCCGATTCGCCGCTGGTTCCTGAGGCGAAGGATAGAATCAAAGAGGCCCGCAATAAACTTGCGCGTAAGGCCTATGAGAACGGCATTACCTATTTCAAAATGTATTCCTATGAGGCCTCGCGGGTTTATTTCCAGCATGTCATAGACGAATATACCGATACCGATTACGCTCCCGAGGCGCTTTTCAAGTACGCGGAATCTCTTTATAAAGAAAAAAAATACACCGAAGCGGATGAGAAATTCCACCAGTTCCTGGGGGTTTATCCGGTCCATCCCTTGAAGGACAAGGTCGACGGTTATCTCCGCAAAATAGCCGACAGTAACATCAGAGATAAAGAAGAAAATGCCGCGGCCGCAACCGATTGAAGGGGGAAAATGGGGGATAATGGGCGGGGCGTTCGACCCCATCCATTATGGTCACTTGGTACTGGCAGAGCAGGCACGCGTTTCATTCGGACTGAACGGTGTCATGTTTTTTCCCTGCAGCAATCCTCCGCACCGGGAATACAAACCGACCGCATCCTTTGACGATCGTATTGTCATGACGCAGATGGCGGTGGCCGACAACGAATTTTTCAGTGTCAGTGACCTCGAGCAGGAAATCGGCGGGAATGGCTATACTATCGATCTAATCGGCGAATTGAAAGAAGATTTCCCGAAAGCCGAATGGCATTTGATCATCGGGGCGGACAATATCTCCATTTTCGATACCTGGCATAAACCGGAAGAAATCTTGAAAGAAGTTCCGGTCCTGGTCGGGGCAAGGCCGGGTTTCGAGAGCGCCCTGGCTGTTTCGCCATGGATGGACCGGATGAAGACGTTCGAAATGCCCTTAATGGAAATTTCCTCCACGAAAATCCGCAAGTCGTTTCGCAACGGCATCTCGGTCCGCTATATGCTTCCCGACCAGGTGTGGCATTATGCGTCCGAAAAAAATCTCTATCGATGAAAAATAAATCTCTATATCTGGTCGATGGTTCCGCCATCTTTTATCGGGCGTACTTTGCCTTTATCAGGAATCCCCTGATCAATTCCAAGGGGGAGAATACTTCGGCCACTTTCGGCTTTATCAATTCCCTGATGAAAATTATTAAAGACGAAAAGCCGGATTACATGGTGGTGGTGTTCGATACCAAGGAACCGACTTTCCGGCATAAGATGTACGATGAGTACAAATCGACCCGGGCCAAGATGCCGGACGAACTGGTGCTGCAACTGCCCCGTATACGTGAGGCGACCGAAGCGCTGAATCTCCCGTCGCTCGAAAAAGAGGGGTACGAGGCGGACGATATTATCGGGACCCTGGCCAAAAAAGGGGAAGCGGAGGGGATGAATGTCTGGATTGTCACCGGAGACAAGGACATGTTCCAGCTGGTATCGGATAAGGTCAAGATTTACAATCCCGGGAAAGCTTCGAAAGAAGCGGAGAAGATGGATGCGGAAGCGGTTAAAGCCAAGTTTGGGGTTTATCCCGCTAAAGTGGTTGATGTTTTGGCCATGATGGGGGATAGTTCCGATAATGTTCCGGGAATTACCGGAATCGGCCCCAAGACCGCAATCGCGCTTATCGAGGAATTCGGGTCGCTGGAAGAAATTCTGAATAATCCTGAAAAAATCAAGGCCAAGGGAACACGTAAGAAAGTTGAAGAAAACCGGGATAAGGCGGAATTATCCAAAAAACTGGTGACAATCGATTGCAATGTCCCGGTCGATTTTACGCTCGACGATTTCGAACGGGGAGAGATCGATTTCGAGAAGGCCAAGAAGTTGTTCATTGAAATGGAATTCCGCGCTCTCCTGAACGAACTGGCCAAGAAATCGGAAGAACTTAATCTCGATATGCCGGCAGAAGCGGCTTCGACTTCCGAAAAGGGCGATGCTGATTATATCTGTATCGATACCATAGGGAAACTCGGGAAACTCCTGAAGGAGCTGGAAAAGAAGAAAGAGATCGCGATTGATACCGAAACGACTTCGCTCGATTCCATGAAGGCGGATCTGGTGGGAGTATCTCTTTGTGCCGAGGCCGGAAAGGCGTACTATCTTCCGATCGGTCATGATGAAAAGTCCAGAAATCTCCCTCGTAAGGAGGCAATTAAGCTGCTTGGGGATTTCCTTACTAATAGGCAAATTCAGAAATTCGGGCAGAATATCAAGTATGATCTCGAGGTACTGCACCGGGCGGGACTCGATATCGAACCGGTTTCGTTCGATTCCATGCTGGCGTCGTACGTAATCAATCCTTCGGGAAGGCAGCACGGCCTGGATGCCATGGCGTTCGAACATTTCAATTATCGTATGCAGCCGATCACTGAGTTGATCGGGAGCGGGAAAAATCAGAAATCATTCGCCACGGTGGATGTCGACAAGGCTACTTTTTATGCCGCCGAAGATGCCGATTATACATATCGTCTTCGCGGAGTGCTGGCGCCGAAGATCGAAGAGCTCGGCATGCACAATCTCTATTACAATATCGAGCTGCCGCTGATCAAGGTCCTGGCGGATATGGAAGAAGCCGGGGTGAAAGTCGACGCCGATTTCCTGGCGGAAATGTCCAAGGAAATGGACGGTAATATCGAGAAACTGACTAAAGACATTTATTCCGAGGCAGGCAAAGAATTCAATATTAATTCCACCAGGCAGCTGGCGGAAATTCTATTCGAGGAATTGAAACTTCCGACCAGGGGGAAAACCGCCAAAAAGACCGGATATTCTACAGATGTCAAGGTCCTTGAAGAACTGGCGGCCATACATGATTTGCCTCGAATGATTCTCGATTACCGGCAATTGGTGAAGCTGAAGAACACATATATCGACGCCATACCCAAGTTGATAAACGAAGAAACGGGGCGGGTTCATACTTCGTTTAACCAAACGGTTGCGGCGACGGGAAGATTATCGTCTACCGATCCGAATTTGCAGAATATTCCGGTCAGGACCGAAACAGGGAGGGAGATCAGGAAGGCATTTATACCCCGGGATGAAAACCATTCCCTGTTGGTGGCGGACTATTCTCAGGTTGAGATAAGAATTCTGGCACATTTTTCGGAAGATGCAACTTTGATTGAATCTTTCAGGAATAATGAAGATATTCACGCCAGAACGGCGGCGGAGGTTTTCGGGATCGATATTAATGATGTTACACCGCAAATGCGCCGGGCGGCCAAGACTGCGAATTTCGCCGTAATTTACGGGGTTTCGGCGTATGGTCTGTCGCAACAGACCGATTTCGACGTAGCGCAGTCCAGGGAATTTATCGAAACTTATTTCTCACGCTATCCCGGAATTAAGAAGTACATGGATGGAACGATTGCGTCTGCCCGGAAGGAAGGGTATGTCAAGACTATGTTCAACCGGATCCGCTATTTGCCGGAAATCAACGCTAAGAATTTTCAGGTGAGGCAATTCGCGGAAAGGATCGCTATCAATACTCCGATACAAGGGACTGCCGCCGATATGATCAAGGTTGCCATGATAAATATCCATCGGAAAATCAAAAAAATGAAGTCGAAGATGATTCTGCAGGTGCATGACGAATTGATTTTCGACATGCACCATGAAGAGGCGGAAGAGCTGAAGCCGATTGTTCGTGACGGGATGGAGAATGCGGTAAAATTAAAAGTGCCGATCGTGGCGGATATGGGAGCCGGGCGAAACTGGCTGGAGGCGAAATAGAGTTGCGTATTGGAATTACCGGGCAGATCGGCACCGGAAAGAGCGAAGTCGCCGCGGCTTTCGCAGGCTACGGCGCGTGTGTTATTTCGGCCGATCAAATCGGCAAGGAAGTTGTCGAATCCAATCGGGCAATCCTGAACAAATTGGCGAGGACCTTCGGGCGAGATATACTAACCAATAGGGGCCTTCTAAGGCGGAAGTTACTGGGAATTAGGGCCTTTTCGTCTCCGGAAAATACCAGAAAACTGAATGGAATTGTTCATCCGGTGCTGCTAAAGAAACTGGATTTAAAGGTAAGGCAGGCTGAAAGGAAATATGCAATCGTGGTCATCGACGCCGCCCTTCTCATTGATTGGGGCTGGGAAAAGAGAGTCGATCTAACCATTCTGGTTAATGCCGGTAGAGAAATCAAACTGAAGCGACTTCAAAACAAAGGGTACCGCCGAAACGAGGCGCTCAAACGACTGAAATCGCAGAGGCCCTATTCCGAATTAAGACGTAAATCCGATCTGGTTATCCTGAATAACAAAGACAAAAAGTACCTTCAATATCGCGTGGCAAGAATCCTCCAAAAGATTTCCCTTAAATGAGTTGACTTTATTCGAGAAACCGGTTTATTTGCCTAAAATTCGAATAATCTTGAGCTTAGTCTCGGAGGAAATATGCCGCTTCTCGATTCTAAAACCGGTAAGGTTCGAAAAGAATACTCAATCGAAGAACTGAAAGAACGCGCCAATTACATGCGCGGATTAAACCTGTTATCTCTTTGTTCCGGCCGATCCGGCCATTCGGGAGGAACGCTTTCCATGATGGACATCCTGGCTCCCTTGTACCTAAAGGTAGCCCGCCATGATCCCAAAAACGCCATGTGGGAAGACCGTGACCGCGTCATCTGGTCGGCCGGTCACAAGGCTCCGGCGTTGTATGTATCGCTGGCGGTATCGGGGTACTTCGATGAGGGCGAACTCGCCAAATTGAGAATGCTCGGATCTCCTTTCCAGGGGCATCCTCACCGGAAGGACTTACAGGGAGTGGAGATATCCTCGGGATCACTCGGTCAGGGACTGCCGGTAGCAGTTGGAATTGCTTTGGCGGCCAAATTGGATAAAAAAGATTATCGCGTGTTCGTGATATCCTCCGATGGTGAACAGCAGGAAGGCTCCATGTGGGAAGCGTACATGGAGGCAGGCAACTTTAAATTAAATAATCTAATTGTCATTCTTGACCGCAACCACTTGCAGATCGATGGCCGGACCGAAGAAGTTCAGGGGCTGGAACCATTAAAGGCCAAGATCGAATCGTTCAACTGGAAAGTCATTGAAATTGACGGGCACAGCGTCGAACAGGCCGTATCCGCGCTGGAGAAAGCTTATAATTCCACCGATAAGCCGACCTTTATTATCGCCACAACCATTAAAGGCAAAGGGGTCAGCTTCATGGAGGACCAGGTTGGCTGGCACGGCAAACCTCCGAGCAAAGATGAAATGCTGCAAGCGTTGAAGGAACTCGGATTGAGTGAGAAATTCGATGTAGAGAAATTCCTGAAAATCGGTGCGGACCATCAGGCCGAGGCTGAGAAGAAGCTGACCGCCAAGATGCCGAAATTCTCGAAAGATTTCTGGTGGAACAAGCAAGAAAACATGAAGGTCGAGATGGATCCGACCAGAATGGGGCTCGGAAGAGCGCTCAACGAATATGGCGACGATAAACGGATCGTATGTATCGGTGCCGATATTTCCGGCTCCATTACCATTTCGGATTTTTACAAGGGGCATCCCGAACGCAAAGACCGCTGGATATCGGTCGGGGTTGCGGAGCAAGGGGGAACCACGCTGGCGGCAGGTCTGGCAAAAGAAGGCAAGATCCCGGTATTTGGCACCTATGGGGTCTTTTCATCTGCGCGGAATCTCGACCAACTGCGGGTTTCAGTCTGCTACAACGATTTCAACGTGTTGATAGTCGGGGCGCACGGCGGGGTTTCGGTGGGCCCGGACGGGGCTACGCACCAGGAACTTGAGGCCCTTTTCCAGATGTGCGGGCTCCCGAATATGCATGTCGGGGTACCGTGCGATTCGATTGAAACCAAGCGCATGGTTCATTCGATGCTGTTCGAAGTTAAGGGGCCGAAGTATATCCGTTTCGCTCGAGAAGCAACTCCTATCGTGTCGAGTGAAGCGACGCCGTTTAAATGGGGAAAGGCCAATGTCTATCGTTTCAGGGGCGAGAAACCGAATTTCAAGGATGCTTTCGAAGTGAAACTGGCCGGTGAATATAAGGGAGAGAATGAAGATCTGACCATAATTTCGAATGGCCCCGAACTTCCCGAAGCCCTTAGGGCTGCCTGGATCCTCAAGACCGATTACAATATCGAAACGCGGGTGGTAAACATGCATACCGCAAAGCCACTGGACCGCGAAGCGGTGGCGAAAGCTGCGCGCGAAACGGGCGGCATAATTACAGCAGAAGAACACCAAGTCGGCGGATTGGGGAATTGGATTGCCGGGATAATTCTTTCGGACGGTCAAAATGGTGGTTCACAGAAACCGTTTGCGATGGTAGGTGTTAACGATCGCTTCGGCGAGTCGGGACTTTCGTGGCAGCTTATTAAAGAATTCGGCCTGGCAGCTGAACATATCGCCGATACGGCGAGAAAAATGTTAAAACTCGGCTGATAAGCCAAAGTTTCTAATGACAGTTGGAGGCAACTATGCAGTTTGCGGATAGAATGGCCCGGCTCGGAACCGAAACGGCATTTGTCGTTCTGGCCAAGGCCAAACAGCTGGAAGCTCAGGGAAAAGAAGTGGTTCATCTGGAAATTGGCGAGCCGGATTTCGATACCCCGAAATATATCTGTGATGCGGCCGTTGATGCAATCCGGAAGGGCTTTACCCATTATAATCCGGCGCCGGGATATCCCCAGGTACGGGAAGTGATTGCAAATGAAATTGCTAAAACCAGGAACATACCGGTCAAGCCGGAGCAGGTGGTTGTTGTCCCCGGCGGTAAACCGATTATGTTTTACACCATATTCGCACTGGTTAATGCCGGCGATGAAGTTATTTACCCCAATCCGGGGTTTCCCATTTATGAATCGCTGATCAATTTCGTGAATGCCAAAGCGGTTCCGATTCCTCTAAGGGAAGAGAACGATTTTCGCCTCGATGTGGATGAACTCGAAAAGCTGGTTACTCCCAAGACCAAGCTATTGATTATAAATTCTCCCCAGAACCCCACCGGGGGAGTTCTCACCCGCGGCGACCTCGAACGGATTGCTAAGATAGCTGTTGATAATGATTTATGGGTTTTGTCAGACGAAATTTATTCGCGAATTCTATACGATACCAAATTCGAATCGATAACTCAATTCAAAGGCCTTCCCGAGCGGACAATCATACTGGATGGTCTGTCCAAAACCTACGCCATGACCGGGTGGAGAATCGGTTATGGGATAATGAACGAAACGATGGCTTCACACGTCAGTAGATTAGCCACGAATTGTAATTCGTGCACGGCATCGTTCACCCAGATGGCGGCTGCAGAAGCCATCCGGGGCCCTCAGGACGATGCTTACAGGATGGTAGCAGAGTTTAAGAAGCGGCGGGATGTCATCGTGGACGGACTGAACAGGATTGAGGGAATTAGTTGCAAAAAGCCGCTGGGGGCTTTCTATGTCTTTCCCAATATCAAAAAAACCGGACGGACGTCCAAGGAACTGGAGCAGCTGCTTCTTGAGAAGTATGGGGTGGCCGCATTGGCTGGAACATCGTTCGGCAAATATGGGGAAGGATACCTGAGATTTTCTTACGCCAATTCGGTCGAGAACATCAAAAAGGCTCTTTCCTGGATAGAAAAAGCGATGCGGGAAATGATGAGTAAAGCTTAAGTTTCCTTGAAATCGGCCGATTTCTATACAGTAGATGGAGTTACGTGATCGAAAAGGAATTGGAAGACGATTGTTTTTAGTTGACAACTATTTCAGCAATTTCAATAATTATATCAGCGTTACCCGGATGAGCCGGGTCAATGCAGCAGGGGACAAGATAGATATATGCGTTGCGATTGCTTCTCTCCGTTTATCGCCGGATTATTATTCGAGCAACTATTAATAATAACCAAATACTAATAAGTGTTTAACCTGCGAGTACACAAGGAGGTGAGAATTAGCAGAACACCGTTAACGGACTTTTTAGTTCATTGGATAGCAGTACCTAACATTCAATGGAGGGTATGAAAATTGAGGAGTAAATCTGTCAGTATACTGCTCTGGTTGTGTTTAGCGATAACCTTTATACTGCCGCTTAACGCAATCGCTGCCACTACCGGAAAGCTTTCCGGGAAGGTAATTAACGAGGAAACCGGCGAACCGCTGCCCGGTGTCGCAGTTTCCGTAGAGGGAACTAGAATGGGTGCCCTGACCGATGATAATGGGGAATATATTATTCTCAACGTTCCGGTCGGGACATTCACCGTAAAGGCATCTTTAATCGGTTTTGCTCAGGTTGAAGTCGAAAACGTTGCGGTTTCGGCGGACCTGACTTCATACACCGATTTCACCCTTTCGAAGAAAGCGCTCGAACTGGGCCGGACCATCAGGGTCAGGGCGGAACGACCGCTGGTTTTGAAAGATAAAACCACCACCGTTCAGATTGTTACCAGCGAAGAGCTGCAGGCCATGCCGATTCGTACTTTTGGCGATGCGGTCAGTCTGCAGAACAGCGTCGTGAGAATGAAGACCAACGTCGACGTTCGTCAGCGCGGCGCCCGTGCTTCGACGGCCAACAATTCCGAACTTAACCTCCGCGGCGGCCGTCCGCAGGAAGTGGCCTATTATGTCGACGGTTTTTCACAACAGGATCCGTTGACCGGTTTGTCCACTTCGAACCTCAACAAGAATGCCATTAAAGAGGTCGCGGTGACTTCCGGTGTATTCGACGTTGAATATGGTCACGTTGCTTCCGGTGTTGTAAAGGTTACGACGCAATCGGGAACCGAGGAATACCATGGCAATGTCGAAGTCCTGACCGATAACCTGTCCAAGGACAGCTATGATCATAATTATTACAACGCCGATGTCAGCGGCCCGATTCCGGGTATGGAGAATGCTTATTTCTTCGTTTCCGGGGAACGCCGCTGGCTTGCCGACCGCAATCCTTCGATAAAGACGAAGGAGATTTTCGATAAGTACAATTTGGATACGCTGTTCGAAAACACCCAGCGTCTTCCGGCCAACAGCCTTTCGGGCTATTCCGGTCAGGCCAAACTGAATTTCGAATTGACACCGAATATTAAGTTTGAATTGAACGGAAATGCCTCGATCGACTGGTGGCAGCAATATCGTCATGGGTTCCTGTTCAATTATGAGCATTGTCCGAGAACCCGCGATAAGTCATGGGCCTTAAACGGCAAGATCACCCATAATTTCGGTGAAAATGCGTACTATAACTTCAGTACTTCTTATTTTTATACCGAACGTTATGCCGGCGACGGCGTTATCTTTATGGGTTTGAACCGGTATGAACGTGCCTATGCCAATCCGGAATGGGATGACCTGAATATTTTCCGGGAATGGATCGATACCACTTCGGTCCCCGGGGATACGATCGAATCTTATTTCACCACCTTTACTCATCGGGAATCCTCCTATATCGGATTCAAGGGTGACGTAAACAAGCAGTTCGGAGCTCATCATACGGTCAAGGCCGGATTCGATCTGCAATTGCATAAGATTCGTCAGATTCAGGTTCTTGGCGCTACCCAGGGTTTCAATTATACCCGGTATGATTTCTTCGGGTATGACAGTCTTGGCCGTAAGTACGACGGAGACGATTATACCAAGAAAGCGAAAACGCCCAATAACCTCGGTGTTTTCCTGCAGGATCGGTTTGAGTGGAGAGGCCTGATCGTTTCAGGCGGTCTTCGCTTCGACCGTTTCGATTATAATACGCTTCGTATTATCGATCTGGAAAACCCGCTCGATCCGTTCGGCGACGGCAGCAACCGGGAATTGATCAGGTCCGAACTTGACGACAGCAAGGTCTTTACGCGCGTTTCTCCGCGCCTTGGGATCGGTTTCCCGGTTTCGGATAAGACCCAGCTGCACGTCAACTACGGCAAGTTTTACCAGCGTCCGAACCTGAACAACCTTTATATCAATTATAACTTCCTGGCTGCCCGTATTGACGGCGGTTCGTATTATCCGTTTGCTTCTCCGAATTTGGAACCGGAGCAGACCACCCAGTACGAAGCCGGTATTACGCATCAGCTGGGAATCAATACGGCCCTGTCGATTACGGCCTGGTATAAGGACGTTCAGGACCTGACCCAGATTTTCCACCAGAATGCGGATCCCAACCAGTATGACTTCTATGCCAATACCGACTATGGTACCATCAAGGGTCTCGATTTCAGCCTGGTAATGCGCCGGACGCGTAATCTCAGAATGAACATCAACTATACTTTGTCCTGGGCGACCGGAACGGGTTCGTACGATCAAACCAACTATAACATAGCCTGGAAAGATCCGAACAACCCGCCGAAGGTAACCAATCCTCTTGATTACGATCAGCGCCACAACATAATTGGCGTAATCGATTTCAAGACCGGCAAGGGTGAGGGCCCGGTATTCGGCGATATTTTCCCAATTGAAAATCTGAATATCAATTCGGTGATTCAGGTTGCCAGCGGGACTCCGTATACTCCGACCAATCGTTACGATGCGGCTCGCGAGGGGATTTCCGTATCGCAGATACCGCAGGGCGCCATTAACAGCTCCAATTTGCCCTGGACCTTGAATGTGGATCTGAAGATCGAACGGACCGTCAATGTCGGTAATTTCACCTTGACTCCGTACCTCTGGGTTCAAAACCTGTTCGAAACCGAAAACGTTTACCTCGTTTACGAAGGAACAGGCGAAGCCAATACGACTGGCTGGCTTACGACCGCTGCCGGCGAAACCTGGGCGGCCGCAAACGACGCCAACATGTATCGCCTTAAGGAAGAGAATCCGCAGAACTACGGAAAGCCCAGGATTTGGTATTTCGGTCTAAGGATGTCATTCTAAAGAAGGTGAGGAATAGGATTATGAGGAAAATAATACTTCCGGCACTTGTAATGGTGCTTTTATTAACACTGGTCTCTATCGCCGCGCCTCCGAACCAAAGCAATGGGCTTTTTAAAGTTCAAAAGGCGATGACGGTCGATAACCAGACTTATATCGACGCCAACCGGATATTGATGTTCGTTACCAACCATGGTAACTTTGCACGAGATCTGGCGGGTGTCTTCGGTTACGATTACGGGACGTTCTATCCCTATAGCGGTGATATCTCCGCAATTATAGACCAATCGGCGGATGACGGCCCTCTTTATGCTTCCGGTCTCTGGATCGGGGGCAAGGATTCCGAAACCGGCGATGTCCATGTAATCGTGGCCGAATATAACGACGAATATGTTCCCGGTCCGATGGTCGGCGGGACCTTTTTGCCGGATGAACCGGCGTTTCGGTCATATAAGTTGTTTTCCGACAGCATGTGGAACAATCCCAATGAAGACTGGACGGATTTCCCGCATGGTCAGGACGGAAATCCCGATCATGGCGCTCCGTGGAAATGGTATTATACGGCGTACGATGATGACGGTTTGCCGATCGACAGCGTGGTTGGCCCCGACATGATCGGCGACCAGATGATCTGGGCGGTTTATAACGACGCTAACCCCGATCAGCATAATAACAATTCCGGTGAAACCGATCCGATGGGAATCGAAGTCAAGCAGACGACATTCGCATTCGATCGGGAAGGTGCACTCGGCGATATAATCGCGATCAAGTTCCAGGTATTTAATAAAGGCGATAAAACTTTCGATTCCTGCTTCTTCTCGCTTTGGGCCGACCCCGATCTGGGTAATGCCGGCGACGACCTGGTAGGATGCGACACGACATTATCGCTCGGTTATTGTTATAACGGCGATCAGTTCGATGATAACCATTACTTGGAAACTCCTCCGGCAATCGGTTATGACTTTTTCCAGGGACCTCTACGGGCCGTTACTGGAGACGATGAGCCATTGGGGAGAATCTATGATACAATTTCGACCGATCCTCTTGACATCGACAGCAGCCAGTTCTTCTACGGTAAAATGTGGGGAGTTAACTGGACCGATTCGGCCAACCTGGGGATGTATTCGTTCAATAAGTACATCAACGGAACTGATCCGGATGATTTTAACGAAACCTACAACTACATGCGCGGATTGAATCGCGACGGCACCGATTATACTTATTTGGGTGTTCCTTCCCGTTATGTAGCCACGGGCGATCCGGTGGCAAATACCGGGGATATCGACATCGATCAGGCCGATAGACGTTTCATGCTCTCGACGGGTCCCGTGACTTTTGCTCCCGGCGACTCAACCGAAATTGTTGCGGCGATTATAGTCGGGCGGGGTGCGGATAATTTCAATTCGATTACCGTACTCAAGGATCTCGACCTGTTCGCTCAGCTGCTTTACGAATCGGATTTCAATCCTCCCAAAGCACCTGCGAGACCCAACCTCGAGTACGCCCAGCTTCCGGAAGAAACCGTTCTTTACTGGGACGATACTTCCGAAGTAGACCAGGGTGATTATATTTTTGAGGGTTATACGGTTTGGCAGGGCGAGACCACTGCCGGTCCGTGGCGCGAGCTGGCCACATACGACTTGATTAATGGTATTACTGATGCGTTGATCGATACCGTGAAAGACGGAAACGTTACTCTGGCAGTAATCAAGCGCAAACTCAAGAATAATGGGTTGAGGCGATATTATCCGATCACCCAGGATATTTTTGACAACGTTCCTCTCAGGAACGGTAAGGAATATTATTTCCGGGTTACGGCTTTTTCGTTCAGCGATACGCTTCCCAACGGGAATCGTGTGCCGAACGGCGACCGGTTCCTGGAAAGCTCCGCGGTGCTGACAATCGTTCCGGGAATGTCATCTCCAACGGTTACTCCTGCTAACGGATCTCTCGATACGCTTGAAGTAACGCACGTGGGCGGTGGCGACGGGATTGTGTATCCTATCGTGACCGATCCGCTGGCATTGACCGGCGACGATTATATGATATTCTTCGAGGACGATGTTACTCTTGGCTGGGTGTGGTATCTGGTTAATACTACAACCGGTGATACTTTGCTTGCCCAGCAGACCAATCAAACCGGCGATGAGGATTATTTCAACATCGACGGTTTCCTCCTTAAGGTCATCGGTCCGGCTTTCGGTGTTAAATCCATCCAGGAAATCGCCAATGGCGGCGGCGTCCTGGCCACCCCGGACAATGTCATGTATTCCTTGAACTCCACCGCTGACTGGTATGTCGATTCCGATGTCGCAGCCGATTTCTCGCGTATGAACTGGCGCGGTCATATAGGCACCTGGGATTGGGAGATGCGCTTTACGGCAGCGGGATCCCAGTATTATGACTGGAATACCGATATACTCCAGGGAGATTTTGCACCATTCGAATGGTGGAATATAGGAATCGGAACTCCGGATGACGCCGGTGATGATATGCAGATTAATTTTTCCTTTATTGACGATGCCCCTGTAACCGGAGCCTGGGGTTTTGGTGACAGGCTTTATCCGTGGGATGTCCAGTATGTCGAACCGGCTCCGGCCGTTCCGCCATATAATTTCGACGCTGATTTCCATATCGGTCGTATTAGAATTCAGGATTATTCCGGTGCCTTAACCGCTCCGGCAGAGGGCACGATAATCCGGTTTACGACCAATAAGATCAGCACCGAGGCCGATACTTTCACTTTTTCGACTGCGGCTCCGGAAGTTGTAACCAGTGGTTCTTCTTCAGTTCTTGACGATATAAAGGTCGTTCCGAATCCGTTCTACCTTCGTAGAGCCAGTGTGGCAACGCATGACGATGAGGTTATGTTCAGGAACCTTCCTCCCAACTGCACCATCTCGATTTTCAATCTCGGTGGCGATTTGGTGAGGGTTCTGGATAGAACGAATCCGGCTAATCCCTATGAATACTGGGATTTGACATCAGATCGCGGCCTCCCGGTGGCATCGGGGATTTATATCTATGTGGTGGAAGCCCCCGGCTTTGGCAATAAGGTCGGGAAAATGGCGATCATCGCAAGTGAAGAACGCCTGCCAATTTATTAAAAAGGGAGGAAGGAGAATATGAAATTCAGAGTATTCATAGTGATAGTCGCTTTACTCGCAATCGGATTAAGTTCCGCCTATGCGGGCAATGAGCGCCGGATAGGAACCGCCGGAGCGCAGGAACTTCGTATCCCTGTCGGATCGAGAGGTACGGCAATGGGAGGATCGATTATTTCCGACGTTTACGGGGTGGAATCCATGTTCTGGAATCCCGCCGGTATGGCGAACCTGATCGGCACGGAAGCGATGTTTTCGCATCAACCGTACATAGCGGATATCGATATAAATTATATCGGTATCGCCACCTCGATCGAGGATTTCGGCACGATCGGGGCGTCGGTTAAGGTAGTATCGATCGGCGATATAAACGAGACCACCACTGATGGTCCGAACGACGGTGAAACCGGGCGGGTCTTCAGCCCGACTTTTTCGGTTCTTACGGTCGGATACGCCCGTGAACTGACCGCGAGAGTCTCGTTCGGATTCACCGGAAGTTTCATCAACGAGCGGATTCTCAACACTTCCGCGAGCGGTATCTCGTTCGATGTCGGGTTCATTTATCGTCCGGGCTGGCAGGGAGTTTCTCTGGGCCTGATGATAAAGAACTATGGCCCGTCGATGCGCTTCAAAGGGGACGATCTGTATTATTTCGACCCTAATACCGGTCAGCAGGTAGCCGGCCAGAGCGAATCCTTCGACCTTCCGAGTTCGTTCAATATCGGTATGTCGTGGGATTTCCTCGATATGGGAGCCAATCTAGCGAAGGTTACGGGCAATTTCATGTCCAACAACTATTCGCAGGATAACTTCCAGGGCGGCTTCGAATACACCTATGACGGCAAGTATTCGCTTCGCGCGGGATATAATTATTCCGATCAAACCGACTGGCAGTATGGGTTTGCAATGGGAGCCGGTGTTGTCGTAAATGTTGGCGGCGCCGATGTGACCTTTGAGTATACCTGGAGTGAAGTTGATAATTCGGCGTTTGACGCCAACCAGTACTTTACCGGTAAGGTCAACTTCTAACTTCCAGTCTTGAAAGATAAAGCCGGGTGATTTTTAATCGCCCGGCTTTTTTTATTGTCAAACCGCGTTTGTGTATCGTTAATTTATTCCATGAAGCATGGAATAGTCACGCGAAACGTGTCCGATCTCAGGGCCAAGCCGCAATTCCGTTCCGAGCGGAAGAGCCAGGTTTTGTTCGGCCGGGTAGTCACAATATCGAAGCAGAAGGATGGGTACTTTTATATTCATCTCGATGACGGCTATGACGGCTGGGTTGACGAACGGGCGGTTCGGACCTTTAGCAGAGCAAAAGCCGCGGAGTTTAAGGCAAATTGCAATTACATCGTGAAGGCTTTGACGGCGCGGATGATTGGGCTCAATGCCGATGCCGACGGCCTGCCTCCCTATGTGTTCCTTGGCACACGCCTGGACATAACGAAACGTAAAGGACATCTGGCATATGTCGCCGCTCCGGGCGGAGGCAAGTTGAGTATTTCGCTCGGTAACATCGTTCCGATGGATAACGAACCGGAACGAAATGCCGGGCCGATATTGGCTGATGCGCGGCGGTTTCTCGGGACGCCGTACCTGTGGGGAGGAGTAACGCCGTTCGGAATCGATTGTTCCGGTCTGGTACAGCTTGTCTATGGACGGCATGGGATAAAACTGCCGCGCGACAGCCATGACCAGATGAAATCGGGGGAGAGGATAGGAAGGGCAGAAATTCAAGCCGGTGATCTGTTGTTTTTCAAGGGGCATGTTGCTATCGCGCTGGATGGGGAACGCATCATTCATGCTTCACTGGCTGAGGGGGGGGTGGCAGTAAACAGCCTGAATCCGGAACATCCGAGATTCCGCAGGGACCTGTATGACGGTTTCCTTGAAGCACGGAGGGTGCTGTAATAGAAGTCACGCATTTCTATCAGGAATTGAATTTGAAGAAGGCCTTTCGGATTTCTGCCGGTTCGGCCGAAAAAGTCCGGAACGGTTTTTTTATGATTGAAAATGAATCGTGCGGCGAAATATCCCGTTCCGTCTATTATGGTCCGAAACCGGAGGAAATCGAGAGGGATGCCGTGCGTGCTGTCGAATATCTGCAATTACGGAGTTTATTGGATCGAGGCACGCTTGATGAACTTGACGCTATGGACCTTGTCGCTCCGGTAAAAGCGGGAGTCATTGCTGCGGTCCTGAATTATTTGTCCATGACGGAAAACGAGTATCCCTGGCGATTATTGGACCTGGAAACCCCCGCAATCGTAAAGACTTCATTTACGATTGGGATAGATACCATCCCGTCCATGATAGAGGCTATTCGCAAATCTCCATACCCGATATTGAAGATTAAACTTGGCTTTGAGGGGGAACAGGATTTAATTAAGGAACTGAGGAGTTTTCCTGACCGGTTGTTTCGTTTCGACGCCAACGGGGCCTGGAATACGGCACGGGCCGAAGAGATGATGTACTACCTGGCCGATCTGAACGTGGATATCATGGAACAGCCGACCGGGTTGGAGTTCGTAAAGGAATGGAAGTATCTGAAGAAACTGGCCGGTTTCAAACTGGTTATCGACGAGGGAATGAATTCGCTCGGTGACTATTGCAAATATGCCGATTTCGTGGACGGGATAAATATTAAGATGTCCAAAGTCGGAGGAATTCTCGAAGCCCTGCGGATCGCGCGTCTGGCTAAAAGTGACCGGTGCAGGGTTATGCTGGGATGCATGGTGGAATCGTCAATTGGGATTGCTCCGGCGGTTTATATGAGTTCACTCGGAGAATATTTCGATCTCGACGGGCCGCTTCTTCTGGAAAAGGACCTTTCTGACGATATAGAATATATGAATGAAAAAATGTCGTTGAGAGATTCGATAATCGGCGGGCCCAGGCTCAAAAAGGAATTCAATCAGTGAAGCAATCGGTCTTTATATTCCTGCTGGTTTTCGTCTGTGTTTCTTCTGCTCTGGCGGAAAAACCGAATATTAGTATAGTCTATCCGGAAAATAATGCTTCCGTTGCTGCGGTCGATTCCAATTTTATCTTTGGATCGGTAACACCCGGGTCGGCATTAAAAATTAACGGCTTCGAAGTTCCGGTGCATCGTGATGGGGGTTTTTTGGCCTTCCTCCCGATTCAACCCGGGTCATATTTTTACGAGGTAATAGCAATAAAGGGAAAAGATACGGCTCGGGTAATAAGAACCATAAATGTCCCGCTTCCGAAGACTTCGTTCGATTACAACAGGTTGAAGATACGAATCGATGAAAACGCCGGCGAGAGATACGCTCTGTCCTCCGGCGAAATATTCCGCTTTTCGTTTCAGGGGACTCCGGGTTGCCGAGCCTGGGCCTCGATTCCGGGATATGCGGATTCGATTCCCATGGCGGAGAATTTTCCCCGCGAGCAGCCGTTCTGGGGAAGAGCCGTATTCGGGGAAGGGGCGATACCGGATTCACTTAAAATAAAGGGGATCTATTCAGGATTTATCAGAATCGATGATCGGGTAATCGAGGATTCGGTCCGAATCAGATATAATCTTCGCGTGCCGGATCTCGACTATATCATATCGTACATGAAGTACCGGCCATCACATGATATCGACTTCGATATTCTCAATCTGCTGAAATTAAAAGACAGCACTATCGGCGGCAATTCGGCGTTCCATTTAAGGATTAATCCGTCGAATTTTCCGGTGACGGTACAATTTACCGATTCCGTTCAGAGAATGCGGGTGGAACCGGGCAAGGGATATTTGAGCATATTCCAGCCTCGCGGAGTTAAGGCGATTGCGCTAGGGGAAAACCGGGGATGGTATCGCCTGAAACTGTCAGAGACGCAATACGGGTGGGTAGCCAAAGAATCGGTCATGCAGCTTCCCAAGGGGATTCTGCCGGCAAGGTCGTTTGTCAAGTCGGTCCGGATGTTCAGCGAAAGGGACCGGGCCGTAATAGAGATACCTCTTTCTGAGGTGCATCCGTACCGGGTGGAAGAAACCGATGAAAACAGTATTTCGCTATATATCTATGGTGCGGATTCGGATACCGATTGGCTGCGGTATGATTCCAACGATCCGGATTTGGAATTCATTGAATGGTCGCAGCCGGAACCTCAGCTGTATAAATTGACCCTCACGTTAAGGCGTCCTATATGGGGTTATGATGTGTTGTATGACGGCACCGTGATGAAATTCATTGTTAACCGTCCGCCGGATAAGGTCGGCTCGCTTAAAGGAAAAGTAATCGTGATTGATCCGGGGCACAGTCCCGACAGGGGGGCGGTTGGGCCAACCGGATTGACCGAAAAGGACGCGAATCTGAATATAGCGCTTCGGTTGGAGGATAACCTGATGCGAAAAGGGGCGAAAGTGGTTATGACCCGGAGCGACGGCATCGGGATTCCCCTGTATGATCGTCCCAAAGTCGCGGCGGCGGTTGATGCCGACCTGTTCGTTTCAGTTCATAACAATGCTCTCCCGGATGGAATAAACCCGTTTGTCAACAACGGGAGTTCGGTATATTATTATCATCGTCATTCTTTCGAGCTGGCTAAGGATGTCTATGATCGACTGGTGGCTGCGACCGCATTACCGCGTTATGGGCTGTATCACGGGAATCTGGCGGTGACTCGTTCGACTCAATATCCGGCGGTACTGGTAGAGTGCGCCTTTATGATGCTTCCGGAGCAGGAGGCCGCCTTGAAAACCAAAGATTTTCAGAACGATATCGCAGAGGCCATATCGAAGGGAATAGAGGAGTTTCTAAAAGACTATGAGCGAAGAACCAAGGAATAGTGCGGCTCCGCAGAATGTCTGGCTGATATATATCGCCCTGATTGCCGCCGCCATTATGCTGCTGGGTGACGGGCTCGATATCAGGATGCTGGCCAAGCTAACAACCAGGTTGGGCGGGTCGGTGTTATTGTCGGCTTTTTTCCTGATATTGGGAAAAAACCGGCCGGCGGGGATAGTTGCCACGGCCATAATCTGGATTGCCTTCATAATAACCATATTCAATTAATAATTATGTAATTGGTTACATAATTGTTTGAATATCGTGAAACACTTTTCTGCACATCCCTGTATATTACTTATTTACAATCGAAGAGGCTGATTTGGCGACCACCGGCATATTGAAAAAGTTACCGGCCGATTATACCGAAGGCTCCATTATTGCATCTATCATGAAAATGGGGGCTCCTTCCATGATCGGCTTTATGACGGGGCATATCTATTTCCTGGTGGATATGTGGTGGCTGGCCCGTTTATCGGCGGGGGAAACGGCGGTCGCCGCGATAACCATATTTTCCAACGTGGCGTGGGTGTTCGGCTCGATTAATCAATTGATCGGTCCGGGATCGGTGGCGATTATTTCGCGCCGTTACGGTGAGAAAAAATACGATCATGCCGAAGCGGCCATTAAGGAGACTTACATCCTGAAGTGGATTTCCGGACTGATTTTCGGACTAATCGGCCTGATATTCATAGAAGATATTGTTTATATCGCGGGAGCTCGCGGCGAAACCATCACAATGGCCGTTGAGTACGGCCGGGTGATGTTCATCGGATTGGCGTTCTCTCTTTCAACATATTCGGTTTATACCGCACTTCGGGGTGTTGCCAACCCGCACTTGGCCATGGGATTGATGATCGGTTCCACCCTTTTGAATTTGGTCCTTGATCCGCTGTTTATTTTCGGGTATTTGGGATTTCCGGAAATGGGCGTAACCGGAGCGGCGGTAGCCTCGGTTATTTCCTTTACCATAACTTTTCTGGTAGGAGCCGGGCTGTTTTTTACCCCCATTACCAATGTCCGACTCCATCTGAAAGGCAAAATCCCGATTTCGATTTCTTCAATGAGGCAAATTATGAAAATAGGGATTCCCTCGTGGTTTTCCGGTATTTCGTTTTCAGGTGCCCGTTTTGTGATTATGCCGATGATTGCGGTATTCGGGAATTCCGTAATCGCCGCATACGGAATCGGGATGCAGGTGACGGCCATCGGGATGTCGGTTCTTGTCGGGATTGGGCTGGGACTGGCAGCCTTAATCGGGCATAATCTTGGCAGTGGCAAGAAGGAGAGGGCCTGGAAAACCGGTAACCAGGCCATTGTGTTGGATATCGGCGTAATGGCGATATTTGCAGTTATTGTCTATGTCTTTGCCGAGCCGATTATGGGGATATATTTCGATAACCCAGAGACCGTCGGTTACGGAGTCGAACTGCTCCGAGTACTCGCAATCGGATTCCCTTTTATGGGATTATTCATTACTCTTGAAAATATTTATGTCGGGGTGGGAAAGAACACTCCTGCCATGATCGTTAGTGTGTGTCATTCCTGGTTGATTCAAATTCCAGTCATCTTCGTATTAACGAGAATATTGCATATGGATCAAAGCGCTGTCTGGTGGGCGATGACGGTATCGTTGATGATATCATCATCCGTATTTTACGCTTATTATCGCCGGGGTCAGTGGCTGGGAATAAAAGTCTGAGAATGTGACTTACCAAATACCCAGTTCGTCTTTGGCGTAATCGGAAGCCATTTCGTGCGGATCGTAAGGGGGATCCCAGACCAGTTCGACGTCGACATCTTTGACCCCTTCGACGCTTTTGGCGGTAATCTCGACAGCGCTGACCAGTTCCGGTCCGACCGGGCAGTGAGGAGTGGTCAGGGTCATTTTGATTTCGACCTTACCGTCATCATTGACTTCGACGTTATAAATAAGTCCCAGGTCGACAATTCCAATATGAATTTCCGGGTCCTGAATCGGCTTAAGGGCTTCTATGATTTGTTCTTTTGATACCTTATTCATATCATGTTATTGTTCTGTTGTTGAGTTGGTTATGTTGTTATCATTAAGTTTTGATTTAAGTGCATCCATCATGGTGGTCCATGATAAAAGGGCGCACTTTATTCTTACGGGGAACTTGTTGACCCCCCTTAAGGCCTCGAGATCGCCGAGATCCATGCCATTGGTTTCAGTGGAAATATCTTCACCTTTGAGCATGGCCTTAACTACTTTTGCGATCTTCAAGACTTCTTCGACGGATTTTCCTTTCACGATTTCGGCCAGCATGGATCCGGAGGCTACAGAAATGGCGCATCCCATGCAGTCAACGGAAACGTCTTCGATTTTGTCGCCGTCGAGTTTGAAGCGCATAACAATGTCGTCGCCGCAGGAGGGGTTGTGTCCCTCGTTTTCCAGGTTTGCCATCGGAAGAGGTTTATTCCCTCGGGGAAATTTGTAATGATCCATAAGGATATCACGGTAGAGGTTGTCAAGTTTGTCACTCATGGCGGAAGTATTTCCTCATTGCTTTTAAGGCCTCGATCAAGCGATCGACATCATCGTTGGTATTGTAAATATAGAAACTTGCCCGGGTGGTCGAGGTCACACCGAGGAGTCGTGCCAGCGGCTGGGCGCAGTGATGGCCGGCCCTGACCGCCACGCCGCGGGTATCGAGAAAAGTGGCGACGTCGTGTGAATGCACATCGCGGTCGACGAATGCGACTGCGCCTCCCCGGTAATCAATATCGTGGGGGCCGAAGATTTTAATATGATCCAACTCGGAAAGGCGTTTCAGGGCATAGGCCGTAATTTCCTTTTCATGCGCCCGAACATTTTCCATGCCTATTTTACCGAGATAATCGAGTGCGGCTCCGAGGGCGACTGCTCCTTCGATATTCGGCGTACCGGCCTCGAATTTCCACGGGAGTTCATTCCAGGTAACCCGGTCCCAATGGACGGTGCTGATCATTTCGCCGCCGAAATTGAAGGGATTGGTTTCGTTCAGAATCTCCTCTTTGCCGTACAGGATACCGATTCCGGTTGGTCCAAGCATCTTGTGCCCGGAAAAGGCATAGAAATCGGCATCGATGGCACGAACATCGACCGGCATATGCGGGACCGCCTGGGCGCCATCCACGAGAATTCTGGCTCCCCGCCGATGGGCCAGTTGGGCGATTTCAGCGACCGGATTGATTGTCCCGAGAACGTTTGACATGTGTGTCAGGGCAACCAGTATTGTCCTGGAATCAATAATGTTTTCGATATCGCGAAGATCCAGATAGCCCTTCTCGTCGATCGGAATGTATGTCAATTCGGCACCGGTTTCTTTTGCCAGCATTATCCAGGGGATTAGGTTGGCGTGATGCTCCATTTGCGTGATAACTATGCGATTACCGGAACGGATATTCTGCTTACCCCAGGTATAGGCGACAAGATTAATTGCTTCGGTGGTACCGCGAGTGTAGATTATTTCTTCGCGTTTCGCCGCATTAATGAAAGGTACGATCCTGTCACGAGTCGATTCGAATGCAGCCGTGGCTTCCTCAGCCAGAGTATGCAATCCGCGATGGACGTTAGCATTGGTATGCTCGTAATAATGCCTGATAGCATCGACAACCACGGCCGGTTTCTGGGTCGTGGCGGCATTATCGAGATAGACCAGACGATATCCGTTGATTTCCCGGCGTAATATCGGGAAATCCTCTTTTATCCTCTCCGGATTAAAGCCTTTTCCGCTTATTCCGGTTCGAATCGCCTTTTCACTGACCTCCATAGTAATTCTCCGTCAGTCCTTAAGTTCTACCATAACCTCGCCGTCTTCGATTTTCAGGTCGTACGTTCCGATTCCGACCGCGGCCGGCATCGCTTTGGCATCACCGGTTTTGAGGTCGAACCGGGCCCCGTGCCTGGGACATTCCAGCTGCCCCCTGACCAGGCGTCCTTCGCCGAGTTCGCCGCCGTCATGGCTGCAGATGTTTTCAAGAGCAAAGATCTCTCCCTGGTATTTAGCCAGGAGAATATCGTGGTCGTTTACTTTAAATGTCCTGACTTCACCTTCCGCCAGGTCGTTCACTCCGCATATCTTAACGTACTGTCCAATCATGCGCGGTTCCCTTCGAGTTTGGTAAGGATTAGTTTCCTCATGGTGTCGCCAAGTTCTTCCGGAAGCTGTGCCGCTGTCGGTTCGACGAATCCCTGGATGATCATGCGAACGGCATCGGGTCGAGCGAATCCCCGGCTCTTAAGATAGAAGAGCATTTCGGGATCGATCGGGCCCATGGTCGCTCCGTGGGTGCACTGGACCTCGTCGGTCAGGATTTCCAACTCCGGGATCGATTCCGCCTTCGTTCCTTTGTTTAGAAGGAGATTCCGGTTGATCTGGTAAGCCTGGCAGTTTCTGGTATCTTCGTTGATTTTAATCAGACCGGTATAAGCGGAAGTCGCCTTGTCCTTCAGGATCACCTTAAAATCGATATCGGAAAACGACTCCGCCGCGGTATGATGATGCAGTGTATGGTAATCGAAATGCTGTTTTTCGTCGGCGAAGACCACTCCGTACATCTTGCTTTCGGCGGCCATCCCGGCAAGAATGGTTCCGACGTTTACTTTGGAAGTAGAACTGCCGATTCCGCCGAAAATGGTGTAAAGGGACGTGCTCTTTCCGATTTTCGCCCGCTGGGTGATATATGAATTGTACGATTTCGGGAGATTCTGAAGATTGACATAACGGACCCGAGCATAATCATCTGCGAAAAGTTCGGTGATGCCGTTAGCCAAACCGCCTTCGTTACGGTGCTCGCTTCCGTATTCGTCGATAAGCGTTCCTTGAGAATTCTTGCCGAAAACGGCGAGAACCCTTGTGAACGAGGCGCTTTCGGTGATCTCCCGTTTCAAATAAATCGGTTTATCCAGAACTACATTATCGGGGACGTACAGAAGCAGCCCGCCGCTCCAGAGGGCGGCATTCATTGCTTCGAATTTGCCGAATTCGGCTCCCACTATTTTGCCGTGATGGTTTGCGACCAATTCGGGGTGCTTTTTCATCGCTTCGAAGATCGAACCAAGGAAAACCCCCCGGGATTCGAGTTTTTCCTGCAATGCGGAATTAATCATGCCATCGGCTTTAATGGTGCCGAATCCGGCATATTCTTCCTGTTCCGCCTCGGCCGTTTCGGTTTCGGCAGGGGAGAGACCACGGTACGACTGCATGATTGAATTCGATTGTTCGACCAGGAATTCCTCGGGGCTGGTGTAGCGCCAGAGGTGTTCCACGCGGTCCGGGAGGGACATGCTCTGGAAAGTCTTCCAGCCGTCTCTCCTGTGTTCATAGAGCCAATCCGGCTCGGATTTTTCTTTGGGTCTGAATTCTATTTCACTTACTTTGGTAATTGTAGGCATGTTGATATATTCCTCTGTTAGCCCACCGAGCCTTCCATCTCGAGTTCGATCAGGCGGTTCAGCTCGACGGCATATTCCATGGGGAGTTCCTTGGTGAACGGTTCAATGAAACCGTTAACGATTAAAAGCCGGGCTTCGTCTTCGCTCAATCCGCGGCTGGTCAGATAAAAGAGCTGCTCTTCGGCGACCTTGCTGACCCGGGCTTCGTGTTCGATGCGGACGTCATCGGCATCGATTTCCATGGTCGGGTAGGTATCCGAACGGGAAGCATCATCGATAAGAAGGGCGTCACATTCGACCGAGACTTTACTCTTTTGGGCGTTGGGATAGACTTTCACCAGTCCACGGTAGGAAGCCCGTCCTCCGGCTTTGGATATCGATTTCGAGGTAATCCGGGAACTGGTATTCGGAGCGGCATGGATGACTTTCGCTCCGGCATCCTGATGTTGACCCGATCCGGCGAAGGCGATGGAAAGAATTTCACCCTTGGCTCCTTCCCCAACGAGGTAGATACAAGGGTACTTCATGGTCAGCCTTGAGCCGATGTTGCCGTCGACCCACTCCACGGTGGCATTCGTTTTGGCCATGGCCCGCTTGGTCACCAGGTTAAGAATATTGTGCGCCCAGTTCTGGATAGTAGTGTAGCGGATGTAAGCTCCGTCTTCGGCGATAAGTTCTACAACTGCCGAATGAAGCGAATCGGTGGTGAAAACCGGGGCGGTACATCCTTCGATATAGTGTACTCGTGAGCCCTTGTCTGCGATAATCAATGTCCGTTCGAACTGCCCCATGTTTTCGGCGTTAATCCTGAAATATGCCTGGAGCGGAATCTTGACATCGATTCCCGGCGGGACATAAATGAACGAGCCGCCCGACCAGACCGCGGAATTGAGGGCCGCGAATTTATTGTCGGTATTCGGAATTACAGTAGCGAAATGCTTTTGCACCAGTTCGCCGTGGTCGCGGAGGCCGCTGTCCATATCCTTAAAGATGACCCCCTGGTCTTCGAGATCTTTTTTGAAAGAATGATAAACCACTTCCGATTCGTACTGCGCAGATACACCGGCCAGAAACTTCTTTTCGGCTTCCGGAATTCCCAGCTTGTCGAAAGTATTCTTTATGTAGGCCGGGACATCATCCCAGCTTGTACCCTGCTTATCGATCGGCTTGATATAATAGAAGATATCGTCGAACGGGATGCTGTTGAGGATTTTGGTGTTTCCCCATTTCGGCATCGGCTTGGCAAGGAAGATATCCAGCGATTCGTGACGGAATTTCCTCATCCATTCCGGTTCCTTTTTCATCTGTGAAATCATTTCGACGACTTCATGATTCAGGCCGCGAGCTCCCTTGTGGAAGTACTCTTCGGGATTGTGAAATCCGTATTTCTCGGCGTAATTATCGCCTATATTGGCAATGTTTTTATTCTTAATGGCATCCGGCATTATCTACACCCCCACTTGCTCGGTCTGTTCGGACTTGCCGTTGAGCCAGTCGTAACCCTGGTCTTCAAGCTGCAACGCCAGTTCCGGACCTCCCGAGCGGACAAATTTTCCATGTATCATTACGTGCACCTGATGCGGCTTGATATAGTTGAGCATCCGCTGATAGTGCGTGACCAGCAAAATCCCTTTGCCTTCTTCGAAATATTCATTGATGCCGTGAGCGACGACTTTAAGGGCATCTATATCGAGACCGGAATCGGTTTCGTCGAGAATGGCCACGGCAGGATTGAGAACCATCATCTGCAGGATTTCGAGGCGCTTTTTCTCTCCGCCGGAAAAGCCATCGTTCAGGTAGCGGCCGGCAAATCCGGGATCGACACTAAGGACATCGAATTTCGCTTTGATATTTTTTCTGAAAGAACGGAGTTCATCGCTTTCTTCGCCATGCCTGGCCTTTATGGCGGCGCGCAAGAAATTCGCGACAGTAACTCCGGGAATAGCCTGTGGGTACTGGAAACCGAGGAACAGCCCGGCCAGCGAGCGTTCGGTCGCGTCCATTTCCAGCAAATCCTGGCCGTTAATTTTGGCGGAGCCGCCGGTTATTTCATAGGAAGGATGTCCGGCCAGTGCCTGAGCCAGGCTCGATTTGCCGGAACCATTCGGTCCCATGATTGCGTGTATTTCTCCCTCATTTACGTCAAGAGAGATTCCTTTGACAACTTCCTTGCCTGCGACGGTCACATGAATGTCGTTCAATGACAGCAAAGTTTTCTTACTCATTATAAATCCTCTTTGTTTTGCTATTTTATTTTTTCACCCATGTAGTCCATATGGTGCATGCTTTCTCGTAACGATGCCAGGAGCCGCTCGCGACCTCCGGCGAGGTCTGCCAGCGTGACCGTTTCCAGGATATCCCTGATAAAACGATCGAAACTGCTCCAGATATGCTGGACCGTGCAATCCTGGCCGTGGACGCATTTTTCCTGACCTCCGGCATGCCGCTCACAATGAGCCGAACCGAAAAGGGGCTCGCCCAATGCATTAAAAACCTCGCTGAGGCGGATTTGCTCGGGCGGCCTGGATAACGCATATCCTCCCTGGCGCCCCCGCTCCGCCTTTACCAGTCCCCCCTGGCGTAAAATCATCAGCAATTTGCCGGCGTAGGGAATCGACAGCCCTTCGCGCGAGCTGATTTCCGCCAGCGAGAGCGTAGTATCTTCATCGCTTTTGGCCAGCAGAATCATGCATCGCAGACCGTATTCTTCAAGTGCCGAAACTTTCATTTTACAGGCCTCATAATTCTCAGTTATACGCCTTACTTTACAAAAGAGTAGGGTATAAATATATAAATAATTACTTTTTTGTAAAGTATATATTCTAATACAAGCGGATTCGCGGGATTGTTCCCGTAAGTCTATGGTATTTAATAAAAATTAGAGCTTTACGGCCATTCCGAGACCGTCGCGGATGGGGATAATGGAAGAAATAATATCTCC
>Ga0105099_10000284_pt1 | contig 34567 bp, 18 predicted proteins | sample PPLLak3cmMay2015_2_FD_79138 | JGI IMG/M metagenome (GOLD analysis project Ga0105099, IMG submission 79138) | Freshwater sediment microbial communities from Prairie Pothole Lake near Jamestown, North Dakota, USA - PPLs Lake P8 Core (1) Depth... | ecosystem: Environmental > Aquatic > Freshwater >... | reverse complement strand
TTCTATATCGAGATAGCTGACGGAGAGGTGCCGGAGCGGTTGAACGGGACGGTCTCGAAAACCGTTGAGCCTTTACGGGCTCCCAGGGTTCGAATCCCTGCCTCTCCGCTTTAAATTCCTAAGTATCTGTAACTTTATACTTGACAACCAATTAATATTGACGATATTAGGGCTGTAAGGTCAGTGTGACCATTTTGTGACCATGAAAACCTACAGGTTACGATATGGGAAATATCTATAAAAGAGGCAAAATCTGGTATCTCGATATCCGCGTCAAAGGACGCCGTGTCCGTAAACGGGTCGGAACATCCAAGAAGATCGCCGAGCTGGCCCTCAGGGATGCTGAGGTAAAAGTTGCCAGGGAGGAATTTGGCTTCTCCAGGAATGATATATCCCTTGATAAGTTCTTTGAGCAATTTCAGGATTATTCCCGGGTAAATCATAGGAAAGCCACTACCAATCGCTACAACGCCGTTATAGACCATTTCAAGGCCTTCCTGAGAGAGTCAGACCATATTACCTTCCTATCAGAAGTCACTCCAGAGTTAATAGAAAAGTATAAGGTCTATCGCAAGGATTCGTGGGTCAATCCCAATGGTTCAGAGGTCAAGTCTGATTCAGACATCAAAGACCATACCCGCAAAGGGGCAAAGGCTCATACCATCAACTTCGAAATCGATACCCTGAGGGCCATATTTAATCTGGCCATAAAATGGGGGTTTATGAAAGATAACCCTACCGTGCAGGTGAAACGGCTGAAAGTAACCGATACACAACAGTTGGAGTTTCTCTCCATAGAAGATACCGAGAAGCTCCTTAAAGCCACTCCTAAGGAATTCTACGCCGTTTATTTCACCTTTCTGAATACCGGGATGAGGAAGGCCGAGCTTGAAAACCTGGAATGGGATGATATTGATTTCAAGCGGAGGAAGATCAGAATTCGCAGAAAGGAATTCTGGCAGCCTAAGACCGGGGAGAGGGAAATCCCGATCAGCCAGCCGTTATATGAGTTGTTCTCTGAATTGAAGAAGGGCAATGACAAGGGACTTAAGAGCAATTTTGTCTTTTCGGATCCTAAAACCGGCGGGAAGTTACGGACCAAATTAAGAGAGAAACTGATTCAGATTGCCAAACAGGCTGGATTAAAAGGCCTGACCAAGCTTCATACCCTCCGTCATACCTTTGCCAGTCATTTGGTGATGCAAGGAGTGGATCTGCCAACAGTCAGAAAGTTAATGGGTCATACTGATATCCAAACCACCATGATCTACGCCCACCTCGCCCCCGATCATCTGGAATCGGCGGTGAACAAATTGCCGTTTTTGCATAAATAATTACATCGAAAGATATCAGATTAGTTAAGTCTAAATGCTCAATTGCAGGCACAATCAATATTAATATTATAATTGACTTATTTGCCTTCTATTAGTATTATTTTTTAATCGCTTCATTGCTTTATCATCAGCGTCAATGTATCAAAGGTTATTAATGTGTATATGACTAATCTTTTGTTTTTGTTGTAGAACTAATGTATTGGTCGAATTTCAATTTGGTGTGACTTCGTGCGTTCATTTGATTTTTGCTCATAGTGCTTTTGAATAGAGCTATATAGGTGGAGGTATTGTGGAAAGTAATTCTAACAAAAATGCGTTTAACTTTAAACCCATGATAATTGATCCATCTATTTCATGGGCTGTCATTGGCCCTTCAATATTGGCCATAATTTATATTTCCGGTTATTTGATATCAAGTTTGTACTTGCGAGCGCAGGGCGTTCCACCCTTGCCATTATTGCAGGCAGAGTATATTGAAATCGGAATTGTATTTATAACACTGACTGCTTTAATAATTTTATCTCCAATTCTTGTCCTGAAATTAGGAAAATTATCATATCAACTTCAAAATAAGGCACTCCCCAAAAAAAGCCTCACATTATATGCCATAGCTACAACCAATTATCTTGCCGTTCTTAGCTTTTTGGCGTTTTTTGTAACCGGTTTTGAATGGCAAACAAAGACCTCGATTTTTGGTCTACCACTGGACTTTGGTACAATACTTCCCTTTTACCTGGTTGCTGTTTTTGTATTAATGATTACGCCCCTATTTCTAAGGCGAGGTAAAGTGAGCTTCAAGAGCCTTGAATTCCCGAGCCTTGATTTTAGTATTGATAGGGCCGAATCGAATAGGGTAATACATGTGGTTGAAATTATATGCCAATGTATAACTGGTATATTTACAGTTATTACTGACTACGTTGTCCTTACAAGTATTAAGTGGTTACCAAAGTTATTATGGGAATCATATCAATATATCTTATCTTTACTTTTTTTACTCGCATCAGTTCTTATTACAATTGCCATCGTAAAGGGTTATAAGGAGTGGTATCAACGTTCGATGGGAGGTCTAATTGGTGGGGCTGCCGTCCTATTAAGTATTTACTTTTGTGCCTTTGGATATAGTCTTCAGGTTTTTCGGAATATTCCTTCAAGCCGCGGTGGAGCATATCCGACCCATATCGCAGATATCATACTTAATGATGCCCAAATTACGACAGCGAATTTACCAAGAAGAGGATATATTCTGCAGGAAAGCGAACATATGATATATTATCAATCGTTTGATGATATCTCCGATTGGTTTAATGACGATCCACCCACTTATGTGATTAGCAGAAATGAAGTGTCCGCGGTTACTTTATATCTCATTAAGGATGGTAGGCCAAGAACTATTAATTTAATGGGTCCATAGAATAATTAAGGTAATTATTGGTTAGAGAATTTTGAGTCTATATTCCAATATCGGTCAGGTTAGCCTTCCTTGTTCCCCTCCCATTTGAACTTCGCTTCTCTAGCCATTTGCTGACATCGCTCTCCTTAAACCGGACAAACTTCCCCAGCTTGACATGTGGAATAAACCCCTGATGAGTCCACTGGTAGATCGTGGACTTGCGGACACTGAGCAACTCAGCCACTTCATCTGGAGTCAGGAGTTTGTTCATGGTTACTTGAGCCTTTTACCCCACTCAATAATTTTCCGCTGTCCGGCTTCCATCATGTGTAATTTGCGCCTGAGAATCTCTCGTTTACGAGGGGACCGTGTGCGAAGATATTTATCTTGCATCGCTGGATACAGTACCATACCTTGACGCAAGGCCCACCACCTGGATTTGCCTTCCTGTTGGCTTTCATAGGTTAGATTACCGCAGATCCGACAAACAAAATAATCAAAGCCGGGAGCAAGATAGATAATCCGGCAGCGGCGATGACACTTGGGGCATTCAAACCACCAGCGTCTGCCGCCATAGTTGCAGGGAGTAGATTCTATTAAGATGACATGATTGTGATCTACGCTGATACCGTTAGTACGATTGGTCGAGGTATACCTCAATCTTACTCTGTCAGGAGGTTCAACGATCAGAAGGATAGAATCCCTTCGGCCCCAGCTGCTTTTCCAGGAGAGAGGAAGCAATCGTGTGACCTTGAAGTTTGTCATCTTGGCCAGGAAAGTCATATCAATCCTGCAACAGCTGTCGGTAGTCCTCTTCTTTTCCCAGACTGCTCGTCCTACATTGGCCATAATTGCCTCCCCGAATAATTCGAAATCAATAGGAAAAGTAACATTTAAAATCCCCCGTAATATCTACATAACGGATAGTATACCAATGACTTATGAGAATTCCGGCGCGGTTTACATTTGTCATTTCTTTGGCGGCTTATTTGCGGCGATTTTTTGCTGTATTTCGCCTCGTTTTCTATTAGTCTATACCTCCAGCAATGTTCACAACGTGCACGACGTGCACCGGCCGTTATGCCATAATGACTTAGGCGGTGAACGTTGGCGTGAACGTCAGTGTATGTTATATTTCCAATGTTCACAGCATAACTCCTTGTTCTGCAACAGCTGGTGAACATTGTGTATGTTGTGCACATTGTGGGGAGGGTATGACCTCGATCCCGTACTTATTTGCGATATTGATTAGCTTCTCAAGGTTGTGGGAGCTCGGCTCCAAGTAATAACCATGGTTGTCTCTTAAGGCAGCCAGATTAAAGGTCTTTCGGATAATGTGTCCTACTTTTCGTGCTGATAGCTTGAAATCGGGATTATCGAGGAGCTTATTGGCCTTATCAGTAATCCTCATGGTGCGGATAAGTTCAGTTGGCTGTTCATTCCAGAGCTCACATATTGCACGGGCTATCTTCCCTTCAAAAGTCTCCCCCCGTTCTTCAATCATCCGTTGATTCTGCTTTTGCATGAAATCGATAAACTCGTCCTTGATTGCCGAGTCATTGATAATCGACAGGATGGGTATCATAATTTGGGCCAATCGAGGCTCAACCGGCAAATTAGGAATATCCTCCATTAATTTAGTGTTATGATATCTTTTCAGCCTCCAGGTCAGAAGCCTATTACGGATGGCCCTCGCCTCATCCCAGAATGTCAATGGTAAATTGATGGGGATGTGCTCCGGCTTGATTATCCTGTCCATGACCTCAGTTATGCACCGGCTTTCCAGAGCCTTATCCTTGAATTCTTTTTGAGACGCTATCAGTTTTGGGCCAAAAACCTCGTAGGAAGTAGGCTCGAACTTCTTCGAATTTGTTGCTTCAGATAATAGGACTGGGAACCCCTGCTGAAATCCCGAATTCAGGATTTTGATCATCCTGTGGGATTCATCACCATCAGTGAAGTCCGACTCATCGACGATCAATGTCCCTTTATATAAATCAATCAGTCTGAATATCGGCGATACCGTAGCCGCGCCGGTGCTGAAGATCGGTTTGTAGCATAATACTCCGACAGTCTGCAGGAATCTCGATTTACCTGATCCGTAATCACCTCGGGCTCGGAGATAAGGGACATTGGTAAATTTGTCATATACCCAGCTAAAAAGTACGTAGTAGACGCAAATCTTATGGAAAAACGACGATACTACCAGATATTTGGCAATGAAGTCATTAACGGATTCGATAAGTGAAGCCTCACTGCCAAATTCCTCAGCCTTAGAAGGGAAGTGAATTGTATTTGATTGTATTATTTTCCCGGCTTTAATGGGCTCGTAGACATTCCCCGTTATGGGATCCTTGAAAGATCCGCTATAACCTATCATGTCCCCGTTGCAAATGGCAAATGAGGTTTGTTTTTGCCCCTCGTTGCTATATACCATCTCTAGAAGTGTCCCATCGGAAAGGGCAAAAAAACTGCCGTATATAGGTTTTTGATCATTGTCCTTTTTATATTCCGGACAGTCGGTTTTACATAGGGACTTTAGTAGTTCATCATTACATCCATAGGCATAGTTTCCAGTAAAGGCCGATTTTACGATTGACTCAATTTCGCCATTAGGCAAGGGGGGCCGATTCTTTTGATTCCAGGACAGAAGATCAAGAAGAACTTGATCCTGATTCGTTCCCTGATTTTTATAAAATACAGCTAATCTGATACCCGCCTCGTTGCGCTTTCCATTTTGAAGCCCCTCCATTAGCTTATTAATACAAGGCCTGATTGCTTTCAGTGTTTCCTGGTGCTTCGGGCACGGATTGGGTTGATGTGCCCGCTGTTTTGATGATTCATAGAGATTCGCAAGTTTACGGCTCGGTGTAGAAGAAGCAGCCTCTTTCGGAAATGATATCTCTCGTTTATTTTGTGCGAGTTTTCTTATGTCTTCGGGACGGAGCCGTAATAACTCATCAATAGTTAGAGGGATTTTATATAATCCCGATTTACCGTTGATGCTGCCCGGAATACGCCAAAGGCGGTTCTTCTCATATATAGCCGTATCGATCTCAATGTCACCCGCGATTACTTTGGCCATTTTCTTAAAAATCATGGGCAAATCAACTTCCGGCCTGGCGCCAAAGCAGCTGCAAGGAATGCCGATATGGAATCCCTTGCATCCTGAAAAGTATAGCTCCAATGATTCCGGTTTGATTTCATAACATGTTTCAATGGCGGTTACCATTTCAATAGCACCGGACTGGGCTTTCTCCAAATCCTCCCTGTCGATATCAAACCAAAGACAATCACAATTGCAGGGGAATTGGTCGTTGCCTTTTACTGATCCTGTTTTTAGACAATGATCCTGAGACTCTTTCCGAAAGCGGAACATTGAGAGATAGCATTCATGCGGCTGCTCCGGAAGAGTGAATTCATCGATCCGCATCACCTTATTGCGGTTTTTAACATCACCGGTTGCGGTATCGACATAGATGAATTCATCAAGTGTCTTATTCCCCGCATGCGGTGCTATTTGTGAATTGATTTCAATTACCATACTGGTCTCCGATTTTCCAATGGCTATTTTTGACATATTCTTATCTTTAATCACTCAAAATGTACGATTTCTATTTTTCTTGAAAATTACCTTAAACAGAGGTAGTATTGAGTGAGTTTAAGTACCCTTAAACACTTACAAAAATAGTGCTGTTTCAGTATACATTTGACGGGAGGCCAAAATGAATGTCAGTGATTACCTGGTCCCTTATGCGGATTTTCAGGAATTTATATCAAAATACAAGGCATGTTTTGAAGGAGAAAAAAACCGGATTATCGAATTCAGGGATTTGGATAAACACTTTAAGAATGATTATACAATATTAAACCCCGAATTGATTATATCAAAAGATGAGTTCATTCCTAAGATTGAATCAAAAAAAGTGGAAGAGTGGCACTTTTATCTAAATAGGTATAAATTCAGAAATGAAAACCACCTCTTTAATTTGAAATATTCAGTCTACGAAGTAAGCAATTGTAGGACTTCTGGTCATAAACCAAGGTTTAATATTATCAATAGGATAGCTGTAGTATTCGAACGGACTACTTGGAAGAAAGGCATATTTTATGACAGGCTTATTCCTGCAAAGAGATATATAGAAATGGGCGACTTCATGCTTGCTGGCGAAAAACTTAACCACGTATTATTTAAGGCTAAGCGGCAATGCAATCCTATTCAAATTCATTATCTATCAGATGTCGATTGGTCTACACGGTTAAGACTGTTTCACGGATACCATTTACCCTTAAACCTGCCAACTGTTTCTATTCCCTTTATATATCCGGAGGAATCAGATTATAATCCGCGCGAGCTTCGTGTTTTCTTAGAGCCATTAAGGCGATATAATATTCAATCGAATGTCACAGATATCATTGCAAATTTCGAAGATAAGGGGGATTTTGTCTATCCGCAAATGTGGTATGATAGGGAATTGGAGTTAATCAGTAAATTCGAAAATACGATCCTATTGTCTTACTTAAACCATCAGGAAATACCCATGTGGTTTAGGGTATTGGAAGAATTGAAAAAGCGGCAAATTAATGATATTGAACTAGAGTATTTGAATAATACAATGCCGATAATTCTTGATCTATGCACAAAGTATAAAAACGCAGTTAATGATGAGGTATATACCCTCATAATCTGGCTAATCGGCATTGGAAAGAGCCTTGGCGCCTTTTCACAATGTCAATTTTGTGATCGTATTATTAGATTTAGGAAAGGGAAAAAATATTGTTCTCTAACTTCTGAAGGGCGCAACTGTGGGAAAATGGCTCGTAATAGCAGGTTTTATGAAGCACATCAAGAGAAGCTAAGGGGGATTTCCAGAAGGGAAATGCAATTGACTCGCGAATTAGAAAGGAGGCTTAGAAAATAGTCCAATTGAATTAGCGTCAACTTTGGATTAGATTGACAATCCTGCGTTTATGCTATATTTTTATATCTATCTCAACGTCAAAGAGGTGGGAGAAATATGCCCCGAAAACGCAAAGCAAATCAGCCCTTGAAGGCTAAAAATTACCGTCATTCCGAATCCGAATCCCCTGCACGCCCCGATGTTGGCACGCAGGCTCAGTTTAAGAAGAGAAAACCCCCTAAAACATATCGATACGATTCCTCATTGGCCCCGGAATTAAATTGGGATGGACAAAATCCGGCCAGGGAATTGGGTGAATGGCTACTGTCGAAAATCGAAGAGACTTCGCGGCGGCCGGACCATAAGCTCGACAAGAAGGCGGAATTCAAGGACGGCCGGGGAAATGTGATTGCGACCGTCCAAACTCTTCAAGATTCGGTCGACCATTTGAAAGCATTGGGAAAACCATTCCTCAATTGGGCCGGTAAGGCCGAAAGGCTGAGTTTCGATGTTCCCACTTTGCCGCTATTCGTCCATGAGCGAATGTCTACAAAGGCGATTATAGACACGCTAAAATCGCACCGGAAAGATAAAGGCATCGAACAGGCAGATATGTTTGATCTGTTTGGCGATCCTCAGCGGCCGATTGCTGACCAGGTCTTGAAGGCTTACGAATATAAAGACAAATGGGTAAATCGCATGATTCTGGGCGATTCGTTGGTAGTAATGAATTCCCTCCTGGAATACGAAAACCTGGGCGGCCAGGTGCAGATGATTTACATGGACCCTCCGTACGGAGTGAAGTTCGGATCGAATTTTCAACCTTTTATCCGGAAGCGGGAAGTACAGCACGGCGATGACAACGATTTAACCCGTGAGCCTGAAATGGTACAAGCTTATAGAGATACTTGGGAAATAGGCCTACATTCGTATTTGTCATTTCTACGCGATAGATTCCATCTATGTCGGCAGTTGTTATCTAATACTGGTAGCATTTTTGTTCAGATTAATGAGCAAAATCTTCCGTTTGTCCGCCAAATATTGAATGAAATCTTTGGGGAAGATAATCTTGTTGTGCAAATTGTACTCAAGAAAACGCCATCGCTTCAGGGAAAACTAATGGAATCGATTGTCGACTATATCCTTTGGTACGCGAAGGATAAGAGTAAAGTTAAGTATCGACCTTTATTTGAAAAATGGGAAAGCCGTTCGTTAGTTAACACCAAGTTCAGAAACGTAAAGTTACCTGATGGGACTGAGCGCAAAATGTCGAAAGAGGAAATTGCGGATACTACTCTACTACCTAAAGGGGCCAGATTTTTCCGGGACGATGTTGCACTTACGTCAGAAGGAGAAGGTGGCGGGGGTCAGACTCCTTTTAATTTCGATGGAATCTCATATTATCCCGGCCAAGGCCGTCATTGGCGGACTGGCAATGATGTCACTGCGCTTGAACATCTAGCCAGTCTAAGTCGTATTTCAGCCGGCAAGGAAAGAGTATTTTTCCGATTGTACTATGACGATTTTCCCTATTCTACAAGATTGAATATATGGGATGATATTACGGGTGCTCAGCACAAATTCTATGTGGTTCAAACTAATGAGACAGCTATTGAAAGATGTGTTTTGATGACGACTGATCCAGGAGACCTCATATTGGACCCGACATGTGGGGGCGGAACAACGGCAGTAGTTGCCGAGAATTGGGGAAGAAGGTGGATTACTGCAGATGTTAGTAGAGTCCCGCTAGCGCTGGCGCGGCAACGCTTACTTACTAATATTTTTCCATATTATGAGTTGAATGATTCTTCAAAAGGACCGTCCTCTGGCTTTGTATACAGCCGCCGACAAAACAAACGCGGGGAAGAAATTGGGGGAATTGTCCCACACATAACTCTATCAAACTTGGCCTACGATGAGCCCCCGGATGAAGAAGTCATGGTTGATCGTCCAGATATACAATCGAAAATCGTTCGCGTTACGGGACCATTCTGTTTTGAAGCCACAATTCCTACACCTATGGATTGGGATAGCCAGGAGCAAGAAGAGAAAGCTGGATTAACTACTGACGAATCAATTGCATATGAAGATCGGATGATTGAGGTATTACGTAAGGCGCCGGTTTTACAGGTAGGGGGTGGGAAGACTGTCACATTAAAAAATGTTAGACGACCCGCCAAGACTTTATCTCTATCGGCAGAGGCTGGGGTAGAAGCAACTGCACCGGGTCAAAAACCCTCTTTGACTGAAGCCATTGATGAAGCGGATGATAAGTACAAAGGCAAACTCGCTTTGACATTAAAGCCAATCGCCATTGTTTTCGGTCCGGAAAATGGTGCTGTTAGCGAAAGACTTGTTTATGAGGCGGGCAAGGAAGCTTCCGCCAAAAATTATACTCACCTTTATGTCATAGGCTTTGCGATACAACCGAACGCCCGCTCGTTAATTGAGGGTGCGGATAAAGTATTCGATTTGCCAGCGACTTATATCCAGGCCACTCCGGACCTGATGATGGGAGATTTGCTTAAGAACATGCGTTCAAGTCAGATTTTCAGTGTTTGCGGTCTTCCGGATGTGGAGATTAAAAAAGCCAAAGACAAATATCAGGTAGTACTAAAAGGGCTGGATGTCTTCGATCCATCCACAATGGAAACAATATCTATGAAGGGGGATGACGTTCCTGCCTGGTTTCTTGACACCGATTACAATGGACTCTGTTTTCACGTCAGCCAGGCGTTTTTCCCAAGGACATCGGCCTGGGAAAGCCTTAAAAAAGCCCTCAAAGGATTGTATTCTGATTCGGTATGGGAACATTTACGCGGAGCGAAAAGCGTTCCGTTCGAAGCAGGAGAACATGGTCAAATAGCCGTTAAAGTAATTGATGATCGCGGAAACGAATTGCTTGTTGTCAAGAGCCTGTCGGAGGCCAAGCAATGAGCAATTTCGAGGTACCGGAACCTATAATCTGCTCACCGTTTGTTGAGCCGGATTTTCATTGGGATATTCAAGAGGGAGAGCAACCGCAACAGCTGGAAGGTAGGCGTCCGGCAGGGTATTATTTTAAAGACCCAAAAGCACCAGTGGCTGCGGACGAACATGAGGCTCGCGGCAGCTGGGTTGAACTGAAACTGGTCAATCTGATTCGGGAGCGAGTTAAGCAATGGCGCCAGGAAGGATTTCCTGGTGCATCACGCACTTCTATTGAGCTTCTTAATTATTGGAGGCGGGATGGCAGGCAATTCAGGCTCTTTTTCGCTCAACTGGAAGCGGCTGAGACAATAATCTTTTTGAAGGAAGCGCGGTCCGATTACTTGCAGGGGATAGATATACCCTTAGAAGAATTAAGTAATGATCGCGTTGCAGAAGGTTATAGTGCATTTCTACGCTATGCCTGTAAAATGGCAACAGGTACAGGGAAAACAACTGTTATGGCAATGTTGGCTTCCTGGAGTATCCTAAACAAGATTGCCGACCGTTCAAATGCAACATATTCGGATGTTGTCCTGGTCGTCTGCCCCAATGTTACCATTCGAAATCGCCTGGGTGAACTTGATCCGCAAACGGGCGAGGCAAGCCTTTATATTACTCGCGATATCGTACCGCGACATATGATTCCGGATATGGCGAAGGGCAGGGTATTAATTACGAATTGGCATGTTTTTGAACCAAAGGTGGTACAAACGGGTGGTATAAGCGGGAAGGTGATTAAGGCCGGAAAACCAGTTCGAGTTAGAGAGATAATAAGCATAGGCGCGAAAACAACTACTGCAAGAGGGAAACGCTATCTAAGTCTTGATGATTTTAAGAAACAAGTTAATGCCGGGATACTTCAGATCATCGATGAAGAGCAAGACAAGAAGGGCAATTTAAAAAGGGTCATCGTCGAGTCAATTAAGTATGTCCAAAGCGATACGGCCCTGGTTAATGAAGTCCTGGGTCGGGAGATCGGAGGTAAACAGAATATACTTGTTTTCAACGATGAGTCCCACCATGCATACCGAATTCGAAAACCGGAGCCTGAAGAGGGGGAAGAGGACTCACTGGATGAGCAGGCCGATGAGTTTTTTAAAGAAGCGACTGTTTGGATCGATGGCCTGGATAAAATCAATAAGCTGCGGGGAATTAACTTCTGTGTCGATCTTTCGGCAACACCTTACTATTTAGGCCGGGTCGGGCAGGAAACGAACAAGACATTTCCCTGGGTGGTGAGTGAATTCGGATTGACCGACGCCATTGAATCAGGCCTGGTCAAAGTCCCGCAATTGGTGGTCCGGGATTCCTCCGGAAATGAGGTCCCCGGTTATTTCAATATCTGGCACTGGGTACTTAAACAAATGACCTCTGCTGAAAAGGGAGGCAAGAAGGCAAGCCCAAAGCCAGAAGCAGTTTTAAAATATGCGAATACGCCTATAACTATGTTGGCAAGCTTATGGGATGAACTGCGTCTGGGATGGGAAGAGCATAAAGATGATCCCAGGCCACCGGTTTTTATTATCGTCGCGAAAAACACTCGAATAGCAAAAGTCATTTACGAGTGGCTTGCCGAGGGAAATGCTCCAAGCGGTATACCATTGCCGAAATTAGAAGCACTGCGTAATAAGAACGGCCAGCAGAATACTATTCGAGTAGATTCCAAAGTCGTGGAAGAGACGGATTCTGAAAACGCCAAGAACGATGAATTCCGATGGATGCGTTTGCAGCTGGATACTATTGGTAAGACAGCCTGGCCATATGATCGGCAGGGGCGTCCAATCCATCCTGACGGTTTCGAGGAATTGGCAAAGAAGCTCGGCAAACCGCTTCACCCGCCGGGGCGGGATGTCCGTTGTATCGTCAGTGTTGGTATGCTAACCGAGGGTTGGGATTGTAATACTGTAACCCATATCATAGGGCTTCGTCCCTTTATGTCCCAATTGCTATGCGAGCAAGTTGTGGGTCGCGGTTTAAGACGAACCAACTATACGGATTTTACTGAGGATGGACGGCTAACAGAAGAGGTCGCCAAAGTATTCGGCGTTCCGTTTGAAATAATTCCCTTTAAGGAAAATAAGGGCGGAAAAGCACCCTCGACAAAGCGCCACCATGTTCATGCTGTTCCGGAAAAGGCAAAATATGAGATTCGATTTCCCAGAGTGGAAGGATATCAAATAGCAATCCGAAACAAGATTATGGTAGACTGGGGATCGATTGCACGCCTGGTACTCGATCCAGATAAAATTCCTCCTGACGTTGAAATGAAAGCCAATATTCCGAATAATCTTGGCCGGCCGTCGCTATCTGGTCCGGGACGACTAGAACATGTAAACCTAAATCCGTATAGAAAAACAAAACGGCTCCAGGAAGTTGTGTTTGAAATTGCCAGGGATTTAACTAGGGACTATTGTGCTCAACCACAGTGCGAGGCGCCGTCACACGTATTATTCCCCCAACTTAAGGATATTGTAGAAAAATATCTTACGGAAAAGGTCCGGCCGCTTAAGCCCGCAGAATTGATCGATGTCTCACTTTCGCCATATTATGGTTGGGTAATAGAGCGATTACTGGAAGCGATTAAGCCTGACACAAGCCAGGGAGAATTGCCGGAGTTGCCGAAGACCGAACGGCATAGGCCTGACGGGTCTACTTTGGAAGTCGACTATTGGACGAGTAAGGAAGTTCGTGAAGTAGTACACTCGCACTTGAACTATATAGTCGCCGATACAAAAAAGTGGGAGCAATCAGCCGCATATAGGATTGACACTCATCCCCAAACTGAATCGTTTGTGAAAAACCAGGGTATGGGATTTTCTATACCGTATTTCCATAATGGTCAGCCACATGATTTCATACCGGACTTCATTATACGCCTAAAGAAGGGTAATTCTGATGAAAAGGACCGCTATCTGATACTTGAAACCAAAGGCTTTGATGAACTGGCTGAGGTTAAAATCCAAGCAGCGAATCGTTGGTGCGATGCCGTCAACGCCGCTGGCAAGTGGGGGAATTGGGAATTCAAAATGGTGAGGAAGATAGAGGAGATCAATTCTATTATAGAGTAGTTTTCGAGTTTTTAGTATTTGCTAGAATTATTTTGGGGAGGATCGGTCATGGTATCAGAAACATTGAAGTGCCCCAATTGTGGCACTGAGATTCCTTTAAGCGACGCTCTACAAAATCAAATCCGAAACGACTTGAAGGTGGAACTGGAGGAGGAATTCAAATCGAAATTCGAGGGCATAAGCAAACGACAAGCAGAGCTTCTAGAAAAGGAAAAGGAACTAAAGGCTCAGGCAGAAGCATTTGAGAGTGAACTCGAAAAGAAAGTTGCCGAGGAGCGAAAACGAATTGAAGTATCAGAAAGGAAGAAACTCACTGAAGAGTACGATCTATTATTAAGTGATCTTAAAGATCAGGTGAGTAAAAAGACCAGCGAACTTAAGGAATCCAAGAAGCGAGAACTGGAACTTGTAAAAAAGGAGCGCGAACTCGAGGAAGCCAAGCAGGACCTGGAATTGGAAATCGAGAAGAAATTAAAGAAGGAACGTGAAGAAATCCGCAAAAAAGCAAGGGAAGCGGCAACTGAAGAATATGAATTAGCTCTAGCAGACAAGAACGGTACAATTGAATCGCTTAAAACTCAGATTGATGCACTCAAGAAAAAGGCGGAACAGGGTTCGCAACAGGCACAAGGTGAAACCTTAGAACTTATACTTGAAGATATGCTGCAGAGTGAATTCCCTGTCGATAATATCACTCCCGTCCCTAAGGGAGTAACCGGCGCGGACATAATCCAGGTAGTCTGCGACGACAGCGGCAAAGTATGCGGCTCTATAATTTGGGAATCTAAACGGACTAAGTCCTTCAGTTCAACCTGGATTCAAAAATTAAAGGAAGATCAGCGATCGACCAAAGCAGATATCGCGGTTATCGTTTCTACGGCACTTCCGAAAGAAATCGATTCGTTCGGAGTCATCGAAAATGTCTGGGCAACAAATCCACGGTACGCCAAAAATCTTGCAATGATATTAAGAATGGCGCTAAAGGAAATATCAGCCTCCAAAACGGCAGCAGTGGGCAAGGGCAAGAAAATGGAAATATTATATACTTATCTTTCTGGGGCTGAATTTCGACAACGCTTTGAAGCCATTGTTGAAGGGTTCGAATTTCAAAGAAAGCAGTTAGAGAAGGAAAAAATCGCACTTAATAAACTCTGGGCTCAAAGAGAAAAGGAAATTGAGAAAGTGCTTCTGAATACGGCCGGATTATATGGTGATCTACAGGGAATCATAGGAGCTTCACTACCAGAGATTAAAAGTTTGGAGTTAAAGGCATTGCCTGACAAATAAATTGAAAGATTGAATACAATTCAAAATTGGCGGAGGTAATCAATGGTTTCCAAAAATAAGAATTATGATTTGAGTTACCATTTGCGAACAATTGATGACTCTAAGGTTCGGCGACTTTATAAGAACATCTATGAATTCGCTATTGCAAAATTTGAAGGGGTTGAATCCACTTTTAATAGTGGAAACACATATTTACGATTAAATGGGAAGAAATTCGCACTCTTGTATGCACAAAAAACGAAAATGGCAATTGACGTTGAAGGTGATTACTCGGAGTATCCCGTGTTTAAGACCATCAAGCGAGGATCAAAATTCAAAGATGGCAAGACTATTAATTTTCATATATACGCGGAATCTTCTGAGCAAGAAATTAGATCATTAATAGAAATTGCTTATAGGAAAAAGGCAGGCAAAAAATACCAGACCAAAAGTGGTCAAAGAATAATATTCTTTAATATAGGCTGGATGAAGTATTATCAAGGGATACCTACGGATGAAAGTGATAGTATCGAGGGGGGTGGCTCATTTGTTGATAAACATGGATTCGGATATGAAATATACAACTTCCAACCTTACTCAGGAAAACTATATGGGTATGTTCAGCCAGTTACGAGAGATCATAAATTCAATAAGGGTCAAATTAGAATTGAACGACTTGGCGCTTCCGCAGGTGCCAGAAGTATTGATGGCGTAACAGTAGTATTTACTGCAAAGTCTCCCAAGTCCGGTCTACGCCGAATAGTAGGCTGGTACCAAAATGCAACTGTTTTTAGATACCGCCAAACACCACCTAAAGAATCTGGACGCACATATAAAGGAGAAGAAATAGGTTTCTATACAATTGCCGAGGAAAGTAATTGCACTTTGTTAGATGAAGCGTTTAGAGATGAATTAGATATCGAAGTCCCAACTGGTAAGGATGGAATGGGAGAATCAAATGTCTGGTATGCTGACAAAGTGCAAAATAAGGGATTTATGAAAAGTGTTCTTGAGTTCTTAGATTTTTATAGTCCCGATAATGAAATTGAAGACATGGCATATCAGCAGTCAATTAATACTTCGGGAGAGGTGTCTCAGTTGTCAGGACCAGTTCCTCGACCAAGCACAAGCAATGTAAATCATAAACAATGGAAGAAAGACCCTTCTATAGCCAGAGGAGTTCTAAGAGATTCCAGGTATCAATGTTCTGTTGATCCAAATCATATGACCTTTAAATCAAAGGCAAGCTCAAACGATTATATGGAAGCTCACCATCTAATACCTATGAATCAACAGGAGAAGTATAGCGTAAGCCTTGATGTTAAAGGGAATATTGTATGTCTATGTCCAACTTGCCATCGATTACTACATTTTGGTAAGAATGAAGCCAAATTGCCGGTCCTGAAACTACTCTTTGATTCTAAATTAATAGATCTGAAATCCCACGGCATTGATTTGGTATTTGAGGACTTTTTAGAGGCTTATGATATAAAAAACAAATAGAGGGCTGGTCAAAGAACATCAGTTTTTAGTGTATTCAACTATTCCTAATTCTCGAAGGCGTTCCTCGGCCAAGATTGACGCCAGAACCTCAATAAGTCCGCTTAAATCGTCAGTGACCCGGCACCGACTTTGATGTTTTCCGGAGACATTGATGGCAATCGCACAATTAACATTCTCGATATCGTCTACATGGTCAATTACAAGTTCAAGGGAGGGCCTGCGCCGACTCCGCTGTTTTCCGGAGACATGGACGGCAACTGCACTATCAACATTCTGGATATAGTCTATCTGGTTTACTACAAATTCAAAACCGGTCCGGAGCCGCTGGTGGGGTGCGAGTGAGGGGAAGCTTAAACATACCTATACAATATAGAAATGGTCGTAAATTAGGATAGTATTCAATATTGGTTAAGTCATCAAATTAATTTGACGGCTATCAAATAAATTTCTATATTATACTACCCTATTCTCCGAGCACTTAAGGAAAATAGACTGTATACATCAATTGTTTCTTTGTTCGTTCAAGAATACATCTATTTTCAAATAAGTAAGGAATCAAAATCAAGTATATATTTTGGGGGAACCTCATGTGTAGGTATCTAATAACTCTCATGTCAATGGCGATCTGCATCTCGGCCTCGGCGTCGTCCATTCACGTGGCGCAGGTTCAAGCAAATCCCGGAGATGAAGGGGTCGAGCTTGCAATATCCCTAAAGAACGACAAATCTCTATCGGGCGCGGAATTGCTCATCGAGTACGATTATTCCGTAATGACTCTTGATACGATCGAATCTGGGGCGCGATTATCCGGTTTCTCCGATGTCGGCTATTACGAATATAGCTACGGAAAAGTGGCAGGGGTGTTTTTCGATATTACGGGATTGGCACTTCCTGCCGACTCCGGCGAGGCTTTAAAGCTGAATTTCAATATTAAGGCGGATGCTTGGGTCAAACTGGCCGAGGTTAATATCACCGAAATTACCGCCGTGGATGAGGATCTCGAACTGGAACCGATAGCGGTTACCAACGGTGGCATTGATCTTATTGGGGTTTATATTTGTGGTGATGTTGACGACGATGATATTGTAAATATCCTCGATATAATCTATCTAATCAATTACAAATTTAAGGGGGGGACGGCGCCAATTGTCTTGGAATCAGCAGATGTTAATAGCGACGGTACAATAAACATCTTGGATATCATTTATCTGGTCAACTACAAATTCAAAGGCGGTCCGGAACCTGATTGTCTCCATGATAAAGGAGTTTTCGCCGGTAAGTCAAATCCGGCAAAAAGACTCAAAGGAGATTTTCGGGTCGAGCAAGTCGACGGGAAGTATCAGTTAATAACCGAGTATGATGATATTCTGAAAGGATTGGAACTAACCCTTTCAATAAAGGATGGTGAAGTCGAATTAACGAACTTCTGTAAGGGAATGGAAATGTATTATCACCAATCCGGGAATGAAGTCGTGGTCGGCATCCTTGATCCCAAAGGGGATGGAGAGTTATCCAAAGGCATTAACAGAATATTCAGCTCTGCCTCTCCCTTTGAAATAACATATATGCTAGGCGCCAGTAAATCGAATGAGCCGGTCTATTTCACTTCCGAGCCATCCAATCTCCCGACAGAGTTTGCTCTTGACCAGAACTATCCCAATCCCTTCAATCCCAATACGACCATAAAATTCGCGCTTCCGGTGGCTTCGGAAGTCGAACTGAATATTTACAATATTCTGGGGCAAAAGGTAAAGTCGCTGGTTGGCGGACATCTTGAGGCCGGTTATTACAGCCTGGTTTGGGATGGCACCAATTCCGGCGGCGTAGCAGTGGCTTCGGGAGTCTATTTTTATCGGATCAAGGCCGGAGAATTCACCCAGTCAAAAAAGATGATATTGATTAAGTGAGGTGGGGAAAATGATTAAGAGCATAAAAGCACCGGTTTGTTATCTGGCTATTTTTCTGCTGGTCTTCCTCGATCTGGCTCATTCTGGAGTGATCAATAAAATAACTGAAGACAAAATTGAAACCGAAAATACTAAATCCGAATCCCAGATAATGGTTTCAGAAGAAGATAACGGATGGATTGAAGATCTGGTTGGAACTGAAACTATAAAAGATGATCCCGAAATCATGTCGAAGCTGTTTCGTGGTTTCGAGGTTTCAGAGAACGCGCTCGGCGATATGAATCAGGACGGGTTTGTTAACATCTGGGACCTTCTCCGTATCCGTAACATCTGCCTCGACATCGGTGATCCGGCGAGTGCCTATGAAGAAGAGGAGGGGGACCTTGATCAAAGTATGGTGATCGACTATGCAGATGCCTACGATTTATGTGATGCACTTATCCAAAAGATTGGAATACCTCATATAGTAGACTCTGACGGCGGAATGGTGGTAGTCGATGGCATTTCATTAACAATCCCGCCAGAGGCGGCTAATGATAAATTGATGGTATCAGTAAGAAACCTATCTGAAATGGAATTTAATTATAAACATGGGATTGAATCCGATAGTTATGCCAAACAAGGCGTATATTTTATGGCAGCAATTGAGCTTAAATCATCATTACCTTTTTATACCATCCCCTTGAATTTCGAAATAGCTGTGCATGAAACACCACTATGTGAATATATGGGTTTCAATGGCTTATTTTCTGTCAGGGAAGATAATGATGGCGATGGCATTGCTGAATTTGAGTTTGTACATACTCTGCATCCAAATAGTGATTCAACTGCATTGGTGACAGATTCAATAATCCAGCTAAATCTAATTGAAAGGCTAACAGAATTAAACTCAAATGATTTGAATAGATTTACGGCCCTTAATGGGCAGAAAGTAACATTATTGGGCAGTGGTTTTAATCAGGGATTTGATAACTTATATGAAATTGAGTTTTTTGATTTATTATATAATAGACTTCTATCTGTACCCTCAATAATGGTGTATGAAGACTCTATTGCATTTCGAATGCCAATGCTACCCTCTGGAGATTACGAAGCAAGAGTACGCGATATAGTTAGTGGGATTCGAAGCGAATATATTGATGTGACAATAATTAGTATTCCAATAGTACCAGAAGGAGATAGAGATAGTCTATTTGGAGTATACTTTTCAGAATTAGACTCATTGATGCTACTGGGCTCAATAATAGCAGATTCCATTATAATTAATGGCCTTCGACAAGAAGTTTCCGATCAACTAAATCATCTTATTGACAGTCTTGCGGCAATGGTCGATTCTATGCATCAAATAATATCTGACCCAGCGACTGATATTGGAATGCTTGATCTATTTGCATCACTTATCGAAAACATGGGAAGTCTATTGTCGCCAGCTCAGATTGGAAAAAACTCGGTTGACAGAGATGGTCTTTTATGTGAATTATTGGGTAATTTTGAAGATCTACTAAAGGACCCACCTCAATACGTTTGGGATCAAGCGGTTGAACTACACGATAAATGTCCTGATTGTGTCCTTCCTAAAATAATGTTTATCAGTGCATGGTATTTACAATTAATTAAGGAAATAGTCCGCCCATTTAGAGACGATTATGTCACTGACTACAATTTTGAAACAATAAAATCAGATTGTGATCCCCCACCAGCTCCACCTGGAGGTGGATTTCATGGACCTAATGTTGATGGCGGAACGGATAGCGATGGTAAACCGTGGACTGATGGATGCTGTATAAATATATTTAAATATGGTGAAAACCTAGGTGTCGCGGCTGTCGGAGGCGGAGGGGGGGCTTCAATGTCAATATTTGTTAATTCTGAGACTAATGTAAGGGCTATGGCAAGTATAGAAACTTACAGTGGCTATAATTGGCGTTCTTCGCTGGCAGGTTCAATAGTAAAGGTCAATAATCTTCAATTACCCTATAATGTTGTTGGCGTAATAAATAATTCCGGTAGATGCATAATACCGCACGTACCCTTGAATAGAGACATTGTATTATCGATGTACAATCCAAAAACTGGACATTATGATGATACTGTTGCATCTTTCATGACATATACTGAACCAGGCAGGTGGTATATGCCGTTAGTGATATTTAATCCAGATACATCGGTGGTTATATATCCTATGAATCTTGGTGAGCCCAAATTGGATACCGTCTCCGCTGAAAAACCACGATTCGAATATAAATTGGCGGTAGGTGAAGATCTATTGGGCGATACAATTAATATTGGTTTCGGGAGTGAAGAGAACCTTACTTTATGGCTTCAAGATCCAGACGATGAATTTATAATCAGGGATAGTTCCTTAAATTGCAGAAACATACAGAACTTCGTAATCGATAAGGCTGGTACTTACAAGTTTACTATAACATATGGTGTTAGTGGTGGGGATGGTCCTTTTACTGTTGGTATTGATAATTTCCCTTATATGCCAACCAATTGTATTTGTGATACTGTATCCGGTATTCTCGCTTTAGATAATTCTCCGTACGAGCTTAAAAATAACTTTGGAGCTCCTTTTGGAGATAGTCTTGTATCTGAGGATGATGTCGTTGTTAATATTTCCCAAACGGTAACACAAATAGATAGTGGGTATATTGAATTTGGAAGATTGAATATCCTATCCGGAGGAGTCTTAAATCATATAAGAGGTCTGGAATCAGGAGTATCATTCTCCGCGGATACTGTCGACATCCAATCCGGCGGTCAGATAAATGTATATGCTCGTGGTTACCGTGGAAAAAGCAACGAGGGTTGGGGCAGTTCTGCAGGAGAAACGTACCCTGGATTTATGGGGGCTACTGCTGCCTGTGGCGGCAGCCATGGAGGATATGGAGGATCCGGGACTTATGGTGGATCACCCGGGGACTGTCTGGATGACGTATCTGATCCGCATATGCTTGGACCTGGGGGCGGTGGAAATACTAATAGTACCGCTCCAAATGGCGGAGGTCTTGTAAAAATTAACGTGGACGTAGCTATTATAAATGGCGATATCTATGCCCATGGTGGAAACGGCTGGGGCAATAATGCTGCAGGCGGTGGGGCCGGGGGTAGCATTAATATTACTACTAATGAGATTTCAGGATATGGTAAAATATATGCCAATGGAGGAAACGGTGGGACCGGTCTCTATGACAATTGCGGTGGTGGTGGCGGCGGCCGAATAGCAATCAGATGGCAAAACGGGTCTATAGATGATCTGGATATTAAATCCTATGGTGGCAATAACTATTTTAGCGGACAGCGCGGAGGATCAGGCACGATTTACTTGCTGGGGCCGGATGATACTGAAGGTCGTGTTTGGGTTAATAACATCGGTCGGAACGGGGCTGCAACACCGCTATTAAATGATAAAACCAACTTTAATTCAGCTTCCATCGAAAATGCCGCCAAGTTTACAATTGGAGCATTTGCCACTGAGCTGAGTCTATTGGATTCAGTTGTAATTTCCGGAAGTAATACGGAATTACGATTTGATGCAGGCAGTGCATTTACAGTCCCTTATATATTTTCGAAATCCTCTTCAAAAACGACACTCAACGCGGATATGACATTGGATATTGACAATGTTTTTGTGGACGGCAGCGCCCAATTTCTTACGTATAACGATTTTACATTTGCCTATGATACCTGCCTGACACTAACCAACGGAGGGATATTCGAGACGCGTAACAATGTAACCGTCAGCTTACCCAGATTTGCTCCAAACAATATCATTTCCGGGACATTCAAAAACTGGGGTATACTAAATGTGGCTTCAGACTCAATAGTAATTAATACAGGCGCCGGCTTAGAAGAGAATGGCAGCCTTGGAACCAGTGATAGTATTGGTTACATGCAGATTTATGGAACTTTGAGTCATGCTTATTGGAAAGATGCATTAAGCTATGATAATATGGCTGATTCGGGACTAAATTTCGGAATCGGTCAGTTGGACATCCAAAGCGGCGGCCAAATAAGTGTTTATGCTCGTGGTTACCGAGGCAAAAGCAACGAAGGATGGGGCAGTTCAGCTGGAGAGACGTATCCTGGATTTACTGGGGCTACTGCTGCCTGCGGCGGCAGTCACGGGGGATACGGAGGATCGGGAACCTATGGTGGATCACCCGGGGAAATTTATGATAGCGAAACTGATCCTATTGCATTTGGAGCAGGTGGCGGCGGAAACGGTAATAGCGTTGCACCAAATGGCGGAGGAATGATACGATTAAATATTGGGAGTCTTTACCTGAACGGCGGCAGTATATACGCCAATGGAGGTAATGGCTGGGGGAATAATGCGGCAGGCGGTGGTGCTGGCGGGAGCATCAACTTAAGCGTTGGCTATGCTGCAGGTTCCGGTTTGATACAAGCCAGAGGCGGTAACGGCGGAACCGGTCTTTATGACAATTGCGGTGGAGGCGGTGGGGGCCGTGTTTCAGTGAAATGGCAGACAGGAGATATCTCAGGATGGACGATTAATGCTCCCGGAGGAAGTGGATATTTCAGCGGTACTCCTGGTAATCCCGGAACAGCTTATACAGAGCAAGTTACGAAATCAGATTTGATCGGATCAAAGGAGGACCAAGATTAGAAGCTGATTACCTTATTATTTATTGACTACATTAATTATTGCCCGGCGCCAGCTCCGATGTTCTCGGGAGACAAAGATGGCAACTGCACGATCAACATTCTGGATATCGTCAACCTGGTGAATTACAAGTTTAAATTGGGACCGGAACCGCCGATCGGGTGTGAGTGAAGGGACGGAATTAGATTAGCTAATGCTCAAATAAAATGGGCTGGTATTTTAGCCCATTTTATTGTGTTTGGTTAGATCTTTTTTATTGTATTAAGATCATTTTTCTTGATTCTACAAATTCGCCCGCCATAATCTGGTAGAAATACATGCCAGTTGCGGCTTCCGGGTGACTACCGGTTTTACCATTAACAGATCATTTAATAAATTAAGTTCTTAATACTACAGCAATGCGGTTCTGGACCGGATTTGAATTTGTACGAAACCAAATAAACAATATCCAATATATCGATTCTACCATCGCAATTAACATCGGCTGAGGAAGGTTCGATTGGCAATGGACCGTTTTTAAACTTGTAATCAATTAGATAAATAATATCAAGGATATTAACCAAATGGTTAGGATCATTATTTGTATCACCGCAAATGAATGACTGCTTTAATGTCCTTATAACTGGTCCATCCTCCGGCGCCATTAACCAGGGATTATAATCGAATCTAATCCAAGCCGTATTCGAAATCGGTGTTTCATCAGGCAAACCTTTTTTGGGCGAAATATGGAAATTAAAATATCCTTCCCCTTCGGGAGGGTTAACGTTGGGAGGGAGCATAATTTCGTCACAAATCAATGTGATAACTCCTGAGAAAGGATCAAACACCAACTCACAATCATCTGGATGACTCATTGTTCCGAACGCAAGTGATCCCCAATCCAGGTTTTCATCCAGAGTATCTACAATACGTATATAGACTGCTGGAGCGCTGGCATCCTCTTTATTTTCAAATTGTATTGTATATGTTAATCGTTGGTCGTGTTCAACTTCATTCAAGAGCCCCTGCCCATTTGGTGAAGCCAATTTATTATTCGGATCCCAGGATCCGACTACTTCTTCTTCTGCAATTATTGAATTATTATCGAGATTTATATCTTCAGTTGTCATGGAAATAGTAGCATTGCACTCGAGAATTTCGCCCAACGCTATATACTCAGGAATATTACCAGTAAGATACAAATCACCACCATACCATGAGGACGGAGGCACGTCCCCGAGTGGAATCACAATCGTATCTCCGATTGTTTCATAACCTCCAAAATTACCAGCAACTATTTGACCAAGGATAATATCTTCGAAATCCATACATTCGGGATATACTACCTTTAGAGTGCAATTTTCGGCTGTATGGGTGCCAATATTGGTCCACAGGCAATAAAATCCATAATCGAATCCGGGACGAGGTCCAAATGACCCCCAGCCGAATAGTTGAAGTGCTATGTCTGTTTCTGCTTCTTCAACTTTTATATAATCTCTCTTCAAAATACTATCGACAAATACACCATGTGTTACCTTCAGAAATACATCATATACACCTGGATTGAAGGACACAATGGGATTGGCATCATTGCTGGTATTTGAGCTATCCCCAAAAAACCAAAAATAAGATTCCGGATTTCCTAAACATTGATCCATAAATTGAACGGTTAAATAATCCTGCCCTATAGTTTGATCTGCTCCAAAGGCCGCTTTGAGATCTTTAACTACTATATAATCTTGTTTAATTATGGTGTCTTTTTGTATGCAACCGTCGAGGTCCAGGGTAACTTGGAGTTCGACATCAAACCTATCTTGATAATTATAAACATGGATTGGATTAGGTTCTGTTGAAGTAAACCCGTCGCCGAAATCCCAAAAATAGTCTGTCGCAATGCCATCCAAAAGCGGTTCAAACACAACCGCCGTCCCAACTTTACCCGATCTCGGAAAAGCCTGGAACTCGGCATTAATATCTTCTTGAGTAGTTATATAATTATAGCGGATTAAAGTATCAGAATACAGCTCATTGGAGACTATTAACGTTAAGTCAAATACCCCAATATTAGAATAAACATGTATTGGGTTTTGCTCATAACTTGATTGTCCATCTCCAAAATCCCAATACCAAACAGATATCCCGCTTAACGGAGTCGATAAATCCGTAAACTGAACTGATAAGTCGACTTGGCCACACCTTAAATTTACTTCAAACTGAACTATTGCTGGGTCACAAGCATCTCCCTTACCGTCATTATCGATATCGACTTGATCGGAATTCGATACGTCAGGACAATTGTCCAGTGAGCAATGATTGGCATAAAAGCCGGGATTGCCAAAACCGTCACCATCAATATCGGTACATGCATCACATGGATCTCCCAGACCGTCATTATCAGTATCCGCCTGGGAAGGGTTCTTTATATTCGGACAATTATCCGTGGGACAGGTATTGGCCGTAAAGCCCGGATTTCCATAACCATCGCTATCGGTATCTGTGCAAGTATCGCATTCATCTCCGGAGCCATCGTTATCGGTATCCGATTGAGTTGGATTATTTGCACCAACACAATTATCGCATAGATCACCGACATTATCACCATCCTGATCCTCTTGGACCGGATTATAGATATCGGGGCAGTTATCCGGAGGACAGAGATTTTCGGTATATTCCGGGTCACCATAACCGTCAGAATCAATATCGATGCAATCATCGCACACATCCCCAATGTTGTCATCATCTACGTCTTGTTGTTGCGGATTGGCTATTTCCGGACAATTATCGCATTCATCACCCAATCCATCAGAGTCGGTATCTGTCTGGCTGGGGTTACTCGCGGTTATACAATTATCACAAACATCTCCGATTCCGTCTCCATCGTAGTCCTCTTGTCCCGGGTTATATATATATGGGCAGTTATCCAAACCGCATATTTCGATAGACTGCCCCGGATCACCTACACCGTCACCATCTTCGTCAAAACAATAGTTCTCTGTCATCGCTGTAATTTTAATAGTATCTGGAGAAGTGGGAGAATTGGAATTAATGATAATTAGTCCTTTAGCAAACTGCTGCTCATCCTGCAGGATTCCATTCTTATTAATTTGAATATGTAATATCGCATGGTTATCCGGAACCAAATGTGATATTGAGCTGATACTTGGATAGGTATCCAGCCAGTCGACATCAAGATCGGTTAACTTAACAACATTAATAGAAGATATCGTCAACGGCGTATTACCAATGCTTTCGAGATAAAAGGCCGAGTCATTTTCATTGGCAGGGAATAATGTGCAATTAATATCGTCCAATCTCGCCAGGCGTGGACCCAATTCGGGGTCGAAGCAAGGTATCCTGAACCATCTTACTGGATTAACTGTCCAACCACCTTCACCCTGTGTTGCAGCGCCAGGATTTAGATCATCTACATACATAGCATCCAGATAGTAATTTCCCGATGAAATTTGCCATGCAGGATCCCACACAATAACAGCATCAGAAAAATCATCAACAACCGGATTGATATTCATCCCGTATTTTGCCATCGATGGCCACATATGGGAATGACACCAAACAGGTCCGATTGTATCGCAATGAGGCGTATAAGAATTGGTCAGGCCTCGGGCTCCATCCCAGCTTAAGCCCCCATTACTTGAAACCGAAATGAATAAATTACCATTTGCCGAACCACGATGATAGCCAGCCCAATTCCTTTCATGGCAATTATCATATATCCCATTTTCCGGATCATTAAATTGAACGAATAGACAGTATAATTTCCCGTCACATTCCGAGAGTTGCGGTTTTGCTAAGCTTGATTGGCTCCACGCTCCTCCCCAACATGCCGAATCTACTTCATCAATATTCCAATTTCCATCTTTTACGACACTAATATATTGCGTATCGGGAGCGGCGTCGGACCAATGAAATAACCTGCTTCCATATGGAAAATTCGGCCATGGCATATCAAGTATATCCATATTTTCATTAGTATTTCCCAGGGGCTGGGCAACATATGCAACATGCAATATATCTTCAGAATCGATAAGAACGCTTAATTCGGACTGACAAACCCATCCCCCTTTTGAACTATCGACTTTGGTAATATTAATTTTGGGTCCCCAAGTCAACCCGCCGTCATATGAGATCTTGCAGAATATATCATTCGCACTTTGTTCTTCTACTGCTGATAATTGGTTTTGAGTTGATGATTCCTGGTCACCCGGAATATTAGGCCAATGTGCAGCCCATACAATAGCGACTTTGCCGGAAATTCTTGACGCTGTTACACAATGCGCTATAACTGGTGTTGTGTCTATTGTGACCGGTGGATAATCCCAGTCTGCTTGGTCCGGATCAATTGAACCAACACGGCGGAAATAGCGTATATCCCGATTATCATGTGAAAGGTCCTTATTCGCTGCAATAATATGGATAATAGTATCACCCGAATATACCTGGCATTCCACTTGGGGCCATATATAAATATTTTCGGGGTTTTGCCATTCTACAAGTACATTTGGCAGGGCCTGTTTATATGCAGAGAAGTTTCCAAAACCTGGCATAGAGTCGGGAAATAAGGTGGGGACATACATCGCATAGCCAGTTGAGTCGTAATGATTGTATACTACCGCTCTACCCAAATCCCATTCCCCTCCAGGCACAACATCGACACCGCAATATCCGGATCTTTGGGTGTTCGGATGTATTTCTTTTCCTCCCAATAATGAAATAGTAGGCCATTTAAATTGGCCCGGCACAAGATCAGACTGCCATAATTGATAAGCTGTGAGCCTCTCGGCTTGGGGTTGATAGAGAATATTGTTCTTTTGTTTCATCCATACAAAATGGATACGATGGTCTCCTCGCCAGTCAATTTGCCGATTCATTCTTCCATTACTTTGATTATCATAGGTAGTATAGCCCATCGATAAACCCACGTGAGCACCCGGCAAGACCACACCAGTCTTGTCCTGTCGTTGGAGGTACAAAAGATGATTCTCAACGTCAAAATGTCGAGGCATAGTATCGGAGGGATTGAATTCTCCACCCTCACTTCCATCCATAATCTTGCAGGCCGGTAGACCGCGTTTATTGGTTTGATTTTGCCTTGATTTTTCTTCCGCACTAAGAGACGCAATGGAGATGAATGACAGGATAAGGAGCAAACAGAAGGAAGCCTTTTTCATAACCCCTCCTTTGGTGGGTAGTATATTGGAAGTTTGTTATTAGACCAGCTAAATCCTAATTCAATGTATTTACAATTGGAAATTGTGAACAAAACCCCAGCGATATTTCTAAACCGACACATCTCAATTATAAGCTATTCAATGCAAGTAATAACTCCCAGACCGGGAGAGTGCTCTTTATGGATTAAAGATACCATTACCCATTTTCATTGTCAATTGAATTGTATAGGCAATTGCCTATACAATTGAAAACGCGAATAATAGACTATTATAACGATATTATACAAGTCAATGGTGGCCAAGAAACCTGCGCTCTGGTCCTTCGACAGAATTGGTTAACAGCCATGTAATATTGGGTTTACCTCTTATTTATGAGAAAGCGGGGAATAATTATAATTAATTACATTCCTATTAGTCATTATTCCATTGTGATATAACCAAATCGAACAATTCCTATTGCTGGATTATTCCGAATTGGCGAATCTAATTTCTACCCCAGGCATACCCTCACTCACTGGGAAGGGGATTTTATTCGATTTGCATTTTCAGATTCGTAAAGTCACATGGGGAGGATGCTCCCCAGTTTTTAAAACTATCCAAATGGCGATATTTTGTTTCTCTTGAATGTGGAATTTTTGCCATAAGTAATTGAATTTATAGATGTTTTTAGATAAGCAGTTTCGGTGGGCGCATCACTAATTGTTTTTGAAAGGTACTTCTTCCACACCTTTGGAAATTGCCAATGGGCCATGTAATACAATATCCTTTATTACATTTCTATGATCGTAAAGCTTCCGCAATTATTAACCAAACCGGTGATATTGAGAAGCATTTATATTGACAAGGGGAATGCGCTTTATTATCTTTTTTAACATCATGAATCATTTGCACAGAGGGAGGAGTTGTAAATGACAGGCTTGGGGATCGAAATAGAAGAATCCCGTATCAAATATTTTTCCGACTGCAATTTAGTCGTCAGAGCGCCCGGTAGTTTTTTCCTCAGCGGGGAATTCAGTGTTGAAATCGGGCAGCCGGCGCTTTTATTGGTCACTGATTTCTGGGTTTACATCGGATTAAAACCGAAGCACGGAGGGGATACCGATATAGAAATGCTGGAAATCGATCCTTCGGCACCGTTGTTCAAATCGGAAGAGATCGATAATATTTCCGATTACTACAAGCCCAACAGCAAACTTGGATCCCAATTGCAGACGAGCCTAGACGCCCTCGGGGACGCCATCCGGAAGTGGCGCTCGAAGACGAAAAATGTGCCTCATTTCGATCTGAAGATATGGTCGGATGTGCCATGCGCCACCGGTATGGGGACCATGGGTGCAATCAGCGCTTGTATGGCGATACTGTTTTATTATCTCGAAACTCCCGATCTAAATCCGATGAAACTTAACTCGATACTGAGGATATTCAGCAGGGAGGAGTACCCCGGTTTATTACGCAAGAATCCCGCATTTGAACGAGTTTTCGCTCTCAGTCGCTGGCTCCATGATACGATGTCCAACTATTCGAGCAGCGGCGCGGCGACGTTCGCTTCTTTGGTAAGAACTGATAAGTCCAGGCAAATAATAGTATATTTCATTCAGGAACGGGAGGTTAAAGACACAACCGCCATTCGCGAGCCATTGACGGATCATACCATGTATATAACGCGGTTGCAGGAATTACGGTGGTACGGCGCGAAATTGAAAATGCGCCAGTGGCTGGAGAAAACGTATGGAATGACAATTGTATATTGCGGGGCTCGCAGTATTCCTGATCACACCACCGGTCTTATGGCCGACTGGCACAAGTTCGCCTCCGGTGAATTTTCAAAAAATCTGATGGAGGAGCTCAAGCTGAAAGGCCCCGCCAGTTTCGACCGGATGCTGGCCTTTCCTTTGAATTATCTTTTGCAGAACATGGCCTCGGGACGTACAAGCGAACAAAATAAATCCAATTATTGGCCGCATTCGGCCTTTTGCGCCGCACTGGGCACCATAACGTGCAATATGATCGACGCTATTTTAACCAAGGGGCACAACGCCGACCGTTTTAAGGATCTCATTGTTGACAACAGAAGAATGCTTTTAACTTACGGTATCCTCAAAGATCCCTTACGTTCTTTCGACGGGAATTTGCGCAAAGCCATCCAGAAGAATGTATCGGGAAATCAGGGAACTGTGGTGTGTTTCACAAAATCGATCGGGACCGGAAACGGCGGGTCGATCATTCTGTTCGCCGAGGCCACGGATTTAAATGCTATCAATGAATATCTTTGGGGTTTGTTTAATCCGAAAAGGGTGAAAAACGCCGTCGCAGGAGAAACAAAAGCAGCAAGAAAGGCAAGAGAAAAAGCAGAGGAAAAAGCCGTAGAAGAAGCAAAAAAAGCAAGAGAAGCTCTGGGGATAAAAACAGGCGCCCAGATTTATTGCAGTTCGATCGGCAATTCAAGCTATATCCCTTCGGATCTGGATCCGGTGTATCTGCCGGAAGCCGGGACAATAGAATTCAAAGGAAAGAGAAATTTCAAAATACCCGGTAAGGCGTCGGATGGAAAAATCCGAAGTATTACTATCATTAAAGGAAAAAGCGGAAATTTCGTCAAATATACCGCAGAAGACGGATCCAAGCATAAATTCAAAATCGAGGATGACCAGGATAACAGGCTTATCGATCTCTTAGTTTTGGCGGCCAAGTACAAGATCCCTGTAAGTTATCGAACGATATATGATGTATGTGTTGAAAAGCCGAACGATAGCCAGTTGGGGATTAACGCTTCAGTGCGTGAACATAAGGAAGATAAAATTGTAAAAGAGGTACATAAATATATGACTTCTTTCCGAAGACGTATGAACCAAAGGGCAGAAAAGGAATCCGAAAACATAAATCTATTTAATAGTTCACGATTGGTGAAGGTAGAAGCTTTGCCGGAGCCGAAATCGCAAAAGAAATCCGATGCCAGGGGCTATTTGTTGAATAGCGAGTTTGTCGAATTTAAAGACAGCAGTTCCGGAGATTCTATTCCGCAGCGAATAAAGAAGGCATTTGCGACCACCGGTGACGAGGCGTCTAAATTCGGTTCCACCGATGATGCCGAAGGCAATATAGCCAGGAAGAAAAATACCAAAAACCAATAGATCCTCTCTGACGTAGTCAAGAAGCAATTCCCCTTTATCTGCTGAAAAATTTTCAGCAGCATTTCAGCAGCTTTCAGCAACGCCTATCATTGCTCAAATTTTTACTGTTTCCCAAATGTTTGTGGAATATGGTATTAGCAGACACGAGCCGATATCGCCAGCCCCAATTTCAGCAGCAATTTCAAATAAGCCTTCTTGCAACTAAGAGTAGACTGATAACCATAGGAGGTGAGTATGAAAATCTCTTTCAATGCGGTATTATCAATCATAATACTGCTAATCCTGATCCCTGTGGCCGGAACTCAAGCCGGCCTACCGGACAGCCTGTCCGCGCAAAACGTTTGCCTGTCCATTTCGCTAGACAAAACCGGCTCGTTTTCGAATTCGCAATGCATGCCTGATTCGCAATGGTTCGATCAAATGATCGACGCCGTGACCGTTCCCATATCTCATGTGGGGTTCCAGCTCATCGTCAACAACGCCGATCGGCGGTTTATCCGCCAAACCTTCAGGCTGATACAAATCGATTTGACCAATCTTCATTTATCCGAACGTATTCTGGCTAAAGCCTGGAATGATTCGGTCACGCAGGAATATAATGCACGGAAATGCGAATATATCCGGAAGTGTCTGGAGTTGATCAAGGCAACTCCGACTTCGAATTCCACGGACCTAACCTCGGCGATTGAACGCGCGGCTCGATTTCACGGGGAACCGGCCTATCGGGGCTGGAATCACGTAGCGGTATTTATTAGTGATGTTAAGAATACCAATGAATTCGGTCCCTCCGTAGAACCGGCCGCTCAGATTCTGGTCGCCGGGGCGACCTATAAGGACGTACATAAACAATTCAGGAATGCGATTTGCCTGGAATCGCATGTAGCCATACCCGAGAACATAAAATCGTCCTTCGACTCGCTGGAGGCATGCGTTCCGGTATTCCAATTAATGAACAGTAAATAAAGGCAGGGAAATAATGGAAACCTATAGTTCAAATCGAATCAGAGACAATATTGTAAGTTTACGGGACATCGTGGTCCAATTGTCCATGCAGGTCATCTCTCTGGAGCATCGGAGTCGGAAGACCTTAAGATCGCTCATCAAATTGCGCAATTCGTACAGGGAGATTTTTGCGAAAAGCGCGGCGCAGATATTCCTTTTGCTTGTGGCCTTCGCCGCCTATGTGTTTTCCGCTATTATTGATGCCAACCAGAGCTTCGTACTTTGGGTCGATATCATGGATTCGGATATCGGAGGCGGTGTCGTTGCGGCCGCCAGGGTAGCTCTGGCTATTTTAAGTTCGGTTCTGTTATTCGAACCGTATTCGCCGATATTGACCGGGCGCTCCGCACGACCGCAGGGGCAGTCCGGCGCGCAACTGGCGAATCGATCCAAAACCAAATGGGTATATAGTGCGGCCGGTTTTATTCTTTCCGCTGCCCTGGTTTTCATGATGTGGTTAGCAACATCTCAACGTATTGGGCTGGAGATTCTAACCGGCTTAATACCGGGTCAGGCCGGGTACCGGAGCATGGTACCGATCGCTGCCGTTATAGTGGAAATCCTGACCGGTTTTGCCTTAATCGAAGTCTTCGTATTGGGGGTCGGCAATATACGCAAAGTATATCTTTCCGTTTCGCTCGGAAGACTCCGGAAGAAACGGGGAAAACGCCTGGCCATGATCGAAAATTACTGGAATTCCATCGTTGAGGATCAACAGGAATTACGCCGGACCGGGCAGTCAACCGCGGAATTACGATTCTCGGTTCAGGTACGGACAATCCTGAAAAATATCGACAGCCGTTTCGATTCGCAGTATTTCGCTCCCCCGACAGCGCCAAATGACAATAACGGATCAGGATCCTCCAATCGGCTGGAACGAGTGGGACTTGACCTTACCCCGTCCGAAAACTACAAGAATTCGAATCCCAGAATAATTATCTAAACAGGAGGATAGGAAAATGGCACGAATCAAAATGACGCAGGCAAATAAGAACCGCTACGTCCTGGCGACTGCAATTGTTGCGATTCTGGCGGCGGTTATCGGTTCGACCTGGGGACACATCCTGGACATGGATCTCGGCCCCGAACCGGATTTCACTCTTTCAGTCGATCCCATGCAGGGAACTGTTCCTCAGAGCGGGGTTCTGCAGACGAAGATTAATGTCGCCGGGCTGTTCGGATATGATCATCAGGTTGGACTTATTTCGGACGAACAGCCATCCGACGTCAAGGTTACATTCGCTCCTTCTTTCGGATATACGCATCCGGGGTACAGTTCGGTATTGACCATCGCGGTCGGCTCCGAACTCCCGGCGGGCGATTATCCGGTTTTAATTAAAGGAATGGGTGCTGACGGAAAGGAACACAGCTGCAAATATTTAATGACGGTCAAGCCCTCCCGGGCCGCAATTGCGCCGGTGGGAGCGGCGGCACCGGTGCACGACAACTTCATGGTCTATAACGATATCGGTATTGCCGGCGGAGACGTTTGGGTATGGAGCGGTGAGGATAACGGATTCGGTTCCCCTCTTCTAGTGAATGGCAGCTATGAGGAACCGGATGCCCCAGAAGGAACCGAATGTTTCGTCGTTATGGGTGGTCAGGGACCGGGTAATTATATCGGTTGGGGTGTTTTCCCGGGGAGATTCATGGACCATAATCTGATTAAGGCGAACACTTTTGATTTAACGGCGTATGGGAATCTTGAATTTTATGCAAAAACGTCCAATAATTTAAAGGTGGAATTAAAACAGGGGGACGAAAACGGAAATACGTCGACTCCGTGCCTTATCAGCGATTTCGGCTGGCGAAGCAATTTGCCCGATTCCTGGCAAAGGATTCGTATTCCGGGAAGTTCATTCAGGAATGTAGATATGAGCAGTATTTTCAGCCCGTTCATGATTACGGGAAAGGGTGATAAAATAGAATTTTTTATAGACGACGTTAAGTGGATTCCTTAAAAAGTCGGTCCTTGCGAAAAATATTAATTAGGAAAATTAATTAAATGTGCAGATTTATATTTTTGTGCCCATTCTGTGTCCATCGGTGGCAAAAAGAGCTGAAATCAGGCAAAACCATATAAAAGAATACAAAAAGATAATTTTGACTTAAGATTTTGAGTGTCAGCGTAATGCGCTGAAATACAATTACTTGTGTAAATTACGGTTGGAGAATCCCTGCCTCTCCGCCATAAAAAGCGAATCGAAAATCGAGATTCGAGATTTAATCAAATCTCTGCCAGCAAATACAATTAACTGATGGAAAGTCGCTTATTTCCTCTGAGTATATTGTAT